>Ga0194123_10000863_pt1 | contig 52017 bp, 52 predicted proteins | sample TA2MahsurfametaG_5_FD_155479 | JGI IMG/M metagenome (GOLD analysis project Ga0194123, IMG submission 155479) | Freshwater microbial communities from Lake Tanganyika, Tanzania - TA2015023 Mahale A surface | ecosystem: Environmental > Aquatic > Freshwater > Lake | place: Tanzania: Lake Tanganyika... | reverse complement strand
GCCGCGCCGGACGCATCGTCAACATCGCGTCCACCGAGGCCTTGGGGGCGACACGCGGAATCAGCGCTTACACCTCCAGCAAGACCGGGGTGATTGGCCTCACGCGCTCGCTGGCCGTGGAGCTCGCGAGTCGCGGCATCACGGTCAACTGCATTTGCCCGGGCGCGGTGGATACCGGCATGACCGCCAATATCGATGACACCAGCAAGCATGAGTTTGCCCGCCGCCGAGTGGCGCTCAAGCGCTACGCGGACCCGGAGGAAATCGCGCAGATGACACTCAGCCTGGTGCTGCCCGCAGCCTCCTATCTGACCGGGGCCGCCATTCCCGTGGACGGAGGACTCACGATCAAGAACGCCTGAGGGGCGGGGCGTTTGCAGGCGAACATTCCCGGCATCAGGCAGGCGGGTCGGACTCCAGAATCATGCAGGTGGCTGTGGCGTGGGCGTAAAGTTTCCCCGCCTCATCCTTGAGTGTCGCTTCGGCGACCCCCAATCGACGCGAGAGATTGATCACCCGACCTTCGGCCTCCAGTTCATCGCCAATTGACACCGGCCGCATCAGCTTCATCTGGAAGTCAATGGTGGTGGCAAGCCTGCCGCGGGGCAAACGCGTATGCACTGCGCAGGCCGTAGCGGCATCCAGCACCGTTGCCACGAAGCCCCCGTGCACTGTCCCGAAGGGATTGCGATGACGCAGGTCAGCGCAGGTCCGGAAGCGAATCCAGCCCTCCCCTGCCGCGACAGGCCGAAACGGCACCGACTCGTCCATGGGCGCCTGAGGTTGTCGCCCCTCGATCACTTCAAGAAAAAACTGCAGGCCACCAAGATGACGCCACTCCGATCTGTTGTGATCAGTCATGCGGGGTTTCTCCGGGATCGGTTTGGAAGCTATAGCCAGCGCCGCGCACGGTTCTGATGGCCGCGCCCGATTGTCCCAGTTTCTTGCGCAGACGCCGAATGTAGACATCCACCACATTGGTGAGTGGATCCTCATGCAGGCCCCACACCCGGCTGAGAATCCTTGCCCGGGAGAAGACCTCGCCGGGAGAAGACGTCAACAAGGCTAGCAGTTCGTTCTCTTTTGGCGTGAGCTCGACCTCACGGCCCCCGAGGCCTACTGCCCGCCCTTCGGGAATCCGGCGCATCGGGGATTCCTCTGTAACTGGAGATTCCTCCCTGTACAGGGCGCGAGGGCGTCTGGCCAATGCCTCCAGCCGCGCGAGCAACTCGTCAAAATCAAAGGGTTTCGGCAGGTAGTCATCGGCTCCGGCGCGCAATCCCTGCACTCGCTCCTCTACCGCGGAAAGCGCCGTGAGCATGAGGATCGGCGTTGCATTACCGCATTCCCTCAATTTGCCACAGAGCTCACGGCCATCAACATCAAGCAGCATGACGTCCATGATGATTACGTCGTAGGCGTCGCAGGAAAGCAAATTCAGCGCGGCACGCCCATCAGGTGCATGGCTTACGCGCCAACCTTCCGCCCGCAAGCCGCGTCGAATGAAATCCGCCACGCGGCTTTCGTCTTCCACCAGAAGAATGTTCATGCGCCCGGATTTTCTCCGGCCTCCCGGGGCAAGGTCAAAGTGGCCTTGAGCCCAGCCGATGGCTCGCTGTCGAGCGTGATCATTCCCCCATGCGCCTCCAGGATGGCCTTCGCGACCGGCAGGCCCAGACCGGCACCCGCCGCATACCTCGCCGCAGCGTCCCCGCCGCGATAGAAGCGATGGAAGACGCGCGCCAATTCTTCGGGTGCAAGGCCCGGGCCGTCGTCCCCGATCGTGACGCACCAGCTGCCGCCCTGCTGTGTCAGGCTCACCTGCACGTGTCGCGCTCCGTAGCGTGCGGCGTTGTCCAGAAGGATGAGGAGCACCTGGCGCAGGCGCAGACGGTCTGCGTGTACACGCGTGGGGATCGCGACAGAGTCGATCCGGATTTCCACCGTGAGTACCCCCAGCACGCTACGACTGGCCTCCACGGTGGTTTGAAGCAGCTCCGCCAGATCAAATGTCTCTCGCTGGATGACGAGCTCGCGGGATTCATGGCGTGCGATGAGCAGCAGATCATCCACGAGGCGCGCCATGTGCACGGCGGCTTCACGCGACCTTTCCAAGGCATCACGGTAGGCACCGACCGGCTTGTCGCCGCCGCGGAGAGCGACATCGGCCTCACCCCGGATGATGGTGAGCGGGGTACGCAGCTCATGGCTCACATCGGCCAGCAGCTCGCGTCGCCCGGCTTCACTCTGGCGCAAGGACTGGAGCAGGTCTTCCAGGTCCGCCGTGCGTTCTGCCACGGCCACGCCCAGCGCCTCGTTGGAGGCTTCCAGTCTCGCCTGTCGGACTCGAATCTCGGCCGCCATGTGGTTGAATGCCAGCGCCACACGGTCGAGTTCGGTGTCGGAAGAAATGGCCACCGGCTCCTGCCACTCGTCACGTGCCAGACGGTCAGCCTCCTTGATCAATCTCGCGACGGGCTCACGGAAATCCCTGACCATCCAGCGCCAGGCGATGATGGCGCCCAACAAGGCGAGGCTCGCCCATGCCACGGCCAGCCATTGGCGCTGGGATGTCGCAGATTGCGCAAGCCGCCTGGCCTCCTCCAGTTCACGACTCTCGCGACCGAGGGCCGCGGTGATCAGCGCCAGCAGCTCAGGACCTGCCGAGGAGGCTGTGCTGGCCTCACGGCCCTGTCGGGTCATCCCCTCCGCATTTGCGCGCGTTTCCGCGATGAAGACCTCGAGGGTGGACTCAAGCCGTGCCAGCTCGGTCAGCTCCCCGGCTTCCGCAGCTCCTACCCATTCATATTCCGCCTCATGCAGCGTCCGGAGTTTCCGGATCGCTGCCTTCAACACTTCCGCATCACTAAAGGGCAGGAACGTGGCAGGATCTTTCACGCGGACAGTTTCACCTGACTGCAGTGCCCGCACCTGCCCCATGAGCTCGAGATAGGACTCGTAGGAGCGATGGGCCAGATCGCTGCGAACCAGGATCCAGTGCCCTTCCCGCGCGGCCCAGATTGCAAAACCGGAGGCAACCAGCGTCAGTCCGCAGAGGGAAACCACGAGGACCGAGAGTTTGCTTGCGTAGCGCACGGGAAGGCCCGGGAAAGGGGCTCAGGGCACCCGCACGGGGCGAGATCCAGCTCTCGCGAAGCCAGACCGTGGACGCCTTCCCCACCGGAGGTCTGCGAGGCTCATGACTTGGCATCCGAGGCAAGCATCTGCTCCAGGAGTCTCCAGGTGCGCTTTGCCAAGGCTTCGCGGGTATGGGCAGACAACCATTGCTCACTCGTCTGCGGCGGGGCCAACTTACCTTGACTGATGGATGAAAGGGCGGCTTCCAAGGCTGGGGTGTCATCGCTTGCAATGATGGATCCCGCGTGATGCAACTCGACCAGTTCTTGCACTTCCCCACCTTCGCCATGAACGAGCAGAGGCCGGCGCATGGCGAGATAGTCGTAAAGCTTGCCCGGCAGGTAGCGAGCAAGTGCTGGTGGATTCAGCACCAGCAGCGCATCGGCGCTCTGCATGGCGGCAAGTGCCTCGGGCTTGGGGAGGTGATCCACCAGTCTCAGGGCCTCTGGGAAAGGAAATTCGCTCAGCGCTTTCAGGGCCGCCGGAGATTTTTTCCCGATGAACTCCAGACTGATTTCGCGACGCAGATCGGATCTGCGCGCCAGAATCCCTGCGACCTCGGCCAGGAATCGATCCGGAGGCGTGTGATCACCAAGATAGCCGACAAAGGCTATCCGACGCCGCGCCCCCCGCTCGCTTTCCGCCGCCCTCGCGGATTGACCGGCAAGGTCCGCAGGTTCCCAACCATTCGGGATCACGCTGCAGCGATCCGGAGTGAGTTCACGGAAGGATGTGAGCTGATGCTGCCGCTGCGATTCGGTGGTGAAAATCACGTGGTGCGCCGAGCGCAGGCAGCGCCATTCCCACTTCAGGTCAAAGGCACCTGCCCTCACGAAGGGGAACGGGCACTCCGTCCATTCGTCACGGTATTCAAGCACCAGCTTGGCGCGGAAACGCCGCGCGAGCAGATAGGCCACCACGAAACTCTCAAAGCGCGGGCCGCTCGCGAAAACCAGATCCGGTGGACGGGACAAACCCCTGATTGCAGCCGTGTAGTGCGCCAACAGGCTATCGAAACCGCCATCGATCTGCGGCAGTTCGCGGGCAGCCTCACGCAATCGGGCCAACTCGCCTGCATCCACCCGGTGTAGCGCAAGTTCGCGGGGTAACTGGGCAGAAAGATACTGACCCGCGTCGCTGATGACATTCGGCACCGGACCGGCAATCACGCTCAGGTCCACCTTATGGACATCAGCATACCGGCAGAGGGACTGGGGTGGATAGACCCCGCCCCAGACAGCGGGAGGGAAACCCCAGACAAGAAACGCCACCTGGGGCCGGCCGTTACGAATGCGTCGCCGCCCGGTGCCGAGCAGGCCCTGAACCAGAGCCAGCAGGTAGCGGCAACGAGCGCGCAGCGGCGTGATCATCCCGGGCGCTGCGGCGGGTGCGTCACTTGCGCACGATCAGCGTGAGCCGGTTGACCCCCTGCTCATGCGCGAAGCTGATGTCTTCGGCAAAGCTCCGGATCAGGATGAGGCCAAGATCATCTTCCTGATCACTCGCCTCGAGGGGGTCGAAGCGCGGGCCGCGCTGCTCGAATTGCAATTCGAGCACTTCGGTCTTCTCGGAATAACTGACCTGGATGTTCAGGGGCGCGCTGCCAAGACGGGGCCTGTGCAGCTGCAATAACTCCTCCACCAGCAGGAGCAGGTTGTGGCGGGTCTTGCGCGGCAGAATCTGCTTCTCGCAGAACGCCTCCAGATCCGCATTCAAGGCATAGAGGTCGAAATCAGGGGAGTCCAGCGAGCACACGTAACTCCTCACCCGATTGATGAAGGCCCGGGTCTTCTCTCGCTGTGGGGATTCGAAGATCTGCTCGGGAGTCCCTTGCTCGTAAATCCCCCCCTCGTCCATATAGAACACGCGCTGGGAGACATCTCGCGCAAAGTCCATTTCGTGGGTGACGATGACCATCGTCATGCCTTCCTTGGCGAGGCGTCGGATGACGGACAGCACTTCGCGGACCATGGTGGGATCGAGTGCTGACGTGGGCTCGTCGAACAGGATGATCTCCGGATCCATGGCAAGACACCGGGCGATCGCCACGCGCTGCTTCTGGCCACCGGACAACTCGTCCGGGAATCTGTCCGCCTTTTCAGCCAACCCCACCAGTCGCAGCAGTTCCAGTGCGTGGGAATCCGCCTCCTGCCTGCTCTTGCCGAGGAGACGAATCGGCCCCAAGGTCAGGTTTTCCAGCACCGTCAGATGGGCGAAGAGATTGAAGGACTGGAACACCATGTTCATGCGCTGGCGCACCTTTGGCACCATGGCATCTTTCGCGAGCAGGCTTTCGCCATTGATGAGGATGTCGCCGGCCGTGGGTGTTTCGAGCAGATTCAGGCAGCGCAGGAACGTACTCTTGCCACACCCCGAGGGGCCGATGACGGAGACCACCTCACCCTTGCGAATCTCGGTGCTAAGGCTCTTGAGCACCTCCAGTTCGCCGTACTGCTTGCAGAGATTGTGTACCGTGATCATGCGCTGGCCCTCGCGCGGCGCTGCCGGGGGTCTGTTTGTCTTTCCAGATATTCGAGGCCCAGCATCAATACCCAGGAAATCACGAAGTAGAGAATGGCGACCATCACCAGCGGGAAGAAGGCATCAAAGGTGCGACTGCGGATGATGTCACTGGCCTTGGTCAGATCCTGCACGGCGATGTAACCGACGATCGAGGTCATCTTCACCAGCGAAATGAACTCACCCCGGTATACCGGCAGGATGCGTCGCACCGTCTGGGGCAGGATGATCCACAAGAAAGTCTGGACCGGCGTGAAACCCATCGCGATACCCGCCTCGCGCTGGCCATTGTCTATGCTCTCGATGCCGGAGCGGAAGATTTCCGCTGAATACGCCCCAAAGTTCATGCCGAAAGCGACCACCGCCACGAGCACCGGATTGATGCTCACCGAGGCAAAAACCACGTAGAAGATGAGCATCAACAGCACCAGCACCGGCATGCCTCGGATGAGGTTGATGTAACTGCGAGCAGCGAGATTGAGGATGCCGTTGCGCGACATGCGCATGTAGCAGATGAGCCCGCCGAGCAGGGTCCCCATCAGCGTGGAGAAAATGGAAATCACCACCGTGGTTTTCAGCCCATCCAGGATGAGCAGATAACGATTTTCCAGCAGGATATTGTTGCGGAAGCTCGTCACGGTGCGGGTGAGGAAGGAGTCCTCCGCCACGGGCGGCAGCTGCCCCTCAGCCTGTCCCAGCATCGCCTTGGTCGCAAAAAACTGCGTTCCCATCTCGTAGTAGGGATCCCCGAAAAGAATCTGTTTCTTGCGCTCCTCGGTCACAAAGATGGAGCTTGAGATCATGTCCACTTTGCCCGCGACCACGCCGGCAATCAGCGCGGCGAATTCCATATTGGAGATCTCCAGCCGCCGTCCCTGACTGGCCGCAAAACGCTGCGCGAGCTCGATGTCGAAACCCACCATGCGGTTGTCCTTCACTGCCGCGAACGGCAGCCCGACATCCGTGGTTCCCAGCGACAACGGGGGTGCCTCGGCGGATGCGGGAATCTCCGGAAGATCCGCGTTCTTGCCTGTCATCCAGCGCTCCACCATCTCCGCATAAGTGCCATCCGCCTTGAGACCAGCCAGGAAGTCATTGAAGGCATCGCGCAGCTCGGGGTGCTCCTTGGCAAAGCCTACCGCCACCGGAAAACTGAAAAGATCCGGGGTCATGACACCCAGGGTCGGATTGGTGGCCAGGATTTCCTTTAGGGGATCGGCGTCCATCAAGCCACCGTCGGCCTTGCCCGAAGTCACCGCCAGAACCACATCGGGGACGCTCTGGAATTGCAGAAGCTCTGAACCGGGATAATGGGCGCGCATCCAGGCTTCATGCGCCGACCCGAGAAGCACAGCGACCCGTTTGCCCGGAAAGTCCGCCGGACTGCGGATCTGTCCTGCAGCTGCGCTGCCTGTCCCGGCTTTCGCGACCAGCAAGACCTGCGCATTGGCATAGTAAGGCTTGGAGAAATCCACGACCTTGCGGCGCTCTGCTGTCGCGGTCATTCCGGTGATGATGAGATCCACCTTGCGGGATTGCAGGGCCGGGATCAGCGCCATGAATTTCATGTTGGAGAATTCGACCGGCCGCCCGAGCCGGGCGGCGATGAGGCGCGCCAGATCGCCGTCATGGCCGGTGACCCGACCATCCTTGTCGACGAAACTGAAAGGTTCGCGCGTGGCACTCACTCCCACCCGCAGAGGATCCCCCTGGGTAGGCAGGTCGATCGAAAGTTCTTCGTAGGGACTGAGATCAGGCTTGAACCAACGGCGGTCAAGCGACTCCAGGGTGCCGTCTGCGCGGAATTCCTCGAGGATCGAGTTGACCTCGGCGAGCAGGGCCGCGCTCTCTTTGCGCAACGCAATGGCCGTATCCTCATCCGCCAGGCGATCCGGCAGAGGCATCAGCTCCGGGTTTTTCTTGCTGACCTGGAGGGCGGTCGGATAGCCGGTGACCAAGGTGTCCAGCTGCCCCGATTGCATGGCGGCAACCGCGTCCATGATGTCATCGAAGCTCTTGATTTCGGCATCGGGGAAGCGGGCGCCGGCGATGGCTTCACCCGTGGAGCCGGTCATCACACCTATCCGAGCCTTTGCGGCGTCCTCAGGCTTTGTGATGACGAGATTCTTTTCATTACAGCCGCCGAGCAGCACGCCCAGCATCAGCAGGCACGCGCTCAGCAGCAGTTTGGATTTGGGCACTACTTTCTCCACGCGGGGGCGGAACAATGCCTCGCACTATAGCAGGCACCGGATCCCGCGGACCGCAGGATCCGGTCGAGAACATCCCCGGTTCAGGCGCCGGCCTGCTTGGCGGCCACCCCCTTCAGGTACACGTAGAGCTGGTCCTTCAGATGGAGTTTTTCCTTCTTGAGGTTCTCGATCTCCTCGTGGGTCCCGTGCTCGATATGGGCTTCCATGTTCTTGATTTTCTGGTCGAGGTCGTTGTGCTTGTCGAACAGATGGGTGAAGTGCATATCGACATGCTTGAGCTTGGTGATCAGATCGCGGTATTCGGGGAACATTCAGCCTCCTCAGCGTGGGCAAGTGGTATTCAGGGTCGGGATTAGAGCAGAATCGGGCCCGTCCTCACTGCACTGGGTCAAGGCAGGCACACTCCTGGGAGCACAGACGCATGGAATTCAATCTGGACACGGCAAAGCTGCTGATCTTCATCGGCGGGCTGTGCGTTTTCTTCGCGGCCGAGAGCCTCTTCTCGGCGCGCGCCTGGGCGTCCGGGCGCCTGCGCAGGCTGGGCTTTCATCTGGGCCTTGCGGTGCTCAATACCTTCACCATCCGCATCCTTGCCTTCGTGCCTTTCCTCCTGTGGTCCGTCAAGGTGGAAGAAGAAGGTTGGGGACTCTCGCGATGGCTGGGCCTGCACGGCTGGGTGGAGATTGCCGCTTCCCTAGTCGTGCTCGATTTCTTCGACTACATCTGGCACCGGGCCAATCATCGCGTGCGCTTCCTCTGGCGCTTCCACAAGGGACATCACGCCGATACCGAGATGGATGTCACCACCTCACTGCGCTTCCATCCTGGTGAATTGCTGCTGTCCTTCGTGGCCAAGGCCAGCTGGATCCTCATCTGGGGACCAAGCGTCGTGGCGTGGTTCCTGTTCGAGGTGCTGGTCAGCCTGTGCGCGCAATTCCATCACAGCAACCTCGATTTTCCTGATGGCGTGGAACGCTGGCTGTCGAAGATCATCGTGACACCCCGTTTCCATGCCGCGCACCATGCGGTGGACCAGCATTTCGGCAACGCGAATTTCTCCACCATCCTTAGCGCATGGGACCACCTGTGCCGCAGTTATGCCCGCCCCGCGGACGGTGGCGCCACCACGCGGCCGCCCGGCAGCCTGGGCCTGCCGGAAGGTCGCGACACGGCATCTTCCCTGCGTGCCTGGGTGGAGGAGCCCTTCCGTCGTCGCAACCTCAATCTTGCGGACAGGCCGCCGGCTTGATGCATCCTGTCCGGCTGGCGGCAACTGCTTAGCTGTAGTAGCGTTGAATGGTCGTCCGTCCCATCCCAATCCAGGAGACTTTCATGAGACTGCTTACCCTGTTGCTGCTCTGCCTGCCCCTCACCGTGTTTGCCGATGAACATGCCACCGAGCATGGCGGTACCCCCGCGGAGCATGGTGGCGCCCCGGCCGAAGAAAAGGCCCCGGCTGCGGAAGAAGCTAAGAGCGAGCACGGCGGCGCACCCGCTGAAGAGAAGAAGTAGGTGAAAGGCATGCCCGGCAGGTTGGCACGCATGCCCGGCAGGTTGGCACGCATGCCCCGCATCGTGCTCGCCTGCCTGGCTTTTGCCCTCTCCCTGCCGGGGCATGCGGAATCCCCGGTGCCAGTGCCCGACCAGAATCCTCCCAAGTACTACGTGGAGGACATCAAGGCAGCCATGCTGGCGCATGTGGCAGCAGAGGTGGACAGCAACGGCGTTTTCCATCTCACTGACAGCCACACCGGCGAGCGCCTGGCGCTGAAGTTCGTGAAGATTCACGACCCGGTGCGCCGTATCGACGGCACTACCTACTTCGCCTGCACCGATTTTGTTTCCGCCAGCGATCCGGACAAGGTCTATGACCTCGACTTCTGGATGAACCCCGTGGAAGGCAAGCTCCGGATCTACGACACCAAGGTCCACAAGGAGCCCCGGCGCTCGCTGGTCTATGGCTGGTACAAGTATCCCCGCTACACTTTCATCGATGATCAGGTGGTCTATCTCTACTGAGGGTGTCCACGCCAACCCTCACCTCGCCCATGAATCAAGCCACCCCGCGCAGACTGCGCTCACTCGCTCCGGATGCCGTGGCCACGCTGCTCTCCTCGCATCACAGCCCGGTACGGCTGTCTTCTCTCTCGCCCAATGGCTATCCGCTCATCTCGACCCTGTGGTTTCTGTATGAGGAAGGCTGTTTCTGGTGCATCACGAACCAGAGCACGCTGATGCGACGCAATCTTGCGGCCAACCCACGGTGCGCCTTCGAGATCACCTTGCATGATGCACGCTACAAGCTGCTGCGGGGCCAGGGTGATGCCGAGCTCCTGCTGGAAGAAGGCGGGCGCATCACCGAAGCGATGATCTCCCGCTACCTGCCTGATCCCGAAGGCGACATGGCGGCCTCGCTACGTGCCCGTATCCCCACCGAGTACGCCATCCGTATCACTCCGCGCTGGATCCGGGGCCACGGACTGAAGCCTGTCAAGCAGGCCTGAACACCGGCGAAGGTTGTCCTTCGCGTTCCTCAAACTTGAGGCGCACCGGCTGACCGATGGCAAGTCCGTCCAGATCGCAGTCCACGATATTGCTCATGAGAGTGGGGCCTTCCCGCAAGGTGACGAAGGCAATCGCATACGGAGGATTGGCCCGCCGCTCCACGCTCCAGCTGTAGATCACGCCCTCTCCGCTGGCCTCCACCCATTCGCCGTCAGCAGACAGGCAGAAGGGACACAGCGGCCGCGGGTAGTAGTGCAGCTCGCTGCACGCATTACAGCGACGCAGCAGCAAGCGACCGGCACGGGCAGCCTCCCAGTAAGGGGCGAGCGCGCGATCCGCCACGGCGGTGTCATCTTTTGTTGCGGACATGATCAAGCCCTCTCCAGAATCACCGTTGCACTGCCATGCCGGGTGGGCAGATATCCCCCAGTGCCATGGGCCAGCGCCAGATCACAGTTCTTCACCTGCACGGCCGGGTGCGCCTCGCCCCTGAGCTGTCGCACCGCCTCCAGCACCTTGGTCATGCCGCCTCGATTGCCAGGGTGGTTGTTGCACAGACCGCCGCCATCCGTATTGAAAGGCAGCTTGCCGACACCCGAGATGAGATTGCCATCCGCCACGAAACGTCCACCCTCGCCCTTCGCACAGAAACCGAGATCTTCCAGCTGCATGAGCACCGTGATGGTGAAGCTGTCATAGACCGAGACGTACTTGATGTCTGTCGGGCGCACACCGGCCTCTTCGAAGGCCTTGGCCCCCGACCACACCGCGCCGGACCAGGTGATGTCCATCTCGCCACCATTGGTGTGCTTGATGGCCTCTCCCGCGCCCAGAATCCGTACCTTGGGCCGCTGCAGTTGGGCGGCAATCTCGGGTGCCACCACGACCAGCGCCCCGCCACCATCCGAGACCACGCAGCAATCCAGACGATGCAGCGGATCGGCCACGATGGGTGAATTGACGACCTCCTCCACGGTGACCACATCGCGCAACATGGCGTGCGGGTTGTGCTGGGCGTGCTGGGACGCGGCAACCTTGATCCAGGCGAGCTGCTCCGGCGTGGTGCCGAATTCATGCACGTGGCGCCGGGCGCACATGGCATAGAGATTGAGCACCGTAGGCTTGAAGGGCAGCTCGAAGGGCGCATCCGGCGGCACCACCGCCATGGGCGGCCTGCCGGGTGGAGCGCCACCGGTACGGGGTTTGCCGGCCAGGGTGATCAGCGCCACCTTGATCTTGCCCGTGGCTATGGCCTGCGCCGCGTGATTGAGGTGCGCGATGTAAGAAGATCCGCCGGTCTCGGTGCAGTCCGTCTGGCGCACCCGGAGCCCCATGTACTCGGCCATGGAAAAGCCACCCAAGCCCGGTGCATCACCGGCACAGAAATAACCGTCGACATCTGCAACGGTAAGCCCCGCGTCATCGAGTGCACCCTTGGCTACTTCCGCGTGCAGTTGGGAAAGCGGAATGCCCTCGGCCTTGCGGGTGGGATGTTCGTATATGCCGGCGATATACGCCTTGCCTTTGATCGTCATGTTCGTGAATGGCACCGTGAGGCGCGAATGCCTCGCGCGGGGCGGAGCTTACCGCATCCTGCAGGTGATCTCATGCACCCCGGCGAGACTTCGTCTGCGAAGGCGGTCGCGCGTCAGCCCTGCTCGCCGCTACGGTCCGCCACCATGCGCATGCGCGCACGGAGGTGGGCGTATTTCCACTGCCCGTTGATCTTCACGTAGTCATCGTCATAGCGCAGAGCGAACCACTTCTGCGCACCTGTCTTGGTATAGGTCCAGGGGCCCATGATGTACCAGATACCCGTCGCTCGATTCCCATTCACTTCGATGATGGGGTTCATCATGTTGTGCTGGGAAAAGCTGAACATGTCCTTGAAGTTCTGGAACAGTTCGCGAATTTCGGCATGTCCCGTGGCCTTGCCGAAATCTGGACTTTCCCAGATGGCATCCTCGGCAAACACGGACGCGATGCGATCGGGATTGTGCATGTCGTCGCAGATCTCCGCGTAGCGGGCCTTGAGCTGCTTGATGGCCTCGATGTCTTCGAGCCGGGTGATGCGTTCTTCGAGTGTCATGGTGCTGGCCTCCCCTGTTGTGATTCGTGTTGGCACAGCTACCATTGCCGCCGAGGCATGGAGAGTCAAGACTCCGCGGCCTGATCGCTCGGCCCGGTTATACCAGTTACCCGCCCTGTGGCATGCTCGCACCCATGTGCGGATTCTGTGCAATGGTCAGCGGGCTACCCCACTGGACCGAGAAGGCTCCGGAGTCGGGCTCGACAACCGAGACGGACGGTCGTGACCAGCGTCTGGAACGTCTGTTCCGTGTGAAGCTCGTGAACACGGTGATTGCCGGCCACGGCTGCGTACTCGAGGACTGGGCCATGGGCCAGTACATCGTGCGCAGCCAGCGCGGCCGCAGTGAGCTGGTGCCTGCCCTGCCCCAGGTGTGGCAGCGCGTGGAGGACATTGCGGGGCGAGCGGTGGACCCGCTCGATCCGGATCTCCTCGCCCGCCTGAGCAGCCTTCGCGCCTGAGGGCGCTCCATGAGCACGCGACGCGAAGCATTGCCAGTCAACGTGCTGACCGGCTTTCTCGGCAGCGGCAAGACCTCCCTGCTCAATCGCTGGTTGCAAGACCCCGCTCTCGCCGGCACCGCTGTGCTCATCAACGAGTTCGGCCAGATAGGGCTTGATCATCAGCTGGTCGACACTCTGGATGGCGCCCCCGTGCTGCTCGCCAACGGCTGTGTCTGCTGCGCCATCCGGGAGGATCTGAAGGAGGCAATCCTGCTGCTGGAGACACGCCGTCTTGCGGGCGAAATCCCCGCCTACCGACGCATCCTGCTGGAGACGACCGGGATTGCCGATCCGGCCCCCATTCTCGCAACCCTGCTGAACGACCCGGAGCTGCGTCACCATGTACGTCCCGGCCTCGTAGTAACCACCGTCGATGCAGTGAACGGCCACGCGGATCTGATGGCAAGACGCGAACTGGCCCAGCAGGTAGCGGCGGCAGACGTGCTGGTGCTGACCAAAACCGACCTCGTACCCTCGGCCGACTTGCAGGCCCTGGCTGCGGCGCTCGAGGCACTGAATTCGGAGGCCGACATGCTTCCCGCCAGTGAGGCTGAAGCAACACTGCTCCTCACCGCTGACAGCAGGATGGGCTCGGCACACAGCCGGCGGAGAGCTGGGTCGGCATCACCTCATGCTCATTCGCATGGGACAAAGGGCATCCATGCCCACGAACTGCCTTATCGGGCGACGGCCTTTTTTCTCGATGAAGCGCTCGACTGGACAAGCTTCGGCCTGTGGCTGTCCATGCTTCTGCACACACACGGACGGCGCATCCTGCGCGTGAAGGGATTGCTTGGCATCGCCGGCACTGACACCCCGGTGGTCATCAATGGCGTCCAGCATCTGGTGCATCCGCCATACCATCTCCCGGCCTGGCCGGACGGAGATGACCGTTCCCGTCTGGTGTTCACCACCGACGGCCTCGACCCCGCCGTCATCAAGGACTCGCTGCAGGTGTTCAACCGGGCCGCGCAGCGCCTCAGGCTGGCGGCGGATTCTTCGCCTTGAATTCACTGCAAATGGCACCCAGCGTCATGAAGCGCACCCCTTCGTGGTGGCGCATGTGGTCAATCAGGCGCTCCACCATCATCAGCATCTGCGGGTGCCCCGCTGCATCCGGATGCAGGCAGGCGTTGAATACGCCGTAATCCAGATTGCGATACATCCAGTCGAACTGGTCCTGCCACATCTGGCCCAGATCGCGCGGTGGCACCCACCCGTGGCTGTTCGGGAATTTCTTGACGAACATCACCGGCGGAGCGTCATCCAGATACCAGCTGCACGGGATCTCCAGCAGCCCGGTTGGCGTGCCGGGAACCCAGGGCTTCATCCAGCTCCCCGCCGGCTGGCTGTAGTCAATCTTGGTCCACTTGTCGCCGCGGCGCAGGTAGTAAGGCGAGACATCGTGCTCCATCAGGCTGTGATCGTATTCAATGCCCTTGGCAAGCAGCAGATCTATCGTATTGCGTGAGAGTTCCCACCAGGGCGCGGAATATCCCTTGGGTGCCTTGCCGCAAAGTTCCACCACCAGATTGAAAGTCTTGTCGAGCACCGCAGATTCCTGCTCGCGCGACATGGCGAGAGGGTTCTCATGGGCATAGCCGTGGAGTCCGAGTTCATGGCCAGCATCGGCCACCAGCTTCGATTCGCGGGGGAAACTTTCGATGGAGTGCCCCGTGATGTTCCAGGTGGTGGTGATGCCATACCGATCGAACAGGTCGAGCAACCTTGGAGTGCCCACCCTCGCGGCATGAACACCACGCGAGATGTCGCAGGGTGAATCCTCGCCCCCGAAGGAGCCCAGCCACAGGGAAACCGAATCGAAGTGGACGTTGAAGCAGACCTGGATGTCTTTGCGAGGCATGGTCATCGTTCCTTCCTTATCTGCGGAGGCACCGCCGGCAAGGGCGGGCAGCCACTCCGGATGATTGCGTGTGCAGCGCGAACCTGAACACAATGCTTCCCAGTCACGCCAGCCGGGAGCACGTCCTCATGTCAAAACCCGTCTCCATTGCCGCTTGCCAGTTTGTGATGCGTCCCGTCAAGGACTTTGACGGGTTTGCCCGCCACGCCGCCCGCCTGCTCGATCAGGCCAAGGGGGCAGATCTCGTCCTGCTACCGGAGCTCTTCACCCTGGCGCTCTTCACCACGCTGGAGGACTGGCGTAACCGGCCCGTTGCCGAACTCGTGAAGGTCGATCGCTACACCAAGGCCTACCGCTCGTTCTTCGAGGACGAGGCGCGACGGCGCGGCCAGCACATCGTGGCCGGCTCGCATCTGGAGAAGAAAAAGACCGGCGGCTATTTCAATGTGGCGTATGTGTACGGCCCGAACGGGTTGGTGCACGCGCACGAGAAGACGCACATCTTCCCGGCCGAATCGCAATGGAAGACCCGCGAAGGTGACCGCATGGAGGCCTTCGATCTGCCCTTTGCGCGGGTCGGGATCAATATCTGCTACGAGGCGGAGATCCCCGAATGCTCAGCCTCGCTGACCGAGCAGGGCGCGGAGATCATCCTCTGCCCCTCGTTCACGTTCAGCGAACCCGGCTTCTGGCGTGTGCGCCATTGCGCGCAGTCCCGCTGCATCGAAAACCAGGTGTACTTCGCGCATTGCGCCACGGGCGGCAAGCTCCCGCGCGGCCCCGTGCCCAATGGCTGGACCCGCAGCTCCATTCTTTCCCCCTGCGATACCCCATGGTCGGCCCCGAACGGGGTGGTCGCGGAAGCGGAAACGAATGTCGAAATGGTGCTGCACGGCACGGTGGACCTCGCACTGCTTCATGAGAACCGCAAGAAGGGCGTGGCCACCACCTTCAAGGATCGCCGTCGGCGCGCGGACTGCTATCGCGCCTGGCCATCACACCTCAAGCCCGGAAAGTCCGTGAAGCGGGGCCAATAGCACATGCTTTGCGAAGAGGCCGAGCCGTCACATCAGGAATGAAGTTCGATGAGCACCCTCACGCAAGCCGCACCTGACGACTCCCTACCCCCTTGGCGGGTAGTCGCGCGCAATGATGCCATCGACAGCGGCAACCCCATGCATGATGACGAAACCGCCCGCAGACTCGGTTTTGCAGGGGGGCTGGTGCCCGGCGTCACGCTCTACGGCTACCTGACCCACCCACTGATCGAGCGACTCGGCCGGACGTTTCTGGAACATGGGCGTTTCGAGGTGCGTTTCCGGCGTCCGGTTTATGAGGGTGAGGAAGTCACCGCGCGATGCCGAGCCGTTGCGGACGATAGCGGGCAGGCGCGGGCGCCGAGCACCTTCGAACTCGAGCTCTGCAATGCAGCCGGGGAAGCCTGCGTGCTTGGGCGTGCTTCCGTGCCCGAGACACCGCCACCCGTGCTCGAGATGCCGGTGACCGAGCCCATGCCCTTCCATAAGATTCCGGCGACTGCCGCGGCGCTGGGCGCGGCCCCGCCCATCGGCACGCTCCACGAGTGCCTGACCACCGAGGCCGGCAGGGCTTTCGCCTCAGGCTTGGGTGACGACCTTGCGCTCTACCAGACCCTCGCCCATCCCGCCTGGCTGCTGCGCCAGGCGAATCTCGTGGTGGACAGGAATCTCGCGGTCGGGCCCTGGATTCATGTCGCGAGCGATATCGAGCATTGCGGTGTGGTGCGGCTGGACGAGCCCGTAGAGATTCACGGCCGCGTGATGCAGCTGTATGAACGCAAGGGCAACGAGTTCGTGGATCTGGAAGTGGTTTACGTCACTTCCAGACCCGTGATGCGGGTACGGCACTCGCTCATCTATCGCGTGGCCGCACCGCCATGAGAGAGCCGTTCAAGCGGCCATGTGGGTGGGGATGTTCCAGCTCTTCAACTCGGGCATGACCTTGGTAGCAAAGATTCGCAGGGAGCGTTCAACAACTTCATAGGGCGCCCCGGCGAAGCGCACCACATACATGGCATCGTAATCGCCGATGGTCTGCCGTCTGGCTTCCACCTTCTCCAGGATCTGCTGCGGCGTGCCCCAGGTCTGCCCGGCCACATAGGCTTCAGCGATGGCATCCAGCCCAGCGCCAGCAAGCGCCTTGGCGTTCTGGCCATACTCCTCGTAGCCCTGCGGGAAATGGTCGCCCATCATTTCGTAATGCGTGATGAGACTCATGAGATAGGTCCGAACATACTTCACGGCATTCTCCTGCGCGCGGTCCGCGTTGTCATCACAGACCATGAAGTCTATGAAGAATGGAATGGGCGGCGCCGCATGATGATGCTCGCGGAAGGCGCTGGCATAGGCCTTCACTTCGTCCTTGTGGGTGGCGGGATCCTTGTAGGAGAACTGCAGCATCTTGAGCCCCAGCTTGGCCGCCTCCTGAATCGAATCGCCAGACATAGCCACCTGCATGGTGCGGCCCTTGAATGAGCGGGTAGGCCTGGGGCGTAATGGAGCTTCCGGCTGTTTGAAATACGTGCCCTCATGGGCTTTCATCACGCCGGTTTCCAGCGCGTTCAGAATCATGGGGACCGCCTCATCATAACGGCCACGCGACTCGGCCATGGGAATGCCGAATTGGTCATATTCCCGCCGCGCAAGTCCGCGCCCCAGACCGAGAATCAGGCGTCCCCCCGAGAGCATGTCGAGCAGGGCCGCCTTCTCCGCCACCCGCAGAGGCTGGAGGTTCCAAGGCACGATGACCGCGCTGGTCATGAGCTTGATGCGCCTGGTCTTTGGGGCCAGATGCGCCAGATAGACGAAATTGTCAGGACAGGCGGCGTAGTCCTCAAAGTGGTGCTCGACCATGCCGACCTGGTCGTAACCCAGCTCGTCCGCCAGGATGGTGCTGCGGATTTCCTCGTCGTAGACCTGCGCCTCGGTCATGTCGCCGTAACCATAACGCTGGGCAAGTTGCGCGATACCTATCTGCATTTCGGGATCCTCGGTCGTGTTTGGCGTGTGCCCGCGGGGCAGGTTGGTCGGTACCCATGTGCCCCGGCTGGGGATGGGCACACTCTCGCCCGGGCCCGCGTCGAGGAGAGAGCCCCAAGGATAGGGCAGCTTGAGTGGAGGGTGCCATCTCTCCGCGTATCGCCTGGCCGACTGGCGGGCGCCGCACGCTCCTCGGGCCGGTCCGGATCCAGTGACTTCCGTTATGGAGTCCGAATGCAAGCCCATGATAGCCTGTCAAAATGATAGGAAGAGGCGAAAGCAGACTCCCCAGAAACCAAATCCAGCAGCAAATTCGCGCGCGGGCCCAGAACACGGCAAACGTCCTCTTCACACGCCATGCCCTCGGTCGGATGCGCGAAAGGCAGATAACAATTGCCATGGTGTACGAAGTCTTGCGCAAAGGGGTCCTGCGGCGGGAGCCAGAGCGAGACCTGCGGCATGATGCTCTCGAATGCCGGATGGAGCTTCGCGTCGAAGGGCGCGACATTGGCGCAGTGGTTGCGTTTGCGATGGATCGAGACCGGCTGCCTGTCGTCACCGTCATGAATATCTGAGGTTGACCGATGTATCACTACACAGATGGAGGCTTGCGGAACGTCTGGTTGCGCAACGGCTTTGAAATTCATGATACCGATTACGGAAAGGCCGTGGCTTTTGTCGACGGCGATGGATTGATTCGCGCGATCTGCCTTGCACTGGCATGCAAGGCAAGTCGATTGACGGGAGGAGAATTCAGATATCTGCGCGCCAGCGGCCTACTGATGACCCAGCCTGCCTTGGGCAAATTGCTGGGAGTCGACGGGCAGACAGTGGCTCGTTGGGAGAAATCCGGAAGGGTACCAAGATGGGCAGAAAAACTGGTGCGCCTGCTGTACGTCGCTCACGCAGACGGTGATGAGCCAATCCGTGCAGTACTGGCCCGAATGGGTGGCGATGAGCAGACAGCGGCTCAGAGCATTATTCTTGAGACTACCCGCAAAGGCTGGAGAGTGGCGTCTTCGAAGTTGTCCAACGCCGCCTGATTAGCCCAAGAACAAGCGTGCGGTCAGCTTTTGCATCAGATTCGGTGCCACTGGTTGCAAATTCGCGCCCTGCGGCGAGCGATAAAATTGTCGTGCAGGAAGGCCTGCCTCACGGCAAGCCCTTCGAGTGATAACTCTGTAACAGGGCCCCAGGGGGATTGATTCGCAAACGCTCATGCAGTCGCTCACCCCTGCGGGGGGCGCTGCGCGCGTCCGAACCCGCTGGCGTGGTTTCGTCGAACTTAGGGGTTCTCGTCGCAACCTGAAAACAGGACGCATAAAAAAACCGGCCATTGGCCGGTTCCTTTATGAGTGGCGTCCCCAGGGGGATTCGAACCCCCGTTACCGCCGTGAAAGGGCGATGTCCTAGGCCTCTAGACGATGGGGACGGACAACCTTTGAGTCGCGGGCCGGTGTGCACCGCTCCGCTTGGAAACTGGTGGAGCTAGTCGGGATCGAACCGACGACCTCTTGCATGCCATGCAAGCGCTCTCCCAGCTGAGCTATAGCCCCAGTTTTCCGGTCGCTCTTTCTGCGTGGCTGGCCTGCAAAAAGAGAGGCGCGAAGGTACGCGAGGGTCCCGGGAGTGTCAAGCCAGAAGGTCCCCGGCCCACACCGTGGATTAGGGCCCTTTTCACCCGCCCGCCAGCTCCTGTCTTCAGGCCAGCGCCGCCTCCAGGCGCGCGAGCGTGCGCTCCCGCCCGAGTAGCTCCAGGGTCACGTCGATGGCAGGCGAGGCTGTGCCCCCGGTCACCGCCACGCGGAGCGGTTGGGCCACCTGCCCGAGCTTGATTCCGGCCCCCGCGGCCACCGCCTCCACCACACCATGCAGGGCCGTCTTGTTCCAATCGCCGACTACGCGCAGGGCATCGAACAGCGCGACAAGCAGAGGCCGTGCCTCGGGCCCGAGATGCTTGCGTAACGCCTCCTCGTCCATCACCGCCAGCCGCCCGAAGAAGGGCCGGCTCTTTTCCACCATTTCCAGCAGGGTGCGCGCCCGTGTGCGCTGCGCATCCAGCAGGGCATGCAGATCGGGGCCTTCGGACGGGTCAAGTTTCTCGGCTGCGAAAAACGGCGCCGTCGCCTCGACGAGGCGCGCGGTGCTCACACTCTGCAGATATTGCTGATTGACCCAGAGGAGCTTGTCGCCATTGAAGCTCGCGGCCGATTTGTTGATGGCATCCACATCGAACTTCTGCACCAGCTCGTCCAGAGTGAAAATCTCCTCATCCCCGTGGGACCAGCCCAGCCTCGCCAGATAGTTCAGCAGCGCCTCAGGCAGAAAACCTTCATCGCGGTACTGGGTCACGCTCACCGCACCATGGCGCTTGGAGAGCTTCTTGCCATCCGGGCCATTGATCATCGGCACATGGGCATACACGGGGCGCTGGGCTCCGAGTCCTTCCAGAATGTGAATCTGCCGAGGTGTGTTGTTGAGATGGTCATCGCCACGGATGACATGCGTAATGCCCATGTCGATGTCGTCCACCACCACCGTGAGGTGATACGTGGGGGACCCGTCCGAGCGCGCGATGATGAGATCGTCCAGCTCGTCGTTGCTGAACACCACGTCACCGTGCACACGGTCCGCCACCACCAGCTGTCCGCCTTGCGGAGTACGGAAACGCACCACCGGCTGCACACCCTCAGGTGCGGGGCCGGCCATGTCACGGCAGTGCCCGTCATAGCGGGGTTTTTCCTTGGCCTGCATCTGCTGGTTGCGTAGATCCTCCAGGCGCTCGCGGCTGCAGTAGCAGTGATAGGCCTTGCCGGTATCCAGCAACCGGCGAATGGCTTCGTGGTAACGGTCAAAACGCTTGGTCTGATAGTACGGGCCGTCGTCCCAGTCCAGTCCCAACCACGCCATGCCCTCGAAAATCGCGTCCACCGCTTCCTGGGTGGAGCGTTCGCGATCGGTGTCCTCGATGCGGAATACGAACCGGCCGCCATGGCGCCGCGCATAGAGCCAGTTGAAGAGCGCCGTGCGGGCGCCGCCGATATGCAGATAACCGGTCGGGCTGGGCGGAAATCGGGTGACGATGGTCATGCGTGCTGCCTGCTGGAATTCAGGCGGCGATTATAGGGAATGCATCGCGGGATGTGCGCGCTGCAGCATTCGGCAGCAGCAGGCAGGAGGCTTGCGAGCCGTGACCTGCGGGTTAGGATGCGGTCTGAAGGGAGGATTCGCCATGCCTGCACGCAAGACATCCGCGCTGCTGCCAACCGCTTTTTCCGGACTCTCGGATCTGGTGGAGGGCTGGGCGCTTGCAGATTCCACCGCGCGCCTGGAAAAACGTCTTACCACGCCGGTCGCGGAGATCAGGGCCTTCTATGACCGCATGCTGCCCTGTGCGGCAGAGGCCTTAGCCTATCTCGCCGAGAGACAGCTGGGCGCGCTCACGCCACAAGAGGAAGCGTTGCTCAAGCTGATGCTTTCCCTGGCAGAGATGGGTCCGGCGATCGAATGGTATGGCACCGGCGCCTACCCCGATGCCTTCGACGCGCGACGCTTCCCGCTGGTCGTAACCCTTCCGGACAACGAAGCGCAAGGAGTAGCCGCATGAACGAACGTGTTGCGAAGTCACCCCAAGTCACCCCCGCGAATCTCACGCTGAAGCATCCGGAGCTCGGCACGGGCCCTGTGCCGGCCCGCCCCTACTGGGATCCCGCCTGGTATGCGCGCGAACTGGAAGCCATCTTCAAGCGTGCGTGGCTGTGTATGGGGCGCGTGGAACAGGCCAAATCGCCGGGTGACTTCTTTATGAAGAAGCTGCCGACTTTTGATCTCTCCGTGCTGGTGGTCCGTGGCAAGGATGGCGAGCTCCGCGCCTTCCACAATGTCTGCAAGCACCGGGGCAATCATGTGGAGCTGCGCGAGGCCGGGCACTGCCTCGGCTTTACCTGCCCGTTCCATGGCTGGACCTACGGGCTTGATGGCAAGCTCGCGGCGGTGCCCGACGAGAAGGGCTTTCACGAGCTCGACAAGAAAAAACTCGGCCTGACCCAGCTGCCACTCGAGATCTGGGAGGGCTTTGTCTTCATCAACCTCAACCTTAAGCCACACCAGACCCTAAAAGAGTTCCTCGGTGAGCATGGGGCAGATCTGGAGGGCTATGTCTTCCACCGGGGCACCGCGATCTTCGAATACGAAGGCGTGATCAATACCAACTGGAAATGCATGGTGGACTCCTTCTGCGAGACCTACCACGTGCCGGTGCTGCACAGGCATTCCATCAAGGACACCCTCGCCGGCCCGGATAACCCTCACGGACGGCTGATCGACATTCGCCTCAAGGGTCCGCATCGCACGCAGTCGGTGTGGGGCAACATGAACTACACGCCGAACCCCGTGCAGGGCCTCGCCTTCCAGTACGCGCCGGGTCCTTCGGTCACCAGCGGGGTGGTAGACGAGCACTCAGTGCTGCCGAAAGGCCTCAATGAGACCCGCGCGCCAAACTGGTCCATCGATGTCACGGCATTCTTCCCCAACTGGATCATCGTGATGGGCAGCGGCATGTATTTCACCCACCAGATGTGGCCCCTCGCGGCCAACAAGGTGGTGTGGCAGATGCGCGGCTATCTACGCCCGGCCACCAATGCTGCCCAGCGCTTCGGTCAGGAAAATTCGATGGTGGAGCTGCGTGATGCGGTGCTGGAAGACTGCAACACCCTGGAGCGCATCCAGGCCTCACTCGATCAGGGCCTGATCAATGAATTCATCTATCACGACCACGAACTGGCGCTGAGGCACCAGTATCACGTGGTCAAGCAATGGGTCGAGGACTACGAGAGGAGCAAGTCCACATGAGAGAACTGATGATTCGTGGCGCACTGGCTGCCGCCATCCTGCTGCCGCTTGCCTCCCACGCCGCGGCCCCCACGGTGGTGGATGACGCGGCTCTGGGCGATCAAACCCAAGGTCATAACTGGCTTGGCTATGGGCGCACACACCACGAACAGCGTTTCAGCCCGCTGGATCAGGTGAACGCCGGCAATGTGGGCAAGCTTGGCGTCGCCTGGTCGCTGGATCTGCCCGAGGATCGCTCACTCACCGCCACCCCGCTCGTGGTGGATGGCGTGATGTATTTCAATGGCAGCTACGCGCGTACCCGCGCGGTCGATGCGAAAACCGGCAAGATTCTCTGGGAGCATGATCCCAAGGTCTTCGAGACTGCGGAGGATCGGGCCCGCATCCTGTGGGACTGGAATCGCGGCGTGGCCTACTGGAAGGGCATGGTCTATGTGGCCACCCCAGACGGTCGCCTCATCGCGCTGGATGCCAAGTCCGGCCAGGAAGTCTGGGCAGCCCAGACTTTCGAACCCTCCAAACCACTCTTCATCTCGGGCGCACCGCGCGTATTCCGCGACAAGGTGCTGATCGGCAATGGTGGCACGGAATGGGGTGCCGCGCGTGGCTTCGTCACGGCCTATGACGCGGCGACCGGCAAGCAGGCATGGCGGTTCTGGACTGTGCCCGGCAATCCTGCCGATGGGTTCGAGAACAAGGCTATGGAGATGGCCGCCAAGACCTGGACCGGTGAATGGTGGAAGTTCGGTGGCGGCGGCACGGTGTGGCACGGCATGACCTACGACCCGGAGTTCAACCGCGTCTACATCGGCACCGGCAATGGCTCGCCGTGGAACCAGAAGATGCGCAGCCCCGGCGGCGGCGACAATCTCTTCCTGTGCTCCATCGTGGCGTTGGACGCGGATACCGGCGAGTACGTGTGGCATTACCAGACCGTGCCGGGGGAGACCTGGGACTACAACTCCAACATGGACATCGTGCTGGCGGATCTGGTGATAGAGGACAAGCCGGTAAAGGCCCTGATGCACGCGCCCAAGAACGGCTATTTCTACGTCATCGATCGCAGCACCGGCAAACTCGTCTCGGCCAAACCCTTCGGCAAGGTCGACTGGGCCACCGGCATTGACATGACAACCGGCCGCCCCATCGAAAGAGAGGGTGCGCGTTACGAGGATGGCGAAGAAATCGTCTGGCCAGGCCCTTTCGGCACGCACAACTGGCCGGCCATGTCTTTCAATCAGGACACTGGCCTCGTCTACATTCCTTCGATCGAGATGGCGGGGGTCTACAACGACAAGTACACCAAGCCACAAGCGTGGAAGTCGCCTGACTTCAAATTCGATCCGGGCGTCGACTTCCTGCGCGCAGATGGTCCGGCCGACTGGGGCTCATCCAGCCTGCGCGCCTGGGATCCGGTGCAGCAAAAGCTCGTGTGGGAAGTGCCCACGCCCGGAGTCTGGAATGCCGGTACCCTCACCACCAAGGGCGGGCTGGTCTTCCAGGGCCGCGCCGATGGCAAGCTGGTGGCCTATGCGGCGGACACCGGCAAGGTACTGTGGGACATTTCGCTGGGCCTCGGTATCTCCGCACCGGCGGTTACCTACGCCATCGATGGCACACAGTACATCGCGCAATTGGTGGGCTGGGGCGGGTCCATGACCGCCACGGGTGGCAACATGGCCGCGCAACACGGTTGGTCCTATGGGGCGCAACCGAGGCGCCTCGTCGTTTTCGCGCTTGACGGCAAGGCCAGCTTGCCGAAAATGCCCGCGCCGGTCTTTGCCAAGCCGCTGCATGATGCAGAATTCGTGGTGTTCGAGGAACTCGCGGAGCGCGGCAGTTTCGTGTGGAAGGAATCCTGTGGCATGTGCCACGGTCCGGCCGGCACGGCTGGCGGCTTTGCGCCTGATCTGCGTGCGTCCGCCGTGATGCTCGACAAGAAGGCCTTGCATCAGGTGGTGTTCGATGGCGCGCTGCGCGCGCGCGGGATGCCGAATTTCAAGGATGTCTCCGAAGGGGATCTGGAAGCCGTGCAACATTTCATTCGCCGTGAGGCGCACAAGCAGCAGTTGAACACCCCCTGATGAGTTTTCGGCGCAGGATGCAGGCGCGACTGCCTGGCAAGGACAAGGTCGCAGAGCACCGCGTCCTGCGCTGGCTTGGGAACAGACTGCACGATCCGAACCTCTGGCATTTTGGTCGGCGCGCGGTCTCGCGTGGCGCCGGCATCGGAATGCTGGTGGCCTTCTTCCCCATCCCGATCCACATGACGGTGGTGGCTCCCATCGCCATCATCTTCGGCCTCAACCTGCCGGTGATGCTCGCCGCGGTGTGGGTGACCAATCCCATCACCTGGATCCCGATCTTCTACTTCTCATATCGAGTGGGCGTGTTCTTTCTCGATGGTGAGGTGCTGCCGCTGGAGGCACTCAACCTGAGTGCGGATTTCAGCAGCCTCCAACATGCTTTGGGCGAGATCTGGGCGCCTTTGTTTCTTGGCTCCGCCATCTGCGGCGCAGTTTTCGGCACCCTCACCTACACACTCATCGAGGTCGCCTGGCGGCTCAGTGTTGCGCGACGATGGAAGCTGCGGGATAGCAGCAAGCACCGCATTCCGCTCCCCTGATGCACGCCCGCCATCGTTGTGCCTATACTCGCGCCATCCCGTTGCGCGAGTGAATCACCATGCCGACCAAAGCCGCCACCAAGTCATCCTCGAAGCCAGCCCCGAAAACAGTGCCGCAGCCAGCCGCCAAATCGGCATCCCCAGCCGCCCGCAAGACGATTCGTCGGGTGGATGTGACTCCCGAGAAGATGGAGCGCGAACGGGTCGGTCGTTTCAAATCGCTCAAATCCTCGGCCAAGGCATTCATCGACACGCGCCTGCCCAATGGCGAGCGGGACATCCTCACCGTCATAGGCCGTGGGGTGGTGGAGGATGCGGAGCTCGCGCCCCCCATCAAGGACAACCGGGATTTCAACGTGGCCTACATCCGCGCCAAACACGGTTGCGGTGCCACCCTGCACATCCATGAGACGCTGGAAGTGTTCATTCCCATGAAAGGGACCTGGGGCGTGTTCTGGCAGAACCGCGATGGATCTCGTCATGAAGTGGAATTGGAGCCCTACGACACCGTCTCGGTGCCGATTGGCGTGTCGCGCGGTTTCCGTTACCTCGGCAAAGGCTCGGGGCTCATGATGGCCATCGTGGGCGGCACGGATCCTGGTCGTGTGCACTGGCCCAAGGAAACTGTGGAAGAGGCAGCCAAGCACGGCCTCGTACTGCGCAAGGGCGATCTGGTCGCCCTCAAGTAGAGCTCACCACACATCCACCCAGGCGCGGGTGGCACGCCGCACAGGCCCTGCCGCCCGCAACGCCCGCATCAGCCATGCGCGTGTTTCGGCAGGGTCGATCACCGCATCCACTTCCAGATACGACGCCACCGAGGTGGCCTTGCCTTGCGCATACATGCGAGCCAGCAAGGTGTCGAACAGTGCCTTGCGGGCGACGGGATCGGTCTCTGCTTCCAACTCCTTGCGGAATCCTAGATTCACTGCGCCTTCCAGACCCATGGGCCCGAATTCGCCGGTCGGCCAGGCCACGGAAAGCAGCGGGCGATGGAAACTGCCACCGGCCATCGCCTGCGCACCCAATCCATAGCCTTTGCGCGTAACCACCGTGAACAGCGGCACACTCAGGTTGGCACTCGCAATGATGAGGCGCGATCCGCGCCGCACGGCCGCCGTCTTTTCACTGTCCGGCCCCACCATGAAGCCTGGCGTATCGCACAGGGACACGATGGGCAGGCCATAGGCATCGCAGAGCTGCAGGAAGCGGGCGGCTTTTTCCGCCGCAGGACCGTCGATGGCGCCGCCGAGATGTCTGGGATCATTGGCGATGAGGCCAAAGGCAATGCCTTCGATGCGCACCAGAGCCGTGATGATGCCGATACCGTAAGCTGCACGCAGTTCGATTACGGAATCCGTATCCGCGAGCGTCGCGATCACCTTGCGCACGTCATACACCCGCAGTCGATCTTCGGGAATGAGCTGCCGCAGCAGGCGCTGATCTGCTGCCGAGTATTCCGGTAACCGCCCCTGGAAACACCCGAGAATACGCTTCGCCATCAGCGCACCTTCGGCTTCATCACTCACCGCGAGATCCACCACCCCGTTCGCCGTCTGCACCTCAATGGGCCCGATGTCCTCCGGCGTGAAACGACCAAGCCCGCCGCCTTCGATCATTGCCGGCCCGGCAAGGCCGATGTTCGAGTCTGCGGTGGCGATGGTGATGTCCGCGCAGCCGAAGATCACCGCATTGCCGGCGAAACAGCGTCCGGCGTTGACCGCAATCCGCGGTGCCACCCCGGACAGCTGTGGCCAGGTGGAAAAAGTCGGCAGGTCCAGCCATGAGCCGATGATGTCGTCCACATCCACGTCCCCGGGACGACCCCCACCCCCCTCGGTGAAGAACACCACCGGCAGCGCCCATTCCTGTGCGAGTTCGAAGAGTCTGTCCTTCTTCTTGTGATTCATCGCGCCCTGGGTGCCCGCCAGCACGGTGTAGTCATAGGCGAGCACGGCACAGCGCGTGGCCTCATCCCCGAAGAGTGACGCATTGACCGTCCCGATACCGGCCACGAGGCCGTCTGCGGGCGTGTTCCTGCGCAGATCCTCCAGGGTGCGGCGGCGGCGCTGCGCGGCCACCATCAAGGCGCCGTATTCCATGAAGCTGTCGGGATCGCACAGCGCGGCGACATTCTCACGCGCGGTGCGCTGCTTGTTGCGCCGACGGCGGGCCACCGCCTCCGGTCGCTGTTCGTCCTGCCCCAGTGCATGCAGCGCTTCCACCTCGGCGAGATCTGCACGGAGGGCAGCGGGATCAAGCACCTCGCCGGTCGAGTGCGTTGTGCCGTCATCCTCCAGAGGGCGAAGGAAACAGAGGGGTGCTTCCTCCGCGAGGGTGTCACCCGGCGCCGCCACAAATTCCACCAGCAGCCCTGCCATCGGTGCTTCCACGTGGTGATGCATCTTCATGGCTTCGAGCACCGCCACCGTCTCCCCTCGCGCCACCATGGCGCCCGGCGCGACCGTCAGGCGCACCACACTCCCGCGCAACGGTGCCCGGATGGCAGTCATGCCGGCCGGAATGTCGCGCGTCGCTGCAGTGTCTTCCGTGAGGGCCACCGCCTGCGGCAACTCATGCGCCGGAGTGAAGTGCGCGGTCGTCTCCAGCAGCGCGCCGGCATGCAGTTCCAGAAAACGCGTGGAGATGGCCATGGCCTGCACCTCGGGGTGGGTGAGGATGGCGCGTGCGAGTGGCAGGCTGGTATTCATGCCCTCCACGCGACACGCCGCAGCCATCGCAGCCGCACGCTCGCACGCCCGTGGGAAATCAAGGCCAGGCGTGCGCACGATGAGTTTTGCCAGCAGGGAATCAAACGCGGGATTGGCGGCGTATCCGCCGTAAACACCGCTGTCCACGCGCACCCCGGGGCCGCTCGCCGGCTCGAAGATCCGGAGCACGCCACCCGAGGGGCGCGCACTGCCATCTGCGTTCAAGGTCTCGGCATTGATGCGGATCTGGATTGCGGTGGCCTGCGGCGCAGGCGGTGGCATGGCGAGCCCCAGCGCGGCCAGGGTCTCTCCACGGGCGACCCCGAACTGCAGGGCAACGAGGTCGAGCCCGAGGATTTCTTCGGTGACCGTATGCTCCACCTGCAGGCGTGGATTCGCTTCGATGAACCAGAAACGTCCGGCCTTGGCATCGACAAGAAATTCAAAGGTGCCGAGCCCGCGGTACCGGACCGAGGCCGCCATCCGGCAGGCGGCATCGAGCAGGCCTTGGCGCAAGGCAGGCTCGAGCGCCGGGGCCGGCGCAATCTCGATCAGCTTCTGGTGGCGTCGTTGCAGGCTGCAGTCGCGTTCCCAGAGGTGCACCACACCGCCTTGCCCGTCGCCCAGGATCTGCACTTCCACATGTCTGGCATCAGGTACGAAGCGCTCCGCGTAGAGGGTGCCATCACCGAAAGCCGCGAGGGCTTCAGCTCCACATCGAGTGAATGCGCCAGCCTTGTCGATATGGGGCAAGAGCACCTGCATGCCACGACCGCCACCGCCTGCGGCAGCCTTGACGACGGCCGTCCCCTCCTCGCCCAAGACCGTCAGGAAAGTCTCCAAGGCAGCAAAATCAGTGAGCGCAGAAGAGCCTTCGAGCACCGGCACCTGCTCTGCGGCAGCCAGTGCGCGGGCGGAAATCTTGTCGCCAAAGGTCCGCAGTTGGGCGGGCGTCGGCCCGACGAAGACAAGGCCTGCCGCCTCCACCGCAGCGGCAAAGTCCGCATTCTCGGAGAGAAAGCCGTAGCCCGGATGCACGGCCTGACAGTCTGCGGCACGCGCGGCGGCCAGCACCGCCTCGATGTCGAGATAGGCCGCAGCGCCTCGTCCCGGCAGTGCTTGACGAGACGCTGCCCGCAGCCAATGTGCGGCATCCTGGTCATCCTCACCGGCCACGCACACCGGCACCAACTCGAGATCCTGGACGGTGGCCGCGATGCGAAGCGCGATTTCGCCCCGATTGGCAATGAGGACACGACGAATGACAGTGCGCGGCATGGGCGGTTTTCCACAGTTGAAGCAAGGAGAGCCGAGTGCATCATAACGCGCACCTCAAGCCAGGCGCAGCCGATGCCTGCCCGGGCATTCCTGCGTAAAATCCGGAGTCTGCATCCCGCACTCGGGACTGCACCGCACCTCGCGGATTCGCTGCCAACACCACACAAGACAACACAGGAACTCATGCCCATGCCCCTGGAAGGCGAACTGCTCTGGACTCCCGGCCCGGCGCGTATCGACGAAGCCGAACTCACGCGCTTCATGCGCTGGTTGAAACGCGAGAGGCAGCTTGATTTTGCGGACTACGATGCCCTGCATGCCTGGTCGGTGCACGATCTCGAGGGGTTCTGGAGCGCCGTGTGGGACTTCTTCGACATCCAGTCTTCCGCACCCCGCGGCAAGGCCTTGGGTCGCCGCGAGATGCCGGGAGCGGAATGGTTTCCCGGCGCGCGCCTCAACTATGCCGAGCACATGCTGCGCCATGCGCGGCAAGGCCAGACCGCCCTGCGTTTCAGCAGTGAGAGCCTGCCACTGCAGGAGATTTCCTGGGATGTGCTCGCCGGCGATGTCGCGCACCTCGCTGCCCATCTGCGCAAATTCGGCGTGGTGCCCGGGGACCGCGTGGTCGCCTTCATGCCGAACATTCCCCAGACGCTCGTGGCCTTCCTGGCCTGTGCGAGCCTCGGTGCCGTGTGGTCGAGCTGCTCCACGGATTTCGGCGTACGCAGCGTGCTGGACCGTTTCCAGCAGATAGCCCCCAAGATCATGATCTGCGTGGATGGCTATCGCTATGGTGGTAAAGCCTTCGACCGCCGCGAAGAAGCGCGCCAGATCATCGAAGCCCTGCCTTCGCTGGAGCAGGTGATCTCCATCCGCTACCTGCAGGAAGGCAGCACCCCGCCAGTGCCGACCGCACACGATTGGCAGGCATTGCTGGCCGATGAAGCAGCTCCAGCGCTCGAGTTCGCGCAGCTGCCTTTCGACCATCCGCTCTGGATTGTCTACTCCTCCGGCACAACCGGCCTGCCCAAGGCCATCGTGCACGGGCATGGCGGCATCATCCTGGAAATGCACAAATCGCTGTCCCTGCACTGCAATCTGCGCCCCGGTGGCTGCATGTTCTTCTACACCACTTCCGGCTGGATCATGTGGAACATTCTGGTGAGTGCGCTCATGGTCGGCGCCATTCCCATGATCTACGACGGCCATCCGTCGCAACCGGAAACCGATGTGCTGTGGCGTCTGGCTGCCGAAAGCGGAGCCACGCTGTTCGGCGCGAGCCCCACCTATGTGGCGATGATGCAGAAGAATGGCGTGGTGCCCAAGGACCGTTACGACTACTCCCGGCTGGAGGGGTTCCTGCTCACCGGCTCGCCCGTGACCTGCGAATCCATGGCCTGGCTTTACGCGGAAGTGAAATCCGATCTCTGGGTCACGTCACAGAGCGGAGGCACGGATATCTCGGCGGCCTTCGTGACAGGCACCTGCCTGCGCCCCGTCTACGCGGGCGAGATCCAATGTCGCGCGCTGGGTGTGGATGTCGAGGCGCTGGATGACGCAGGCCGGGTGCTGGTGGATGACGTTGGCGAACTCGTGGTGCGCCAGCCCATGCCCTCCATGCCGCTCTATTTCTGGAATGACCCCGGCGATGTGCGTTATCGCGATTCGTACTTTAATGATTACCCGGGGTTCTGGCGCCATGGAGATTTCTTTCGCGTGAATGCGCGCGGCGGGTGTTTCATTTCCGGGCGGTCGGATTCCACCCTGAATCGCTACGGGGTGCGCATCGGCACGGCCGAGATTTATCGTGCGGTGCAGGCCTTGCCCGAAATCGCCGACAGCCTCATCGTCAATCTCGATCTGGAAGGTGGGCGCTTCTTCATGCCCATGTTCGTGAAACTTGCGCCGAGCGCGACTCTCGATGAGGCACTGGTGGCGAGGATAGTCGAGACCTTGCGCCGCGAAGCCTCACCACGCCATGTGCCGGATCAAATCTATGCCGTGGAAGAGATTCCTTACACCCTGACCGGCAAGAAGCTTGAAGTGCCGGTGCGCAAGATCCTCATGGGATTCGACGTGGCCAAGGCCGCCAGCCGTGACGCGATGATGAACCCGGGTTCGCTCGATTACTTCATCCGTTTTGCGGCCGAGCAGCGCGACTACCAACGCGAAGCCCCGAGGCAGGGCTGACCGACAGACCCGATCTGACCTGGATCACGGCAAAACGCCTCTGATGTGCGACTATTTCGTCAGGACACCACACGCCAAGAAAGGTTGGATGACATGACGCACCGTACCTGGATCCTGGTGGCTCACCGCGCCGGCGCAAGAATTTTGCGCAGACTGCACATCACCAGCCGCTCACGCTGGTTGAGACCATTGACCACCCGGAGGGCCGACTTCGCAATCACGATCTGGACGCCGATGCTGGCGGCCGCTCTTTTGACAGCAAGGGCAGTCATCGCCACGCGCTGGAGACCGAGCATTCAGCGACGGATCATCTCGCGGAGACTTTTGCCAAATCCCTTGTGGCCAAGCTGCGGGCGGGACGCGAAGCCAAAGCCTGCGACCGCATCATCCTGGTGGCGGATCCGCGCATGCTCGGCAAATTGCGCGATGCCATGGACGCCTTCACCGCGGCGGCGGAAGATCGCTCACTGGACAAGGATCTCGGCAACTTGCCGGAGGTAGAGGTGATCGAGCATCTCATGAACGCCTTCAAGCTCTGAGTCAGAGCAGGTAGAAATCCAGTACCGCATTCACGCAGTCGTTGACCAGGCGGATCGTCTTGCTGGCGATCCGCCACGTTTCCCCTTCCCCGCGCACCAGCACCACTTCACAGCTCCCGTGATGCACATGCTGGCGGGTCGTGCGGGGCTGGTAGATCTGCACCATCCAGTTGGCACGCGCCTCGATGCTTTCCTGCCCGGCGAAAGCCGCTTCAACGTTGCCGACAAAATGCGTGGTACGCAGCAGCGGAAGCGCCGTCACGGTCTGGCGCGAACGTATCCGCACCACCCGCTCCTCCAGACCCCAGCGACCCGTGTGGTAGATGAGCGAGACTTCACGGTCCGGGTCCGAGACCTGCGTGTCCTCATCCCGCCAGGCCGGCACCCAGTACACGGTATCCAGCGTGTAGAGCTCCAGCCACGCCGACCAATCGCGCTCATCGAGTAGGCGCCCCTCCCGCACCAGCAGGGATTCCGCAATCTCTCGTGCCGTCGGTGCCATGTTCATGCCACTCCTTTCAGCAGCAGACGCATCCACTCCCGGTAGCCTGCCTGGATACAGGTCTCGTCCCCGAATTGGGCCGTCCCATAGGCCACAACCGCTGACCGCAGACCGAGCTCCGCCGCGTGATCCCGTGGCGGTGCGAGCCCGGGCCCCATGCCGCGCAGGTGTCCCTGGTTCCGTATGCGGTTGCGACTGCCGGCGACATAGCCTTCCTGGCAGTACGCATACATCACATTGTCGTCCGACGTGGCGAGTCCGCTGGGATTGAAGAATTCCTCATACTGCCGGATGCGGTAACGACGGGCCTCGGCATTCTCACCGATGGGTGCAAGACACCACGACACCATGCGCGTGCTGTCCACCGCCAACGGCTGCCACAGGCGCAACTGCAGGGACTGGATATCAACGATCTGGAGATTGGGGAACAGGGTCAGGTTGCGCTGACGCAGCATCCACTTGAGCCGGTTGTCACCCAACTTTGCCCGCAGTTCCGCGAGACGATCCGGATCCCGTGGCAGCGGCCGGCGTTCGGCCCCTTGCCCGGAGATGCCGACCGACCAGGTCACGGCATGACCATAAGGAAAGCTGAACGTGCCCTCGGCTTCCGGCTCCGTCTCGGCAAACTCGAGGCCCCACTGCGGGGTGAGGCCCTGCTCTGCTTCCTTCGCGGCGCGCTGGCGCAGTATCTGGATGAAAGAGATATGGGTGGAGACGAAGTGGTAGTAGTCGAGGCCGTTCTCGAATTGCAGCTTCCAGTTGCCATCAAAGGTGTAGCTCACACCACCGGGCACGAACTCGAGACCCTCCGGTGCCTGGTCTGCCACCAGATCGAGAAACACCCGGGCCTCGCCCAGATGGTCCTCGAGCGGAGGCACGGCATCCGACAGGCTCACAAATAGAAAACCGCGGTAATTCGCTAGCTTCGCCACCGGCACGAGGTCATGCTCCGCACTGCCAAATCCCTCGGGGTACTGGCCATCCGCCTGCCAGGTCAGTGCCTTGTTGCAGCCCGCACTGTCATAAGCCCAGCCGTGGTATTGGCACACATGGACTCGCTGGTTGCCTCTGCGCAACGGGCACAGCAGCGTGCCGCGATGCCGGCAGCTGTTGAGGAAAGCACGAATCTGCCCGTCGCCGTCGCGTGTGATGAGTACGGGCACGCGGCCAATCCGGGTCGTGACAAAGTCATGAGGCCGCGCCACCTCACTTTCGAGGCCCGCAAAGACCCAGGTGGACTCGAAGATGTGGGTCATTTCCAGATCAAACAGCGCCGGATCCGTGAACGCCTCCGGCAATACCCGGAAGACTCCGGCTTCCGGCTGATCCTCCAGCAGGCCAGTGAGCTCGCTGCGTTGATTGGTTGGCATGCACATGACCTCGGTTGAACTGGTCGCGTCCAGATTTATGCGTATGGAATCAAGCCCGCTCCTGCGCCCTCGCGCGAGATGTGGAAAGGAGCTTTCTTGATCAGTCTGCAGGTGATCCATTGCCGCGGCAACCCGGCTGCGCCATGCTCTGCGCCACTTCTGTCCGGAGTGTCCGCATGCCGCGTTCCACCCTTGCTTCGGTTGTCTTTCTGTTGATGCTGCCGCTCTTGGCTGCGGCAGAAGAACCCTTCACCCCTCCAGCGCCCGTGATTGGCTATCGTCTGACCTTCGAAGGGCGAATCATGGGTCTGGACTGCACGGACTGGACGCTGGCCGAGGTGACGGCCGAAGGCAACCTGCTCTCCCGCTGTGGTGAGTACACCATGGAGAGCGTCAAGGCCCATCATTACAACGTCGTCCGGATGACCCGCCAGGATGGGCAGGTGGTGGCAGAGTTCCTGCCGTATGCGCCGGTCATCCAGTTTCCGTTGAAGACCGGAGCGCGCTGGTCCGGGGACTACAGCTTCTACACCATGGAGCTGAACGAGCCCATGAAGGCCCGGGCCGAATGTCGCGTGGAAGGCCTGGAAAAAGTGACGGTACCGGCAGGCAAGATCTCCGCCTATCGCATCGAATGCACGGACCACCTCGGCCTCGGCAGCCGCCGCCTGCGCACCCAATCCACCCGCTGGTATGCGCCGGAGCTCGCCGCTTTCGTGAAGGGCACCAATGTGCAGGATCCGGGGCGCTGGAACTTCGCGCTCACAGGCGTCGGCCTGGGTGAGACAGTCGGACCGCTGGCCTCGGCCGCTGGCTTCACGGAAGATGCCGTGCCGGAGCCGCCCGCCGCTCTCATGCCAAACGGTGGCAACCTGGACCAAATCGCCCCGGTGCTTGATTTCGAGGATTACTGAGCGCCGCGAAACCGCGGCAACAGACCCTGCAATTCACCCGGCGTGAGGTTGCGCCAACGCCCATAGCGCAAATGCCCGAGGCGCACATTGCCGATGCGGATGCGGCAAAGCTGGCGCACGTGATAATCAAACGCCGCGCACATGAGCCGAATCTGCCGATTGAGACCCTCGGTGAGAATGATCCGGAAGGTGGTCTTGTCGACCCTGTGAACGCGACAGGGCCGGGTGGTGGTGCGATGAATGCGGACCCCGCTCGCCATCTTGCGCAGGAAATCCTCGGTAATGGGCTTGTCCACCACCACCAGGTACTCCTTCTCGCACTTGTTCTCCGCCCGCAGGATCTCGTTGACGATATCCCCGTCACTGGTGAGCAGGATGAGCCCCTCGGAGTTCTTGTCCAGCCGCCCGATGGGAAAGATGCGGGACGGATGATCCACGAAGTCGACGATATTTCCCTCCACGCTGTGCTCGGTAGTACATGTGACGCCCAGCGGCTTGTTGAGCGCGATATACACCTTCTGCGGGCGGCCACCGCGGGTGGGAGGGCGCACCGTCTCCCCGTTCACGGCGACCTCGTCGCCTTCCTCCACCTGCGCACCCATGACCGCCACCCGGCCGTTGACCGTGACCCGTCCGTCATGAATGAGCTGATCCGCCTCGCGGCGTGAGCAGAAGCCGGTCTCGCCGAGGTATTTGTTCAACCTCATCATGGGCTGGGCCTCCGGGCCGCAAAGAAACTGGGGCTGGATATTACAGGCTCAAGCGAGTCCGACGCGCGCACCCTTCCCAACACGGGATGGCTTGCGTACGCTCGGTCCTCGCCAATGGGATGCAATCGGAGACCGAATCGTGGACAACACCGTCCGTCGTCACAAATACCTGCTGACCGAAGATCAGATGCCCACCACCTGGTACAACCTGGTGGCCAATCTGCCCACCCCGCCTCCGCCGCCCCTGCATCCGGGCACACGGCAACCGGTGGGGCCGCAGGATCTCGCGCCCCTGTTTCCCATGGCCCTCATCGAACAGGAAGTCTCCACGCAGCGGTACATCGACATCCCCGGCGGCGTGCTGGATGTGTATCGCCTGTGGCGGCCCTCTCCGCTGTATCGCGCCCACAACCTGGAGCGCGCGCTCGGTACACCCGCGCGCATCTACTACAAGTACGAAGGTGTTTCTCCGGCCGGTTCCCACAAGACCAACACCTCGGTACCGCAAGCCTGGTACAACAAGCTGGAAGGCACCACCCGGCTCACCACCGAAACCGGGGCCGGCCAATGGGGGACGGCGCTGTCCTTCGCCTGCGCGCTCTATGATCTCGAGTGCGAGGTGTGGCAAGTCGGCGCATCCTACGACTCCAAGCCCTACCGACGCCTGATGATCGAGACCTTCGGTGCGAAGGTGCATCGCTCCCCCTCCGCGCTCACGGCGGTGGGCCGCAAGCTGGCTGAAGATCCGAAAAACCTCTCGGGCTCGCTAGGCATCGCCATCTCGGAAGCCGTGGAAGTTGCGGCACAGGACGAAAAGACGCGCTATGCCTTGGGTTCCGTACTCAATCACGTGCTGCTGCACCAGACCATCATCGGGGAGGAAGCCCTGCTGCAGATGGCGATGGCAGGGGACACGCCCACTCACCTCATCGGGTGCACGGGCGGCGGCTCCAATTTCGCGGGGCTGTCCTTCCCTTTTCTGCGCGAAAAACTTGCAGGCCGAATCTCGCCACGCATCATCGCCGCGGAGCCCGTGTCCTGCCCCACCCTCACCCGCGGCGTGTATGCCTATGACTATGGCGATACCGCCGGCATGACCCCGCTGATGAAGATGCACACCCTGGGACATGACTTCATTCCCGCGCCCATCCATTCCGGCGGCCTGCGGTACCACGGCATGGCGCCGCTGATTTCTCATGTGTATGCCGAAGGCATGATGGAAGCCCTCGCTGTTCCCCAGACGGAATGCTTTGCCGCCGCGACGCTCTTTGCACGCACGGAAGGCATCGTGCCGGCGCCAGAGCCGACTCATGCGCTGGCCCTTGCAATCCGGGAAGCCATGAAGGCGCGCGACACCGGCGAGGAAACGGTGATCCTGACCGCCCTGTGTGGTCACGGGCATTTCGATCTGGCTGCCTACGACGCCTATCTGGGTGGTCGCATGGTGGATGAGAATTTTGACGATGCGCGGCTCAACGAGTCCTTGCGCAGCGTGCCCACCGTCGACGCCTGAAGCCTCGAATCCATTCCAGGAGACGTCCGCCATGAAAGTCACCGCGACAGGCCTTGTATATGTGAAAGCCACCCGCTTCCTGCAGCCGCAGTCCGTGCAGGTGGATGAAGACGGCATCCGTCACGATCGGGCCTTTGCGCTCATGGAGGCGGATGGAAAATTCGTGAACTCGGACCAGCATCGCACCTTCGTACCTCTGCGCTTCGATTACGAGGCTGGCGAAGAACACCTGATGCTGGAACTGCCGAGCGGTGAGCGGGTGGAAGGGTCGGCCCGCGGCAATGGTGTGCCGCTGGAAGTCGACCACTTCGGCCTGCGCTCCATCGCCGTCGAGAAAGTGGCGGGCCCCTGGCAGAACGCGCTCAGCAGTTTCGCCGGGCGTCCCATCTCGCTGGTGCGATGTCACTCACGCCTGCGTGCGATCGACGTCTTCCCCCTCACGCTGGTCACGACCGGCGCACTGGCCAGACTCGCTCGCGAAGTGGGTGCGCCGGTGGATCCGGCGCGCTTCAGGGCCGGTCTCATCCTCGAGCAGGCCGAGGAACATGCTGAGGATGCGTGGGACGGCCGTCAGCTGCGGGTGGGTGAGGTGCTGCTTCGCGTGCGCACCTCCGTGCCCCGTTGCGCTGTGACAGGCTTCAACCCGAACTCGGGCGCGAGGGATCAAGATGTGATGCGCGCCCTTATTCGCTATCGCGACAAGGTGACCCTGCCCGACAACCTCATGCCGAGCTACTCCACGCCCGGCTTTGCGAGCTATGCCGAAGTCCTGGAACCCGGCCGCATCGCGGTGGGGGATCCGGTGACGCTGCTGTAACGCAGCCCATTGATTTTCAGGAGAGCAACCATGCCCCAGATGATGAAAGCCGCCATTTTCGTGGAACCCGGCCGTATCGAGATTGCGGACAAGCCCATCCCCGAGGTGGGCCCCAACGATGCCTTGGTGCGAATCACCACCACCACCATCTGCGGCACGGATGTGCATATCCTCAAGGGTGAATACCCTGTCGCCAACGGCCTGACGGTTGGACACGAGCCCGTAGGTGTCATCGAGAAACTGGGCAGCGCGGTCACCGGCTATCGCGAGGGCCAACGGGTGATCGCGGGCGCCATCTGTCCGAACTTCAATTCCTATGCCGCACAGGATGGCGCGCCTTCGCAGGGGGCGGCAGCTATCTCATCCCCCACGGTCAATGCGGACACCATGGCTACAAAGCCACGGCCGGGTGGCGCTTCGGCAATCTCATCGACGGTGCCCGGGCCGAATACGTGCTGGTGCCGGATGCACAGGCCAATCTGGCTGTCATCCCGGACGGCCTCACCGACGAACAGGTGCTGATGTGTCCGGACATCATGTCCACGGGATTCAAGGGCGCGGAAAACGCCAATATCCGCTTGGGCGATACGGTGGTTGTCTTTGCCCAGGGTCCGATAGGCTTGTGCGCGACGGCGGGTGCGCGCCTGCTGGGCGCGACCACCGTGATTGCGGTGGACGGCAATCATCATCGCCTGGGGATCTCGCGGATGCTGGGCGCGGATATCACGCTCAATTTCAAACAATGCGACGTGGTGGAAGAAGTGATGAAGCTGACCGGTGGACGCGGCGCCGACTCCGCCATCGAAGCTCTCGGTCTGCAGAGCACTTTTGAATCCGCGTTAAGGGTCATCAAACCGGGCGGCACGCTTTCCAGTCTTGGCGTGTATTCCACCGACCTCACTATCCCGCTCGCGGCCTTCGCAGCAGGCTTGGGTGATCACCGCATCATCACGGCGCTCTGCCCGGGCGGCAAGGAACGCGTGCGCAGGCTGATGAACGTGCTGGCCTCGCAACGCCTGGATCTCGGCGTGCTGGTGAGCCACGAGTACAAGCTGGAGGACATCGCGGCTGCCTATGACCTCTTCGCCAACCAGCGCGACGGCGTGCTGAAGGTGGCGCTGAAACCCTAACCCGAAATTGGTGACAGTTACCCTATTTCCGGAAATAGGGTAACTGTCACCGATTTCCAAGGTTGAACTGCGAGACTTCGTGGCGCAGCCCGGCGGCTGCGCCCACCAGATCTTCGATCGCACGTACGGTCTCGGCCTGGGATCTGGCTGCGGAGCGCACCGCGTCGCTCAGGTACACCATGCCGTCCGAGATCTGGCGCGCACCAACCGATTGCGATTCCATTCCTTCATTGACCGAGGCGAAGCGTGGCCCAAGTCCTTGTGCCTGATCGATGACGCGGGTGATCTGGTTGGTGATTTCCTGGGCCTCGCAGGCTGCGTTACGCACTTCTTCGGCAAAACTCTCCACCCCCAGGACGCCGGAGGACACCGAGGACTGAACCTCCTTCACTGTTTGCTCGATGTCGAGTGTCGCCACCGCAGTCTGATCAGCGAGGCGTCGGATTTCCCGCGCAACCACCGCGAAGCCGTGACCCTCTTCGCCGACCTTGGCAGCTTCGATGGAGGCATTCAGCGAAAGCAGGTTGGTCTGGTCCGCAACCATGGTAATGGTGGTAACGATGGTGGAAATGTTTGAGACTTTGGCGTTGATGCCCGCAAGTCTTTGCCTGAGTGCCTCGGTGGCTTGCGCCATCTGCTGCATAGCGTTCTGCATGTGGGCAAGACCGGTCCGGCCTTCGCTGGCGGTGACGGCAGCCTGATCAGATAGCGCCACCACCTGAGCCATGGTTTCTGCCAGCGAGTGAGAGGTCGCCGAAATCTCCCCCGCCGAAGCAACTACCTGCTGTGTGGAACTCACATGCTCATTCAGAGTGGTCTCTAGCATACGCGACGAGGCGGCAATCTGGTTGGTGGCGGAGGAAATTCGCCCGCCAGTCTCCTGAACCTGAAGGACCAGGCCCAGCAGCCTTTCCATCAATGCATTGAAGGCGTCGGCTACGCGTCCGATCTCGTCATCACGCGTTATATGCAAGCGTTCAGCGAGCGAGAGCGTGCCCTTGGCGAGCGATTGCAATTGCGCACGAACATTCTCCAATGCGACAAGTACCGGTCTCTGCGCCGCCAGATAGGAGGCGGACAGCAGGGCGATCATCAGAATCCCCAACAGCCCACTAAGCTCGATGAGACGCTTGCCGCGAGCAAGGGCTGCGTCGACGACACTCTCCGTGCGTTCTCGTACGAGTGTTTCCACCTCATTGATGGGATCCATGATGACGGCCTTGTCCGCATGGTACTTCCCGTCATGCAGGATGCGGATGGCCATGATCTGATCAGGTGGAGCGCGTCGAGTGTAGTCCTCTGGATTGACACTGCGCTCGTCGGCTTCCGGCATGAAGCGCCCGACCATCGCCTGAAAGGCCGCGGTCTCGGTTGCGACCAGCGCATTGGAGTTGTCCTCGGCCTCCTTCATCTTTGCAAACTCGGCGGACACAAAGCCGGCCCCCTCCATCAGGGAGCGGAGGCTGGCCTGGCGCCCATCCGGGCGGGGAGACTTGCCATTCCGGATGTCCAGCACCTGCCAGTAGGCTTTCTCGTAATGCTTGTCGTTGGTCACCACATAGGTGCGGGCAAGGCGTGTGAGATCATCGGAGGACAGCCTGAGCTCTGCGGCGAGCATGAGCGACTCGCGCGCTGCCGTTTCGGCGCGGCTGACCGCAAATGCGTTCTGGCGCAACATCCACACCAGCGTGACAAGCGCCACGGCAAGGAGTGCGATCGACAGCGAGAAGCTCAGGAATTTGAGCCGTATCGTGATGTGGGCCATGGTTGTCCATCGCCTTGTGGAATGGTCGGTGCGCATCCCCGGGGCCTTGACGCGCAGACGAAGGGTTAAGCCGCTCAACAAAAGTAGCAAAAACGCAGGACATTGCCTACAGCACGCGGGGCCGGCTGCCGCCAAACGCTCGCTCTGGGGGGCCCCCGACCTGCGAGTTGCCCCGGCAGGCATTACGGGTAATTCATGGGGGTGCCCTCCTTCGATTCCCAACAAGTGCAGCGCACCATGCTTGACCGCAGGGGGTGGTCGGTCACAATCGCGGTGACCTTAACCGGGGAAAGCTGATGCCAAAGGTGCGCACACAGATTCAGATCGAGCAGTATCGGCGCGATGGCTACGTCCACCCGATTCGCATCATGTCGGTCGACCAGGCAGACGAACTTCGCGCGCGTCTCGAGGATTTCGAACGCACGACTGGCGCACCGCTCAAGGGTGACCTCAGGCACAAGACCCACCTGCTGTTCTCGTGGCTTTCAGATCTGGTGCACAACGAGATGATTCTTGACGCGGTGGAGGATCTCCATGGCCCCGACCTGTTCTGCTGGTCCTCCAGCTTCTTCACCAAGGAGGCGCAAAATCCGGCGTTTGTTTCCTGGCACCAGGATTCAACCTACTGGGGCTTGAGCAAGCCGGACGTCGTGACCGCGTGGGTTGCTTTATCGCCCTCCAACCGCGCGAACGGCGCTATGGAAGTGATTCCCGGCACGCATCACCTGGATCAGATTCCCCATCGTGACACGTTTGCGCAGGAGAACCTGTTGTCCCGCGGGCAGGAGGTCGCGGTCGATGTCGACTCCTCGAAAGCGGTGATGCTTGAACTGCAGCCGGGTGAAATGTCACTGCATCACGTGCGACTGGTGCATGGCTCCGCACCCAATCTGTCCACAGACCGGCGGATTGGTTTCGCAATCCGCTACATCCCGACACATGTCCAGCAGATCGCAGACGATGGCGATTGGGCGACGCTGGTGCGTGGTACCGATCGCTTTCGCCACTTTCGTCATGAGCCAAGACCCACGACAGATCTCGACCCGCAGTTCGTTTCGCTGCACAAGGACATTGCGGAACGCAACGCACGGATTCTTTATCGCGGCACCGCCGTGCAGACTTTCAATGATGGGAAGGCGTCGCGGCAGTGAAGTCAGGACGAGACGCCGCGTTCAGGGTTACGGCGCTCACGAACACGGTGCTCAGCGCAATGGCAAAGAAGCAGGCCAAGATGTTGCGGATAGCGGCTGGTCAGTAATCGATGGGAAGGATGGTGCCGCACCGAGGCACGACCAGATAGGATTGGAAATGAAGGAACCGCCGGGTTTATGTGACGCCCGCCACACTGCGGAAGACCCGAAGGGTGGGTGTCGGCTCTACGCAGGTACAGTCGGCGGAAGGCAGTTCGAAAACGGACTTGCCTCAAGGCAAATCGGAAATACAAGGGGGAACCATGATCCATGAGCATGGCAAGCGCGCGCTGATGGTGCTGTTTTGTGGCTTGCTTGGGGTGACATCTGTTGCCTCGGCAGACAGTGACAAGGCCCGCTGCAGCACCGCGACTCTGAAGGGTACATACTCGTCCGCAGTCCAGGGAGCGATCTCGACTGGGCCAGACTCGTTTGCTCCAGACGCGTACGCCGGCTTTGTCACTTATGACGGACTCGGCAATATCTGGCTGCGAAAGACATCCTCCATCGATGGGGTATGGAACGCACGGGGCTCGTCGGGCACTTACACCATTGGTAACGACTGTGTCGGGCTAGCGACTTATCCTGGCTCGTCGAAATTCCAGTACTTCGTGTCGCCCGACGGCAAGACTCTGAATTTCGTGAAAGTCGCGAGCTACGTCGGAGGTCAATTTGTCGATTCACCTGACCGGCTCAGTTCCACTGCGATCCGGGTGTCGAAGAAAGCCTTGGTGCAACCACCTCCGATCTGACTTCGAGCCCCCGGAATTGGTGACAGTTACCCTATTTCCGGTAATGAGGTAACTGTCACCGATTTCCCACTGATTACCGTGCGTCCGGTGCGGGCGGCCACGGGTCTGGTCAAAACCGCTCCCGGCGCCAGCCCCAAAAGCGGAAGAGCCTCCGGTCCAGCGAAAAGGCTGGCGGCGGATATCGGGCGGGGCTTGATCCTTGAACCGGCGACCCAGGTCAGGTACATAATTCGAAACTCCCATGTGCACCCCGAATGCCGCGGATCTTCGAATTCAGTGAACTCGAGCGCGCGCCCCTGATTGTGGACGCGGTTTATCGCGGCGGAACGGCAAAGAACGCCGGCGCTTCTGCCCTCGCTCGCATTCTGCCAGTCGGGAATTCCGGCGGCTTTCGTCCCCGCATTGGTAGTGGCTCGAAGAGCCTGAAATACCTGGTTCTCTACACGGACTTTTCCAGCCCCGACTGGCCGGATTTGCTCGATGAGACAACCGGGGAATTTCACTACTACGGTGACAACAAAACGCCCGGCTGCGCCCTGCATGACACTCCCAAAGGCGGCAACCGGATCCTGCGCGACATGTTCAACGATCTGCATGAGGGGAACAGACACAGCATCCCCCCAGTCTTTGTTTTCTCAAAAGGTGATGCCGGTTGGGACGTGGTGTTCCGTGGGCTGGCGGTCCCGGGCGCTTCGAGTGTTCACGGGAACGAGGACCTGGTCGCGATATGGAAGTCAAAGGGTGGGGAGCGGTTCCAGAATTACCGAGCCGTTTTCACCATTCTGGATGTGCCAGAAATTAGCCGGGCATGGATAGCCGAGCTGGAGCAAGGTAGGTCCATCTCGGAGTAGGCACCGGTTGCATACCTCCAGTGGGTAGAATCCGGTCGTATCACCGCGCTGGCAGCAGAGCCCACCATCGAATATCGAACACCCTCACAACAGATTCCGACGGAACCAGCGGACCTTGGGCTGGTGAGAGACATCTACGAATACTTCAAGCCTGACCCGCATCGGTTTGAGCACTGCTCCGCAGAGCTGACACGGCTCATGGATCGCAATGTCGTATCTTACGAGGTAACTCGCCCCTGGATGGACGGCGGCAGGGACGTGCTCGGGAGGTATCGCATCGGCGGTGTCAGCAGCAAGATCGAGGTTGATTTTGCCATCGAGTCCAAGTGTTACGACATCAATCACGGCTTGGGTGTGAGGGCCACCTCGCGCCTGATTTCAAGGCTCCGGCACCGACAATTCGGTGTCTTCATGACCACCTCATTTGTCCAGACCCAAGCCTATAAAGAGATAGTTGAAGACAGGCACCCGGTGATCGTCATTGCCGCCAAGGACATCGTGGACGTCCTGCGCAAATCCGACCTCAACACCAGGGACAAGCTCGGCAGATGGCTTCGCAGCACATTCAACTGAATGACGATAGCGCCATGGAATTGGTGACATGAAATTGGTGACAGTTACCTCATTTCCGATGATGGGCCTGACTGCCTGTCACTTTCTGAATTGGTGACAGTTACCTTATTTGCAGGAAGTGGTCGGCGGTCAAATCCATCCTCGGGAATGAGGTAACTGTCACTAATTTCCTACCCCATCAGCTCATACCCCGGGAACCCCTCCGCAAGCTCGCGGTAGCAGGTTTCGTTGTAGCGCTTGAAGCCTCCGCAATACACCATGAACATCCGTGGTTTGCCCGGGATATTCGCGCCTGAATACCAGCTCTTGGTAGTGAGCGCGCCCGGTCGACGTTGAGCATAGCGCAGCGTCTCCTCGCGCCAGAACACCTGGGCGTCGGCCCTGGGATGCAGCTGCGGCCGACCATGTTCATCGAGCCATTCGATGGTGTCGAAGATGAAATCCACCTGCTGCTCGGCGAGTGTCGCCATGTTGGAGAGCACCGACGGTGACATGGCACTGGAAGGCAGAAAGAGATTCGGGAAGCCGTGCACCATGGTGCCCAGATAGTTGAGGGGGCCGTCGGCCCAGGTCTCGCGCATCGAACGGCCTTTGATTCCCTTGATGTCGATGGCGAATACAGGGCCGGAGATGGCATCAAAGCCCGTGGCATAGATGATCACATCGAGTGGAATCATCGCCGCACTGGTCTTGATACCTTCAGGTGTTACCCGCTCGATGGGAGTCTCCGGCAGAGCGATGAGACGCACATGCGGCTGGTTGAAGGTCTGCAGGTACACATCGCTCTGGCAGGGACGCTTGCCACCATAGGGATGGTCCCACGGCACCAGATGATCAGCTGTCCAGGGATCGTTCACCTGTTCGCGCATGCGCTGGCGAATGAACTCGGAAATGGCCGCATTGGCCTCCGGCAGATAGGCATCTCGGAAAGCCAACGCGATGTAATTGCCCTCCCAGGCTTCTTGCAACACACGCTGCCGTCCCGCCTCATCGAGCTCCGTATAACGCTCCGTGCCCATGCCGAGCGGTACGTGTCCGCCGTAGCTCTCGCGGAAGGCTTGCCGCACGGCTTGGGGATCTTCACGCAGCCCGGCGACGAGACGCGGGTCCATCGGCCCTCCACGCGTGGGGGTGACGTAATTGGCGGTGCGCTGGAAGACGTGGACTTCGGACGCCACCTTGGCAACTTCTGGAATCACCTGTACTCCGGAGGAGCCGGTTCCAATTACCCCCACACGTTTGCCGCGGAGACCCACCTTGCGATCGCGCGGCCAGCTGGACGTGAAGTAGGCCTCGCCGGCGAAATCGGCCACCCCTTCGATGTCCGGGGTCTTGGGGTCTGAGAGCGCCCCGATGGCAAGCACCAGATAACGGCAGCTCACCGTCTCGCCGTTTGAGGTCTCCACCACCCACATCCCTTTGGCTTCATCAAAGCTTGCGGCCTGAACCCGGGTATTGAAAGTGATGTCCTTCACCACCTCGCAACGTTCGGCCACAAAGCGCAGATAGCGCTGGATTTCCGCCTGGCCGGCGCAGGCATCGCTCCAGTTCCACTGGCGCACGATGTCGTTATCGAAGAAATAGGCGTAGTTGTAGCTCTCCACGTCGCAGCGCGCGCCGGGGTAGGCATTCCAGTACCAGGTACCGCCCACATCCGAACCCCGCTCAAAGCCGCGCACGCTCAATCCGCGCTGGCGCGCCTGCCACAGGGCATAGATCCCCGCGAAGCCCGCGCCCACCACCACCACATCCACCTGAGAAGTCATCCCGTATTCCTGCTTGCCAAGCCTGCCCGCATCATCATTCGGGCAGGGGCCAGTTTCAACGGGGGAGGCTGGGGTTGCGCCATACGGAGACGTATGGAATGGTGAGAACCGGACCGCATGCCCCCGGCACACCAATACCGTGGGCGTTTGAAGCCGGTCGTTTACTTCTACCAATTTTGCACGTGGGCGTTGGCGTCACTGGCGTCGGGTCCAGTTGCTCAACAACTCCGGGAGATACCCCCACATGGATTTCGGCATCAGCTTTCCCACCTACATCCGCTCCTGGCAAGACGCCAAGATGGCCGAGGATTACGGCTTCTCGCACACCTGGTTTTACGATTCCCAGATGTGCTACAGCGATGTCTACGCCAGCATGGCGCTGGTCGCTCACCACACCAGAACCATCAAAATCGGCACGCTGGTTTCCATCCTGGGCAACCGCATCGCGCCGGTCACCGCCCACTCCATCGCCACCATCAACGAGTTGGCGCCGGGCCGCGTGATCCTCGGCGTGGGCACGGGCTTCACGGGCCGCAATGTGATGGGCATGCCACCGATCTCGCTGAAGACCATGCGGGAGCACATCGAGATCATCCGGGATCTGCTGTCCGGCCGTGAAGCCGTCTATCGCGAAGGCAGCCGTGAACGCCACATCAAGTTCATTCACCCGGATCACGGTTACATCAACATCAAGGACGAGATTCCGATCCACATGGCCTCCAATGGCCCCAAGGCGATCGAGATGACCGGCCAGATGGCAGATGGGTGGGTAACCATCGGCCTCGATCCCGGATACATCTCGGATAGCATCAGGCAGATCAAGGCGGCAGCGAAGGCCGCAGGCCGCGACATTGGCGAAATCTACTGCACAAACCTGACCTCAGCATGTGTCCTGCGCCCAGGCGAGTCCATCCTCTCGGATCGCGTTGCCAAACAGGTTGGGCCGATGGCCATTATCCTGCTGCACACCAACTGGGACCCGAGCGACATCAAGATCGGACCGTTCGCCCCACCCTCCGTGGCGGAGCAGGCGAAGACCTACTTCGATAATCACATCATGAAAATGAAGACCCCCATGGATCGACGTTTTCAGGAGATGCATCTGGGGCATCTGGTGTTCATGCGGGAAGGTGAACGGGCATATCTCACGCCGGAACTGATCAAGGCGGGAACCCTGACGGGATCTGGCCCGGAAATCATCGACCGCATCCGTGAACTGGAGGCGGCCGGCGTCACCAACATCGCGCTGAACGTTTGCGGGACCGACGCCCGCGAAATGATTCGCGAGTTCGGCCGGGAAGTCATCGACAAGTATTGAGACCTTCTGCGGCTGGTTTCAACGGGGGAGCCTGGCGAGGAAAGCGGCAAACCGCTCGGCGAGCTGAGTCAGTTTCCGCCCACTCTCCAACTCTAACCTTGAACGCCGTTTTGCCTTCGCATCCCTCAATTTCCCCGGCACCAGGAGGATCCCCCCATGAAAGCACTTGAACAGCAGAACCTGGCCACCGCCCTGCGGTATCTCGAACTCTACAACCACGACATCGAGCGCTTCGTGCCCGAGTGCTACGCACCTGATTTCGAGGTGCACACCATGGGCCTGGGCGTGATTCGGGGTTACGAACAGTTCCTGGAGGTTGAACGCGCCGTGCTTCGCGCCGCGCCGAGGCGCCGGATGCGTCTGGATCACTTCCATGTGGCCGGGGACACGGTGGTGCTGGAAATCACGCTGCTCAATCCGGATGCAGGCGCCGATTGGGTCCTGCCCTTCGTTGCGGTGCTGGTCATGCGCGATGGCAAGATCGTGGTCGACCGCAGCTATGCGGAGTGGCCGCGCTGGCCGGGCCTCTAGCAGACGGCGCATTGCCGGCTCGAGGCGGGAATGTCCTCATACAGCCGATGGGACATGAGACAGCACGCCCAGGTCGCGCCGGACGGTGGCGGACGCAACCCGCCTGAGTCGCTCATCCCGGTAACGCGCGATGTCGGCGCCGCGAATGGTCGCGACAAACCGGGCAGCCAGCGGGTTGCGGCAAAGCGCCTTAATTCGAACGATCTCCGACGCGGCGCCCTTCTTCGACGGGGAGACTTCGGCGATGTAGCGTTCCAGTAATTCCCGTAGCGTGGTCGATTCCGCTTCCGCCCGGGACACGAACGTGCCTTGGGTCATTTCGACTTCGGTTAACTTGCCCCACCGCTCCGCCGCCGCGCGAGTGGCGAACGTTTTCGTTTGACTCGGATACCCCCGGACGCGCACTTGCGCCTGCCACTGGGAAGGACCTCTTCTCCTGAGATTCGCCATACGCTCGCCTCCGATTGGGAATCGAGTGTGGCAGCGTTGTGGCAAGTCGCCTTCAGAGAACCAAAATCGCGTCGGGCGCGATTCTAAGTTTCTGATTTGATTGGTGGGCGATGTAGGGATCGAACCTACGACCCCTGCCGTGTGAAGGCAGTGCTCTCCCGCTGAGCTAATCGCCCGTCTCGAAGGGAGCGGCGATTTTATGGGCTTCGAGTTACCATCGCAACATGCGCTGGCTCATCATTTTTCTGGTCTCTCTCGGACTCGCCGGCAGCGTGTGGTGGTTCACCCGCCCGCAGCCCGTCAAGGTGTTGCTGGAGCCGGTCAGCCGCGGCAACGTGCGTGCAACCGTGTCGAACACTCGCGTGGGCACGGTCGAGGCCTGCTCCCGAGCCCGGATGTCACCCTCCATGCCGGGCATCGTGGCGAGCCTGCCAGTCAAGGAGGGGGACAAGGTTGAACGCGGCCAAGTGCTTATGGAGATCTGGGTGGAGGATCTCAAGGCCGAGCAAGCCCGGGCCGAGGCCGACATCCTGGCCACGACGCGCCAGGCCGAAGAGGCCTGTGCCCGTGCGGCCGGGGCGCTCCGGGAGGCCGATCGAATCCGGGGTCTCGCGGCCCGCAAGCTGCTCGCCCAGGAGGCCTTGGACAACGCGGAAACCTTGAAGGACGCGACCCGTGCCCAATGCGCCGCAACCCGTGCTGCCATCGGCACGGCGCGGGCCCGACGGGAGGTCATCCTCCAGCAGATTGAGAAGGCTCGCCTGCGTGCCCCTTTCGCGGGCGTGGTGGCGGAGATCAACGCCAAGCTCGGTGAATTCATCACCCCCTCGCCGACGGGCATCCCCACCCTGCCCGCGGTGGATCTGATCGACATGTCCTGCCTGTATGTCTCTGCCCCTATCGATGAAATAGACGCGCCGCGCATTCGCCCCGGCATGTCCGCCTGCGTGTCTCTGGATGCCTTTGAGGGCAAGCGCTGTGGTGCGCTCGTGCGTCGGGTAGCGCCCTTTGTCCTGGAGCGCGAGAAGCAGGCGCGCACCGTGGAGGTCGAAGTGGAGATGACGCGTCCGGAGGATCTCGCGGCACTGCTGCCCGGCTACAGTGCGGATATCGAAGTTCTCATCGACGAACGGGAAAACGTGTTGAGAATCCCCTCCGAGGCGGTGATCAAAGGCAGCGAGGTGCTGACTCGCGACGCGGCCAGCGGTCGTTTGATCAAGAAGACCTTCACGCCCGGTGTCTCGAACTGGGAGTACACGGAAGTGCTGGAAGGGCTCGAGGAGGGTACGCCGATCGTGACGTCGATCGGACGCAAAGGGGTTGAGGCCGGTGCGCTCACGATCGAGGACGATGGCAGCGACGACGAATCCTGAAGCCGCGCGCGTGCCCTTCATTGCCCTCGCCGGCATCACGCGCAGCTTCACTCTGGGCGATCAGGTGGTGCGCGCAGTCAATGGCATCGACCTCACGATTGCGGCGGGTGAGTACGTGTCGATCATGGGGCCTTCTGGCTCCGGCAAGTCCACCCTGCTCAATCTCATCGCCCTGCTCGACAAGCCCACCAGTGGCCGCTACCTGCTGAACGGCGAGGACGTGACGGCACTGCCGGAAGATCGCCTGGCCGCCGTTCGCAACCGCACGATTGGTTTCGTCTTCCAGTTCTTTCATCTCGTGCCGCGCCTCACCGCCGCGCAGAACATTGAACTGCCGCTGACCCTCGCGGGGATCCCGCCGCGCGAACGGGCCGCACGGGTGCAAGAAGCCATGGAGGCACTGGGCATCGCGGATCGTGCCCGCCACAAGCCTGGAGAACTCTCCGGCGGACAACGCCAGCGCGTGGCCATTGCGCGCGCCATGATCATGCGCCCTGCCCTGCTGCTCGCGGACGAGCCTACGGGCAATCTGGATTCCGTCTCCGGCGCCCAAGTGGTGGAGATTCTCGAGAAGCTCCACACGGAGCTCGGCATCACCTTGCTGGTGGTGACCCATGATCCCGCGCTCGGGCAGCGGGCGACGCGGCACCTCGGTATCGCCGATGGGCGCGTGGCCTGGGATCGCAGCGCCTGATTTTTCCCGATCGTACCCTCTTGGCCGGCATCCGCTTCGACAAGCCGCGGTCTCACGGTTGATAATCGAGACACCCTCAGATCAGCTACAACGAGCGACGTTCATGCAAGCAGCCAAACCGTTTTCCGGCAGCCGTATCCTCATCACCAATGACGACGGTATCGAAGCTCCTGGCATCAAATTGTTGGAAGAAATCGCGCGGGAGCTTTCGGACGATGTGTGGGTAATCGCGCCCGATCACGAAAAAAGCGGTGCGGGCCATTCCATCTCGCTGCATATTCCAATCCGCCTGCGGCGCGTGAGCGAGAAAAGCTACGCCGTCACCGGTACACCTACCGACTGCGTGCTGATGGCCTTCCACGAGATCATGAAAGATCAGCCGCCCACCCTGTTGCTCTCGGGGATCAACAACGGCGCGAATCTCGCGGAGGACGTGACCTACTCCGGCACCATCGCGGCTGCGATGGAAGGCACACTGCTAGGGGTGCGCTCGATTGCCCTCAGCGTGGTGCGACCGCTGGGCGGACAGGCCGACTGGGAGGGCGCACGCCGTTACGCGCCCGGGCTGCTGCGCAGCCTGATTGATTCCGAACAATGGCCGGAGGGCAGCTTCCTCAACATCAACTTCCCGGAATGCCCGGTGGATGAGATTTCAGGGGTGCGCATTACCCGTCAGGGTCGGCGCCCACCCGGAGCCTTCTGCATTGATGCCCGGGTGGACAGCCGCAACGTGCCCTACTACTGGGTGAAGATGGCTTATCCCAAAGGCGAAAACGCACCGGACCACGACCTGCGCGCCATCGCCGAGAAAGCTGTTTCCATCACGCCGCTGCAGATGGATCTCACCCACTACGCCTGGCAGAGCCACCTGCACGGGTTGCTTGGACTCTGAGGCCGCTGCCGCCCGCCATCACTGGCGGGCGCTGGTGCCTCCGTCGATCACGAGGATGGTGCCATTGCAGTAGGACGCTTCGTCCGAAGCGAGGTAGAGGCAACCATACGCCATCTCGAGTGGCGTGCCGGCACGCGCCATCGGCGTGATCTGCTCGGCCACCGCGGCATCGTCGAAAAGTCCCATGACGGAGGCAATCATCGGGGTATCGGTATAGCCGGGGCACACCGCATTGGCGCGGATCCCCTGTTTGGCGTAGGTCGCGGCTAGCGCCCGCGTGAGATTGATGACGCCGCCCTTTGCCGCGCAGTACGGGTGGGCTGTCGGCATGCCGAGCATGCCCGAGATGCTCGCCACATTCACGATGGAACCCTTGCCCTGCTTCAGCATCTGGATGAGCACGGCGCGGTCGATAAAGGCCGCTGCGTTCAGATTGAGACCGATGACCTCCTGCCACTTGTCCACCGGCGTTTCAGCCAGAGGCGACATGGAGCCCGGACTTTTCTCACCCCAGCTCCAGCCCACACTGGCCGAGTGAACGAGAATGTCGACGCGACCATAGGCTGCCAAGGTAGCGGCCACGATGTCATCGGCACTTTGTGCCTGGGAGAGATCGCGCGCCAGCACCTGCCCCTCTCCACCCGAGGCCTGCACAGCGGCCAAGGCCTCGTCCAGATTCGACTGGGTGCGCGAGACCCCCATCACCTTCGCGCCTTCAGCCGCGAAGAGCTCAAAGCAGGCGCGCCCGATGCCCGTGCCTGCCCCGGTGATGATCGCCACCTTGTCCTTCAAGCGTCCGGCCATGGCTCCCCCTCGGTGATGTTGTCGTGTTTTTTTTCTACAGGCGCTCGATGAGCGTGGC
>Ga0194123_10000858_pt1 | contig 52291 bp, 52 predicted proteins | sample TA2MahsurfametaG_5_FD_155479 | JGI IMG/M metagenome (GOLD analysis project Ga0194123, IMG submission 155479) | Freshwater microbial communities from Lake Tanganyika, Tanzania - TA2015023 Mahale A surface | ecosystem: Environmental > Aquatic > Freshwater > Lake | place: Tanzania: Lake Tanganyika... | reverse complement strand
TCGCGCGCGGGTTGGATCGCGCGCGGCAGGGTGGTGGTTTGCTGCATCAGCTTTTTGGCCTTCGCAGCCTTTCGCTGTTTGACGCGATGCCGCAGATGGAAGCGGCTTCCTATCTTTCCGGCCTGCTGATCGGGCATGAAGTGGCAGCTGCACTTGAAGCGGGCGTTGCACCGCCGGTGCATATCATTGGCGCCGCCGCACTGACGCTCCGCTACAGCGCGGCACTTGCAGCTTTTGGTGTGCCGAGTGTTGCGGAAGAAGAAGATGCCGCGGCGGGCGGGTTATTTCGGATCGGCGTTGCGATTGAAGCGGCGTGATTCAAACTGCGTTGATGATGCGCTTCATCTCAGCCGCTGTTTTTGTCCAGGTCAGCCCGGCCAGTAGCGTTGCCCCCGCCGCGCCAATCGCGGCGGCGCGTGTGCGATCAGTATAGAAGGTTTCAAGCGCCACAACGATTTCGTCGATATTACTCTCTCGCCAGCCAGGCGCGCTTGGGATCGGGCGTTGCTCGGTAAGTGCCAGTGCCGTGCCGTCCTTGATCAGATCAAGATGGCCGGTATTGGTGCTTAGGATGGTGGGCACACCGCAAGCCATGGCTTCCATCGCGACAAGATTGGTGCCGCCTTCGCAGCGTTTCGGAAATAGCGCGGCATCGGCTTCACGCAGGATTGTCGGCAATAGCGCATTCGGCACAACGCCGAGATCGAGGAATTGTTCGGCCCTGATGCCATTGGCCGCCACCCAAGCCGCGATATCCGGCATGCCATCGGCGCGAAAGGGCAGCGGCGCGGCGGGAAGCATCAATGCTGCGCGCGCCTTCCGGCCAGTGATTATGCCAGCCAGCGACCAGCAAGGCATCCGGGTGGCGCGCAGCAAAAATTCGCCAGGCGGCAATCACATTATCCTGCCCCCTGCGCGCTGCCAGCTTGCCGCCGCCGAACACCACAAAGCGACCAGGGAACAGCCCTCGGCGTGGCGCGGGGTGAAACAGCGCGGGGTCAATCCCTTGCAGCACCAATTCAACGCGGGGCGCGCCATGCGCGCGCAGCACTTCCGCATTCCAGCTTGACCCGGCGATGATCGCGGCGTGGGGTGCCAGGGTTTCGCGCGCCTTGGGGCCAAGCGCTTCACGTTCGAAGAAGATGGTGCCAAAGCTTGGGCGCCCCATCAGCACGCCGCCATGCGGCCCGGGCTGCGACTGCAAATCATTGCCGAGTGCCGCAAGCACCACAGCATTCACCGTGATGGGGTCTGCTTTCTGGCGCAATAATTACGTGCGCAGCTTGGCCGAGCGTGTTCGAAACCCGGCCAGCGCATGCCATTGCAGCGGATCAAGCGTGATGACACTGGGCAATTTCGTAATCCGTCGCCGCTTCCAGTGCATCATCGCCGGCCCAGGCCATGGCCAGGTTCAGCCCATAGACCCCCCAGCCATGCAGGGATGAAAGCCCCCAATGGATCACAACACGCAGCGTCATGGCCCCATGCTGCGCCGGATCAGGAGGAAAGACGAGAGCGCAAAACCGATGGACAGCGCCCCGCCGCGCTGGTTATGAGGCCGTCAAACAAAGGAAACACGCCATGCCTAAGATCACCCATCGGCCGATGTCCCGCCGCACCCTGATTGGTGGCGCCGCCGCGCTGCCTTTCGCCGCCCGCGCGCAGGCGGCCTGGAAGCCCACCCGCCCCGTGACACTGATTGTGCCCTTCGCTGCCGGTTCGGGGACGGATTCCGTTTCTCGCCTGCTGGCGATGCTGCTGGAACAGGAATGGGGTTCGCAAGTCGTGGTGGATAACCGCCCAGGCGGCAATGGCGCCATTGCTGCCGTGGCAGCGGCGCGCGCAGCCCCAGATGGGCATACGGTGATGATCACCACCAATAGCCCGCATGGCGCCACACCCGCGCTGATGAAGCGCCCAACCTATGACGCCATCAATGATTTCACGCCCATCGGACGTATGGGCACCTATATCTTCGTCTTGGCGGTGAATGACCAGGTGCCAGCGCGCAATCTGCAGGAATTCCTCGCACTTGCGCGGTCCCAGCCTGGAAAGCTGACCTATGCGTCGGGCAATACAACAGGCGTGGTGGGCGGCGCGATGCTGACATCGCTTGGCAATATCCAGATGGAACACGTGCCCTATCGTTCCACCCCACCGGCCATGACGGATGTGATTTCCGGGCGCGTCACCGGCATTCTTGTGGATGTGGCGGCTTCGCGCGGGTTTTTGCAGGAAGGCAAGCTGCGGTCGCTCGGCATCACTTCCGCCACGCGCACACCGCTTTTACCGAATGAACCAACGCTGGCAGAAGCGGGCCTGCCCGGCTTTGAATTGCTGTCCTGGATGGGCGCGGTTGGGCCGGCACGCATGCCGGCGGAGGTTGTCACCGCCTGGAACGCCGCGCTGCGCAAGGTTTGGGAAAGGCAGGAAACCGCTGATCGGCTCGCGACTTTCGGCATTGAGCGTGTCACCTCCTCGCCCGAGGAATTCGGTGCCTTCATCCGCAGCCAGATCGAAACCTGGGCGCGGCAGATCAAGGCGGCGGGGATCGAGCCTGAGTGAGCGTGTCAAATTTTGGCCATTTGAGGCGGCGCAAGCCTTGATATCGCCACCTTTGCTTACCATTTAAGCATGACGCGCACCGGGGAGGGCTGCGCCAACCGTTTCATCAAGGGGATCATCATGTCCAATTCCAATAATGCTGTCGCCCAAGGGCTTGAGCGTATTCTTTCGGAACTGGCCGATTCCTGCCCGGTTGAGCGCGCCCGCCTTGAAGCGGCGGCGCGTATCCTGACCGTGGCGCGCCGCGCTGATGGGCTGCATTTGCCCGCATCCGAAGCTACCCGCGCCGTGGCTGAAATCCTCCGCCATTGGGAGTTTGGGGCCGTGACGGCGCTGGAATATGCCGATACCTTGCCCGAAGCGGTGTTGGAGCGGCTGTTGCGCGCCGCGCCGGCCTGGGCCGCCGCCGCCAACCGCGCGCTTGCGAAGCCAGATCGGCACGCGGCCTGATCCCCCTCTGCCTTCCGCATGCGGCCCGGTTGCCCTTGGGTAGCCGGGCCGCTTGCATTTTGGGCCGGTTTCCGAAAGGCGCAGCGGCGCCTATAAATTCAATTCCTGAGCGAGCGGCCGGAGGTGTAGTGCCATGATGGAAAGACGAAGCAAGCCAAATGGGCCGCGCCGGGTGCTGCTGCTGACCGGTGCCTCTCGCGGGATTGGCCACGCCACGGTGAAGCGCTTTTCGGCAGCCGGCTGGCGCGTGATTACCGTGTCCCGGCAGCCCTTCCCGGAACAATGCCCCTGGGAAATGGGCCCTGAGGATCACATTCAACTGGATTTGGGCGACCCTGCAGCGACCGAGGCGATGATCCCGGAAATCCGCGCGCGGCTGGCACCCGATGGCGGCATGCTGCATGCGCTGGTCAATAACGCAGCGATTTCGCCCAAGGGTGAGGGGGGCACGCGGCTTGGCACACTCACCATGCCGGCGGATGGGTGGCTCAGGGTGTTTCAGGTGAATTTCTTCGCGCCCATTCTGCTCGCGCGCGGGCTGGTGGATGAATTGGCGCGCAGCAATGGTTCGGTCGTGAACGTAACCTCCATAGCGGGCGGGCGCGTGCATCCTTTTGCGGGCGCGGCCTATTCCACTTCCAAGGCCGCACTCGCGGCGCTCACGCGCGAAATGGCGGCGGATTTCGCGCCACGCGGCGTGCGGGTGAATGCGATCTCACCGGGGGAGATTGATACCTCCATCCTATCCCCAGGGACGGACAAGATCGTGCAGGAACAAATCCCGATGCGTCGGCTGGGCCGGCCAGAGGAAGTGGCGCAAGCCATTTACTTTCTGTGTACCGAGGCGTCTTCCTATGTGAATGGCGCGGAAATTCACATCAATGGCGGGCAACACGTTTAGGTTTTTCTGAGACGTGACGCCCGCCCCGCGCGCGAGCCTTGCAGCCCTTGGCCTGCTGCTGCCGCTGCTGAAGCCCTATTGGCCGCGCGTGCTTGCCGCGATCGCGGCATTGTTGCTGGCGGCGGGGCTGACGCTCGCGCTTGGCCAGGGCCTCAAGCATCTGATTGATGATGGGTTTGCCGGCGGGCTCGGTGCTTTGGATCGTGCGGCGCTGGTGATGGGCGCCTTGGTGACGGCCTTGGCCATCAGCACCACCACGCGATTCTATCTGGTGTCCTGGTTGGGCGAACGCGTGGCGGCAGATTTGCGTCAGCGCTTTTTTGATCACGTTACCGGGCTTTCGCCGAGTTATTTTGAGACCGCGCGCATCGGCGATGTCATGTCGCGGCTGACGGCGGATGTGGGGCTGCTGCAATCGCTGATTGGTTCCGCAATTTCGATGGGGGTGCGCCAGGCCATTACGGGCATTGGTGCCTTTTTAATGCTGGTGCTGACAAGCCCAAAGCTTGCAGCGCTGATTGCGCTGATCCTACCCCTGGTGGTGCTGCCGCTGATATTTTTCGGCCGACGGGAAAGGCGACTTTCCAAGGCGGCGCAGGAAAGAATTGGGGAATTGGCGGCCCAGGCGGAAGAAACGCTCGGCGGTATTCGCGCGATTCAAGCCTTCACGCAGGAAGATCGCGCGCGCGCGCATTTTGCTGCCGGGTCTGAGGCGGCGGTGCAGGCGGCGCTCAGGCGCGTTTTCTCCCGCAGTCTTTTGATCCTGGCAGTGATTCTCCTTGGCTTTGGTGCTGTCACCTTCAGCCTTTGGGTGGGTGGGCGCGATGTGATCGAAGGGCGGATTTCGGGCGGGGAACTGACTGCCTTTGTCTTTTATGCCGTGCTGATGGCCTCATCCGGCGCCACAGTCAGCGAGTTATGGGGCGAGATCCAACGCGCCGCAGCGGCGGCTGACAGGCTTGGCGAAGTGCTGGCGATTGCGCCGGTCATTGCCGCCCCCGTGCATCCCTTGGCGCTGCCACCCGCGCAAGGCCGCGTGGTGTTTGAAGCGGTCACGCTGCGCTACCCGACGCGCCCTGATAGCGCGGCGCTGAGTGATTTCAGCCTGGTGGTGGAACCTGGGGAGGCGGTTGCGCTGGTTGGTCCTTCCGGTGCGGGCAAGACATCCGTACTGTCGCTGCTGCTGCGCTTCTATGACCCAAGCGCAGGGCGGATCCTGCTGGATGGAGCAGAGATCACGCAACTTGAACCGCGCGCGCTGCGGTCTCGTCTGGGGCTGGTGCCGCAGGAGCCGGTGATTTTCAGTGCCAGCATTGCCGAGAATATTCGCCTGGGCCGGCCCGACGCGACCGATGCCGAAGTGGCCGCCGCGGCCGAGGCTGCGGCAGCGGCGGAGTTCATCGCCGCCTTGCCGCAAGGCTATGCGACTGAGCTTGGCACGCGCGGTGTGACGCTTTCCGGCGGGCAGCGCCAGCGCATTGCCATTGCGCGCGCCATTCTGCGTGATCCCGCGGTGCTGCTGCTGGATGAGGCGACCAGCGCCTTGGATGCGGAAAGCGAATTCGCGGTGCAGCAGGCGCTGGCGCGGCTATGTGAGGGGCGCACAAGCATCACCGTTGCGCATCGGCTGGCCACCGTGCGGCGCGCGAATAGGATTGTGGTGATGGATGCAGGCCGCATCGTCGCCACCGGCACGCATGAGGCGCTGCTGGCCGAGGGCGGGCTTTATGCGCGGCTGGCTGCGCTGCAATTTACGGATGGGCCGCCGGGCGACGGCACATCCTGGGCTGCTTCGCAAAAGTGATGACGACTGTGAGGGTTGCGAAAGATTGACTAGCCGAAACCGATCCCAAAACGCGCAGCCACAGGCCCTCAGATCAAGCAAAGCTCCGCCAAATCACGCCGCAGCTTTGGCGGCAGGGCGTCCAGCCCTCGGGTCGCGGGGCGCGCCTGGCTCACATCCGCCGGCGCTTCCTCTGGCTTCAAATAGCGCCACCCTTGGAAAGGCTTTACGGGGCGGGCTTCCACCAGCACCAGGTCCGGGTCCAGGACCAGCGCGGCGCAGGGGGTCTTGTCGTCCCATTCCTCCTCCCGGATTTCCAGGATGCGTTGGCGCACCCGCACAAATCCGCCAATCACCCAATAGATCGAACCACCATTGCAGAGTTCTTCGATCCGCTTCGGGAACATGCGCGTCCAGGCGCGCAAGGGCGGGTCCTGCTGCACGCGGGCGGCTTGCAAGGCGGCAAGCGCCGCAACATCCTTGGGTCCGACAGAAAGCTTGATAAGGTTCAGCACAACGCCCCTTTGGCCGTATCAGGGGCGATTCGGCAAGGGGTTGATCTGCGGGGTTCAGCCATCAAGGCGCATTCTGCGGCGCGGCAAAGGGGCGGATGCGGCTGATCAGATCATCCGCCGTATTCACCCCGCCAAGCGATGCGCCAAGCTCCATGGCGGTCAGCGCCTGCGCGGTCCAGGTGTTGCAATTGTTGAACAGGTGAAACCGCCCTGTTGCCGGGTAGAATAGGCTGAATGGGTAGATGCCGCGCGCCTTCACCGCGGCCCGCCCGGCGCCGGTGCGGTCAAAACTATCGCGCAGAAAATCCAGCAATCGGCGGAGGCCCTGGGTATCCACCGCAAATGGCAGGATGGTCACCTGCGGCCAGATGCGTGCCGGGTGATCCGGCAGCCCGGCCACATGCATGACTGCCGGACCCGGAAAGGCCGCGCGCAAGGCAAGCCAGGTGCCGGCTTCGCGCGCCGGATAGAATTCCGCATCGCCCCAGCCAAATTCGAAAAACCGCGCATGAGGGAAATCGGTGATTTCCGGGATCACGCTTTCCGGCACATCGGCGCGGGCCAAAACAATCCCGCTATGCCAGCCATTGCTGACAACCCAAATCCGGTGCGCGGCACCGGCCGCAAAGGCCAGCGTCGGCGCAAGAAGCAGCGCGCCAAGGACGGCGCGGCGCCGCATCACGCGGGCAGCAGCACGCCTTCCACAATATGCACCACGCCGTTGCTCGCCATCAGATTGGGGCGAATGATGCTGGCCGAAGCGCCTGAAGGCGCCTGACCCGGGCGCGCACCCTGGATGCGCGGATTTTCCGCCGTGCCGCCCACCACGCGCATCTCAACCCCGCTCAACATACGGATACGTCCGCCGCGCGCCTGAATATCCGGCAGGCGCAGCCGCCCGCCCGCGATCAGGCTGAGCAAGGCATCATGTTCCCCGCGGCGAATACGCTCCGGCGCGCCGGACCAGGCCAAGTTAGTCGGCGCCAGCACGGTATAAATCCCAGGCCGGTCAAACAATTCCGAAGCCAAGCCGGAACTGCGGAGCGCGGCGCGAAAATTGGAAAGATTGGGCTCAGCCGCCATCACATCCATCAGTGGAAAGCGCCCATCCGGCACTGCGCGTTCGCAGGCATTCAGCAAAAAGGCAGCACCGCCGACGGCGAATAGGGAACGACGCGAAAGCACCGGCGCTTCTCCTTGGCATGGGGGCAAATCGCGCCCAGGTTGTCCTGCCCCCTTCTGGCGCCGCGCGCTGCATGGGGCAAGCCCCTCACCCTTCACTGGGGCGGCATCAGCACAATGGTGACAGTGCGCGATGGCGGCCCAGCCGCCCGGACTGCCGGGCTGAATTGGGCGCTCCGCGCCTCGGCCCGCAGCCGTTCAGCGCCAACGCCTTCGGCTGCCAGGGCGTTGCTCACGGCGCGCGCCCGTTGCGCGGCCAGCTGGATGGAAGTTGCCGCGCCGCCTTCCTGGCCGGCGTGGCCCAGGATGCAGATATTTCGTTCCGGTTCTGCCAAGGCAGCTTCAATGGCGGCGGCAAGCGGGGAACGCGCGGCTTCGGTGATGGTGGCGCTGCCGCGCGGGAAGGCGATGGAAAACACATCATCTTCCAGCTTTTCTGCGCCCACGCAGGAAAAGCCGCGCGGCTGCGCCAGGGCAGGCGGGGCGGCGAGGGCCACGCCCAGCGCAAACAGCACCGCGCGCTTCATGCCAGCAGCAGAATTTCCGCAGCGCGGAGCTTTTCAATCAGCGCCGCCGCATTGGTGCCGGGGCAGGCCAAAGCAAGCGAGGTTTCCGTGATGCTGGGCTGGTTGATGATCCAGGCGGCGGGCTCAACTTCCTGCGCGGTGATCGGCAAAACGCCCATTTCAGTGCGCAAGCCGTAATCCGCGCCGCGGCGGACGGTTTTCACATTGGGCCGTACACGAAAGATCGGCCCGCCGCCCGCTTCCGATGCAGGCGCCGCCCCGCGCGCCGCAAGCAGATCATAGCCGCCGCGTTCGTAGCGGTAATTGGCCAGGAAGCCTTCCACCGCTTGCAGGAATTTCGGATCACGCGACCATTCGGCGATGCGCTGGCCAAGCAAGGCGGCGCGTTGCGTCAGCGCATATTTCGCCGCTGCTGTACCATCCTGGCGCGGCAGGGGCTTGCGGAATTCCGCATCATGAAAGGCGCGTTCGGTCAGCAACCCCATGAAATCCACGCCCATCGCGGCATGCACGCCGTAAGCGATATGCACAGAATTGGGCGCTTCAGCCAAAGCATCGTGATACCAGCCACGCGGCAGATACAGCAGATCGCCCTTTTTCAGATGCGCCTTGAAGCGCAGGGCGCCCTTGGATTTTTCGTGAAATTCCTGTGGCTGACCGCGAAACAATCCATGCGCCACCGGCCATTCAGCGCGGCCTTCCCAGATGTTCCAGGTCTTTTCCCCTTCCACCTGCACGGCCCAGACATCATGCGTGTCGTAATGGGCGTGGAACGCCTTATGGCTCTGCCAGGAGATATAGACATTCGCCTGCGCCTTGCCGAGGCCAGCGCCTTCCAAGGCATTTGAAACACCAGCCAAACCCGGCGTCAGGCTATCCACATCATTCATCACAATGGAAGCACCACGCGCCACCCATTCCTGCACCTTGGCGACAATGGGTTGCAGTGTGGTTGCACCATCACGCGACACGGCGCTTTGGCTATATTGCGCGGCCGGGATCGTGGTGCTGTCCAGCACCACCTTCAGGCTGCGTTCGGACCAGATATGCGTCATGCCAAGCAGGCGATTAATGCCGGCCCAATCCAGGACATGCGCAAATTTCTCCGCAGCGCCAGGCAGATGCAGCGGCTGCTGATCATAATATTCGGCGAGGAAGCGTTCTGGCGACATGGGCGCCAGGATATCGGCTAGGGTCGTGCTCATGGCGCCTTATATCAGAGGAAACGGGGCGCGGGAGAGGGGCCGGGGTGGACGCCGCTTAGGGAATCAGGCGCTATGGCGCCATATTTCACGGGGGCTGCAATGAGGCTTTGGTACCAATCCCTGACCCGGCCGGATGCCTGGCCCACCTATGCCAAGGCGCTCAGGCGCGTACTGGATGCCGGGGCCGATCCGGGCACGGAAATCGCCATCCATGGCATCGAAAAGCGTGGCGGCATTGGTGACCAGTATCGCTATCTGGAATTCATCGAAACCGGTGAAGTGCTGGACAATGTGGCGCGCGCCGAGGCCGAGGGCTTCGATGCAGTATTGCTCGGCAATATTGTGGACCCTGGGCTGCGCATTGCGCGTGAAATCGCCGGCATTCCCGTGCTGGGCCTATGCGAAACCGCCCTGCTGACCGCATGCCAGATGGGCGCTTCCATCGGCATTGTCTTTTCGAATGACAAGCACGAAGCGCGCGTGGCTGAAAACATCCGCGGCTATGGCCTGGCCGGGCGTGTGGCGGCCACCGCGCGGATGGACGTCGCGAAGCTGACTGACCTGGAAGCCGCTTTTTCGCCCGGAGCGGTGCGCAATTCGGTACTCGCCGGCTTTCATAAGGCCGCTGAGGATTGCGTGGCACGGGGGGCGGAGGTCGTAATCCCAGCGGTGGGCGTGGCGATGGTGCTGCTGTTTGAAGCGGGCGTGCATGAAACCGCCCGCGGCGCGCCAGTGCTATGCGGGCCTTTGGCGCTGGTGCAGCAGGGCCAGGCGGCGGTGAAACTCAGGCGCGCCATGGGCGGGCGTTTCACCAGCCGGCGCGGCGCCTATGGTCAACCTCCGCCGGCGCAGATTGCGGAGCTGCGCCGGTATTACGGGGCGATTTATCCGGGGGTGAAGGAATAGCGCCCTTCAATGCCCCGCAATGATCGCATCGGCGATTTTCTCCGCCGACATCAGCGTGGGGAAATTTGTATTGGCGCATGGCACAACTGGGAAGATCGAGGCATCCACCACGCGCAAGCCTTCAATTCCCTTCACCCGGCCATTGCTATCCACCACCGACATCGGGTCTTCCGGCCGGCCCATACGGCAGGAACAGGAAGCATGCCAAACACCGATCGTTGCCTTGCGAATGAAGGCTTCCAAAGCCGCGTCATCGGTCAGCACCTGATCAATCCGGAAACCTTCCACCACGAAGCGATCAATAAAATAGCTCCGCAGGAAAGCAGGACCATCCAGCACCAGGCTGATCATCTTGGTCAGCAAGCGGTTCTTGTCGCTCACCACGCCAAGCTTGCGCACACGGTCACTATAGCTGGCGGGGAAGTGATTATCCGTGACCTTGCCCAGCTCATTACTCATTTGGATCGCGGCCATCATGCGAAAGCCGCTCATCAGCCGGTCAAGGTCGCGCTTGTCTGACAGAAGGTTGAATTCAACAATCGGTTCATCGCGCCAATTGCTGGAAGCGAGCTTGAGCTGCCCGCTTTCCGAATAGGTCTTGTTCACCCAAAGCAGCATGGATGCGATCTGTTCCCCCACCGCATGCCAGGCGGATTTGCTGACAACAGCCGCAAACATATCCCCCGCCGGCACGCCTTCCATCTGGGATGAATAGCGCAGCCCGAGCAGGATATGGCGCCGGGTTTGATTATCCACCCGCGCGCCGCGCTTCAGGAAGGAAGACAGCGCGATGGAAGGATGATCCATCAATCCCTGACCAACACCTGGCAAGGCCATGCGCACCGGAATGCCCAAATCACGCAAATGCCCGACAGGGCCGATGCCCGAACGCAGCAGATGCGCCGGGGAATGGATGGCGCCGCAGGACAGGATGATTTCCCGCCCCATGAAGCGCTGTTCCTGCCCGCGCACCAGCGCCACCACGCCAACGCAGCGCTGGTCTTCGAAGATCAATTCCTTCACCTGGGTTTCGCAGGAAATCGTCAGGTTTTCCCGCTTGCGCGTTTCGCGGTCCAAATAGCCCATTGCGGCCGAAACGCGCTGTTCTTCGGCGTTGGAAATGGTGATCGGGAAATAGCCATCCTCGAAAAAGCCGTTCTGGTCTTCAAGGCCCTTAAAGCCAGCAGCGGCGAAGGATTTGGCAGCGGCCTTGGCGTGGTTGTTCCAATGCTCGGGCTTGATGCGGCGGACTTTGATGCGCCCATCCTTGCCATGAAAGGGACCATCGAAATCAAGGTCGTGTTCAACCTTTTTGAAATAGGGCAGCACCGCATCCCAATTCCAGCCGGTTGCACCACGCGCTTCCCATTCATTGTAATCCGTGGGCGCGCCGCGATTAGCCATCTGGCCGTTGATGGAAGAACCGCCGCCCAAAACCCGCGCCTGTTCATATTTGCGCAAGGGCGGGCGTTCCCCAGGATTATTGTGGGAAACAATCTGCGTATGCACACGCAATTCGGTCCAGTGAAAGCGCGGATCGAAATAGGCGGTGCCGGGGTAGCTGTCGCGGATTTCCTTCGCTTCCTCACCCGGCGGCGCATCCGGCCCGGCTTCGCAGAGCAGCACCTTATGGCCGCTGCGGGCTGACAGCCGATGCGCCAGCACGGAGCCGGCAGAACCGCCGCCCACAATAATCGTATCGAACATCACGCTTCCTCTTCTTATTCTCAACCTTGCGGGATCATGCGGCCCAAGGGGCGCCCGCCACAGATATGCACATGGAAATGCGGCACTTCCTGGCCGGCATGCATGCCCATATTCATGAGCACGCGATAGCCATCAGCTTCCAGCCCCAGCCCCTTCGCCACCTGACCCACGGCGCGCCAAAAGCCGGTGATTTCATCTGCGCTTGCCGTCGCGCTGAAATCAGCGATGGAGACATATTTCCCCTTGGGGATCACCAGCACATGCACCGGCGCCTGGGGCGCGATGTCATGGAAGGCGAGGGCATGATCATCTTCATGCACCTTCTTTGCCGGGATCTCGCCGCGCAGAATGCGCGCGAAGATATTGCTGTCATCATAGGGGCCAAGGCCATTGACCGGCATCGTTTCGCTTCCCTGAAAAAAACCTGACCCCACCATGCCATGCACGGCCAGGATTGGAAGCCCATTCAGGCCGCGCCGAGCCAGGCGGCCGCCGCCTGATCCGCGCCGCTGGGCAAGGGCGCGGCACGATCCCCCATCCAGGCCAGGATATCGCCGGCCACCGCGGCACCGCCCAGGTCGCGCAACAGCATGTGATGGCCTTCCGGGTAGAAGGCGACACGCTGCGCCGCACCCCGGGGCAATTGGCCCAGGGCCGCTCGAATCGGCTTGGGTGGCACCAATTCATCCTTTGCGCCGTAAAGTACCAAGGCTGGGGCGTTGAAGCGCGGCAGGGCGGCGGTGGCGGCATCCATCAGATCAACCAGGCCGGCCACGGCATCCACCCGCGTTGCCTTGATCAATTGCGGGTCGCGGGACCAGCGGCGCCAGGCGTCCAGATTATCTGTTGGGCGGAAAAGCGGCGCGCTGGAGGAAAGCGCCAGCCCCGGCGTCAGCGCCACCATGACATCCAGGGTCCAGCGCGCTTGCCAACCAAGGCTGGCCCGCCCGCGCAAGGCCGGGGCAGAAAGCACCAGGCCATCCGCCATGGGCGCCTTGCTGCCGGCCAGCACCAACACAGCACCCCCCATGCTTTCGCCCAGCATGAAAAGCGGCAGGCCAGGATAGCGGGCACGCATTAAACCAGCCGCGGTAATGGCATCCTGCGCCAGGGTTTCATGCCCCGGCCAAACACCGCGCGGCGCCGTGCCGCCAAAGCCGCGCTGGTCATAGGCGTAAAGCGCCACCCCGGCGGCGGTGAACCAGGGCGCGGCATCCTCCGCGAAGGATCGGCCATATTCATTCATGCCATGCAAGGCGAGCATCACCGCGCGCGGCGGTCCTTCCGGGCGCCAGGCATAGAGCGGCAGGCGCAGCCCATCGGCCATGACCAGCGCATCATCCAGCACCGCGGGCCTGGTCACCACCGGCCCCATGGGCGCGCGCGCCTCAGCACAGCCCGCCAAAGCCAGCGCCGCCATTAGCGCTCGTCGCGACGTTATAAATGGCTTCATGGTCATGCCTGTCAGATAGGCTGCCGGGCAAGGCTGGTCCATCACCCGCTGCCCCGGTATGATCCTACCTAATATTGCGACATGAGGACCCAGATGCGCGACCAGCAAATGACCGGCTATGGCCCGAAGCCCGTGGTGGGCGTGACACCCGAACAACGCGTCACGGTCCATAGCCGCAAGGTGGCTTGCGATGGTGAAGCGGCGAGTGGCCTCGGCCATCCGCGCATCTGGCTGCATATTGAAGGCCATGATGTGACCTGCCCTTATTGTTCCATCACCTATGTGCTGGCCGAAGGCGCTGGCGAGGATCACGGCCATTGAAGATGGCACCGGCCCTGAAGCGGCCCGCCCGCATGGCAAAGCCTTGAGCGAGGCCATTGCGGGGGCCGAGGGCCTGCCGGAAACCAAGCCCGGCGAACGCCATCTGATTCTGGTGGATGGTTCGGGCTATATTTTTCGTGCCTATCACGCGCTGCCGCCAATGACGCGCCCGGATGGCACGCCGGTAAATGCGGTATTCGGCTTCACCAATATGCTGTCGCAATTCCTGCTGCGGCACGCTGCAAGCCACATCGCGGTGGTGTTCGATGCCGGGCGCCTTACTTTCCGCAATGAGATTTACCCGAATTACAAGGCGCATCGCCCGGACCCGCCGCCGGAATTGGTGCCGCAATTCGGCCTGATCCGCGATGCCACCGATGCCTTTGGCGTTGCGCGCGTGGAACAGGAAGGTTTTGAAGCGGATGATTTGATCGCTGCCTATGCCAAGGCTTTTGAGGCCACCGGCGGGCATGTGACGATTGTGTCTTCCGACAAGGATCTGATGCAATTGATCCGCCCTGCGGTGCAAATGCTCGATCCCATGAAGCAGAAGCCGCTGCGCGCGCCGGAGGTGATGGAAAAATTCGGTGTGCCGCCGGAAAAAGTGGTGGATGTGCAGGCGCTGGCCGGTGATGCGACGGATAATGTGCCGGGCGTGCCAGGGATTGGCATCAAGACCGCGGCGCAATTGATCACCGAATATGGTGATCTTGAAGCGTTGCTGGCACGGGCGGGCGAGATCAAGCAGCCGAAGCGCCGCGAAGCGCTGTTGGAAAACGCCGAAATGGCGCGGATTTCGCGCCGCCTGGTGGCTTTGGATGACAATGCGCCGCTGCCGCTGGATATTGCCGAGCTGGAAGCCAAGGCACCAGGCGATGGCAAGCTGGAAGCCTTTCTGCGTGCGCAGGGTTTCCGTTCCATCCTGGCGCGGATGGGCTTTGGCGAGGCGAATGGCGCACCGCATCGCGGGGCGAGCCGTGCCATGGCGTCGGAAGCCCCCGCGGCAGAGACGCCCAATGTTGCGGCGCCCTTTGGCACCTATGATTGCGTGACAGATGAAGCCGCCTTGGCGCGCTGGGTTGCGCTGGCACGCGAAGCGGGCGTAGTCGCGGTGGATACGGAAACCGATAGCCTGGATGCGCGCCGCGCCAATATGGTTGGGTTTTCACTTGCCATCGCGCCGGGCCGCGCCTGTTACGTGCCGATCCGCCATGGCAGCACGGGCGATATGCTGGCTGCCCCGGCGCCAGAACAGATTGCGCCGGACGTTGCCTTTGCGTTGCTATGGCCGCTTTTCACCGATGCTTCGGTGCTCAAGGTTTTTCAGCACGCGAAGTATGATCTGGAAGTACTGGCGCGGGCCGAGAATGGTGGCCTTGCCGATATCAGCCCGATTGATGACACCATGATGCTGTCCTACGCCATGGAAGCCGGACGGCATGGTCATGGCATGGATGAACTTTCGGTTCTGCATCTGGGCCATAAGCCAATCAGCTTTGATGAGGTAACCGGCACCGGCAAGGCGCGACTGCCCTTCAGCGAAGTGCCTTTGGACAAGGCCACCGCCTATGCTGCCGAAGATGCGGATGTGACGCTGCGGCTTTGGCTGCTGCTGCGCCCGCGCTTGCGTGCGGATGGCGCGCTGGCGAGTTACGAACAGATCGAACGCCGCATGATCCCCGTGCTGCGTGATATGGAAGCCGCCGGCGTGAAGGTGGATGGCGCGGAATTGGCGCGCATCGGGGAAGATTTCGCGGGGCGCCTAGCGGTATTGGAAGCTGCCATCCACAAGCTTGCCAGGCGCGCCTTCAATGTTGGCTCACCCAAACAATTGGGCGAGATTTTGTTCGATGAAATGGGGCTTTCGGGCGGGCGCAAGGGAAAGACCAGTGCTTATTCCACCGATGCGGCTGTTCTGGAAGAACTGAGCGCCCAGGGCGTTGAATTGGCCGGCAAGGTGCTGGAATGGCGCCAATTGGCCAAGCTGAAATCCACCTATGTTGAGAGCCTCGCGGCGCAAATAGACCCCGCCGATAAGCGCGTGCATACATCCTATCAGATGGCGATCACCTCCACCGGGCGCCTTTCTTCTACCGATCCCAATTTGCAGAATATCCCGATCCGGAGTGAAGAAGGCATGCGCATCCGCCGCGCCTTCATCGCCGAAAAAGGCCATGTGCTGCTGGCGGCGGATTACAGCCAGATTGAACTCCGCTTGCTGGCGCATTTGGCCGAGGTGCCGACATTGCGCGAAGCCTTCGCCGCTGGTGAGGATATCCATGCCCGCACAGCATCAGAAATCTTCGGCATTCCGCGCGACAAGGTGGATAAGGAAGCGCGCCGCCGCGCGAAGATGATCAATTTTGGCATCATCTATGGCATGTCGGCGTTTGGCCTGGCGACGCGCCTTGGCATTCCACCCGGAGAAGGCCGCAGCATCATTGATGCCTATTTCGCGCAATATCCCGGCATTCGGCAGGAAATGGAAAGGCTCAAGGAAGAAGCGCGTACGCATGGCTTTGTGCGCACGCCCTTTGGTCGCAAGCTGTGGATTCCGGATATCGCCACGCGCGACCCGGTGCGCCGCGCCGGGGCGGAACGCGCCGCCATCAACGCCCCCTTCCAGGGCGGCGCGGCGGAGATCATCAAGCGCGCCATGGTGCGCCTGCCGCGCGCCCTGCGCGATGCCGGCCTCAAGGCGCGCATGCTGTTGCAAGTGCATGATGAATTGGTGTTTGAAGTGCCGGAAGCTGAGGTTGAAGCAACCTCAGCCATCGTGAAGCAAATCATGGAATCGGTCGCCACATTGCGCGTGCCGCTTTCGGTTGAAGTCGGGCAGGGCCGCTCCTGGGCAGAGGCTCATTGAACATGGCATCGGGTTGGAGTGCGGCTGAAAAGACCACACTGGCGCAGATCTGCGCGGCGCATTTCGTCAGCCATTTGCATATCCTGATCCTGCCGCCGCTATTCCCGCTGCTGCGCGAATCGCTCGATGTTTCCTATATCGAACTCGGCCTGGCGCTGACGCTTTTCAATATTGTTTCGGCCTTTACCCAGGCGCCGATGGGTTTTGTGGTGGACCGTATGGGCCCGCGCAGAATGCTGGCAGCGGCGCTGATGTTTGGGGGTTCCGCCTTCATTCTGCTTGGGCTGTTTCCAAGCTGGCCGATGCTATTGGTGGCCGCCGCCATGGCCGGGCTTGCCAATAGCGTTTATCACCCGGCGGATTATGCCGTGCTGGGTTCAGATATCAGCGAAGGCCGTGTGGGCCGCGCCTTTTCCTTGCACACCGCCTGCGGCTTTTTGGGTGGCGCGATTGCACCCGCCTTCATGCTGGGTGTTGCTGCGCTGGGTGGCATGTCCTCCGCGATGATTGCTGGCGGCCTGGTTGGCCCGCTGGTTGCGATACCGCTGATATTCGCCGCACGGCGCGATGCGGCCAAACCCCGCCCGGCGGCGACCGCGCAGCGCGCATCCGAAACGGGCGGCGTGCGCCGTGTGCTGACCCCGGCCGTGATGGCAATGATGGTGTTCTTCATCATGCTGGCACTGGCCAATGGCGGCATTCACAGTTTCTCGGTTGCCGCCTGGGTGGCGCAAGGCATGACCCTGGAACTCGCGAATGGGGCTTTGACCGGCTATCTGTTCGCGAGTGCGATTGGCGTTTTGGCTGGCGGCTACATCGCGGATTGGACCAAGCGCCACGGCTTGGTCGCGACGTTTGGCTTCATCGCCGCCGCCAGCATAATGCTATTGATCGGCAATGGCACGTTCCAGGGCTTTGCACTGGTGCTTGCCATGATCCTTTCCGGCTTGCTGACCGGTATGATCATGCCATCGCGCGATATGTTGGTGCGCGCGGCAGCGCCACCCGGGCAAGCGGGCGCGGTGTTTGGCATTGTATCCACCGGCTTCAATATCGGCGGCATGGTGGGGCCACCGCTTTTCGGCTGGCTGCTGGAAGCGGGCGAACCACGGCTGATCTTCATCACCACCGCCGGCTTCATGCTGCTGACCGCCATCATGGCGATTGGGCAGGAATGGCGCCTGGCGCGTCGCCGCCGCGCGGCACTCACCGCCGCTGAATGATCAGGCTTTAAAGTAAGCGAGCAACGCCGAAAGTGTTGCTATCGAAATCAGCGTGGAAAGCAGCACCGTCGCACCAGAAGCACCCACGCCGGTTTCATAGCGCCGCGCCAACAGAAAGGCATTGGCACCAGTGGGCAGCGCTGATGTCACCACCGCCACCGCCGTTTCCAGGGGCGAAAGCCCCAAGGCCCAACAAGCGCCCCAGGCGAGCGCAGGCATGAGCGCGAGTTTCAGGAAGCTCGCAAAGCCAACCTCCGCCCGCGCGCCAGCCAAGGAAAATCCCGCAAGCGATCCGCCCAGGCAAAACAGCGCAAGCGGCGGCCCTGCCGCACCGAGTAATTCCAAAACGCGCCGTGCCGGCGCCGGCACGGGCAGGCCAAGCGCTTGCCAAACGAAGGCAAGGAAGACCGCCATCACAATCGGATGGCGCAGCACACCCAGCAAGGTGGCGCGCAACACGCGCGACAGCGGCGCCTGGCTATGCAGCCCGATCTCCGCCACTACGGTTGCGACACTCAGCAATACCATGGAATGCAGCGCCAGAATGGCCAGCAAGATGGTAAGCCCAGCCTGACCGAATGCCGCTATGATCAACGGAATACCGAGCATGACGGTGTTGCCGAAGCTGGCATTCAGCGCGAACAAGCCCGCCGCACCAATGCCCTGCCGCAACCTGGCGCGCCCCAACCAAAGCGCAATGCCATAAATCAGCATGGAGGCGATGAAGAAGGCGAAAGCCGCCGGGCCACCGCCTTCATGACCTGACGTGCCGCCATTGAACAACAAACAGGGTGAGGCAATGGAGAAGGTAAAGAAATTCAGCCCGCGAAAGCCGCCATCATCCACAAAGCGCCAACGTGAAGCGCCGTAGCCCAGCGCAATAATGGCAAAGACCGGCAGGACAATGCCAAGAACAATAGTCACGCGCCAAGCAAGCCCTTGATGAAACCCGCCATGCCTGGCTGACGCGCGCGCGTGCTGCGCGCGGCATGCAAAATGGCACGGGCTGTCGCCACAGTGGTGTCAAAATCCTGATTGATCAGCACATGGTCGAATTCATCCCAATGGGTGATTTCTTCCCGTGCGGCGGCCATGCGCCTGATGATTTCCGCATCACTATCCTGGCCGCGCTTGCGCAGCCGATTCTCGAGTTCCGCCATACTGGGCGGCAGCAGGAAAATGCTGGTGACATCAGCCGGCATGCTGGCCTTCAATTGCCGATGGCCCTGCCATTCAATATCGAACAGTACGTCTCGACCTTCGGCCAGCGCCGCTTCTACTGGGGCGCGCGGCGTGCCATATCCGCGGCCCAGAAACATCGCGTGTTCCAGCAAATCGCCCCGCGCAATCATGGCCTGATATTCCGCCATGTCGCGGAAATGATAATGCATGCCATCCTGTTCACCCGGGCGCATGGCGCGTGTGGTGACGCTGACGGAAAGCGTGAGATCATCCTCGCTGTCCAATAGCGCACGGGAGATGCTGGTCTTGCCCGCGCCAGGGGGTGCCGCAATCACCAGGCAAAGGCCGCGACGCTTCATGGGCGGTTACTCCACATTCGCTGCCTGTTCGCGCAGGCGTTCAATGGCGGCCTTCAAATCAAGCCCAAGCCGCGTCAGCGCCACACTCGCGGATTTGCTGCAGAGCGTATTGGCTTCGCGTACGAATTCTTGCGTCAGAAACTCCAACCGCCGGCCCACCGCGTTACCGGAAGCCAGCAGCGCACGCGCTTCGGCGATATGGGCGTTCAGCCGGTCAATCTCCTCCCGCACATCTGATTTGGCGGCGAGTAGCGCAACTTCGGCCGCCAAGCGTTCTTCCGGCACGCGGCGCTCACCTTCCAGCAGCGCGGCCAAGCTTTCCAGCAAACGTGCCTTTTGCTGGGCGGGCTGATCAGCAGCGGCATCGCGCGCCAGCGTCACAAGAGCAGCGATTTCATCAATCAGCACGGTGAGGATTTCCGCCAAGCGTGCACCTTCGGCGGCGCGGGACTTCGCCAAGGCTTGCAGGGCGGTCGCAAAAGCCTTGCTGATGGCGTCACGGCGCGCTTCTTCCGCAGCTTCGTCCAGTTCCGTGGTTTCAGCCCGCAGCACGCCGGGCAGCGTTAGCAGCGACTCGGCACGCGGCGGTGGAGCGCCAGGAATACGCGCGGCCAAATCCAGCGCCAGACGCAGCGCCTGATCCAAGGCGGCAGGGTCGGGCGTCAGGCGCGGCCCTGCCTTTTCCTCTCGCTTGATATTCAAGGTGGCAGAGATATTGCCGCGCTTGAACACCTTCCCCGCTGCATCGCGCAGCACAGGTTCCAGCGCATCCAGCCCATTGGGCAGCCTCAGCCGCAAATCGAGCCCCCGCCCATTGACGCTGCGCACTTCCCACAGGAAGGAAGCGCCATCGGGCAGGGTGCCATCGGCACGGGCGAAACCGGTCATGGATGCAAGCTTGGCCATGCGCGGTTTTTGCCCCAGAGGAGATGTTATGCAAGCGCTTTGGCAAAATGTGCTGATTACCGGTGCCTCATCCGGCCTGGGCCGCGCCCTGGCGGAAGCCTGCGCCGCGCCTGGCGTGGTGCTGCATCTTTCCGGCCGCGATGCCACAAGGCTGGAAGAAGCCACCACTGCCTGCCGCGCCAAGGGGGCAGAGGTGCGGCCCTGCGTACTCGATGTCTGCGACGCAGCGGCCATGGCAGGCTGGATCACGGGCGCCGGCCGACTTGATCTGGTGATCGCCAATGCCGGCATTTCCGCCGGCACGGGCGGTACTACGGAACCCACCGCCCAAACCAGGCGGATTTTCGAAACCAATGTCACCGGCGTCCTGAACACGGCGCTGCCGGCGCTGGAGGTCATGGCCACGCAATCCCCGGGCGCCGATGGGTTGCGCGGGCGCATCGCCGTGGTGGCATCCGTCGCCGCTTTCGTGGCTGCGCCGGGTGCGCCCACCTATTGCGCCAGCAAATCCGCCGTACAGCGCTGGGCCGAAGCGCTGGATGCAACGGAACGCCAGCGCGGCATTCGCATGCATGCGATCTGCCCCGGCTATGTCCGCACACCATTGACGGCTCGTAACAATTTCCCCATGCCGTTTTTGATGGATGCGGATGAAGCCGCCCGGCGCACACTGGTGGGGCTGGCGCGCGGCAAGACGCGCATCGCCTATCCCTGGCCGACCTATATGCTGGCGCGCTTTGCGGGCAGCCTGCCGATTTCCTGGCGAGCCGCGATTTTCAGCCGCCTGCCCGCCAAGGATGGGAATATCTGAAACTTTCAGCCGTTCGGCTTCAGCATCTGCCGCAGCACAGTGCCATCGGATAGCCGGTCAAAACCTTCATTGATTTCTTCCAGCTTCACCACGCCGCTTTTCAGCTTATTCACCGGCATCTTGCCGCGCCGATAGAGCGAGAGCAGGCGCGGAATATCGCGTTCCGCTACGCAGGATCCCATATAGGACCCGCGAATGCTCTTTTCTTCCGACACCAAATTCGCATGCAGGTAAGACACCGAAGCATTCACATTCGGCAGACCAGCGCTGATGGTGCTGCCGCCACGCGCGGTGATGGCGATGGCAAGCTGCATGGCCGGGATGGTGCCGGCGGTTTCAATCACCGTATCCACCCCGCCATCAGTCGCATCACGCACCGCCGCCGCGCAATCATCATTCCCGGCGAGGAAGACATCAGTAGCACCCCATTCCTTGGCCTGTTCCAGCTTCTTCGGGTTGGTATCAACGGCGATGATGCGATCAGCACCCGATGCCACGGCGGCAAAGAGCGCATTCATACCAACGCCACCCAGGCCCACCACCGCGACATTCTCACCAGGCTGCAGGCGTGCGGTATTGATCACGGCGCCGGCGCCGGTCATCACCGCGCAGCCGAAAATCGCTGCGTCATCCAGCGGGATGTCCTTATCAATCTTCACCGCCGAACGTCGCGCCACCACGGCGAACTGCGCAAACAGTGACAGGCCGCTATTGTGATTCACATAATTGCCATCCAGGCGCCTGATGCGCTTCGCACCACTCACCAGCGACCCCGCCGCGCGTGCCGCATTGCCGCTCGGGCAGATATTGGGCCGACCGCGCGCGCAATAACGACACGTCCCGCAGGATGAAGCGAATACCGTGATCACGTGATCACCTGGCTTAAGGTCCGAAATACCCGCGCCGCATTCACGCACAATGCCTGCACCTTCATGGCCGATCACAATCGGCAGCGGGCGCGGGCGCTGATTTTCAATGGTGGAAAGATCGGAATGGCAAAGCCCCGCTGCCGCGACTTCTATCAGGATTTCGCCAGGGCCGGGTGGATCAAGTTCCACTTCCTCAACCACCAGCGGGCGCGTATCCGCATAGGGGCGCGGGCGCCCTTGTTCGAACAAAATCGCGGCCTTCATGCGCATCGGCGCTTCCTCCTTCAGTCGTTCTTTCTAGTTTGCACCCGCGACGCGCCATTCGGCAATCAGGGCTTCGGCGGCGCGGTCCATATCCTCACTGCCATTATAGCCATGGAAGGAAATGCGAATACGCCCGCGCCCATTCCAGGCGAGCACACCGCGCTGCGCCATGCCTTCCACAATCGCGGCCGCCTTGCGGTGTTCTGCGCAAACACTCGCACCATGCCAGCACGGATCGGGCGGTGTGGTGGAAGGAATGCCGGCATCGCGCAAACGTTCCAGCAGCCCCACGGTCAGGCGCTGCACATGGGCTTCAATCGTGTCAGGCGCATGGGTTTCCAGATAGCGCAGCGCCGAGTCCAAAACATAAAGCCCAAGATGTGATGGATTGCCGCGCGTGAAGCGCGCACCGCCTGGTAGCAGCGCGGGTGTTTCGGACCAATCCGGCCGCCCCATGGAGGCGATGGAATGCCACCCCGCCGTACTCGGCACCCAGCCTGGCTGGCGCGCGGGATTCCAATAGGCCAGCGCAACACCGGTACAGCCCAGCAGCCATTTATAACAGGCAGAGAAGGCAAAATCCGCAACCTCGGCATGAATCGGCATCCAGCCCGCGCCTTGCGTGAAATCCACCACCAACAGCGCACCCACGCGATCCGCCGCAGCGCGTAGCGCAACCAAATCATGCCGCGCGGCATTCAGGAAAGAAACCGCGCTGATGCCAATCATGCGTGTGAAGCCATCAATCGCGGCGGCGAAGCTCGCGGGATCAGCGGCCTTGGCGAAGCGCAGCGTTACTTTCGGTTGGCGTTGCAGCGTGAGAGGTGCGACGACAGATGGATATTCATCCGGGTCCACCAGTACCGTATCGCCTTCGCGCCAATCCAGGCTTTCCACCACCATGGAAACGCCCTCTGCCACCGATGACACAAAGCCGATATCGGCGGGCGCCACATGAAACAGCCGCGCCGCCCGCGCTCGCGCGTTTTCCATCATGGCTTCCTGACGGTGGCGCCCGGCAGGGCCATCGGATTTGTCTTCAGCATAGGCGGCAAAGGCTGCATTATGCTGGCGCAGAAACGGCGTTTCTCCAGCGGCGCAAAGATGGGCAATGCCGGGGGCAATGCGGAAATCGGCGGGGTTGAATAGCGGTGAAGAGATCATGTGTTCTGCTTTTGGACTTTAATGATATTCAAATCCCAATCCGTGCTTGCGTCAAAACCAAGACGTGCGGTGCGGGCGATGATAGGCTGCCCGCATGCTGAAAGGTGATGCGCCCTGCCCGCCCTTGTGATCCTTGCCGCCTATGGCTTCTTGGTTGCGCTACCGGTCGCCCTTGGCTGGTGGCTGATCGGTCCCGCGCGGCCCTGGCTGGATGAGGCATCCAGCGCCATCGCCATGATGGCGACCGCAGCGCTGTTGTTGGAATTTTTGCTCTCTGGCCGGTTTCGCATGATCAGCGCCGGCATCGGGATGGATCGCAGCCTGCGCTGGCATCAGATTTTCGCGCAAGTCCTCACCACCGCTGCGCTGTTGCACCCGCTGTTTTATCTGAGTCCAAGCGGCGCAGCTTTTGATCGCCCGGATGACCCTTCCGGCGCGCTGGTGCTGGGCTTGGATGCAGCCTCTCTCATTTCCGGAGCTTTGGCCTGGTTGCTGCTTGGCGTGCTGACACTCACCGCCATCAGGCGCGATGACTTGCCCTATCGGTAGGAGGTCTGGCGGATAGGCCATGGGTTTGGCGCGGCGCTGCTGGCGGGGTTCGTGTTGCATCACGCCATCTTCGCCGGGCGCTATTCAGCGGCGCCGGCGCTGATGGCGTATTGGGCGTTCCTGCTGGCCTTGGCGCTGGGCAGCCTGGTTGCGGTTTATCTGCTGCGGCCCTGGCGCCTGGCGCGCCGCCCTTGGCGCATTGCGGGGCTGGAACGCGTGGGCGACCGGCTGTGGTCGCTGACGCTGGAACCCGATGGCCATGCGAGGCTTTCCTATCGCGCCGGCCAATTCGCCTGGTTGCGGCTGAATTGCTCAGCGTTTTCGGCGCGCGAGCATCCTTTCTCCATCGCCTCGGCGCCCGCGGATGGAAAGGCCTTGCGCTTCCTGATCAAGGAAGTGGGCGATTTCACCCGCCAGATTGGCACGCTGCCGCTTGGCGCGCGCGCTTTTGTGGATGGCCCGCATGGCGCGCTGTGCCTGGAAGGTCGGCGGGAGCCTGGCATTTTCATGATCGCCGGCGGCGCTGGGCTGGCGCCCATGCTTTCCCTATTGCGGGACGCCGCAGCGCGCAGCGAAACCCGCCCCATCATCCTGCTTTATGGCAATCGGCATCAGGGGCAAATCATGGCGGCGGCGGAATTGGCCGCGCTTGCCGGGCGCTTGCGGCTTGATCTGCACCATGTGCTGCAAGAACCGCCGCCTGGCTGGGCGGGCCTTGCCGGCATGATGACGCCCGCATTGATCCAGGCCGAAGCGGCGCGCGCCGCGCAAGAAGGTTGGGTTTTCCTGCTCTGCGGCCCCGGCCCCATGATCCGTGCCGCGCATCAGGGCTGGGCCGCTCTTGGCGTGCCCCGGCGCCGCATCCTGGAAGAGCGTTTTTCGGTGTTTTGAATACCACCCCCGCCTTAATCATGCCCGGCTTTCACGGCATAAGATAATGGAAGATCAATTCAGGGGAAGCCTCCCGTGCCGTTGAAGCCACTCAAGAAAGCCGTACTGCCCGTTGCCGGGCTTGGCACGCGTTTCCTGCCCGCCACCAAGACCATGGCGAAGGAAATGCTGCCCATCGTGGACAAGCCACTCATTCAGTACGCGGTGGAAGAAGCGCGCGCGGCAGGCATTGAACAAATCTGCCTGATCACCGGGCGTGGCAAGACCATGTTGGTGGAGCATTTCGACATTGCGTATGAATTGGAACGCACGCTAGCCGAACGCGGCAAGGAAAAGGAACTGGCGGCTTTGCGTGCTGATGCACCCGCGCCCGGGTCCATCATGTCTGTGCGCCAACAAGTGCCGATGGGCCTCGGCCATGCCATTTGGTGTGCGCGCGCCTTCATTGCCGATGATCCCTTTGCCATCCTGCTGCCCGATGATCTGATGCAATGCGACGTGTCCTGCACGGCGCAGCTGGCCGATGCCTATCGCGAAACCGGCGGCAATGTTGTCGCGATTGAAGAAGTGCCGCGTGACCGCGTGAATCGCTACGGTGTTTTGGATGTGGCGGAAGATCACGGGCGGCTGGTTTCCGTGAAGGGGCTGGTTGAAAAGCCGCCGATTGAAAAGGCACCTTCCAACCTGACCATCATTGGTCGCTATGTGCTGATGCCTGAAGTGATTGGCCATTTGGCGCGCATGGAAAAAGGCGCGGGCGGTGAAGTGCAATTGACCGATGGCATGGCGAAGCTGATCGGCACGCAACCCTTCCATGGCCTGCGGTATGAAGGCCGCCGCTTTGATTGCGGCGACAAGGCCGGCTTTCTGGAAGCTCAGGTAGCCTTCGCGCTAGCCAGGCCCGATCTGGCGCCGGCCATGCGCGATATTTTGGGGCGCTATACGTAGAATTTAGCTGGGGCGCATACAGCGCACCAGTTCAGCCACATCCGGCGCATCATCCAGGCGCCAGATCGCGTCCCGGAGTGCTGTCGTCCCCGCCTTGCCCAAAAGCGGTTCGGCATTGTCACGATACTTCGCTTCCAACTCCGCATCCGAAAGCGGCGCGCCAGGATCGCCCTTCGGCAGCAGCACGGTTTCCGTCAGCTTCGTGCCGTCATCCAAAGTGATGGTGACGCGAGCGGGGAATTTCGCGGGGTAGAGTTTATTCAACGCCGCATCCGGCACCACTTCCGTCCGCGCCAGCACCTGGCGGATCAGTGGGTCATGCACGCGCCCAACGGCGAATTGGCGCTGAGTCAATTCACCATCCACTGCCGCAGCGGCGATGCAATAGGGCACCGAAACCCGCGCACCCATCAGCGTGGTGACATCCTTATTGGAGAAATGTGATTTCACCGTGTCATAGGTTTCATTGGTGATGGAGATGATCCGCTTCGGGTCCGGCTTGTGCTTGGCCACAATGGCAAGGGTCGCCTGAATCGGCGAATGGCTCGCCAGGATCGAAGGGAAATATTTGAAGCCGTTTTGTAGAATCTCCCATTCTGTCCCAAGCCCTGCGGTCAGTGCTGCCGCTTTCGGTTCCAGCGAAAACGCTGCCAGATAGCCCTTCGGGTGTTCCAGAATGCCGGGCGGGCTGGTGGCACCAAGGGCGGCCATTTGCGCCGACAGAATCCCATTCAACGCGGCCTTGCCGGGGTGGATGGATTTCGTCATGTCGCCGGATTCGAAAAACGTATTCAGCCCGGCTGCTTGCGTGCCGGCCAGGCCCAGCGCGCGTTGCACGCCATCTGCATCAAGGCCCATGGCATGGGCCGCACCGGCGGCGGCGCCGAAGGTCCCATTGGTCGCGGTGGAATGCCAGAAACGGTAATGCGTTGGCATCACTGCCATGCCGACACGCACGGCGACCTCATAACCCGCCACCAAAGCCGCCAGCATGGCACGGCCGGAAAGCCCGCGTGCTTCGGCCAAGGCAAGCGCGGTTGGCACCATGACGGAGCCCACATGCAACAAGGCGCGCTTGTGCGTGTCATCATTATCAGCGGCATTGATCAGAATGCCGTTGGCGAGTGCAGCGAAAGCAGGCTGCACCGCAGCGCCCTTGGTGCCCATGACATGCGCGCCGGGTGCGCCGGGATAAAGTGCGGCGATATCACGCGCGATGCGGGATTTTTCCGCATCTTCCGTCCAGGCCGCCATGGCGCAGCCGAGCGCATCCACCACCAGCCGTACCGCCTGGCGCCGTACTTCCGCCGGTAGTGCATCCGGTGTGATGGAGGCAGTGAATTCCGCAAGGGCGCGCGTGGTCATGCTTGTGATTCCTTCAATGACGGCGAGGCATAGATAAGGCTGTAGATTGTCGGCATCGCTGTAAAGCCTTGTGTGGCCAGCGCCGCCTGAATCATGTCGGCATTGCTGCCTTCCACCACCATGATGGTGGCGAAGGATGCATCGCCGCCGGGGCGGAGCTTTTCTTCCGGACTTGGCAAAGTGACCGAGGGATCAGCGCCCCACAACCGCACGCGCGTCACACCAGGCGCTGCCAATAGCTCTTGCAATTGCGCTTCAAGCGCCGTGGTTGGTGGGCCATTCTGCGCGATCAGTGCAAGCAGACCGCCGGCGCCTGCCTGCCCCTCATCAAGGACCACGCGGCAAATACTGCGCGACATGGTACGGAAATACGCCATGATGCGCGCGGTCCATTCTGTTGGTTCCGCAAGCCGCTTCAGGTAAGGGGCAGAACATAAAACCTGCGGGGATGCGGTTTCATAAAAGGTGAAGAACTCCGCACGTGGCCCATTCAGCCGGCGATAGCGCCTGGCATGTTGAAAGCCCGGAATGGCAAGCCGATCCGGCACATGATCCTGCTGATACCAGGCTTCGTAATCACGCCGATCACAAGCTGGCGCGATGTCATTCATCACGCAGAGCAAACCGCCACCCTTAGCCATGCCGTTTCGTCCCTTCCATTTTCCGATACTGAGTATTGCGCCGCTAGCGCGCCAGGGAAAGCGGTGCCCATGCTGGACAGATGCGACGCACCCGGCCACCATGAGGTCAAGAAAGGGGTGGAATCAGCATGAAAAGACGTTCATTTATCGCCGCCAGCGGCGCACTGATTGCCACGCCAAGCATCCTGCACGCGCAAGGCACTTGGGCGGCAACACGCCCGATCCGCTTCATCGTGCCCTGGCCGCCTGCCGGCACTACGGATATTTTGGCCCGCATGATCGCACCGGCCTTGCAGGAAGCGCTTGGCCAAAACGTGATTATCGAAAACCGCGCCGGCGCCGCCGGGCTGATCGGCACGGAAGCCATTGTCCGCGCCGATGCGGATGGCCATGCCTTCGGCTTCATCATCAGCACCCATGCCGCAAATGCGCATCTGGTGAAGACCCATCCCTTTGATGCGGTACGCGACATTACGCCGGTGATCCACGTAGCGAATGTCCATAATATCCTGTCCATCAACAACAACCTGCCACCGCGTACGGTGCAGGAACTGATTACCTGGGGGCGCACCAACCCGCTTGCCTTCGCATCATCGGGCACCGGGACGTCCACGCATATCAGCGGGGAGATGTTTCGCCTTGCGACCGGTCTGACAATGACCCATGTGCCCTATCGCGGCGGCGGGCCGGCGCTGACTGACCTCATGGCCGGCAATGTGCCGATCATGTTCGCCAATGCGACATCCGCTTTGCCACATGTGCGCGGCGGGCGGATACGCGCGCTGGGTGTGACTGCCGCGCAGCGCCTGCCCTTCCTGCCGGAAGCGCCCACCATCGCGGAAGCCGCCATCCCCGGTTATCAAATCGCCGAATGGTACGGCATTGTCGGCCCGCGTGGCATGCCGCCAGCCGCCGCGCAGCGCCTGAACGCCGTGATTGGCGGCATCATCACCGCGCCGGAGATGCGCCAGAAGCTGCTCGATTCCGGGGCGGAGGTTGTCGGCGGAACGGCGCAAAGTTTCGGAACGCTGATCGCCAATGATGTCGCGCGCTACGGCCAAGTCATCCGCGACGCCGGGATTACCGCGGAATGAGCGCGCCGCTTTTTGGCAAGATTGCGCTGGTGAGCGGTGCCAGCCGAGGCATTGGCGCGGCGATCGCCCGCACTCTTGCGCGTGATGGCGCGAAGCTTGTGCTGCTGGCGCGCAGTGAGGCCGATATGCTGAAGGTCGCATCGGATTGCGGCGCGGATTGCGTGGTGGTGCCGGGTGACCTCCGCAACGATGCCGCCGCCAAAGCAGCGGTGGACGCAGCGATCCAGCACTTCGGCGCGCTTGATATCCTGGTACATAGCGCGGGTGCGACCAAGCGCGGCGATTTCCTGACGCTGTCAGATGATGATTGGGCCGATGGATACGCGCTGAAGCTCTTTGGCGCCGTGCGGCTTGCACGCGCAGCCTGGCCGCATCTCTGCAAGGCCAAGGGCGCTGTTGTGAATATCGGTGGCATTGGCGGGCGTTTGGCGAGTGCGGATTTCACCATTGGCGGTTCGGTCAATGCCGCGCTGATGAATTTCACGAAAGCGCTTGCGGATCGCGGCGTGGCCGATGGCGTGCGCGTCAACCTCATCAATCCCGGCAATATCCACACGGATCGCCTGACACATCGCATCCAAACCCGCGCCAAGGAATTGGGCGCGGATGATACGGCAGCAGCGGCTGATCTCGCGCGGGAAGCCGGCATCAAACGCTTTGCCACGCCAGAGGAAATCGCCGAGGTTGTCAGCTTCCTGGTCAGTGATCGCGCCAGCTATGTGCAAGGCACGCTGATGGATGTGGATGGCGGTTGGCTCCGCGCGGTCTAAGGGAAGGAAAGCGATATGTGCGACAAGGCAAAGGAACGCGGGCTTGGCTGGCGCGGTTGGATGCTGCTGCCACCTCGGACGCAAACCAGACCGCTCGGCCCATGGCTTGATCTGACGCACCCGATAGATGAGGCAATGCCGCGTGTGCCCACCTTCGGCCCGCCCAAGGTCAAGAAACTATTCTGCCTGCCCGCCGATCCGCTGACGGTAACGAGCTTCGAGATGGTGGTGCATACCGGCACGCATGTGGATGCGCCCTGCCATTTCTTCAGCGATGGGCCAAGCATGGAACAAGTGCCTTTGGAACGCTGGAATGGCCCAGGCGTTGTCTGGCGCTTCGATCTGCCGCCCAATAGCCTGATTGAACCGGAACATCTGGAAGCCGCGCGCCCCTTGCTGCGCCCGGGTGATATTCTCGCGCTGGATACGGGTTCTTCGCCGCACATCAACACACCCGCCTATGATGCGCATCCGTGCCTGAGCTTGGCAGCGGCGGATTGGATTGTGGCGAAACAGGTGAAGCTTCTGGCCTGTGATTTTCCAACCCCTGATCTGCCCGTGCATCGCCGCCCGGCCGAAGGCTTTACCTGGCCCGTGCATCAGCGCCTATTGCGTGATGGCGTGCTGATTTGTGAGCATCTGCGCGGGCCGCGCCCGCTGGCTGGCAGACGTGTGGAATTCATCTTTGGCGCGCTTGCGATCACCGGATCGGATGGCGCGCCGGCACGTGTCATGGCGCGTGAAATCGCTGAATAGATCGAAGGACGCGCCACATGGGTGAAGCATTATCGGCCACGCAAATCCTGGGGCGTTTTGTCGCCGAATCGCGCTTCGATTCCCTGCCCGAGGCGCTTCGTCATGAAGGCCGGCGTTCCATCCTCAATCACGTAGGCTGCGCCTTGGGTGTGGCGCATGATCCGGCGGTGATCACGGCGCTTGAGATCACGCGCGATTCCTCAGGCAAGCCACGCGCCACGGTGCTGGGGCAGCGCGATAGGCTTGGCGTGATGGAAGCAGCTTTCGTCAATGCCATCGCTTCAAACTTGCTTGATTATGACGATACGCACTTGAACACAGTGATCCACCCAAGCGCGCCGGTCGCGCCTGTGGCCTTTGCGCTTGGTGAGGAAACCGGCGCGAGCGGGGCCGAGGTTTTGCATGCCTTCCTGCTGGGCGGAGAGATTGCCTGCCGCATGGGCAATGCGGTCTCCCCCGGGCATTACGCGCGGGGCTGGCATATCACCGCAAGCTGCGGCGTTTTTGGCGCGGCAGCGGCAGCGGCGCGGCTGCTACGCCTATCGGCGGAAGAAACCGCGCACGCACTTGGCATCGCCGCCAGCCAATCCGGCAGCATTGTCGAAAACCTGGCAACGGCTGCGAAAAATATCGGCGTGGGCAATGCCGCGCGCAATGGCATTCTGGCCGCGCGTTTTGCCTCGCGTGGCTATCGTGCTGCGCCGCTTGCCATTGAAGGGCCTCTGGGTTGGGCGCGCGCCATGGGTGATGAGGCAAAGTTGCCTGAGATCATCGAAGGGCTCGGCCAGCACTGGGAAATCGGGCGCAACACCTACAAACCTTATGCAGCGGGGATTGTCTTTCATGCGGTGATTGATGCCTGCCTGGCGCTGCGCGAACAGCTTGGCGATGCGGTCAAACAAATCAAAAGCGTGACGGTTGCCGGCGATGCGCTGTTGCTGGCGCGCGGGGATCGCGTGGTACGCAATGAACGCGACACGCGCGTCAGCATTCGTCACTGTGCCGCGATTGCCCTGCTGCTGGGTCACGCCGATGTGGCGGATTTTGAAATGCCTGCGGTGCAGGACCCCGCCCTTGCGGCGCTGCGCGCCAAGGTGGTCGCGGAATGCGATGCCAGCCTGCCGCGCGGCGCTGCGCGTGTGACAATCACGCTCGCTGATGGCGGCACTTATCAGCATTATGTCGAACATCCGCGCGGCAGCGCGGAACGCCCGTTGAATGATGCGGAACTCGCCGCCAAATACCGCGCCAATGTGGCGCTTGGTGGCACGACTGCCGATGTCGAAGCGCAAATAGCGGCACTTTGGAAACTGGATCAGGCGACCAGCATCGCGCCGTTGATGGCGCTGCTCAGTAGCCCGGCGCGCAATGCAGTAGCGTAAAACCAGCCGAGGTGACCACCAGATCAATCTTGTCGGGCGTGGTCCAGCCGATATCCTGTTCTCCGCTGCGCGGGTGCTGATCATCAAACTCCGGCGGGCCGAAGCGCGAGATCAATCTTTGGCGCAGCACATCGCCTTGCGCCGCAACACCGCGCCCTGAAACACAGGCAAGCGCGCCGCTTTTGATATCGAAGCCGAAGGCGATATTCATGCGCAGCCCTTCAACACTAAAGGTGCCGCGCGCGCGATATTCCACCCGCGCATCCATCATTCGCCGTTCCGCCGCCGGCAGGCTCCGCACCGCGCGGCGCGATGCGGTGACGGCCTGCGCTTCTGTCATGCCCCAGCGCGTATATTCCCAAGCGGCATGCGCTGGCGCGACTGACGCCAGCAGCAAAAGAACCAAAAGCGCCACGCGCAGCATGCGCGCCTATACCCGCCCGTGACAGGCCTTGAACTTCTTGCCACTGCCGCAAGGGCAGGGCGCATTGCGCGGTGTGCGGGCCCAGGTGCTCGGGTCATTCGGGTCCACCGCTTCGGGCAAGGAACGCGCTGAAGCCGTGCCGATCGGCGCGATGACAGGCGGGCCATCCAGTTCCATCATCTCGCCCCCGGCAAGCGCCGGGTCCGGGTGGCGCATGTCAAACACACCAATCCCTTCTGGCGCGGGCGGTGGCGCGTCCGGGCGGATTTCAATGCGCAGCAGCAGGCTGGTCACGCGTTCCCGAAGGTTTTCCAGCATGGAATTGAACAGGCGGAAGGCTTCGCTTTTGTATTCATTCAGCGGATCGCGCTGCCCATAGGCGCGCAGCCCAATGCCCTGGCGCAAATGATCCAGAGACAGCAAATGTTCCTTCCAGGATTGATCGAAAATCTGCAGCAGCAGAGATTTTTCGATCTGGCGCATGAACTCCGGCCCCACATTGGCCGCACGGGACGCATAGGCCTGCGCCGCCGCCTGCATCAGGCGTTCGCGCACCGCGTCATCATCAATGCCTTCTTCGCGCGCCCAATCCGCCACCGGCAGATCGAGGTTCAGGATATCCTTGACCTCGCGATCCAGTTTTTCCAGATCCCATTGCTCAGGATAGGCGTTTTCAGGAATGGCGCGGGCCACGATATCCGTGATGGTCTCCTCACGCATTTCCGTGATGGTTTCAGCCACCTCATTCGCCATCATGAAGGCGCGGCGCTGGGCATAAACTTCCCGGCGCTGGTCATTCATCACATCGTCGTATTTCAGCAGGTTCTTGCGGATGTCGAAGTTGCGCGCCTCAACCTTCTTCTGCGCGCGTTCCAGTGCCTTATTGATCCAGGGGTGGACAATCGCCTCCCCGTCCTTCAGGCCAAGCTTTTGCAGCATCCCGCCCATGCGATCAGACCCGAAGATGCGCATCAGATCATCTTCAAGCGAAAGGAAGAAGCGCGAAGCGCCGGGGTCCCCCTGGCGGCCCGAACGGCCACGCAGCTGATTGTCGATGCGCCGGCTTTCATGGCGTTCCGTGCCAATCACGAAAAGCCCGCCCGCTTCACGCACGATGGGCCGCGCCTCATCCACTTCGACCTTGTGGCGCGCCAGCGCCGTTTGATATTCCGGGCCTTCGGATGCCTTGGCTTCCTGACGCGCCAGCATCTCAAGATTGCCGCCCAATTGAATATCCGTGCCGCGCCCCGCCATATTGGTCGCAATCGTCACAGCGCCAGCACGCCCCGCCTGCGCCACAATCTCGGCTTCCTGTTCATGGTAGCGCGCATTCAGCACCTGATGCGGGATATTTTTGTTCTTGAGTAGCGTTGAAATCAGTTCCGATTTTTCGATGCTGGTCGTACCCACCAGGCAAGGCTGGCCGCGCCCGCGCGCTTCTTCGATCAGCTTCGCCACTGCCTCGTATTTTTCCTCGGCGCTGCGATAGACCTCATCATCCTGGTCATTGCGCGCGACAGGCACGTTGGTCGGGATTTCCACCACATCCAGCTTGTAGATTTCGGCGAATTCATCCGCCTCTGTCGCCGCCGTCCCGGTCATGCCGGCAAGCTTCGGGTAAAGCCGGAAATAGTTCTGGAATGTGATGGAAGCGAGCGTTTGATTCTCTGGCTGCACCGTCACATGTTCTTTGGCTTCCAAAGCCTGATGCAGGCCATCGGAATAGCGCCTTCCTTCCATCATGCGGCCGGTGAATTCGTCAATGATCACAATCTTGTCCTGTCGGACAATATATTCGACATCGCGGGTGAAAAGTGTATGCGCCCGCAGGGCCTGGTTCACATGATGCACAAGTGACACGTTTTCCGTGTCATACATATTGCCTTCGGTCAGCAGGCCGAATTGGCGGAGCAATTCTTCCACCCTTTCGCCGCCCAATTCCGTCAGGCTCACGGTGCGCTGCTTTTCGTCCTTCTCATAGGTTTCCTTATCCTTCACCAGCTCCTTCATCACTTCATCGGTGCGGCGGTAAAGGTCGGAAGTGTCATCAGTGGGACCGCTGATGATGAGCGGCGTGCGCGCCTCATCCACCAGGATGCTGTCAACCTCGTCCACGATGGCATAGGCGAAATCGCGCTGGACCATATCTTCCAGCCGATACTTCATATTGTCGCGCAGATAATCAAAGCCGTATTCATTATTGGTGCCATAGGTGACATCGCAGACATAGGCGGCCTGGCGCTGTTCATCCGTCAGCCCATGCACAATCACGCCAACGGTCAGGCCCAGGAAGGAATAGATGCGCCCCATCCATTCGGCATCGCGCTTCGCCAGATAGTCATTCACCGTCACCACATGCACGCCCTTGGCGGGCAGCGCATTCAGGTAAACCGGCAGGGTCGCGACCAGCGTCTTGCCTTCGCCGGTCTTCATTTCGGCGATCTTGCCTTCATGCAGCACCATGCCGCCGATCATCTGCACATCGAAGTGGCGCAGGCCCAGCACGCGGCGCGAAGCTTCCCGCACGGTCGCGAAGGCCTCTGGCAGCAGCGCATCCAGGGTCTCGCCCTTGGCCAGCCTTTCGCGGAACAGCGCGGTCTGGCCTGCCAGCGCTTCATCTGAAAGCGCCTGCATGCGCGGTTCCAGCGCATTGATCGCGGGCACACGGGATTGATAGCGCTTCAAGGCGCGGTCGTTGGAGGTGCCGAAAATAGCGGCTGCAAGGCGGGCAAACATCTGGGGCGTCAGTCTCCGGCGGGCGGGCGCCCGGTCGCGGCGCCGCAGCGCCTGAAGCATGTTTCGGATTGGCCGCAGAAATAGGCTTCCCCGGGGGGCGGGTCAACGCTTGCGCCTTGTGGGGAAGGGGCGCTTCGGCCATGTTCCGGGCCAATCACCTATTTGGGATCATCCCTTATGCGCCATCCGCGCGGCCCTGCCGCCTCTGCCCCCCTTCGCGCCACCCTGGCGCTGCTGCTGGGGGTGGCTTTTGCCCAGCCAGGCGAGGCGCAGCCCGCCCAGGCCACCCCGCCCGGCGACCCCGTGGTGGCCAAGGTAGATGGGGAGGAGATTCGCTTTTCAGACCTTGCCAATGCTGCCCAGGAATTGCCCGAGGAATTGCGCGGCGCGCCGGCGCAAATGCTCTATCCTTTGCTGCTCGATCAAATGATTGCGGGACGCGCCGTGGCGGCCGCTGCCCGCCGGGCAGGGCTTGATAAGGATGATGCGGTGCGTGCGCGCATCCGCCGCGCCGAAGAACAGGAATTGCAGCAGGCCTATCTTTCGCGGGAATTGGCCGGGCGCGTGACAGAAGAACGCATCCGCGCTGCTTATAATGCCGAAATCCGCGCCCGCCCTGCGGAAGAAGAAGTACGCGCCCGCCATATTTTGGTCCCGACCGAAACAGAAGCCCGCGAAGCCTTGGCCGAAATCCGCGCCGGGGCTGATTTCAACGCCGTGGCGCAGCGCCGCTCAGCCGGGCCAGGGGCGCGGGAAGGCGGTGATCTTGGCTTCTTCAAGCGCGGCGATATGGTGCCGGAATTCGCCGAAGCCGCCTTCGCGCTCCCGGCAGGACAAATGAGCGCGGCGCCGGTGCGTAGCCCCTTTGGCTGGCACATTATCCGCGTGGATGAACGCCGTGCCTCAGCGCCGCCAAGCTTTGAAGAAGCGCGGGAAGTGCTGCGCCAGCGCCTGTTCGAAGGCGAAATCAACGCCGTGGTGCAACAGGCCCGCGGCGCCGCGAAGATTGAACGCTTCAACCTGGATGGTTCCACCCCCCGCGCGCTTGATGCGGCGGAACCGCCCGCCCCAGCCGCCCCAGCGGGCCGCCCCGCCGCCCCTACCCGTCGTTAGTGCATGTCCGCTTCACATCCGTTCAGCGAACACGCACTAACCAATTGTTTGATCGCATTTTCCGAGTCGCCAAGTGATTCCACTTAGCTTGAAAATGCTCAGATTTCGGAGGAATTCCCATGGCCGGACATGATATCCCCACCTCACCACTCGCCCTTCCGCTGCCGGAAATGCCGGCGGTGCCGGGGGTGCGCGTTGCCTCGGGCCGCGCCGCGATTCGCTACAAGGATCGCGATGATGTGACCGTGATGGCCTTCCCCACTGGGACCACGGTGGCGGGAGTTTTCACCCGCAATCGCTGCCCCGGCGCGCCGGTGGATTGGTGCCGCAGCGCCCTACCTGGTGGCAAGGCGCGCGGCCTGGTGGTGACAGCCGGCAATTCCAATGTCTTCACGGGCCGCGCCGGGCGCCAAACCTGTGAGGAAACCGCCAAGGCCGCCGCCGCGATCCTCGGCTGCAAGCCCAAGGAAGTGTTTCTGGCTTCCACCGGCGTGATTGGCGAAAAACTGCCAACCGAAAAACTGATCGCCGCCCTGCCGCGTATTTTTGAGGCGGCGGCAGAACGTGATTGGCAGGGCGCGGCGAAAGCCATCATGACCACCGATACCTTCCCGAAAGGCGCCATCCGCAAGGCGCGTATCGGTGAAACCGAAGTCACCGTCGCGGGCATCGCAAAAGGCAGCGGCATGATCGCGCCTGATATGGCGACGATGCTGTCCTTCCTGGCGACCGACGCAAAAATCCCCGCCGGCGCGCTGCAAGCGCTGCTGAAGAAAGGCGTTGACCGTTCCTTCAATTGCGTGACGGTGGATTCCGATACCTCCACTTCCGACACCGTGATGGTGTTTGCCACCGGCACCGCCAAGCATCCGCGCGTGCCGGCGGAAGGCGGCGCAGTGCTGAAGGATTTCGTCCGCGCCTTGAATGAAGTGCTGATGGAATTGGCACTGATGGTGGCACGCGATGGTGAAGGCGCGCAGAAGCTGATCCAGATCAACGTAACCGGTGCGACCACGGCGCGCTCCGCGCATCGCATTGCCATGTCAATCGCCAATTCGCCCTTGGTGAAAACCGCGATTGCGGGTGAGGACGCGAATTGGGGCCGCATTGTCATGGCGGTTGGCAAGGCAGGCGAACCCGCGGATCGTGACAAGCTTTCGGTCAATGTCGGCGGTGTCTGGATGGCACGCAATGGCGGCGTGGTGGATGGTTATGATGAAGCGCCCGTCGTCCAGCACATGAAGGGCCGCGCAGTGGAAATCACCGTGGATATCGGCCTCGGCAAGGGCAAATCCACGGTTTGGACCTGCGATCTGACGCATGGCTATATTGACATCAATGGAAGTTACCGGAGCTGATGTGTCACCGGAGCATTTTCAAGCCAAGTGGAATCACTTGGCGCCTCGGAAAATGCGACCAAACAGAGATTTAGCGCATGTCCGGTGAGCAAATGCGAAGCGGGCTTGCACTAAAGACGGAACGCTTGCGGCTTCGCCCCTTGCAGGCTGACGATGCCGCGGCCCTGCATCGGCTGGTGAATGATTGGGAAGTGGCGAAAACCCTCGCCCGCGTGCCCTTCCCCTATCCGCGCGATCTGGCGGATGAATGGATCGCTTCCACGCACGCGCAAATTGCCGCCGGCACTGCCTGGCATTTGGCGATAACGCGTGATGAAGATGGCGCGGAAGCGCTACTTGGCTGTGTTGGCCTGACGCTTGATGCGAAGAACCCACGCGAAGCAGAGCTTGGCTATTGGATTGGCCGCCGCCATTGGGGCCAGGGGCTTGGGCCGGAAGCGGCGGGGAGACTCGCGCATTGGGCGCTCGCCAATCTGGATATTGATCGGCTGGTGGCCTCAGCGCTCGTGGATAATGAACGCTCGGCAGCGGTATTGCGGCGCATCGGCTTCAAGGAAACCGGCGCGGGCAGCCAGGAATTTATCTCGCGCGGTGGGCTCATGCCCGTCAGGCTGTTCAGCGCCACGCGCATGGATGTAGCGGTGGAGGCCCCGGCGCCGGTCGAAGCCGCGCCCGCCACTGGCAAGCCGACACTATTGGTGGCAGCGGTCGCGCTGATCGATTCGGAAAACCGCGTGTTGCTGGCGCGCCGACCGGAAGGCAAGCCACTCGCCGGCTTGTGGGAATTTCCGGGCGGCAAGGTGGCGCCGGGCGAAACGCCAGAAGAAGCGCTGATCCGCGAATTGCGTGAGGAATTGGGCATAGATGTCAGCGCCGCCTGTCTTGGCCCCTTCACCTTTGCGTCCCACACCTACGAAAAATTTCATCTGCTGATGCCGCTTTATTTGTGTCGGCGCTGGCAGGGGCAAGTGACCGCCATGGAAGGGCAAGCACTCGCCTGGGTGCGCCCGGCCCGGCTTGGCGATTACGCCATGCCGCCCGCCGATATCCCCCTGGTTGCCATGCTGCGCGATTTCCTTTGAGATTATGCCCCAAGACAGGAGAAACCCATGCCGAACCCGACCGCCTGCCTGCTGATCATCGGCAATGAGGTACTTTCCGGCCGCACGCGGGATGCCAATCTGCAATTCCTGGCGACACGCCTTGGCGAGATTGGCATTCCCATGAAGGAAGTGCGCGTGATCCCCGATGTGCCGGAAGTGATCATCAACACGGTCAATGAAGTGCGCGCAAAATTCGATCATGTCTTTACCACGGGCGGCATTGGCCCAACCCATGATGACATCACCAGTGAATGCGTCGCGCGCGCCTTTGGCGTGCCTTGGGAACCGCAGCCGGAAGCCTGGCATGCTTTGGAATCCTACTACGCGAAGCAGACCCCGCCCGGAGATTTCAACGCGGCGCGGCAACGCATGGCCACCATGCCGCGTGGCGCGATTTTGATCGAGAATTCAGTTTCCATCGCGCCGGGTTACACTATCGGCAATGTGCATGTGATGGCGGGCGTGCCACGCATCATGCAATCCATGTTCGAAGCCCTTGCCCCGCGTCTGCAAGGCGGCCCGCCCATCCTGTCGCGCAGCGTACATGCGCATGGCGTGGTGGAAGGCGCGATTGCCGAAGGGCTTTCCGCCATTCAGCAGCGCTATGCCGATTTGGATCTTGGTTCCTACCCCTATTACCGCCAGGGCGGCGGGGGTGGCGTGGCGGTGGTGGCGAAGGGCACCGATCTGCCAGCGATTGAAGCCGCCGTGCAGGAAGTATTCGCGCTGATGCAAAAATGCGGCGGCACGCCGACGATGGGGGAACCTGGGTAGTCAACTCAGGCGCCGCTGATGGGGCGCTTTCACACCGCCCGGCGTTCCGGCGGCAGGCGCGACAGGCGGCGAAACACGGAATAGGCCGCCGCCGCACTCGCTTCCTGCATCGCGCCTTCGCGCACTTCCGCCTGGTTCCACATCCAGCTTTGCGGCGGGTCGTCGCGCATGGTCCAATCCGGGAAGATGCGCTCCGGCGTATCGCCCACATGCAGCAGCGCCACATCCACATGGCGGTCATCGGCCAGGATGCGACCAAAGGTTTCGGTCACCGCTGCGCGCGGGCCTTCCAGCATTTGCATGAACATATCGGCGCGGCAGATCAGCGCGCCGGTGATGCCATTTTCGGCATTCAGGCTGCGCGCTGCGGTCAGAATATCATCCAACATCGGGCCATTGAAGCCGAAGGGGCGAGAGGTATAGATAAGCTGGCAAAGCCGCATCGGCATGGTTTTTCGCTCCCCGGATATTGTTTCGGCGAGCATAGGCTGAGCCAAGGGCAAAGGGGAAGCGTTCATCGTGAATGAGGAAAATTTCCACTCGCTTCTGCATCGCCCCGGCACGCTGGTGGATATCGGCGCGCATGATGGCTTGCTGACCATCCCACTTGCGCGCCTGCCCGATAGCCGGGTGCTGGCCTTCGAACCCCTGCCCAGCGCCTATGCCCGGCTGCAAGCAGCGCTGCGGGCGACCTTTGGCAAGGCGCCTGCCAATGTTGACTGCCACCATCTGGCTTTGGGTGATCATCAGGGCAGCATCACGCTTGCCATGCCCGTGCTGGATGGGGTGGCGCAGGAACAATGGGCCAGCACCGCCAAGGATTACGCGGCGCATGTCTCGGGCCGTGTGGCGGTGGAACGCTTCACCGTGCCGCTCCGTCGCTTGGATGATTTTGCGCTAGCTGATGTCACCGCCATCAAGCTGGATGCCGAGGGCGCCGAATATGAAATTCTGCGCGGTGCGCGGGAAACATTGCTGCGCTGCCGCCCGGTGCTGACTTTGGAAGTGGAAGAACGCCACCGCGCGGGCAGCACCTATGCGGTGCCGGCCTTTCTGGATGCACTCGGCTACGATGTATTCTTCGAATTGAACGGCGCCTGGCATCCCATGGCCGATCTGGATCGCGCGACCATGCAACGCGCTTCGCCTGACCCTTCGGTGTTTGAAGCCTCAGACCCTTATGTTTTTGTATTCTACGCCCTGCCGCGTGAAGAAAGTGCCGCAATGCTCGCCACGCTGCGCCGCGCGGGTTAAAGCCACAGCACATCGCCAATCTCACGCGCGCCGGAAACGAGCATCGCCAGCCGATCAAAGCCAAGCGCGATGCCGCTGGTGGCCGGCATGCCGTGTTCCAGGGCCGCCAGGAAATCCTCATCAACCTCCCAGCCATGTTCTCCACTGATGCGGCGGCGTTCGACCGCATCAGCAACGAAGCGGGCGCGTTGTTCGCCAGCATCGGTCAACTCATCAAAGGCATTGGCGAGTTCGAGGCCGGCGACAAACAATTCAAAGCGCAGAGCGGCGCGCGGGTCCGCCGGGTCACGTCGCGCAAGGGCCGCCTGCGGCGCGGGCCAATGGGTCAGGAAGGTCGCGCGCCCACGCCCGAGATTTGGTTCGATGTGTTCAAGCAATAGGCGGAAGAACACATCCTCCCACCCCTCATCGGCGCGGGGTGCGAAGCCGGCAGCCTGGGCGGCGGCATGGAGCCGCGCGGCATCACCCTCGGTCGCCAGAATATCCAACCCATTGCACCAGCGATCAAAAGCTTCCGCCATGGTGATGCGTTCAAAGGGCAGGCTGAGATCGGTGGTGACAGCGCCATGCGCCACAATGCGCGGCGCGACGCAGCGCACATAATCCTCAGTCTCAGCGATCAAACCTTCAAAGCCAAGGTCAGGGCGATACCATTCCAGCATGGTAAATTCCGGCGCGTGGCGGGGAGATTTTTCGCCATTCCGCCACACCCGCGCCAATTCAAAGATCGGCCCCGCGCCCGCCACCAATAGCCGCTTCAGCGCTAATTCCGGAGAGGTACGCAGCCAAAGATCGCGCGACGCACCCTGGCCCAAATGCGCTTCATACCTGGTCGCGAAAGCGCGCAAATGCACTTCCGCCCCCGGGGCGGGGACCAAAGCGGGCGTTTCCACCTCGCGGTAGCCGCGGGCATAGAAAAAGGCGCGTGTTTCGGCGGTAAGCCGCGCGCGGCGTTCCAAAAAGGGCAGCCGCGCGGCAAAAGCTTTCGGGTGCCAGGGGGGCAGGGGCATTGCTGCGCTTTCAGGGCTGGTATAGGCGCAGGGGACCATGCCCCAGCCCATCGCCCAGGACCAGACCCGCACGCTCCGCAGCCCGCAAGACCTTATGCGCGCTGGCTTGGTGGCACCAGCCACCGTACCCGCCCTAGAAGCTATTGCCGCGCGCTACGCCACCGCCATCACGCCTGCCATGGCCGCGCTGATCAAGCCCGATGATCCCGCTGATCCGATCGGGCTGCAGTATATCCCCGATGCGGCGGAGCTGATTACTGCGCCGCATGAGTTGGAAGACCCGACCGCGGATGCGCCCTTCACGCCGGTGAAGGGCGTTGTGCATCGCTACCCGGACCGTGCGCTGCTGAAGCCCCTACTCGCCTGCCCGGTTTATTGCCGATTTTGTTTTCGGCGCGAAAAGGTGGGCCCGGATGGAGGCTTGCTCACGGAAGCGGAATTGCAGGAAGCGCTCGCGTGGTTTGAAGGCAATACCGCGATCCGAGAGGTAATCCTGACCGGCGGCGATCCGCTGATGCTTTCAGCCCGGCGGCTTGGCGAGATACTCGGGCGGCTGGCCGGCTTGGCGCATATTGAAACGCTGCGCATCCACACGCGTGTGCCGGTGGCTGATCCTGCGCGGGTAACGGCGCCGCTGGTCGCGGCCATGCGGCAGGCCAAGCCAGTTGTCATCGCCGTGCATGCCAACCACGCGCGCGAATTCACGCCGGATGCAGGGGTAGCGCTGGCGCGGCTGGCGGATGCGGGCGTTCCCCTGCTTGGGCAGACGGTCCTGCTGCGCGGGGTAAATGCTGATGCTGCCGCGATGGAGGCATTGCTGCGCGCCATGATCCGCAACCGTATCAAACCTTATTATTTGCACAGCCTGGACCCGGCGCCAGGTACGGCGCGGTTTCAGGTGCCAGAAGCCGATGGCTTGGCGCTGATGGCGGCATTGCGCGGGCGGCTGCCCGGCCATGCGCTGCCGCTTTTTGTGCGCGAAACGCCGATGGGGGGCGGGAAGAAGCCGGTCGCTTAAAGGGAACGGATCGATTGGTAGCTTTATCACACCAAAGGCAGCGCCAGCAATTCCTTCAGCAATTCCACCGTGCGCGCGGATTGTTCCTGTTGCACCCAATGCCCAGCCCCCGGCACCAGATGCGCCGCCGCCATGCGAGTGCAGGCGATGCCCTGCATACGCTCAAACGCGCCCGGTGCTTGAAACACTCCCCAATCCGCGGCACCGGCGATGAAGACCGAAGGCACATCAATGCTGCGCCCGGCAAACAGCGCCAAATCCGCATTCACTTCCGGCGCGAAGCGCGTCCGATACCAATTGAGACCACCCTGAAATCCGGTCCGGCCATATTCATGCGCATAAACGGCCATTTCCGCTTCCGTCATCCAGGCGCAACCCGCAACCTCAGCAGCGCTTGGCATTTCATGCGCGACGGTCTCCGGCATCGTCTCGGCCCGGTCCATAACGTAATAGGTCGGCAGTTTCGCCATTTCCTCGGCCGACCAATCGCGCAGCTTATGCGGTTTGTTGGCGGCCCAATCAGCGCTTTTGTGGTGGTAATAGGCGCGGAAGAATGCATGCAGCCCCTGCGCCGCGCCCATCATATCCGCATTAGCCGGGCGTGTAGTGTAATAGGCATGGTAGTGTTTGCGCGGGCGCGGCAGTGCGGCCAAAGCCTCATCCAGCCCCGGCATGGCGGAAGAACCGCTGGAAGCCTGCCCGGGCTTCGGCCAATCCAGCCCGCCGGCGAAAGGCGCGCTCATGAGCGCAACCCGGCGAAACACATCGGGGCGCGTCAGCGCGCACCAGGCGGCCACGGGCGATCCAAAATCATGCCCAATCACCGCCGCCACGTCGCGGTAGCCGAGCGCCGCCACCACCCCCAGCGCATCACGTACCAGATTGGTCAGGCGAAATGGCGCCAGCGGCGCGTCATAATCCGTATCGCAGCCCGTCGTGCGGCCATAGCCGCGCTGATCCGGCGCCACCACGTGATAGCCCATCGCCGCCAAGGGCAGCATCACATGGCGCCAGGAGTAAGCAAGTTCCGGAAAGCCATGCAGTAGCAAAAGACACGGCCGCCCCGGCGTTTCATGCCCCGCTTCCAGCATATGGACGCGAAGCCCATTGATGCCTTCCAGAAAACGGGCGCGGATGCCCTGCGGCAGGGTTGGTGAGCTCAGCGGTTCCATGGCGGTGTTTCCTTCCTTGCCCCCCATCCGGCCCGAAGCGCGCCCCACAATCAAGCCCCGCATTGACGCGCGCCCCGGCTGGCGAGACTCTGCCCCCATGCAGGATGGTATCCCCTGGTCGTCTGACCTTCTGATTCTGGCGCAACGCTTCGGCCCGCGTAGCGCAATCACCGATGGCACCGCCACCATCACCTATGCCGCGCTATCGGCCCGCGCCCATGGCCTGGCGCGGCGCTTGATCGCGGAAGGCTTCAAGCCCGGCCAGCCGGTCGCGACCTTTGTGCCCAATGGCTGCGATGCGCCCTGGGTCAGCTACGGCTTGACGATGGCGGGTGTGGCCGAAACGCCCTGCAATACGGGCTCGACCGATGCGGAACTTGGCTGGTTTGCACAGCTTACTGGCTTCAAGCGTATTGTCGCGCCGCAAGCATTCTGTGCGCGGCTGGCGGGGCTTGGGTTTGAACCCCTCGCGCTGGAAGACATCGCCCCAGATGAAAGCGGGGCGCCGCTGCCCCCTGTGCCAGCCGATGCCTGGGGGCGGATCATTTTCACCTCTGGCACCACGGGCAAGCCGAAAGCCATTCTGCACAGCCATGGCGGGCGCTACCTTGCCAATATCCTGCAACGCGCCGTTTTGCCCTTCACGCCGGAACCGGGGGAGCGTGTGCTGCTCATGACGCCCTTCACCCATGGTGCGGCGCTGATCACCTATGCCTGGCTTGATCATGGGGGCGAGGTTGTCTTGCAGGATGGTGTGCGGGCGGAGCGCATCGCGCCGGTCCTCGCCGCACCCAGGCTTGCCGCGATTTTCGCCCCGCCCACTGTGCTGGCCAAGCTTTTGGCGCTATTTCCGGGCCGGGCAGTGCCGGGGCTGAAGGTGATTTTCTGCGGTACGCAGACGCTCACGCGCGATCTTTACGCACGTGCGGCGGCGCAATTCGGCCCGGTGGTGCGCGTGACCTATGGCATGAGTGAATGTTTCAACCCCATCACGGTGCTGGAAGGCCCGGATGTGGCGGCAGCGATGGAAGAAGCCGAGGATGGCCTGGGCGCCAATCTTGGCTGGCCGGCGACCGGGGTTGAAATCGCCATCCGGGATGAAGCCGGCGTGCCCCTGCCCCACGGCGATTCCGGCGATATCTGGCTGCGCGCCCGGCATATGAATATCGGCATGATCGGCGCGGATGGCTTTGTGCCGCGCCCTGCCGGCGCCTGGCACCGCACTGGCGATCTGGGCGCGGTGGATGCGCGCGGGCGGCTGCGGCTGGCGGGCCGGGCTTCGGATGTGATGAAAAGCGGCGGCTACCGCGTCCACCCGGCAGAAATCGAAATGGTGCTGGAAGAAGCCGGCCAGGGCCGCGCGATTTGCGTGCTGGGCCTAGCTTCCGATTACTGGGGCGAAGTCATCATCGCGGTCGCAGATGGCCTGGCTTCCGGCTGGGAAGTTGCGGCACTACCCTTGGCGGAACAATTGGCGCGTCATAAACGCCCCCGCGCTTGGGTCAGCCTGCCGGAATTGCCTCGCAATGCGCAGGGAAAGGTGGTGCGCGCGCGCGTGCGGGATGCGGTGCTGGAGCGCTGGCGGCTGGAAGATGGGCCGCATCCACGCCTGATACCGGCCCCTGCCGGAAAGGATGAATGACCCATGGTGATTGAGGCTCTGGCCCCCTTTTATGCCTGGACCAAGGCTTTGCATCTGATCAGCGTTTTCGCCTGGATGGCAGGGCTTTTCTACCTGCCCCGGCTTTACGTCTATCACACGCAGCAGGCGCCCGGCTCCGCCCAGGTGGCGCTGTTCAAGACAATGGAACGGCGCCTGCTGCGGGCCATTATGAACCCTGCCATGATCAGCGCCTGGGTCTTTGGCCTGCTGTTGATCCTGACCCCCGGCGTGGTGGATTGGCGCGCTGGCTGGTGGCACGGCAAGCTTTTGGGCCTTTTGGGCATGACGGCCTTTCACATGGATTTGGCCCGCGCCCGGCGGCTTTTCGCCGAGGAGCGCAGTACCCGCAGTGAAAGATCCTGGCGCATCGCCAATGAGGTGCCGACCCTGCTGCTGATCCTGATTGTCATCATGGTGATCGTGAAGCCCTTCTGATCCGTGGTTGACGCGAGGCCGCGGGCTTCATACATAAATGGTCCTTCCTTTCGCGGCCCCGGCGATCCCTGATCGGCGCTGCCGCATTTCCCTTCTACCCGATAACGGGATATTCACGGATGCGCCGCGTGCTGCGTTTAGCATCGTGATTCAGATCCTGCTTTCTCAAGCTTCACGGAACGCCAAGGCACCAAATGCATCTTTCAGAACTCAAGGCGAAAAGCCCCGCGGACCTCCTCGCATTCGCTGAGGAATTGCAGATTGAAAACGCGTCATCGCTGCGCAAGCAGGATATGATGTTCGCGATCCTGAAGACCTTCGCGGATAATGATCAGGCGATTTTCGGCGAAGGGACGCTTGAAATCCTTTCCGATGGTTTCGGCTATCTGCGCAGCCCGCAAGCGAATTTCCTGCCGGGCCCGGATGATATTTATGTCTCCCCCGCCCAGGTGCGCCGCTTTGGCTTGCGCACGGGCGATACGGTGGAAGGCCAGATCAGGGCGCCCAAGGATGGGGAGAGGTATTTCTCCCTGCTCAAGGTCAATGCGATCAATTTCGAAGACCCGGAAAGCCTGCGGCATCGGATCAATTTCGATAACCTGACGCCGCTTTATCCGAACCGTCGGCTCAAGATGGAAAATCCGGAGGTTGAAAGCGTCGCGAAAGGGCCGACCAAGGACAATACGCATCGCGTCATTGATCTGATCTCCCCGATCGGGATGGGTCAGCGCGCCTTGATTGTAGCGCCGCCGCGCACGGGTAAAACCGTGATGCTGCAGAATATCGCCAAATCCATCACGGCGAATAACCCCGAAGTCTTCCTGATGGTGCTGCTAATTGACGAACGGCCCGAGGAAGTGACCGACATGGCCCGCACCGTGCGCGGTGAGGTTGTGGCGAGCACCTTTGACGAACCAGCGACTCGCCATGTGCAAGTGACCGAAATGGTGCTGGAAAAAGCCAAGCGCTTGGTGGAACACAAGCGCGATGTGGTGATTTTGCTGGATAGCATCACGCGTCTGGGCCGCGCCTATAACTCCGTAGTGCCGTCATCGGGCAAGGTGCTAACCGGTGGTGTGGATGCCAATGCGTTGCAGCGCCCGAAGCGTTTCTTTGGTGCCGCGCGCAATATTGAAGAAGGCGGGTCGCTGACGATCATCGCGACCGCGCTGATTGATACCGGCAGCCGCATGGATGAAGTGATCTTCGAAGAATTCAAAGGCACCGGCAATTGCGAAATCGTGCTGGATCGGAAGCTTTCCGACAAGCGCACCTTCCCCGCGATTGACATCACCAAATCCGGCACGCGTAAGGAAGAATTGCTGGTGGATCGCGGTACGCTTTCCAAGATGTGGGTGCTGCGCCGTATCCTGAACCCGATGGGCACACAGGATGCGATGGAATTCCTGTTGGACAAGCTGAAATACAGTAAGACCAACCAGGATTTCTTCGACGCGATGAATACTTGATCTGGGGAGGGTGGCGTCATGGTCATTCTGCTGACAGGCGGGATGGGCTTCATTGGATCGGCGGTGGTGCGGCATTTGCTGGCGACCACCGATGCGATTGTCGTGAATATTGACAGGCTGACCTATGCCGCGAGCCCTGAATCCCTTGGTGATTGGCTGAAATCCCCGCGCCATCAGCATCTGGCGCTGGATATTTGCGACCCGGCCGCGATGCGCGATGCCTTCGCCCGCTTCAAGCCCGCGCGCGTGATGCATCTGGCGGCCGAATCCCATGTGGATCGTTCGATTGATGGGCCGGCGGAATTCATCCAGACCAATGTTGTGGGCACGCAAGTTCTGCTGGAAGCGGCGCGGGAATATTGGCAAGGGCTGGAAGGTAGCGCCAAGGCTGATTTCCGCTTCCATCATGTCTCAACCGATGAGGTGTTCGGGTCCCTGGAAAGCGCCGATGATGCGCCTTTTGATGAGCATACGCGCTACGATCCGCGCAGCCCTTATTCGGCTTCAAAAGCAGCGTCGGATCATTTGGTGCGCGCCTGGCGGCACACTTACGGCTTTCCATCATTCGTATCCAACACCACAAACAATTACGGGCCGTGGCAGTTTCCGGAAAAACTCATTCCCCTCGTCACGCTGAATGCTTTGGAAGGCCGGCCTTTGCCCGTGTACGGCGATGGGTCGAATATCCGCGATTGGATCCATGTGCAGGATCACGCTGAGGCCTTGGTGCTGGCGCTGATGCGCGGCGTGCCGGGTGCCACCTATTGCATCGGCCCGCGCCAGGAACGGACCAATCTGCAAGTGGTGCAGGCGATTTGCCGCACGCTGGATCGGCTGCGCCCTGATCCTGCCGGCCCGCGAGAGCGCCTGATCACTTACGTCAAAGACCGCCCCGGCCATGATTTCCGCTACGCCATGGACCCAAGCGGCGCGGAAGCGGCGCTCGGCTGGAAGGCGCGTTATGATTTTGAGGCCGGGCTTGATCAGACCATTCGCTGGTATCTGGATAATGAAGCCTGGTGGCGGCCAATCCGCGATAAACGCTATGCGGGGCAAAGGCTCGGGGGGGTGAAATCGTGAAGGGCATTCTGCTCGCAGGCGGGTCCGGCACACGCCTGCATCCCATGACACTGGCAGCTTCCAAGCAATTGCTGCCGGTCTATGACAAGCCGATGGTCTATTACCCGCTGGGCACGCTGATGCTGGCGGGCATCAAGGATATTCTGCTGATCTCAACGCCGGCTGATCTGCCGGCATTCAAGCGCCTGCTTGGCAATGGCGCGCAATTCGGCATTCGCATCAGCTATGCGGAACAGCCAAGCCCCGATGGCATCGCACAAGCCTTTCATATCGGCGCCGATTGGATTGGCGGCGAAGCCTGCGCTTTGGCTTTGGGCGATAATATCATCTACGGCCATGGCCTGGTGGAAAGCCTGAAGGCGGCGGCGACTAATGCTGAAAATGGCCTCGCTTCCGTCTTCGGCTATCGCGTGGCGGATCCGGAACGCTATGGTGTGGCGGAATTCGATTCAGCCGGGCGCGTGTTGTCCATTGAAGAAAAACCCGCCAAGCCGAAATCCGATTGGGCGGTGATTGGGCTTTATTTCTACGACAAGCGCGTGACGCAAATGGCGCGCGATTTGAAGCCATCCGCGCGCGGTGAATTGGAAATCACCGATCTGAACAAGGACTATCTGGCTGATGGCAGCCTGCGGGCCGAGCAATTGGGCCGTGGCTGCGCCTGGCTTGATGCCGGCACACCCGCTTCCCTGCTGCAGGCAGCGCTGTTTGTGCAGACGGTGCAAGAACGCCAAGGCTTGCAGGTCGGCTGCCCGGAAGAAATCGCCTTTCGCATGGGCTTTATTGATGCGGCGGCCTTGCGCGCTCAGGCGGATCGTTTGGGCAAGACCGCCTATGGCGTCTATTTGCGCGATTTGGCGGAAGGGCGGCTTTCGTGAAAGCAGAACGCCTTGCGATTCCTGATCTGATCCTGATTGAACCGGCACGTTTTGGTGATGCGCGCGGCTTTTTCAGCGAAGTCTGGTCGCGTCGGGCACTCTCCGCGCACGGAATTACCGCGGATTTCGTGCAGGATAATCATTCGCTCTCGCGCCAAAAGGGTGTGGTGCGCGGCCTGCATTTCCAACGCCCGCCTTCTGCGCAAGGCAAGCTGGTTCGCGTGGCGCGCGGTTCCATCCTGGATATCGCGGTGGATATCCGCGAAGGCTCCGCCACCTATGGCCGGCATGTGGCCTGCGAGCTTTCATCCGCCAATTGGCAGCAGCTTTGGATCCCTGCCGGCTTTGCGCATGGTTTCGTAACACTCGAAGAAGATACCGAAGTCCTCTACAAGGTTGATGCCTATTATGATCGGGAAACTGATGCCGGCATCGCCTGGAATGATCCAGCGCTTGGCATTGATTGGCCGGTGGACACGCCAATCCTATCCGACAAGGACCAGAAGGCACCGCGCCTTGCCGATATCGCGCCACCCTTCCCGAAAGGAACTTGGTGATGCGCCGCATCCTCGTCACCGGTCGTGGCGGGCAATTGGCAACCGGGCTTGAAGCCGCCCTGCCCGTGCAGGGTTTTGAGGCACTTTTGGTCGGCCAGCCGGAATTTGAATTCGACAAACCCGAAAGCGTGATCGCCGCCTTCCAGGCGCTGAAACCCGACGCGGTGGTGAATTGCGCTGCCTGGACGGCAGTGGATGCCGCCGAAGATGATGAAGCCGGCGCCTTTCGCGCCAATGCGCTGGGGCCGGCCTTGCTCGGCCAACTCACGCGCGAAGCCGGGATCCCGATCATCCAGATTTCCACCGATTATGTCTTTGATGGGCTGAAGGGCGCGCCTTATCTGGAAACCGATGCGCCCAATCCGCTTGGCGCCTATGGCCGCACCAAGCTTGCGGGCGAATGGGCCGCGCAGGCGGCCAATCCGCGCTGCATCGTTTTGCGCACGGCCTGGGTCTTCGCACCGATGGGCCGGAATTTCCTGCGGACCATGCTGGCACTCGGCGAAACGCGCCCCGAACTTCGCGTCGTGGCGGATCAATGGGGCAGCCCCACCGCGGCGCCTGATTTGGCCGATACCATTGCCGCCATCCTGGCCCGGCTACGCAATCATGGCTGGCATGATGATCTCGCCGGCACTTATCACGCGACCGGGGGTGGCTTCACCAATTGGCATGCCTTTGCTGAGGCGATTTTCACCGAAGCCGCCCGCCATGGCGCGCCGCGCCCCAAGGTGCAGGCCATCACCACCGCCGATTACCCGACCAAGGCCAAGCGCCCGGCGGATGGATGGCTGGACAACAGCAAACTGGCGCAGGTTTTCGGCTTGGCCCTGCCGCCCTGGGAAGCCGGGCTTGCCCGCGTGATGGCCGCGCTACGCCAAGGCTGAAAAGGGCGCTTTCCCTTCTTGCCAGGAAGCGGCATTCTGCGGACAAGACTTCTGGGAGGACCAAATAATGACCATTCTCTCGCGCCGCACTGCGCTGGCGCTCCCCCTGCTCGCCACCCCTGCCATCGCCCGCGCGCAATCCTGGCGCCCATCGGGGCAGGTGCGCATCATTGTCCCCGCTGCGGCGGGTGGCACCACGGATATCATGGCCAGGCTGCTCGCGCAGTTTCTGCAGCCGCGCTGGGGCACTGCCGTTGTCGTCGAAAACCGCGCCGGCGCGGGCGGTACCATCGGCACGGTCGAAATGGTCCGCGCGCGGCCCGATGGCTTGTCACTCCTCATGGGCAATATCGGCCCGCAAGCCATTGGCTATTCCCTGTTCCGCAACCTGCCCTATCGCGCGGATCAGATCGCCCCCATCGCTGGCACCATTGCCGGGCCGAATGTACTGGTCGTGAACAATAACGTGCCGGCGCAGAATGTGGCGCAGCTGGCCGCCATGCTGCGCGCCAAGCCGGGCGAAATCCCCTATGTCTCAACGGGTGTTGGTCAATCCACGCATCTTTCGCCGGTGTTGTTTCTGCAAATGCTCAACGCCCAGGCGATTCACGTGCCAACGCGCGGTTCTGCTCCAGCGCAGATTGAATTGCTGGCCGGCAATGTCGCCTTCCTGATTGATAACCTGACCGGCATCATGGGCCATATCCAGGCGGGCCGCGTGCGCGCCCTGGCTGTCACCAGCAAGGAACGCCACCCGCTGCTGCCCAATGTGCCGGCGATGCGGGAAACCATGCCAGAACTCGCGAATTACGAAGTGAATACCTGGTTCGGTGTCTTTGGCCAGGCCGCCATGCCAGCCGAGGTGATCAACAGCATCAATGCCGATGTCATGGCAATGCTCGCCTTGCCGGAAACAGTGAAGCGCTTCGAAGAATTGGGCGGCCTGCCCATGATCGGAAATCCGCGGCAATTCGGCAGCTTTGTTGCCGGCGAAATCACCAAATGGTCTGATGTGATCAAGAAGGAAGGCTTGCAGATAGACGCGAATTGACGCGTTAATTTTTCGCGCCGGCCAAATGCGCGACACAGCGGGTAAAGCCGCCAAGGTCGCGCCAGCGCAACGCCTCCGTCACCGGGTTCACCACAAGAATACCGGCGGCGGCGGCGATGCCGCCATCAAGCATAAGGTTATCGGTCAGGCCGAAATCCTCCACCTCCATGCCGTCGGCATCTTCCCAGACACCTGATGCCCGCCGATGCACCGCGCCGCGCAGAAACGCCAGGCTACGCATGGTGAAATTGCCGCCCACATTGCTGTAGCCCAATACCGGCCGACCCAAGGCGCGCATGAAGCCAAGCTCATACGCCGTGCCAGGATCGGCCGAGGCACCACGAAACGGCGTGAGGTTTGCAATCAGCGCAGCGCAGCCCTGGATATGCGCCTCATTGCCCAGATAAATCCGCATCCAATCGGTATCAGCCTGGGGCGTGGCGGGCGCGGGGTCGGTCGGGAAAACACCCTCCATCCCATATTGCGCGCATATCGCCTTCTTCGCCGCCGCGATGGCGTCACGATCCGCCAGAAATACCTCCGGCCCCGCCAGATAAATCCGCATCACCCCTCCTTGCCTGTCATGGCTTTCTCATGCGCAGATAGGCGCATGGATGCCGAACGGGAGTACAATAATCGGGCCCGCGTGCCCGAAAGCGCGGAAATCATCGCCGCCTGGGCGCGCGATGCCGCCGCCTTCCGCGCCAGTGGCGTGCGGGCCGAGCTGGGTCTTGCCTATGGCGAGGGTGAGCGG
>Ga0194123_10000854_pt1 | contig 52390 bp, 46 predicted proteins | sample TA2MahsurfametaG_5_FD_155479 | JGI IMG/M metagenome (GOLD analysis project Ga0194123, IMG submission 155479) | Freshwater microbial communities from Lake Tanganyika, Tanzania - TA2015023 Mahale A surface | ecosystem: Environmental > Aquatic > Freshwater > Lake | place: Tanzania: Lake Tanganyika... | reverse complement strand
TGCGCCAATGGGCGGTTGTGGATGCCCAAGGGCGCGAAACCCGCGTGACGCTGACGCAAATTGAAACCGGGCTGGCGCTGGAAGCGCGCATGTTCCGCTTCAACGATCCGCGGTTTTTTGAACCGGGCGGGGCGGGGGGAAGGCCTTAGAGCAGACCACGTTCAGATGAGAAATCTGAACGGGTGAAGATGCTCGAAAAACAACGACCTAAAGTAGATCACGTTCAGATGGAAAAACTAGCGCCCCATTGAATGCCGGGGCAGTATCATGCGTTGCTCCTGTGTTGCGGGGCTTGGTTAGCCAGCAGCATGATCGTCAATAAGCGAAGGCGCCAATGCGACAATTCACAGGCGACGGAATCGCGACAAAAGACGCTCCGCCGATTCACGCCCCACCAGCACTTCCTCGATCCTGGCAATTTCCTGCCTAGAAACAAAGCTGTTTTCGGAGCGGAGCAACTTCCCCATCTGCGCGTGAAATTCTTCTTGAGCTGCAAGATACACTTGTTTGGACCCCAAGCGCCGGCCGATATCTTCAATCCTTCGGGCGATGCGCGCCATCGCTTCGATCTCCTCCAAAGCATCGGATTGATCGGCCTGAATATCAAGAAGCGGTTGCGTTACATGCACTGTGACCAATTCGCGATAAGTGGTGCGGCAGAACTGATCAACGCTGCGGCGATGGGCCGGCAACTCGGACGTAATCTGTCTGGCATTGAGCCTTGGCAAGGTTTCCAGGGTTGACACCACGGCACCAATTTCAGACGCGATGCGCGTGCCCGTTTCAAAATCATCCTCCATCAGATTTGGTAATGTAGTCGTCACCCAGCCATTCAGGGTTTCTTCGATAACGCCGGCTATTTGTGGCGTAAAATCCTTGTGAATGGTGAGGAGGATGGAGGGACGCAATGCGCGTTGCAATAAGGCGTTTAACGCGGCCGCGAAGACGAAGCGCCCTTCTTGCGCGGGGCCAGCCAGGGCCGAGCGCAATATGTCTGGGGAACAATTATCGCTTATCTGGCGCATGCCGTCCCAAAGGGGCGACGCGTGGCGCCAGAGTGCGATTGCCAGTGAAACCATGGCATCGAAATCTCTTTTGGAGAAACCGGCAAGCGCCCATGAAGGTCCTGGTGAAATACTTGCTTTCGCTTCGGCGGCTACCTGCCACAGGCCTCGCCCGGCGCGATTGATCAATTTGGGGTCTTTGAGACTCCCGCCGCGTATTTCCAGTGCCAAGGCGTCGAGCTTCGGGCCAAGCGTAAGCTTTAGAGCTTCCATCAGCGGGCCGATGGCATTGCGCGGGATTTGCCCTTCCGTGCGGCGCCACTCGGCCGGATCAATCAATGCACCTGAAAGAGGCAGAAAGAGCAGGCGCATGAGGCTGGCAGGCCGTGGTGGGCGCAAGCGCTTGAGACGCGGCAAGGATGGTCCGAGCAGACGTTCGTGAATCTCTGAATTGGAAAGCCGGTCAACCAAGGAAACAATCTTGGCCAAAGCCTCATCTGATGCATTCCCGATCGATTCTCCCAAGCTGCGTGCCTCCGAAGCAACAGCGACCTTCGCCTGGACCTTTCCAGGAACTGCGGCAGTTTGACTTTCTTGGTCATTGCCCGTGGCGGATCCAGATGCTTGCCCCGGTTTGGTCAAGCGCCACCTTGTGGTTAGCTTTTCATCATCCGTAAATCGCGGTATCCGCAGCCGTGATCGTGAGTTTGACCGCTTGAGAGGCTTGATGTGGTTTTCATAAGTTATCGAAAAACTGATAAGGTTTTCATTGCGCGCGACAAGTTCCGTCACGTCACCGCTGCGCCAATCGGCTTTGTCCCGCACTACCTGTGTGGTCTGGCGCAGGGATTCACCCGCTTCTTTTGATTTCGGCAGCCATGCTTTCGCCTCACGCGGCAGGATGGGCGCGATCAATGCCATTTCCCATATCGCCGCGTTACGTTGGCTTGGTTCCGCAGCACCCCATAAAGCCATGGGGGTTTTCCACCCATCCATAACCCAATCAGGCCCGCGGGCGCATTCCAGGATATTCTCCCATTCGTTGCGCCATTCGGGCACCAGAAGCCCCAAATCGCCAATAAGGTTATCGGCTGCTGTCAAGGCGATTGTTGCGCATTGAATCGTTTGGCGTGCGGTCTGCTGCACGAAGTTTGCTGCCTGGAACTGGGTACTGTCACGCGGTTGACCCGCTACCCAAGCTGCAATCTCATCGGTCATGCGGTTCAGGCTTTCCAGCATTTGCCGAAGCCGGGCATCCTCCAAACCAATTTTTGGCGTTGTCCCACTCAAAGCGTTGGACAAATCATCAAGGTCTGCTGCGAATCTCGACAGTGGTTGACCCGAAATTTTTGCTGACCGCGCTATGGCGCGTTCCGCGCGCTTGAGAAATTCCTCCTCATCCGGATCACTGCTGCGCCCCGCTGCCTCAGCGCTCGTTTCCACTGCTGCGATAAGGCTATCAAGCAGCATGGACTTGATGAGTCGCTGGCAAGAAACCTCTCGGCGTTGGGCATCCTTCGCGGCCAAAGCGGCTCTCCGCCCGGCAAGGCCTTGCGCCGCCAGGCGTTGGGCTTCGTGCCGAATGCCGATCGGCGAGATATCAGTTGCCTGGCCCAGGATTTCCCATAATTGGCGATCAAAAAGTGTTGGAGAGCAGATTTCGGTCATCATTGACCAGGGCAGGATCAGCATGCCGCGCCCGCCCGAGGGATTGATCGCGACCAATTCCAGGCTTTGTCCAGAGGTGGATCGGCGAATACGAGCATTGAGCAACAAAGGTGTCGTGAAAGGCACAGTGGCGCCCCTTTCACGAAAGCTCGCAGGCTCGAAAAGTGCCGACCTGAACCGGTCAAGATCGGACAATGAATCGCTCGTTTGGAATGATTATCAGAAAAGAAGGCACTTTGGGAAGAATGGCGCCGGAATGTCACAGGGAGCATCGCGGCCAGGGAACCCCCATTTTATTTTACAAGAATGAAGGTTCTTGGTTGCTTATTTTCAACCCTTGGTGGCGGATTCCGAGTGACCGTCGCGTCTTCTCTCGTGGTTCAAATGATGCGAAACATTAAAGTGTCATTATTCGTAATTCGCCGGCAATTTTCCGCCGCCAGACCGAAGGATCGGGTAAAAGTCCCGGTTGAAAGCCAAGCCACATGGGGCGCCAGCACCACATTGGGCAAGACGAGCAGCGGGTCCGCGGGGTCCACCGGCTCAGCGGCAAAAACATCCAGCCCGGCTGCCGCCAAATGGCCGGATTGCAGCGCTGCCACCAGGGCCGGCTGATCCACCAGGCCGCCGCGGGCCGTATTCACCAGCACCGCGCCTCGCTTCATGCGGGCAAGTGCCGCTTTATTCATCAGGCCACGCGTTTTGGGTGACTCCGGGACATGGAGCGAGATCACATCCGCTTCCGCCAAAAGCGCCTCCAAAGGGCGAAATGCGCCAATCGCCTCGGGCTTCGGGCCGCGGGCAGTATATAAAACCTCACACCCCATGGCCTGCAAAACGGGGGCAAGTAGTTTCGGCACCGCACCATAGCCAACCAAACCCACCTTGCGCCCGCCCAGTTCGAAAAGCCCATCCTGCAGGGCCGGGGGCTGAGACCAGCCGCGCCCGGCGCGGGTCTCGGCATCAAAATAGGCAATGCGCCTAAGCGCACCCAGCATCAGCAGCAGCGTCATTTCCGCGACCGCCCGGCTATTGGTGCCCGGCAAATTGCACACCGCAATGCCGCGCGCGCGGGCGGCCTCCAAATCAATCGTGTTCACGCCGACGCCAATTTTCTGGATCAGGCGCAGCTTGGGCGCGGCGGCGATATCGGCGGCGGTGATGGGGCGCAGCACATGCCAAATCACCTCAACCTCCGGCAGCAGGCGCGCATAAAGCGCCGTATCGGCTTCCGGGCAGATGGTCAGGTCAATGCCGGGCAGCGCGGCCAACTGCGCCGCCAGCCCAGGCCCTGCGTCATAATGCAGCAGCACCTTCATGGCCGGGACCGCCCAAGATAGGCGCCGCCGGCAAAGCGCGCCCTGGCACCCAGGCTTTCTTCCACGCGCAAGGCTTCGTTCCATTTCGCCATGCGTTCAGACCGGGCGAAGGAGCCGACTTTCAATTGCCCGACACCCCAACCCATGGCCAGATGCACAATGGTGACATCCTCGGTCTCACCGGAGCGGGCGCTGACAATGCCGGCGAAGCCCACGTCACGCGCGGCATCCCAAGCGGCTTTGGCCTCCGTCAGTGTGCCGCGCTGGTTCGGTTTGATCAGCACGGTATTGGCCGCACCGATCGCGGCGGCGCGGCGCACGCGCGCAGCATCCGTCACCAGGAAATCATCGCCCACCACTTGGATGCGCCCGCCCACTTCGCGGGTGAAGGCGCTAAAGCCCGCCGCGTCATCTTCCGCCAGCGGGTCTTCGATGGAAGCGATTGGATAGGCAGCGATCCAGCCAAGCAACATGCGGATCATCTTATCCGTGCCGAGTTCGCGGCCTTCCAAACCGAGCTTGTAACGCCCGCCCTTGCCGAAATCCGTCGCGGCAATATCAAGCGCAATCGTCACTTGCTGTCCCGGCGCGAAACCCGCTTTTTCGATGGCGGCAACGAGGGTTTCCAAAGCCTGTTCATTGGCGGTGAAAGCAGGCCACCAGCCACCTTCATCGGCCACACCTTGCAGCAGGCCGCGTTGCTTCATGATGGCGCCGGCGGCGCGATAGACCTCAGCGGTCCAATCCAAAGCCTCGGCAAAGCTGGTGGCGGCCGGGCACATCACCAGAAAATCCTGGATATCCACGCGCCGCCCGGCATGGGCACCACCGCCCAGAATCTGGATTTGCGGCAGCGGCAAAACATCCGGCGCATCACGGCCCAAGTAGCGCCACAACGGCAAACCTTCTGCTGCCGCAGCGGCGTGGGCAGCGGCCATTGAAACCGCGAGTGTCGCATTGGCGCCCAGGCGCGTTTTTTGCGGCGTGCCATCGCGCGCGATCAAGCACGCATCCAGCGCCGCTTGCGCGCGCGCATCCATGCCAAGCAGCGCCGGGGCCAATTCGCGGTTCACGGCATCCACCGCACCTGTCACGTCATAACCGCCAAAGGCGCTGCCGCCATCGCGCTTGTCCAAAGCCTCACCACTGCCGGTGCTCGCACCAGCGGGGGCAATGGCGCGGCCTGTCGCACCGCCGGCCAGGGTGATTTCCGCCTCCACCGTGGGCCGGCCTCGGCTATCCCAAACGCGGCGGCCACGAATGGCGGTGATGATGGTGCTGCTCATGCGCCGATTTCTTCCCCCCAGGCCGCGCGCACCGCCAACAGGCGATCCACGGGCTTGGTCAATAAGGCGCGCGCCACGCGGCGCACGCGGTTTTTGTCATGTTCTTCGGTCAGGTATTCGACCGGGCTTTTACCGTCCACCCGCGCCAGAAAAAGCCCCGGCAGCAGCCGCGCCGCGCGCGCTTCCAGCGCATCCGCCGCTTCCCAGGTGATGCCAGCCAGATAACGCGCCGCCAGCGCTTCAAAGCACGCCATGAAGCCGGCGCTGACCTGCGGTGTCCACAAGCATTTCAGCAAAAGATGATTGAGGCAAAAGGCAAGATCAAAAGCCGGGTCGCCCCACCAGGCGCATTCAGCGTCCAGAAACACAGGGCCTGATGGTCCGCAAAGGATATTCTTCGGGCTGACATCTCCATGCACCAGCGTGCGCTTACTGCGCGCCGTGACCGCCGCGATGTCTTGCAATAGCGTTGCCAAATCCGGATGCACGCGCGCGGTCGCCAGCAGATAAGGTTCCAGCCGAATGGCATGAAAAATCTCATCTGTTGGGAAAGCTTCCGCCAAGCCTGGCTGAGCCGCGGCATGCGCATGAATGGCAGCAATGCGCCGCCCAACCTCAGCGGCGAAAGCCACATCCGCGTGGCCATCACGCAGCCGCGCTTTCCAGACCGGGTGATCCGTGGGCGAAAGGAACGCCATGGCCAGCGCGCCTGTTGCCTCATCCTGGCCGAGCAGTTTTGGCACCGCGCCAGGGATCGCGCGATCCGCTGCCAAAAGCCAGCGCGCTTCATAAATGTTGCGCACCACCGGCGCGCGCCAATCGGCGGCAACCTTCAGCTTGGGCAAAGCGCGCTTGACGCAAATTTCCTGCCCATCGGGCAGGGTTAGATGCCAGATATCGGATGAAACGCCACCTGCCAGGGCCTCACCCCGCACATGCTGCCCAGGCGCAAGCAACCCCATGGCAGCAAGCCCGGCGGCAATGGCTTCCGGTATGGGCTCCAGCATCGCTCAGCGCTTCAGCAGCGCTTCCCAGCGCGTCACTTCGCCGGCCAGATAGGCCTCGCTTTGTGCGACATTCAGGCTGAGAATGCGATCTGCCCCAAGATCACCCAAGCGCTTGCGCAAGCCTTCCTGACCAAGCGCGCGATTGATCGCGGCATTCAGCACGTCCCGCCTGTCACGCGGTGTCGCGCTTGGCACGAAAACCGCCTGCCAGACACTCATTTCCACATCCACGCCGCCTTCGCGCCAGGTGGGCACATCGGGGTTGGCGGCGTTGCGTTGTGCGGTGGTCACGGCAAAGGCACGCGCCTGATTGCCGCGCGCGGTCTGGAACCCGGTAAGGCCGGCATCGAACATCATGGCAATGCGCCCGGCGGCAAGGTCAAGCGTGGCGGGCGCGCCACCGCGATAGGGCACTTCATTCACCTGCAAGCCGGTTGCCTTTAGATAAAGCAGCGCTGCCAGCTGCAAAATGCCGCCCCCGCCGGAGCTGCCGTAATCCAATTGGCCGGGCCGCGCCTGGGCCAAGGCGGTGAATTCGCGCAGATTATTGGCCGGTACGTTATTCGCCACCAGCATAACGATTGGTGATTCCGCCACCACCGCTATCGCCTGCAAGCTGGTAATGGGATCGATCGGCTGATTGGGCACCAGCACCCGCAAGGCCGCATGGCCCGTATTGTTGAACAGCACCGTATAGCCATCGGCTGTAGCGCGCGCCACGACTTCGGCCCCCACCATCCCGCCGGCGCCGCCGCGGTTTTCGATGACAAGCGGTTGCGGCAGGATCGGCGCCATGGCCTCTGCAAGCACGCGCGCAACCACATCGGTCGCCCCACCAGCCGCATAGGGCACGATCACGCGAATGGGCCTTTCGGGATAGGCGCTGGCGGGCATAAAGGGTGCCAAAACCAGCATGAAACAGCAGAGCATCAGGCGCAGCAGCATTTTTCCCCCTTGTTCCGGCTTGCGGAAACAAACTTTTGTCATCTTGCCCGGCCTTGGCGCCGCTGCCAAACCCTGTAACCTGACCCCGCGCAAAGCCTATGGTATAGGGCCCAACGCAATGACCCGAGAGAACATGGCCGAAGAAGACTGGGATATTCCTGAGCATTTGCAGCCCGACCCGACGGAGCATGGCTTCGACCTGGATCAGGCCTATCGCGCGGTGGTCGGCTTGCGGAGCCAGGTGCCGCCGGATGCCTTCACCGCGCGGGTGCTCGGCACGGAACGCGAAGGCAGCGGCGTGCTGATCGGCGATGGGCTGGTGCTGACCGTGGGCTATCTGGTGAGTGAGGCTGAGACGATCTGGATCACCACCGCCGAAGGTCGCGCCGTGGCGGGCCATACCCTCGCGGTGGATCAGGAAACCGGCTTCGCCCTGGTGCAGGCATTGGGCCAGATTCCTCTGAAGCCGTCGGCACTGGGGGATAGCGAAAAACTGAAAATCGGCGCCGCGACGGTGATGGCGGCTGCCGGTGGGCGCGCTCAGGCGGTGGCGGGCAAGCTTGTCGCGCGCCAGCCCTTCGCTGGCTATTGGGAATATTTGATGGAGGATGCGCTTTTCATCGCCCCCGCACACCCATCCTGGGGCGGTGCTGGGGTATTCGGCCCGGATGGCAGGCTGGTCGGCATCGGGTCCCTGATTTTGCAGCAGGGGGAGGAAGGGCGCCGGTTTGATCTTAATATGGTGATCCCGGTGCATCAATTGACGCCTGTTTTGGATGAACTGACCACGCAAGGCCGCCGCCCCGGCCCGCCGCGCCCCTGGCTTGGGCTTTACGCGACCGAGGATGAGGATGGCATTTCAGTGGCCTCCCTTGCCCCCAATGGTCCGGCTGAAGCGGCGGGCCTGCGCAATGGGGACCGCATTCTGGCGGTAGAAGGCGCCGAAATTGGCGAATTGGCCGATTTATGGCGCGCGATTTGGGCGATTGGCCCAGCGGGCAGCAATGTGCAATTGCAGGTGAGCCGAGGCAAGGCGCGGCGGGATGTGACGATCACCTCGGCTGATCGGGTGCAATACCTGAAGCGGCCGCGCTTGCATTGAAAGGTTCGCCCATGTCCGGTTCCGGTGGTTTTGTCCTTATTCCGCCGGGTGGCGGGGCGCAGCATTGGCAGCCGCAACCCGCCAATGGCTGGATTGAGGTACTGACCTCTCCGCGCATCGCCGGGATGCCGGCGGGCTTTTCGGCGGGGCTTCAGGAATTGCCGCCGCTTGGCAAAATCCGCGAACACTCCCACCCGGCCCAGACCGAAATTTTCTGGGTGGTGGCCGGGGAGGCGCTGGGGCGGCTGGATGGTATGGTGCGGCGCATCCCGACCGGCAGCTTCATGGTCGCACCCCCCCATATCCGTCATGGCTTCATCAATGACGGTGCAGATCCCTTCCGGTTTTTGTGGCTGCTGATCCCAGCGGGGCTTGAGGATTTTTTCATTGGCATTGGCCGGCCCAAGGCACCAGGTGCGCCGGACCCAACGCCTTATCCACGCCCGGCCGATGCCGGAAATATCGAACTCTCAACGGTTTTTGAGACGCTCGACCCACCCCCGCCCCCGCCCTGGGATACCAGCCCCATGACCGATCCGGCGGTATTGGAAACGCTGCGGCAACAGGCTTTGTAAAATCCCCGCTTGCAGTAGGGCGCGGTTGCGTGAAGGATCATCCCTGAAAGGTCGGCACCGAAGCCGCCCACAAAAAGGGAGAGTCCAGAAGATGGCCAATCAGATCACGCGCCGCCAGGCGCTTGGCGCAACTGCTGCTTTGCTCGGCGCGCCAGCCTTTGTGCGGCAAGCCAATGCGCAAAGCCGCTTCGATTGGAAGCGCTTTGCCGGTGAACGCATTGAAGTCACGCTGCAAACATCGCCGCGCGGCTTGTTGTTGCAACGCCAGAACAAGGAATTCGAAGACCTGACCGGCATTCGCTGCGGCATTGAAGTGGTGCCGGAACAGCAGCATCGCCAGAAAATCATCGTGGAATATGCCTCTGGCCGGCCTTCCTTTGATGTGGCGGAACTCAGCTTGCATGTGAATAAGCGGCAAGTCGGCAAGGCGAAATGGAACACCGACATCAAGGCACTGATCGCGGATACTTCCATCACCGCGCCGGATTTTGACTTCGCAGATTTCGGCGCGGGCATGGTGCAATATGCGACGCAATCCGATGGCCGGATGGATTCGCTGCCGGCCTTCGCGGATTACTTCATTCTCTACTACAACAAGGAATTGCTGGCGGCCAAAAATATCGCTGTGCCGACCACCTGGGATGGCATGTACGAAGCCGCCAAGGCGCTGACCGATCCTTCACGCCAGATTTATGGCCATGTCGGGCGCGGCCTGAAGAACGCCAATGTTGTCTTGTGGTCCAGCTATCTGCTTGGCACTGCGCAGCGCGATATGATCAACGCCAACCGGCAATTGATCACCGATACGGATGACGCTGTCTGGGCTGGGGAGATGTACAAGAAATTCCTGCGCGATGTCTCACCGCCCGGATCCATCGGCTTCAACTGGAATGAATGCCAAACCACCTTCATGCAGGGCCGTGCGGCCATGTGGGTTGACGGCATTGGCTTCGCGGCGCCGCTGGAAGATCGGCAACGTTCCCGCGTGGCGGGCAAGGTTGGCTATGCGTTGGTGCCGAAGGGGCGTGGGCCCAACCATCATTGCTGCCTGTTCGGCGCGGGTTATGGCATTCCAGAAGCATCGCGCAAAAAGGGGCCGGCCTGGCTTTATCTTCAATGGGCGCTTGGCAAGGCAAATCAGCTTCGCATGCTGACCAGCGGTGCCGGCGTGCCGGCGCGCAGCAGCCCCTTTGGCAATGAACAGGCGATTGCTTCCAGCACCTTCCCGCGCGAATTTTTCAACTCGCTCAATGAAAGTGCCAAGATTGCGCGCGCCGGTCTGCCCGAGATTGTGCCAGTGACGCAGTTCCGTGACGTGATCGGCACGGCTTTGACCAATACCATCAGCGGTTCGGATGTGGCGACGGAACTCCGCCGTGCCACCGCTGAATTCCGCCCGATTCTTGAACAAAGCGAAAGGGAAAGCTGAGGCTTTCGCAACTTGATGCAGCAGGCTGAAACCATCACCGCGTCCCCGAGCAAGGCGGCGCGGGCGCGCAATTACGCCCGGCATTATGGCTGGTTCATCGTCCCCGCGGCGGTGGTGGTGCTTGCCGTCATCATCTTTCCCTGGATCTTTACCATTTATGTCTCCGCCCATGATTGGCATCTGGGCGGAGAGCGGCGTTGGGTCGGCTTCGATAACTACATCAAGCTATTCACCGATTCCCGCTTCGGCTGGGCCATGCTGCGCACGCTATTCTATACGGTATTGGCCGTGGTGTTTCCGATGATTTTGGGGCTGGCAGCAGCTTTGGCCTTTAATCGCAAATTTCCGTTGCGCGGCCTGGCGCGGACCATCTTCATCCTGCCCATGATGGCAACGCCGGTGGCGGTGGCGCTGGTGTGGACCATGACCTTCCACCCGCAGCTTGGCGTGCTGAATTGGCTTTTGGGTCAAGTGGGTCTGCCCTCCAGCATGTGGATCTATAGCGCGAATACCGTCATCCCGACTTTGGTGATGATTGAGATCTGGCATTGGACACCCTTGGTGATGCTGCTGATCCTGGGCGGCCTCGCTTCCTTGCCGATTGATCCTTATGAGGCCGCGAAGATTGATGGCGCCAATGGCTGGCAGGCCTTTCGCCACATCACCCTGCCCTTGCTGATGCCCTTTATCGTGGTGGCACTGATCATCCGCTGTATTGATGCGCTGAAGGCGTTTGACACGATTTACGTGATCACCCAGGGCGGGCCTGGTTCGGCCAGTGAGACGATCAATATCTTTCTCTATCTGCAGGCCTTTGCGTTCTACAATGTCGGCTATGCCTCGGCCGTGGTGGTGGTGTTTTTCGCGATCATCCTGGCGCTGGCCGCGCTGCTGTTATGGACGCGTCAGCGGGTGAAAATGAAATGAGTGTGGAAGCAAAGCGCAGCCCCGCGCAGTATCGGCTGCGTCGGCTGATCGGCAATATCGGCTTTGGCTTTTCGGTGCTGGTGCTGGTTTCGCCGGCCATCCTGTTCTTCCTGTGGATGCTGTCGCTGTCCTTCAAGAATGAGCTGGACAATACCGATTGGCCGCCGGTCTTCATCCCGGAATCACCGACACTGGATAATTACCGAGAGGTTTTCGCGCGCAATGATTTCCTGCGCTTTGCCTGGAATTCCATTGTCGTGTCCTTCGGCGCCACTGGGATTGCGCTGCTGATTGGCGTGCCGGCGGGCTATGGCATCGCCAAGATGCACGCGATGCGCGCCGCCGCCTTGATTTTGATTGCGCGCATCACGCCGGGGCTTTCCTATCTGATCCCGCTATTCCTGCTGTTCCAATGGCTTGGCATGACCGGCAGCCTGACACCCATTGTCATCACCCATTTGGTGATCACGGTGCCGATTGTGGTCTGGGTGATGATTTCCTTCTTTGAGGGCCTACCGCCGGAATTGGAAGAAGCGGCTTTGGTGGATGGTGCTACGATCTGGCAGGCGTTTCGCTATGTGGCAATGCCACTCGCGCGGCCTGGCATTACCGTTGCCACCATCCTGTCCTTCATTTTTTCCTGGAACAATTTCATCTTTGCCATGGTGCTGGCCGGGCGGGAAACCCGCACCCTGCCGGTGGCGGTGAATAATATGCTGACCTTTGAGCAAATCGCCTGGGGGCCGCTGTCTGCGGCGGCATTATTGGTGACAGCGCCGGTGCTGATCCTGACGCTAGTCGCGCAAAAGCAGATTGTGGCCGGGCTGACGGCGGGGGGCGTGAAGGGCGCTTAACCCTTCCACTACTCCGCCGCCGCCTGATTATGCGCCGCTGCATCAATCCCAAGCGCGCCCGTAAAGCGGTTGAAGAAGCCGCAGAGCGTAATGCGCAAGGTCAGTTCCACAATCTGCGCCTCGGAAAAATGCTCCCGCAACGCGCGGAACAGCCGTTCGGGTACGCGGTGGCTTTTTTCCCAAGCAGCGACTGAATATTCCGCCACCAGCCGATCAATCGGCGTGAGCGATGGGTGATCAATCCGCCCTGGCAGCCCTTCCAAAGCCTCGGTCGGGATGCCTTCCACGGCCAGAAATGGGCCGTGATGATCCACGCAATAATCGCAGGCATTAAGCTTGGAGACGACCACAATCGCCAATTCCAGATAGCGCCGCGGCAGCGTCCCCGCCGCGCGCAATTCCATCAGCATCGGCATCAAATGGCGCAAAGCCGCCGGCACATGGGCAAAGATCGCCAATTGCTCCTCAAACGGGCCATAGCCGGCCACATAACGATGCCAGATATCGCGGAGTTCCGGTGTTAGTGCCTCGGGCGAGACTTCACGCACGCGGGCCATGGCGGTTTCCTTTTCAATAGGAATAAAGCTTGCGCTGCCTGCCCATCCCCGTCCACCCCTGGACTTGGGTGGGGCGCCGCGCGAAACTCACGTCCCTGAATCAAGGAGCCCAAGGCAATGCGCAATACGGAAGAAATCTGGCGGCTGGTGGATGCCAAGGCGCCTGAGGCGATTGAACTCAGCGACCGGGTCTGGGGCATGCCTGAACTCTGCTACGCCGAACACCGTTCCTGCGCCGAACATACCGCCATGCTGGAAGCCCATGGTTTTCGCGTGACGCAGAATGTGGCGGGCATCCCCACAGCCGTGATGGGCGAAGCCGGCGATGAAGGCCCCATCATTGCGATCCTTGGCGAATATGATGCGCTGCCGGGGCTTTCACAGGAAGCCGGTGTGGCGGAACCGCGCCCCTTGCCGGGCGATGGCAGCGGGCATGGCTGCGGGCATAATCTGCTCGGCGCCGCATCCCTGCTGGCGGCGAGTGCGGTGAAGGATTGGCTCGCGCAAAACGGCATCAAGGGGCGCGTGCGCTATTATGGCTGCCCGGCGGAAGAAGGCGGCGCGGCCAAGGGTTTCATGGTGCGCGCCGGCTGCTTTGATGATGTGGATATGGCGATCTGCTGGCATCCGGCAGCGTTTTCGGCGGTGAATGAACCGGTGTCGCTCGCCAATACGCGCATTGATTTCGCTTTCACCGGCCGGTCTTCCCACGCTGCTGCCGCGCCGCATTTGGGCCGCAGCGCGCTTGATGCTGTGGAGTTGATGAATGTCGGCGTCAACTATATGCGCGAACACATGCCATCAGATGCGCGCATCCATTACGCCTATCTGGATGCCGGCGGCATTGCGCCCAATGTGGTGCAGGGCACGGCGAAGGTGCGCTATCTGATCCGCGCGCGGGATTTGGTGGAGCTGAACGGCCTGGTCGCGCGGGTGCGCAAGATTGCCGATGGCGCGGCGCTGATGACGGAAACCAGTGTCTCCACCAAGGTGGTCAGCGCAGTGTCCAATCTGCTGGGCAATACGCCCTTGGAAAAGGCGATGTATGACAATTTCCAACGCCTGGGCGCGCCGCAATTCGATGAGGATGATCGGCGCTATGCGCGCGAAATTCAGGCGACGCTGAAGCCTGAGGATATCGTCTCCGCCTTCCGCCGCCACGGCCTGACGCCGGAGATGGATTTGCCGCTTTGTGACAAGATCGTGCCGCTGGAAAACAAGGGCTTTGGTGGCGTGGGGTCCACTGATGTTGGCGATGTGTCCTGGGCGGTGCCAACGGTGCAGGCGCGCGGTGCGACTTGTGCTGTCGGCACGCCGGGGCATTCCTGGCAGCTGACCGCGCAGGGTAAATCCGGCATTGCCCATAAGGGCCTGGTGCATGTGGCGAAAATCATGGCCGGCACGGCGGTGGATGCCATCGCCAATCCGGAAATCCTGGCCGCCGCCAAGGCGGATCACCAGAAGCGCACAGCAGCGACCCCCTATGTCTGCCCGCTGCCGCCGGATGTGGAGCCGCCGATCCAAATGTCGGCGTAAAACGCTACGGGGTAACCCCGCCTTGCTTTCGCCCCGAATGGCGCCCATATGATCCTGGTCAGCGCGTTATCCCGCGCGCCTCGCGCCCTGCCGGCTGCGTGATCGGTCCCCGCCGCTTCCCAGGAAGCGCGGTGCGGGCCCGGGTCGGCCAGATCGCTTTTCCCACTAGGACGGTCCCAATCCCGCGGGGCTTTCTGCCCCAAGCCGCGCTTGGCCCGGAAGGCTGTGCGCGGCTGATCTAGGATTCATCGTGACCGATAATTTCGAGGCTCTGCGCCTCAACCCGCTTATCCTTCAGGCTTTAAAGGATGAGGGCTATAAATCCCCAACCCCCATCCAGGCCCAGGCCATTCCCGCCGTGCTGGAAGGGCGCGACCTTTTGGGCATTGCCCAGACCGGCACCGGCAAGACCGCAGCCTTCGCGCTGCCCTTGCTGCATAAGCTTGCCGCCCTTAAGGGACGTCCGCCACGCGGTGGCTGCCGCGTGCTGGTGCTGAGCCCCACGCGCGAATTGGCGACGCAAATCGCCGAAAGCTTCCGCGCCTATGGCAAGCACCTTGGCTTTTCCGTCACCACGATTTTTGGCGGGGTTGGCTTTGGCGGTCAGCGCCAGGCGCTGGGCCGCGGCATTGATGTGCTGGTGGCAACGCCTGGCCGTTTGCAGGACCATCTGGAACAGGGCTCTGCCCGGCTTGATCAGGTCAGCACGCTTGTGTTGGATGAGGCTGATCAGATGCTCGATAAGGGCTTCCTGCCGGCCATTCGCCGCCTGATCCGCGCCGTCCCTGCGGAACGCCAAACGCTGTTCTTCAGCGCCACCATGCCGGTGGAAATCAACCGCTTGGCGGATGAGATGCTGAAATCCCCGGTCCGCGTGGCGGTGGCGCCGGTGGCGAGCACGGCTGAGAAAGTGGCGCAGCGCGTCATTCACGCCAATCGGCAGGATAAGCGCCGGGTGCTGGCGGAATTGCTGCGGGCTGAAGGTGTTGGCCGCGCGCTGATTTTCAGCCGCACCAAGCATGGGGCGGACCGGATTGTGAATCAATTGGATCAGGATGGCATCAGCGCCAATGCGATCCATGGCAATAAATCCCAGAATGCGCGTGAAGCCGCTTTGGCCGCCTTCCGTGATGGTCGCGCGCCCGTGCTGGTCGCGACCGATATCGCCGCGCGCGGTATTGATGTTGATGGCGTGACCCACGTTATTCAATTTGATATTCCAGAAGTGCCGGAAACCTATGTTCATCGCATTGGCCGCACCGCACGCGCCGGGGCTGCGGGGATTGCGATTGCGCTTTGTTCCGGTGAAGACCGTGACAAGCTGCGCGCGATTGAAAAGCTGATTCGCGCGCAGATCCCAGCAGAAGATCGCCGCACCGGGGAAGCTGAGGAAGCCGGCCCTGCCCGCCCGCCACGCCAAGCCCGCCAGCAACGCGCTGCACAAAAGCCGCGTCAGGCGCAGGAACAGCAACGCCCGCGCCGGCCATCATCTGGCCCAGCCCGCAGCAGTGGCGGTGGGGGCGAAGGGTCTCGTCGCCGGTCCACCTCTACCCCTGGTTCGGGGCAATTCGGACGTTTGCCGCGATAGAATTTTCAAGCCGGGTTGAAACCATCCGGCTTGAAATCGCCCATCCAACTCACGGGCACTTCCCAGACCGGCACAAGCGTTTCCGCATTGCTTGTACCGCTGAATTTCAAAGCGAGTTGACGCCTGAATTTATGGCAGAGGCGCGCTTTCCTGTTTTTATTTTGATCAATTTTTTTCGTTCGCCAAATAACAGCGGGTCACATTTTGGTGAGAGCAGCGTTCACGCATTCAGTTTCTCTATAACCTCACCCACCTGAATAGATCAAAAAGAAACACAGATCCGCAGCACTTCCATCTACCAACCGGGTCCAAAGCGTGACGTTTTTGGAGAACTGAATGCAACCCTCATACCTCGACATGGATCAATCGGTCCTTGCGGAATTCCTGGCGGCAGCGATTGAAATCGGCGATGCGGATTGCGGGGATATTCGGCTCCTGAACGGGCCCATGGGGACGTTGGATCTCTTCATGCAGCGCGGATGTCCGCGGGCTTGGGAAAGATATTGGCGTTCGAAGCCATTAGACTTTGACTGCTGTCAGGCAGGCCTTGATGCAAAACAGCCTATTCGGGTTGATGATGTCGAAAATTCTGCCTTCTTCAGGACCATCCCAGCCCTGCGAAGGATGAAGGAACTCGGCTATCAATCACTCAGAACCACGCCGCTCATCGCTCGATCCGGTCGGTTCCTGGGCATCTTGGCCTTGTTCAGAAAACGGCCATCTGCGCCTGATGCGCGCTCCCTGCCGCTATTGAACCTGCTTGCCCAGCAGGCAGTGGATCGTATGGAAAATGAACGTTCGGCAGTAATTTTGAGGCAGAATGAGGAACGAAAATCCTTCCTGCTGAACCTTGCGGATACCCTTGCCCCGCTGAGGGACCATCTTGCGGTGGAACGTGAAACTTGTCGAATGATTGGTGAGTTTCTGAAGGTCACCCATACGTATTTCGCGCAATTTGATGAGGAGAACGATACCGCAATTATCCGACAGGATTATACAAAGGAAACCGCCTTCCCGTTGAACGGCGCATATTCAATGTCTGCTTTCGAATGGTCCATCGAAAAGCTGCGGCGCAATGAATGCAAAATCGTCCCAGACATGAAGGATACGGCGCTGGTGCCGGATTCCTATCGGAAGATCTGCCTTGAATTGGGTATCATGAGTTCCGTGAGCGTGCCCATTTTTCGTTCAGATAAGCTCGTTGCGGCACTCTGCATTACGCATCATCAGAAACGCGTATGGCTTGACAATGAAACACTCCTGCTTCGGGAAATTGCCGAACGTATCTGGGAAGTACACGCGCGTATCAAGGCAGAACAAGTGCTGGAACGCGCCCATGAGGCGCATCAGCGCGCCCAACGGCTGGAGGCGCTGGGGCAATTGACCGGGGGCATAACCCATGATTTCAACAATCTGCTGATGGTGCTGTCGGTTAATCTTGAAATTGCGGAAATGCACGTCACCGCACCGAGAGGAAAAATTGCGATCTTGAGGGCGATAGACGCCATCAAGCAGGGCGCCAGTTTGAATCGCCGCCTTTTGACGTTCTCGCAGCATCGCCCTCTCAAGACCGAGCCAATCAACATAAACGAACGCATCATGAATTTGATGCCATTGCTCCGCGGCGCAATCGGCGAAGCATTTCGCGTCACTACAACCCTGGCGGCAGATTCCTGGATTTCCAAGGTGGATGTTGGGGAATTCGACAATGCGCTGGTCAACTTGGCATCAAATGCCGGAGAGGCCATGGGGAATGGGGGCGAATTCTCGATTGAAACACAAAACCTGTCGCTGCAGGGTGAAAAGGCGAGGCTTCTGAATTTACCCGAAGGCCACTACATCCGATTGAGTGTCCGCGATACCGGAAGCGGCATGTCGCCGGAGGTCATCCAACGAGCGATCGAACCCTTCTTCACGACCAAATCTTTTGGCAAAGGTAGCGGGCTTGGCCTGAGCAGTATCTATGGCTTCGTGCGGCAATCAGGTGGGGCGCTCGATATCAACAGCAAGCTTGGCGCTGGAACAATGGTTTCGCTGTACCTCCCGAAGGCCGCAGCGTTGCACCCCACGCCAAAAGCGGAGGATCAGCACGAACAATTTCTCCCGGGCCAGGGCGAAATGCTTCTGCTTGTCGAAGATCATGAGCAGGTGCTGGAAGCCTCAGCAGAACGCCTCAGGTTGCTGGGCTATAATGTGCTTGTGGCGCGGAATGGGCGTGAAGGACTCCACGCGCTTGAGCGGAACAACCTCATCAGGCTTGTCGTGAGCGATATCGTCATGTCGGGCGGCATAAGCGGTTATGACCTTGCCGAATGGGCCAAACAAAATCGGCCAGAGGTGGGTGTTATTCTTGTTTCGGGTAATTTGGGGGCCGGTGCATCGCTCTCGCCGCAAAGCGGGTATCGTGTTGTGCTGAAACCCTATTCCTTCGCGGTTCTGGCCAAGGCGCTGCGCGATGCCCTTGCTGCGCCGACCGCCGTATCGTGATGCGCCGCATAACCGTGACAGGTCCAACCTGCTGTTTCAGAGCTTCTTTCAGCGCGTGCTGATGGGCCCTTTCTGGCCGCCATTTCGGCCCGCACCAAAATTCCTGCTTGAAGGAAGCATGGCCCCGGGCCATCAAACTTTGATTGAAAGGCCTGCTATCGTCGCGAAAGGATCGCTCCCGATCGTGGCGGTGCTGGCTGCGGCCTTATCGGCTTCCGCCATCAGGTAGCGTTCGGCAATGGCGCGCACTTTGGTGGCGTCCTGCAAATCCGCAAGCTTCATCCGCGCAAGCACGGCGCGCGCCTGGGTTTCAACAGGCTGAATGGCAATCTGATCCGGCAAGCCAAGCGCGCCAAGCACGACACGGCGGAGAACACCATTGCCCAAAATATCAAAGACCGACTTCACGGTCTTGGCGTTTTCACTGAAAAAGATTGCGTTTGCCATGCCAGGGTTGGTGTCACTTAGCCCAGTGCGATACTCATATTTCGTGAAACCATTGGTCAGAATCTCAAGCATTTTCGGATCGGAAAGGCTGCCAAGACGAAGCCCAGCCTTCATCGATGTCACGATCTTATCGGCATCGGATGGAATAATGCGCGATTGCTGCAACCCGGTTGCGGTTGAAAGCGGCCGCCCGTCACGACCATTCAATACCTGACGCGACCGACCCAGCAGGGATTGTGCCTGAAAGGTTTGATCGAGTGTTGTCGCCTGGTTTTGCATGCGTTCCGCCATGGCGGCCGAAATCTCAAGCGCGAAATTGTTATTGCCGTTGATGCCGTCCTTTTGAAAAGTCTCAAGCCGCATCTGAAAATCCCGCGACCAGACCACGCCGGAAGGCGCCTCAAGCGCGGCCAATTTCTCAAGCCGCTCAGCTACCCCTGGCGCATTGCGGCGCAGCTGTTCGACCAGGGCGCTGACTTCCAGCAGCGCCGCGCTGCCGATGCGCTTCGTGGCGGCGGGCATGGAAGCCTCATCAGCGATGGCGGACAAAGCTTCATCGGCCCGCTGTATCGCCGACGCATAAGTACCCGCCCGGGTCAACCGTGCGATATCCTTCAATGCCTGGCTCGCAAGGGTTGGCATGCCAAAGACGGGTGTTTCCGCGAGCTTGATGGCGCTGACTGCCGCGCCGGCGGCGTAATTCACCTCAATCTGCGCGCGCGGAATATTGGGCGGCGCCGTGTTCTTCAGCGTATCCAGCAGCTTCGTCGCATCCGCTTGGGTGATGCGCGCGGGCGGCACACCGTCAATCGGGGTTCGGGTTGGTCGGCCATCCCGAGTCTTCAGGACGTTCAGGGATTTATCAGCATAGGTCTGCGCCAACTCAATTTCATCAGCATTGAGAGCGGCATCTTGCATGCGCCGCGCCATGGCAGCCGACACTTCAAGCGAGAAATTCGAATTCTTATCCACGCCTTCCTTGTTGAAGGCATCAAGCCTGGTCTTGTAAGCGGGCAACCAGACCGCTGAAGTGCCGCTCGGCCAATCAATGGCGGTCAATTGTTCGGCGCGCCGCGCGACACCAGATGCATCGCGGCGCATTTGTTCAATAGCCATCCCGCCTTCCAGCAGCGCGATGCGGGATTAGCGCGATTCTTCCGGTGTAAGCCCCCCCGCGCTATCAAGCGCGATCAGCGTATCATCCACAACGGCAAGTGCGGCTTCGAAGGACCCACCCTGCAGAAGGCCCGCAATCTGTTTCAGTGCATCCTTGGCGATGGCCGGCAGATTAGGCGCCGGCACTTCCGCCTGTCGGATCGTCACGGCTGTCAGCGTCGCAACCTGCTCCACCTCACGCCGCGCACGATCCGCGACCAATTCCTCACCGGGGCGCAGCCGTGCGATCAGCGCGCTGGTCACCTTGTCCTGCAGGCCGTCAAAAGCCCTGCGGTTCGGCGTGGCTGCGCGGCTTGCAGGGGCGGTCAACACGGCTTCACCCGGGCGCAATTGCCTGGCCACCGCCGTGGTTTCCTGATCGGTCAATCCTTCAAAGGCGGTGGTTTTGGGCGTGGTACTGGCCTTCAGATTGAGCGTTGCGGCGGCATTCTTCCAGGTGGTGCCAAGCTGCGCCGCAACCCCTTTGGGGTCCTTGGGGTCAGACAATAATGCCCGCCTCACCAAGCCTGGATTGCCCACCTGATCCGCCAGGCCAAGGGCGGGCATCAGCACCTTCAAGACGCGCGGATCGGAAAGCGCCTTGTCAATGTTTGGCGCCGCATCCAAGGCTTGGCGAAACTGCGCCACCGCCGTCAGCGTGACGGGATCCTTCTTTTCGCGCGCGAGGCCTTTGTCTTCCTCACCGGCCTTCGTCACGCGGCGGAAGGCCACAACGGCTTCCCCGGCGCTGGCCACAGGGGCTGCGTTACCGAAGGGAAGCATCAGCGACGCCTGACCTTGTTGACCAAACAGCCCCGCTAAAAGGGTGGCACTCATATTGATAGCCATCCCTGCAAATTGCGCCGGAAAAGATTAACAAATCCTAAAGAACGGGCGCAGGCGCGATATAATCAGCGCAAAATCCCAGGATCGCAGGTCACGCCATGATCCAAAGGCCCATGCCCCGCGCCATAGCCCGGCGCGGCGACAATGGCGGCCCGCACATAGGCCCGCGCGCGGATCACGGAATCCCTGAGCGACATCCCCTGCGCCAAGCCAGCCGCCACCGCGCTTGCCAGGGTGCAGCCCGTGCCATGGGTATGGCGCGTTGCAATTCGCCGGTCGCGGAAGATTTCCAGGCGCGTGCCGGTCGCCAGCAGATCCACCACCTCATCCCCCGGCAAATGCCCACCTTTCAGCAGAACGGCTTTGGGTCCCAGCGCCAGCAGCGCCTTGGCCGCCTGGTGCATGGCGCCGACATCTTGGATGGCAAAGCCGCAAAGCGCCTCGGCCTCTGGCAGATTGGGGGTCAGCACGGCGGCAATCGGCAAAAGGCGGCGCTTCAGCGTCTCGGCGGCTTCTGGCACCAGCAAGGGGTGCCCGCCCTTGGCCACCATGACGGGGTCCGCCACCAAGGGCAGGCCGGGTGCGCGGGCAGTGATTTCATCGCATACCGCTTCAATGGTCGCGCTATCGGCCAGCATGCCGGTTTTCAGCGCATCGGCGCCCAAATCATCCAGCACCACGGCGATTTGCTGGCGCAGAAATTCCAGCGGCACCGGCATAACCCCATGCACGCCAAGCGTATTCTGCGCCGTCAACGCCGTGATCGCCGTCATGCCAAAAGCACCCAGCGCGGTCACGGCCTTAAGGTCAGCCTGGATGCCCGCGCCGCCGCCGGAATCAGAACCGGCAATAATCAGCACGCGCCCCTTCATGCCGCGCGCGCCTCGGCCCTGATAAGATCAGCCAGGCGCCCGACCACGCCATCAACCAGGGCTTCTTCCTCGGCTTCCGCCATGACGCGGATCACGGGTTCCGTGCCACTCGCGCGGATCAGCACGCGGCCACGCGCGCCAAGGGCTGCTTCCTCGGCGGCAATAGCCTCGGTGACGGCAGGCTTAATAAGCGGGGAAGCGCCGGCATAGCGCACATTCACCAGGCGCTGCGGCAGGGGGGTGAAGCAGCGCAGCACCTCGCTCGCCGGGCGCTTGTCTTCAACCAAAACGGAAAGCACTTGCAGCGCCGCGATCAGCCCATCCCCGGTGGTGCCGAATTCGGGCATGATCATGTGGCCGGATTGCTCGCCACCCAGATTGCAGCCGGCTTCGCGCATCTTCTCACCCACATAGCGGTCACCGACCGCGGTGCGGAGCAAGCCAAGGCCGCGCGCCGCAAGGAAGCGTTCCAGCCCCATATTGGACATGACAGTCGCCACCACGGCACCGCCGGTGAGGCGGCCTTGCGCGTGCCAGGACTGAGCAATCAGCGCCAGGATCTGGTCGCCATCAATCACCTGCCCGGCTTCATCCACCAGCACCACGCGATCAGCATCGCCATCCAGGGCAATGCCCAAATCTGCGCGGCGTTCCTGCACCAAAGTCGCAAGTGCCGCCGGCGCTGTGGACCCAACACCCTTGTTGATATTGAAGCCATCAGGCGCAACGCCAACGGGGATCACCTCGGCCCCCAATTCCCACAGCACGGTGGGTGCCACGCGATACCCAGCGCCGTGGGCGCAATCCACCACAATACGCAGCCCATCAAGCGTTTGCCCGCGCGGGAAGGATGCCTTGGCGGCTTCGATATAACGCCCCGGCGCATCTTCCAGCCGGCTCGCGCGACCAAGCCGGGCAGGCGGCACGAGCGCCGAGCCCAAATCACCCGCCATCAGGGCTTCGATCTCCGCTTCTTGCTCATCGTTCAGCTTCAGCCCATCCGGGCCGAACAGCTTGATGCCATTGTCTTCGTACGGATTGTGGGAGGCGCTGATCATCACCCCCAAATCCGCGCGGAGAGAGCGCGTGAGCAAGGCAATGGCCGGCGTGGGTAGGGGCCCGACCAGCACCACATCCATCCCCGCGCCAATAAAACCGGCGGTCAGCGCCGGTTCCAGCATATAGCCGGAAAGCCTGGTATCCTTGCCGATGACAACGCGATGGCGGTGATTGCCGCGATTGAAATAGCTGCCCGCCGCCTGCCCAAGCCGCAGCGCGGTGGCCGCATCCATGGGCGCGGCATTGGCTTTGCCGCGAATGCCATCAGTGCCGAAAAGCCTGCGGGTCGGGGGTTGATCACTCATGCGTGACTTATAGCCCCTTGCCGGCTTCGGATGAAACCCAGCCGCGCCCGGCAAGCCCAGGCGCGGCGGTTAGCTTCAGGCCCGCCGGATATTCCAGAATAGCGGCGGTTGGCCCTTCAGCATCCCGGTCAGGTTCCGGCGATAGGCGGTCGGCTGGTAATACATGCCTGTCGGCACATAGGGCACTTCTTCAAAGGCGATGCGCTGCATTTCCCGCCCTGCGGCCGCTTCTGCTGCCGCATCGGGGGCGTTGAACCAGGCTTCGCGCTGCGCTTCCAGCGCCGGGATGGTCGGCCAGCCGGCCCAGGCATTATCGCCATGGCCACGGATGGACGCATGGCTTGCCGGATTCCAGTGATCAATCCCCGACCAGAAGGTGAAGAAGCCGGACCAGCCACCTTGATCGAGCGGATTCTTGCTCGCCCGGCGCGCGACCAGCGTGCCCCAATCGGTGCTGACCAGATCAACATTGAAGCCCATGCGGCGAAACAGATCAGCGCCTACCAGTGTGGCGGCGTTGATCGAAGACAGATCAGTCGCGTTCAGCAGAACCAGGCGCTGGCCCATGGCACCAGCGGCCTGCAATTCAGCGCGCGCGGCTTCGATGCTTTTGCGCATGCGTTCCATGCCGATATTGCTCGCCATCGGGCTTTCGGGGGCAAAATAGCCAATGCCTTCGCGGCGGAGATCGGCGCGGCCTTCAATGCCCGAGGTGCCGATGATGGCGGTCATGAAATCAATCTGATTGACCGCTGTTAGCACTGCTCGGCGCACCGCCGGGTTATTGAAAGGCGCGGTCGTGTGATTCGGGCGGAAAATCCCGATCAGCCCCGTGTCATTGATGATATCCACCTTGATGTTGCGCGCGGCTGCCCCGCGCAGAAACAGGGGAAACAAATCCGCGGTTGGCTGTTCCCACCAATCAATTTCGCCCGATTGCAGCGCAGCCGATGCAGTGCTCGCATCCGGAATAATCCGCCACTCCACGCGGTCAAAATGCGTCACCTTGCCGCCGGCGGTCATGGAAGGCGCTTCCTGGCGCGGCACGTAATCGGCATTGCGCGCATAGGCCAGCATGGAACCCGGCACCCATTCATTCTGGATGAAGCGATAAGGCCCGCTGCCTACTGCCTCCGTGATATTCGTGAAGGGATCCACATTCGCCAGCCGTTCCGGCATAATGAACAGGCAGCTTGTGGTCACCTTCGCCAGGCAATCCAGCATCTTCGGGAAGGGCGCGGTCAAGCGAATTTCGAACACGCGGTCGCTGACTTCGACCATATCCGCAACGCGCGACATCAGCACCTGGCCGAAGGCATCGCGCCGGCCCCAACGCTTGATGGAGGCAATGCAATCCCGCCCGCGCACCGGCGTATTGTCGTGGAATTTGAGCCCCTCACGCAGCGTGAAGCGCCAAGTCTTGCCATCATTTTCGACGACATGGCCTTCGACCATTTGCGGACGCGGCTGGAACTTGTCGTCCATGCCATAAAGCTGGTCATAGACCAGGAAGGCGTGGTCGCGCGCGACAAAGGCCGTATTGGTGAAGGGGTCAATATTCGGCAGATTGGCGTGCGGCACGTATTTCAGCACACGCGGTGCTTGCGCGATGGCCGGTGCGCCGTTCGAGGCGAAGGGGAGCGCCGCCGCGCCGCCGAGCAGGTGTCGTCTTTGAAGCATGTCTATCTCCCATTGGCGTGAGGCGAAGCCTTCGCCCTGTTTGCTGGACTGAGTTTAGGGTGAAAGCTTTGGTCTATTCAATGATTTGCAAAACCCTCGGGCTCAAAAAACCGATTCCTCGGCCTGGGCAGCCCCAAATGCTCCCTGAGCGTGGTCCCGCCATATTCCTTCCGGAAAATCCCGCGCCGTTGCACTTCCGGCACCACGAGCCGCACAAAATCCTCAACCCCGCCGGGGATAGTTGGGAACATGATGTTGAAGCCGTCACAGGCGTCGCTTTCCAGCCAATATTGCATCTCATCGGCGATGGTCTTGGCGCTGCCGGTGAAAGACAACCCGCCATAGCCACCAAGCGCCACGGCCAATTGCCGCACGGTCAGGTTGTCGCGCCGCGCGCGTTCCAGCACGCGTTGGCGGCCGCTTTGGCTTTGATTGGTCTCGGGGATGTCGGGGAGCGGCGCGTCCAGGTCGAAGGCGCGTGCGTCGGTGCCGAGCGCGATGGAAAGCGCGCCCATGCCGCTATCGGGATGCACAAGGCTATCCAATAGCGCGCGTTTTTCGCGGGCGGCTTCATCGGTTTCCGCCACCGTCACCAGCGCGCCGGGCAGGATCTTGATCAAGCCTGGGTCGCGCCCTGCCTTGGCTGCGCGGGATTTGATATCGGCGTAATAGGCGCGCGCATCGGCAATCGGTCCTCCAGCGGCGAAGATCATCTCGGCGACCTCGGCAGCGAGTTGCCGGCCGGAATCAGAAGCGCCTGCCTGCACAATCACCGGCCAGCCCTGCACCGGGCGCGCAATATTCAAAGGCCCGGCGATGGAAAGATATTTGCCCTCATGATCCAGCTTATGCATCCGCGCGGGGTCCCAAAAGACGCCGCTATCCTTGTCCCGAATAAAGGCATCTTCCGCGAAGCTATCCCAAAGCCCCGTGACCACATCATGGAATTCCCGCGCGCGGGCATAGCGTTCCGCGTGGTCCATGTGTTCCGTCATGCCGAAATTGCGCGCTGCATCTGGGTTGGAGGTCGTGACGATATTCCACCCAGCGCGCCCGGCGCTGATGTGATCAAGTGACGCAAAGCGCCGCGCGATATGATAGGGCGCGTCATAGGTGGTGGAGGCAGTGGCGATCAGCCCAATCCTTTCCGTCACCATCGCGAGCGCGGATAGCAGCGTGAAGGGCTCAAAGGATGTAACGGTGCCGCTGCGCTTCAACGCCTCAATCGGCATGTTCAGCACGGCCAGATGATCGGCCATGAAGAAGGAGTCGAACTTGCCGCGTTCCAGGGTTTGGATGCAGTGAACCAGATGCTTGAGACTGAAATTCGCCTCGGGCGCTGAATCTGGATGGCGCCACCAGGCGGTATGGATGCTGACAGGACGCATGAAGGCGCCGAGGTGCATTTGCTTCATGGACCTACTCCGTTATGGCGCAACGCCATGCGCACAAGCCCGCCAAACGGCCAGCGCCTGAATGGTTTCTGCCACATCATGCACGCGCAAAATCGCCGCACCCCGCGCCGCACCCGCGAGCGCCACCGCGAGGCTGCCAGCAAGCCGCGCTTCCGCCTGCTCCACGCCCGATAGCGTGCCGATAAAGCGCTTACGCGACGCGCCGAGCATGATCGGGCAGCCAATGCCCGCCAGGATCGGCAGCGCTTCGATCAGTGCAAGGTTATCCGCCATGGTCTTGCCAAAGCCGATGCCGGGATCAATCGCGATCCGTCCGCGCGCAATGCCAAGCGCTTCAAGTGTGGCCACACGGTCGCGCAGGAAACGCGCCACATCCAAAACCACCTCGGCGTAATCGGCCTGCGCCTGCATGGCGCGCGGGTCGGTGCCCGGCATATGCATCAGCACCACCGGTGTCTGGGTACGCGCCAGCAAATCAACTGCCGCCGGATCATGACGCAGCGCAGTCACGTCATTGATAATCTCAGCGCCGGCTTCGAGTGCTGCCTGCATGGTCGCGGCGTGGCGTGTGTCTATGCTGACCGGCGCTGCCTTGGCCAATTCGCGCACCACCGGAATGACGCGGGCGATTTCCGCATCTGGCGGGACAGGCTTTGCCCCTGGCCGCGTGGATTCTCCGCCGACATCCAGAATATCCGCGCCCGCTTCCAGCATGGCATGGCCCGCTTCAATCGCGGCGCTCGGATCAAAATGTCGCCCGCCATCGGAAAAACTATCGGGCGTTATGTTCAGAATGCCCATGACCAAAGGGCGGGCGGAAACCAGACCAGCGAAGGGCAAAGGCCGCGCCGTGATCGCCTCGATCTCATCGCCCCACTCTTCCGGCAGCGCCGCGACAGGAAGGGTCGCGGCTTCGCGCCCATCTTCGATCAGCCGTGCCAAGGAAAAGGCCAGATCGCCACCCTGCAAGGGCAGCGCCTGGCCTTCACCAATGGCCCGAAACGCGGCTGGGCCTGACAGCAGGCCCAGCGGATGCAACCAACGTTCCAGTGTCGAACTCAGGTGGCAGGAGCCGCACCAGGGGAAAGCCCACCGGGGCGCATTGTCGGCCGGCCCGCCGTCGGCACACTGCCGCGGCCTTGGTTCACCGGCTCATCCGGGTGATTACGCACCACGGGTTCGCCATTGATCACCTGGCGGATTTCATCGCCGCTCAATGTCTCATGCTCCAGCAAACCCTTAGCGAGCAGATGGAGCTGATCCATATGTTCTGACAGGATATGCGTGGCCCGCGCATAGGCGCCATCAATGATGCTGCGGATTTCACCATCAATCTGGCGCGCGGTTTCTTCCGAAAGGTTCTTGGTCTGCGTCACGGAATGGCCGAGGAACACCTCCTGGCTATTATCGCCATAGGCGATCATGCCAAGCTTTTCACTCATGCCCCATTCGGTCACCATCATGCGCGCCTGATTGGTCGCCATCTTGATGTCACCCGAAGCGCCATTGCTGACCTTATCCGCGCCGAAAATGAGTTCTTCCGCAACGCGTCCGCCCATCGCCATCGCAAGTTCGGATTTCAGCTTGGATTTATGCTTGGAATAGCGATCCCCTTCCGGGAGCGACATCACCAAGCCAAGCGCGCGGCCACGCGGAATGATGGTGGCCTTATGCACCGGGTCACATTCCGGTTCATTCATGGCAACCAAAGCATGGCCCGCTTCGTGATAGGCCGTCATGCGCTTTTCGGCTTCAGACATCACAAGGCTGCGCCGTTCAGCGCCCATCAGCACCTTATCCTTGGCGGCTTCAAATTCCGCCATGCCAACGGTGCGCCGACCCGTGCGTGCCGCGAGTAGTGCTGCTTCATTGACAAGGTTCGCCAGATCAGCGCCCGAAAAACCCGGCGTGCCGCGTGCAATCACCTTGGGGTCCACATCGGAAGCCAATGGCACCTTCCGCATATGCACGCGCAGGATTTTCTCACGCCCATTCACATCCGGATTGGGCACCACAACCTGCCGGTCAAACCGGCCGGGGCGCAGCAGCGCAGGGTCCAGCACATCCGGGCGGTTGGTCGCGGCAATCAGGATCACGCCCTCATTGCTTTCGAACCCGTCCATTTCAACGAGCATCTGATTGAGCGTCTGTTCACGTTCATCATTGCCGCCGCCAAGCCCAGCGCCACGATGGCGTCCGACCGCGTCAATTTCGTCAATGAAGATGATGCAAGGCGCGTTCTTCTTGCCCTGTTCGAACATGTCACGCACGCGCGACGCACCAACACCCACGAACATTTCGACGAAATCCGAACCGGAAATCGTGAAGAAGGGCACATTGGCTTCGCCCGCGATGGAACGCGCAAGCAAGGTCTTGCCGGTACCCGGAGGCCCCACCAGCAGCACCCCCTTCGGGATCTTGCCGCCCAGGCGCTGGAATTTCTGCGGATCGCGCAGGAATTCGACAATTTCCTCAAGCTCCGCCTTGGCTTCATCAATGCCGGCGACATCGTCAAAGGTCACGCGGCCCTGCTTTTCCGTCAGCAGCTTGGCGCGGGATTTGCCGAAACCCATGGCGCGCCCGCCGCCGCCCTGCATCTGCCGCATGAAGAAAATCCACACGCCAATCAGCAGCAGCATCGGGAACCAGGATGCCAAATAATGCAGCAGCGGATTGACCTCGGCTTCTTCAGGACGGGCCACCACGCGCACGCCCTTTTCGGTCAGGCGCGAAATCAGCCCAGGATCTTCCGGCGTGTAGGTGGAGAATTGGCGGCCATCGCTCAGCTGCCCGGTCAGGGTGCGGCCCTGGATGGTGACATCGCGCACATGGCCAGCCTGTACCTCATTCAAAAAGTCGGAATAGGCGACTTGAGAGGTTCCAGGGCGGCTCGTGCCGCTTGGTTGAAACAGGTTGAACAACGCCACCAACAGCAGCGCCACGATCACCCATAAAGCCATGTTTCGGCTGAAATTATTCACCGCAACCCTTCCATCTTCAGGAGCCAGGAGGCGTCATCCGCCAACCGCTGCCAGCATACATAGTGAGGCTTCACGCATCTTGAATGACCCGCGCGAAATCTTCCAGCCACGGAAGCGCGATCAACCTGGGGGAAGGCCGCCGCCCTTGGGGGCAAAGACCAGGCGCCAAGCCGCCGCTTCCACCCCTTCAGCATAGAACAGGCCGGGCAGGACCGCCAGCTTTCCCTTTTCATCCCAAAGCGCTGGCAGGGCGCTAAGCGCGGCAAGCGGCGTTCTGGTCTGCTGCCGAAAGCCCGCGGCCGCTTCACCCAAGGCAGCGCAAACCCAACCCGGCCGCGCTGGGCCAGTCACCAGAAAGCGCCCATCCCACAAAAAGGGCGGCTGCAAGGGCTGGGCGGGGGCCACCAGGCCAGGATCACGCAGCACCAGCCAACGCCCGCCCGCGCCCGGGCGCACCCAAGCACCGGCAAGACTCCCCCCGCCCCGCGCCATCAGCGCCGCCGTGGCCTCAAGCGGGACTGGCCAGGCCGCGCCACCCATCAGGCCAAGCAACCGCGTGAGCGCCGCAACGCCAAGCGCATCGCCGCCAAGCGCCTTGGGGTCCACCCAGGCATAGGCTTCCGGGTGAATTTCCGCCGCCGCCGCCAGCCGGGCCAGCAAGGCCGCTTCCTGCCGGGCGCGGCGGCGCGCAAAAGCCTCTGCCGCTTCGGCGAGTGCCCGGACCCCTTCACCTTCCCCGTCAGGGTCGGCCAATGCCTGCCGGATACGAATACGGGCAAAACGAGGGTTCTCATTGGAAGGATCGCGCACTGGCGCAAGCCCCGCCGCTGCCACAACCGCCTCCAACCGTGCCGGGGCAAAGCCGAGCAAAGGGCGCAGGATCAGGCAATCAGGCGCAACACGCAGGGAAGCCATGGCCGCCAACCCCGCCGCGCCACTGCCGCGCAGCGCGCGAAAGGCCAGGGTTTCCGCCTGGTCTCCGCGATGATGCCCAAGCAGCAGCCAGGGGCAGCCATGGCGCGCTGCGGCCTCGGTCAGGGCAGCCAGGCGGGCGCTGCGCGCGCGCTCCTGCAATCTGGTGCCATTGGGCAGGCCAAGGCGCAGGCCAAGCGCCGCAATCCCCGCTTGCGCCAATAGCGCCAAAACATGATCCGCCTCTGCCCCGCTTTCCGGGCGCAAACCATGATCCGCAACCAGCGCCAGAATCTGCCCGCCCCGCGCCGCCGCCCAATCGCGCGCCAGCAAGGCAGCCGCAAGGCTATGCGGGCCACCCGATACCGCCACCGCAATGCGGGGCGCCGGGCCGAATGGCCCCAGCGGCGCCATGGCAGCAGCGAATGCGGCGCGGCTGACCGGCAGGTTCAGCGCAGGAAGCAGGCTATCCCCAAGGCTGCCTCATTGGCATTGCGCTCGGCGGCGGCTTTCGGTAGCGCGCTGCGCCTGCGGGCCGGATAAATTGGGGAAGTTGGAACGTAAATTATTCAGAGTTTCGCAAGCTTCGCGCCGGGCGCCAAATCCCTGGAAAGCATTGGCAAGGCCAATCATGGCTTCCGGCGCGCGGGCGCCCTGGCGGCTGCGGTTATAGGCTTCATCATAGGCAAGTGCGGCATTCTGGAAATCCCGCTTGCCCATCAGCGCATCAGCCAAAAGCAGCGACGCATCCTGAGCGCGGGCGCCGGGGCGGGCACGGATCGCTTCCCGTGCTGCGGCCTCGGCGACGGGGAAATCCCGCCGCGCGAGTGCTGCCTGCCCATCCGCAATAGCGCGTTCAGCGGTTCTGGGGGCGTTGGAGGGTGCCGGGTTGGCCGGGGCTGGCGGGGTCTGCGCCGCCGGCCCCGGCTGAGGAGGGCGCGTGGTGGCCGGTCGGCCAGCCCCTTTCTCTAGGGCTTGCAAGCGGAAATCCAGATCACCGCGCAGCTTTTCCACCTCGGCGCGCATTTGCCGTTCATTATTGTCGGCCACATCGGCGCGCCCACGCAGGCGGCGGTTTTCTTCTTCCAATTCCTGCACGCGGGCGAGCAATTGCTGCACCAGATCGCCCGATGCGGTGGAGCCGCGGGATGGTGCGCTTGGTGCCGGCATGGCGCCGCCACGGCGCAGCGCATCAAGTTCCCGGCGCAAATCCAAGATTTGGTTTTGCAGCGCAATGCCTTCCCGGCTTTCCGGCTGAGCCATTGCTGGGCTGGCAAGCGCCAGCCCAAGACCCAAAAGCGCCAGACGAAAGACCGGGGTGAAGCCTGCCATGGTCTTCAAGCGGCGCGGCAGCAACCGCGCCTCCCCTCTCAGCGGACCACCGTAACAGCGCGGCGGTTCTGCGCCCAGGCGCTTTCGTCTGAACCAAGCGCCGCCGGCTGATCATTGCCGAAGGAGATGGTGGAAACCCGTGAAGAGTTCACGCCACCCGCCACCAGCACATCACGCGTCGCATTGGCGCGGCGCTGACCAAGGGCCAGGTTGTATTCGCGCGTGCCGCGTTCGTCGGCATGGCCCTCAACCTGCACCCGCACTTCCGGGTGACGGCCCATCCATTCCGCCTGGCGCTGCAATACCGGGCGCTGATCAGCACGGACATTGCTGCGATCAAAATCGAAGAAGATGCGATCACCCACATTGGCGACCAGATCTTCCTGGCTGCCGGGACGGATATTGCCCGCACCCATACCGCTGCCGGTGCCGCTGCTTGAATCGGAATTGGAGCAAGCGGCGAGCAGCGCGAGGCTGGCAATACCAAGGCATTTCAAGTTCATGACTGGTTTCCTTTCATGGAAAACATAGCTTTGTGCAGCGCGGTAAAGGCTCGATCCGCTGCGGTCAAGCCAAAACTGACCAAGGGCCTCATGAGAGCAAGGGCGACCATGTCGGGTCGGTCGCATCGGTTGGGGTCGGCAAGGGGCGTTCATTGAAGCCCGCAATGTCTATGGTGTGGATGCGCGCAGAAAAACCGCCGCCGCGCGCATCAGTGGCGCGGGTTTCCCGGCCAAAGACCAACATGCGGCCATTGGGCGCAAAGCTCGGGGCTTCCATTTTCCAGCCCTCAGACAGGATGCGTTCCCCAGATCCATCGGGGCGCATGACGCCAATGGCAAAGCCGCCACCGCCGAAGCGCGTGAAGGCGATCAAATCTCCGCGAGGTGACCAGACCGGCGTGGCATAGCGCCCGCGACCAAAGGAAATGCGACGTATTCCCCCGCCATTGGCATCCATCACATAAAGCTGCTGATCGCCGCCACGATCCGAATTGAACACAATCTGCGTGCCATCAGGCGAATAGGCGGGGCTGACATCAAGCGCGCTGCCGCTGGTCAGCTGCCTTTCACGCCGGCTTGCCAAATCCACCGCGTAGATATTCGCATCCCCGCCGCGCATGGCGGAAAGCACCACCGAACGCCCATCCGGCGCGAAGCGCGGCGAAAGCGTCATGCCCGGAAAATTACCCAGCACTTGCTGGCCACGCGTGTTCAAATCAAACAGCACCACGCGCGGCTGTTCGCGGCTTTGATAGGACATGAAGGCTACGCGATCGGCAGACGGATGAAAGCGCGGCGTGAGTGCGGCTTCGCGCCCATCGGTCAGGAAGGCGTTGTTTTCGCCATCCTGATCCATGATCGCCAGCCGGCGCAGGCGCCGATCGCGCGGGCCGGATTCCGCGATATAGACGATGCGCGTATCAAAATAGCCTTTCTCGCCCAGCAATCTTTCATAGATCACGTCGGAAATAAGATGCGCGATGCGCCGCCAATTGCCGGTTGGCGCGGTGAAGGCCGTGCCCTGCAATTGGTTTTCCGGCAACACATCCCAAAGGCGGAATTCCACGCGCAAATTGCCACCCTGGATATCAGCGCGCCCTGTCGCCAGCGCCTGCGCGCCAATCACGCGCCAATCCTGAAAGCGGGGGGTCTGCGCGGCGGCTTCCGAGGTTTGGATGAAAGCCTGACGCGCCACCGGACGAAACAATCCGGAATTGCGCAAATTATCCTGCACCACCCGCGCAATATCGCGCCCGAAACGCTGACCATCACCGGTGCCCGCGAAATCCGGAATGGCGATGGGGATCGGGTTCGTGCGCGCGCGCGTGATGTCAATCACCGCCCCTTGCGCGAAAGCCGCATCCGGCGCGCCCGCAAGGCCCGAGACCGTCACCGCGCCCGCGGCACCAAGCAGAAGGGAGCGTCTTGTTGTCATGCCCATCATCCCGAATTCAGCGCACCAACCCGCGCGGGCTGAAGCGAAAAGTGGAAGCCATCACGGTTTGCATTTTGTCCGCTGGCACTTTCAGTGGATTGCACGCTGGCGCCAGTAAAGCACGCCGCGCCGATTCGAATACGGACCGCACACGCGGGTCGGTCGGCATATTTCCCGCCGGCACCACATTGCGGACGTTGCCTTGCGGATCAAGCTGCACGCGCAATTCCACCGTGATGTCCTGAAGCCCGAGCATGCCGGCATCCACATTCCAGCATTCCGCCACCTGATCCGCGAGGCCGCGAATTTCGCCTTGCGTCAGCGCCGCCGTCCCAGTGGGTGAACCACCACCCTGGCGCGGCGCGCCGGAAGGATTGGGCCGCGCGGTGGGTGCGCGATCCTGCTGCTGCGCGGCCCGCAGGCGTTCAAGCGTGTTCTGTACGGACGTGCTGTTTTCCTGCGGCCGCGCCACGGGCGGCGTTTGCCCGGTGCCCGCCTGGCGCGATGGCTCGGGCGGCGGTGGCACCGGGGGCGGTGGCAAGGGCAAGGGCGGTTCCGGGCGCGGCGGCTGCGCGGCCTGCTGCCGCGGCGGTGTTGGCTGCTGCGCTGGCGTCTGCGGCGTCACGCGCGGGGCGGGCGAAGGCTCGGGGCTTGGCGCGGGTGCCGGCGCAGGCGGGGTGGGTGGCGCTGGGCTTGGCGGTGCTGGCGTTGGCGCAGCGGCAGGTGCCGGCGGCGGCGGAGGCGGTGGCGGCGTTAGCTCGGGCGGCGCATTGCGCGGCGGCTCCGGCGCGGGCGGTTCAGGCGTGGGCGGATTGGGCGCCGGTGTAGGGCTTGGCGCTGGGATCGGCGCGGGGTTATCCGCGCGCGCCATCTGCGCCGGGCCAGGGGCTACCAGCTCCACCGCGATGCCCTGTTCCTGCGGTTCCGGAATGCTGCGCGCAAGCGAAAACAGGGCCCCGATGGCCAATAGCGCGACATGCAGCCCCGCCGAGACCATCAGCCATTTATTCAGGCGCTTATCGGGCGCGGCCCGGGGCAAGGCGTTTTCTCCTTCCCCAGCCTTCAGCGTGGCGGCTGGGCGGGGCGATTGGGCGCAGGCGCCGCCGGCCGTGCCGGTTGCGTCGCCGGGCGTCCCGCCGGGGGTGCTGCCGCCGCTGGGCGCGGGCCTGCGGGCTGTTCCGCCAAAAGCGCAACGCGGGTGAAGCCTGCACCGGCGATGGTGCCCATCACCTCCATGACCTGGCCATAGGAAATCGCCTTATCGCCGCGCACAAAAATCCGCCGCTCCGGCGCGCCCTGCGGCTGTTCACGCATGATCGCTTGCAGGCGCGGCACCAGCCCATCCAGCGGCACCTCGGTTTCCTGCAAGAAAATCTTGCCCTCAGGGTTCACCGTAATCGTCAGCGGCTCGGTTTCCTGATTGAGCGGCTGGGCAGTGGTTTTCGGCAAATCCACCGGCACACCCACCGTCATCAAGGGCGCTGCGACCATGAAAATGATCAGCAGCACCAGCATCACATCCACCAGTGGCGTGACGTTGATTTCCGCCATGGGCCGATAGCGAGACCGCGCGGAAGCCCGCCCGCCGGAGAGAGAAGCCCCCATGGCCTATTCCGCCGCCTGATTCGGGCTGCGCGGCCCGCCATCATTCGCCGCCGCTTCCGTCTGCCGCGACAGGATGGCGCCAAATTCCGTGGCAAAGCCTTCCATGCGCGCGGCAAAACGCGCCAAATCCGTATTGATCTTGTTATACGCCAGCACTGCCGGAATGGCGGCCACCAGCCCAATAGCCGTTGCAAACAAGGCTTCCGCGATCCCCGGCGCCACCACGGCCAAATTCGTATTCTGCATGCCCGCAATGGCCGAGAAGGAATTCATGATCCCCCAGACCGTGCCGAACAATCCCACGAATGGCCCGACCGACCCAACGGACGCCAAAAACACCATCCAGCGTTCCAGCCTTTCCATTTCCCGACCGATGGTCACACCCATGGCGCGTTCCACGCGTTCCTTGGCACCGCCCAGCACACTCAGGCTGCCCGCGCTGCGGCGCCATTCGCGCATCGCCGCGCCAAACACCGCCGCCATCGGATGTGAGGGCTGCTCCCCTTCACGCGTATAAAGTTCATCCAGGCTGCCGCCGGACCAGAAGCGATCTTCAAACCCATCCGCCGCCTTATTGATGCGCCGCATGGTGACGACTTTTTCGAACACCACAGCCCAGACCCAAATACTGGCGAGCAGCAGTCCAATCATCACCGCCTTCACAACCCAATCGGCCTGCAGGAACAAGCCCCAAAGCGACAAATCATGGGCCGCCTGCCCAAGCGCCTGAGTGGTCACGTTACGATCCACACCACATCTCCTGCGCCCCGAAGGGACGATTGCCGGCGGCCAAAGCCACCTGAAAACATAACACCCGGGAAAAGCGGCCTTTTCCCGGCAAAAACGTGTTCAGCCCGGCGCTGCCTCAGCCACCGCGCGCAAAGCTGAGCGCCAAGGCTCCGGCAAGGGCACGGGCTTGGCGCCACCTTGCCCCACGGAAGCCAGCCGCACTTCCAGTACCGCCAGCACTTCACCGGCGTCACGCCGCACCACCTGGCACAGCGCCACCTGCACGCCCGTCACACGGCGGATATGCGTCTCCACCACCACCGAATCGTCGAGTCGCGCCGGTTTGAGATACTCCACTTCCAGCCGCCGCACCACGAGGAAGACACCATGCCGCGCGATCATTTCCTGGTGCGGCAAACCCATGGCGCGCAAGGCCTCCGTCCGCGCCCGCTCTGCCCAATGCAGATAGCGCGCGTGATAGGCAACGCCGCCCGCATCCGTATCTTCAAAGTAAACGCGGATGGGCCAGAGATGCGGCGCGCTCACGCGTCCTGATCCCCGAGCAAATCCAACAATGGCTGCACCCCAGCGGGCGGGCTCAAGCCCAAATGCCGCCAACCGCGATCGCCCAGCACGCGCCCGCGCGGGGTGCGCAAAACCAGGCCTTCCTGGATCAGGAAAGGTTCCACCACTTCTTCCAGCGTATCCCGGCTTTCGGCGAGTGCCGCCGCCAAAGTCTCAATCCCGACCGGGCCGCCATTATGATGTTCCGCAATACGCGCCAAATACCGCCGGTCCATTGCATCCAAACCAAGCGCATCAACTTCCAAGCGCCTGAGCGCCGCATCCGCCATGGCGCGGTCCGCGACCTTTTCTTCCATCAGCGCGAAATCACGCACCCGCCGCAAAAGCCGCCCCGCAATACGCGGCGTGCCGCGCGAACGGCTCGCGATCTCCCGCGCGCCATCCTCGGACAAATCGAACCCCAATTTACGCGCGCCGCGCGTCACAATACCCAGCAATTCCTCAGGCGTGTAAAGCACCAAACGCAAGGGAATACCGAAGCGATCCCGCAAGGGTGTGGCCAATAACCCAGCCCTGGTCGTCGCCCCAATCAAGGTAAAAGGTGGCAAATCAATCCGCACCGTGCGCGCCGCCGGGCCTTCGCCAATGATCAGATCAAGCTGGAAATCCTCCATCGCGGGATAGAGCGTTTCCTCGATTGCCGGTTGCAGGCGATGGATTTCATCCACGAACAACACATCACGCGGCTGCAAATTAGTCAGGATCGCGGCCAAATCACCGGCACGCTGCAACACCGGGCCCGACGTTGCGCGAAATCCAACACCCAATTCACGCGCCACAATCTGCGCCAAAGTCGTCTTCCCAAGACCAGGCGGGCCATGAAACAAGACATGATCCATCGCCTCAGCCCGCGCCCGCGCGGCACCGATAAAAACGCGCAAATTCTCCCGCAAACCACGCTGCCCGGTAAAATCATCCAAGGTCTGCGGGCGGAGCGAGACCTCAGCGCCATCCTCCTCAAGCCGGGATGGGGTGGAAAGACGATCGGTGTCGGTCATGGGTGGGGTGGCTCCGCGGGGGGCTCTGCCCCCCGCCCCCCCGCCAGGAGGAATGCATCCTCCTGGACCTCCATCATGGGGCTGGGTGGGGAGAGGGGCGCGCGGGAAGCACCGGGCAAGCGGGCGCGCTGAGCCCCTCTACCCACCCGGCCCCGTATTGGCGGGGTCCGGGGAGACACTGTCTCCCCGGCGGGGGCACGGGGGCAGCGCCCCCGCAGACCGACCCACCCCATCACCGCGCCATCTCCTTCAACCCGTCGCGGATGAGGTCGTTGAGGGTGGCGTCGGCGCCGAGGCGTTTCGCCGCGCGGGTGACGGCGGTGGTGGCTTCTGGGCGTTTCAGGCCGAGGTTCACAAGGGCGGAGATGGCGTCTGCTTCCATGGTATTGGGGTCAGGGGCGGTGGGGCTGGCGCCTTCGCCATCTGCGCTGGGCGTGATGCGTCCGACCGCCCATTTTTGCATGGCAGGTTCATCCACGATGCGGTTCGCGGTAGCGGCGCCGAGGCCCTTCACGGCGCCCAAACGCTTGCGTTCCTTGGCGGCGATGACGTGGGCGAGTTCGGCGGGGGTGAGGCCGGATAGGACCAGCAGGGCTTTCTGTGGCCCCACGGTTTTCACTTCGATCAGCGCCAGGAAGGCATCGCGTTCTGTGGCATCGGCAAAGCCGAATAGGGTGATGGCGTCTTGCCGGAGGTGTGTTTCAACCAGCACGCGGTGTGGGCCTTCGCGGGCAGAGAGCGCGTCAAGCGTTTTGCGGGAGCAGGAAAGCAGATAGCCCACGCCGTTCACATCCAGGATGCAGCCGGTTTCATGGGTGCTGTCCAGCCGGCCGGTGAGCTTGCCGATCATGCGGTTGCGTAACCTTTGGCTAGGTTGGCGCGGGTTTGCCGGTGATGCGCGTGGCAGATGGCGATGGCGAGTGCATCTGCGGCATCGGCGCGGCGAAAGGCAGCGCCGGGGAGCAGATGGCGCACCATGGCCTGCACCTGTTCCTTGGCGGCGTGCCCATTGCCGACCACGGCGCGTTTCACTTCCATGGCCCCGTATTCCGCAACCGGGAGGCCAGCTAGGCGCGGCGCCAGCATCACCACCCCGCGCGCCTGACCAAGTTTCAGCGCGCTGTCCGGGTTCCGGGCGATATAGGTGTTTTCCACAGCCGCTTCATCCGGTTGGAAATTGGCGAAGGTTTCCGCCAGGCCCTGATGCAGGATCAGCAACCGGTCGCCGAGCGCATCGCGGGCGGAGGTGGAGACAACGCCTTCGGCGATGAAGCGCAGGCGATAGCCATCGGTTTCGATCAGCCCCCAGCCGGTATGCTGAAGGCCGGGATCAAGCCCAAGGATGCGAATCGCGCGCGAAGACATGACGTCTTTCTAGCAGATCAGCCCCGCCAAGGCTTCATGCGGGCATGGGCCGCTTTGGGAAGCTGCTGCCAGCTTCTCGGTGGCTTGGCCTTAGCCGCGACGCTGCGCCTTCGCTGGCCGCCCTATTGTTTCAGACCGTAGAGCCAGCGACCCATGGATTTCATCAAGCTTGAGGCCCTGGCGCAGCACCGGCAGGCAAGCCCGATGGTCATACTGCCCTTGTGAGCGCCCGGCTTCGAAATCCAGGAACAACCCGGTCATGGCCGCATTGTTGAAGGCGTGGCGGTTGCCATCATCCAAATAGCTTTCAGACCAAGTGCCTTCGGACAGCAGCAGGCCATGCGCTTCCAGCTCCAGGTGGAAGTAGCGCACGCGCCGGCACCAGGTTTCCTGGATAATGCTTTCACCATTCACCAGATGCTTGGCCGGGATCAGATGGCCATCAATTTCCATCGCGTGATCCGGGCTGACCCGCAGGTCTCGTGCCGGCATGCCAGGCGCCAGTGCGCCCGCCTTGATCAGCACAGGCGCAGCCTTGGCCGCCATGGCCGCATTGCGCGGCACGGCAACATCCATGAAGCCCACCCAGCGCAGCGGTTCAAACCCGGCCTGACCATTGCGCATCGCCAGAACCATGTCGCCAGCGCGCAGGTTTTCCACCGCGTCTTCGCCATTTGGAGTTACAATGCGCGTGCCTTCGGCGAAGCACACCACCGTTTCCCAGCCTTGGGCATAAATCGTATCTGTCTGATCCCGATAAAGCGAGTAACCACCTTCTTCGCTGAGGAATGCCCAGTCTGACCCAAGGTCGAGCGTATCAGTCCCCTCGCCACCAATCAGCGTATCACTGCCGGAATCAGTCGGATCACGCAGGTAATTCTCATCGCTATTGCCGAAATCCAGACAGTCATTGCCGGCATTACCAGAGAGGCTGTCAACCCCATCACCACCGATCAGCGTATTAGCATCGGTATTGCCAAGTAGCGTATCGTTAGAGTTGGAACCAATCAGCCCTTCGATATTGAAGAGCACGTCAAGACCCGCGCCACCGGCGACGTTGCCGTTGATTAACGCGGCAACGCCCGCAGCGGCGCCGGCGTAGCTCGCGAAGTCATTGCCGGTTCCGCCATCGATGTTGTGATCACCATCGCCGCCAAGCAGCGTGTCATTACCGGCGCCGCCATCCAATACATTGGAAAGGCTGTCGCCCAGAATGCTGTCATTTCCGCTGCCACCCAGAACGCCTTCAATCCGGGCTAGTTCATCATTACCATCCGCTCCGGAACTGGTGCCCGCTGCCAAATCAACCGTGACGTTGCCTGTGGCATTGGCGTAGGTGGCGAAATCACTGTCATCGCCCCCATCCAGGGTATCGTTGCCGAGTCAACCTTCAAGCGTATCATCGCCTGTGCCGCCTGAAATGCAATCATTGCCAATGCTAGCCTGAGTATCGCTGGCGTTGCCGGCCTGCACACTGTCATTGCCTGCCTCACCAAGGAACCAATGTCCAGTGCCGCCGATTGATCCAACGAATGTATTGAGCGTATCATCGCCATCGCCGCCAAAGAGAGTGTCGCGGCCTATCCCGGCCCGCAAACTTTCATTGCCAATGCCGCCAAGAAGCGTCCGCGAGACTGTGACGGCGCTGGAAGGACCGGCATCAATGGTGTCATTCCCATCATCGCCCAGCATACTGTCGTTACCTTGACCGCCACGTATGCTGTCGTCCCCATCGCCTCCGGAAATCGTATCATTGCCGGTTTGGCCCTGCAGAGTATCATTGCCACCTTCACCAAAGTACCGTGGAAGCGGTCCTGAACCCGACATAGAGTCGTCGCCCTCACCGGCAAATATGGTATCATTGCCGTTGATCGCGCTGATCGTGTCGTTACCGCCATTAGAAATGATGCGTTCACTGCCCGTGGAGCCACGGATGGAATCATTACCCGAACCGGTGACATAAACTTCAAAACCGGACAAAATATCATTGCCGCCAGCCAAGGTGGCACCGGGTGAGCCAGTGCCACTCAGGGAAATGGTTACAGCACCTGTTTCGGCAGAATAATCAAGCCAATCGGTGCCAGTACCGCCAATCAGCGTATCATTGCCGAGCCCACCGACAATCGTGTCATTGCCATTGCCGCCATTAATGCTGTCATTGCCGCCCAGGGCCAAAATCGAATCATTGCCAGAGTTATCCTGCACACCGGGCCAAACATTATCGTTGTTGTCGAGGGTGATACTCATAGCAAATCTCCAGCAAGAACGGCACATACATAGATTGGCAGGCAAGCAGACTCACCCAAACGTTCGGGACCGATTCACTCAGGCCTGCAAAAAGGGAGCAGCAGCACCAAACCTTATTGTGCCGCTTGGTTCTTACCGAAGACCTAGCGGGAGCACCCAGCCGGCGATTTTTCGCAAAATTATTTGCAATAATTTTTACTAATACCTAAAAAAGTCTCGATGTTATATCTTAATAAGTTACAATTTATCTATGCATTTGTCCCATTATTCTGGTGCTGATTGAAACTGGATTAAATAAACACAATCAAGAATTGTATTCTGCGCCCTCAACGCACTCAACATCTTCCCGCCACCACCGCCAGAATCGCCTGCGCCGCCGCTGCCTGGCTTGGTTCAATCACCGGCACACCGCAGGCATCTTCCGCAGCCCGCCGATGATGCGCCATGCCGGCGCAGCCAAGGATCACGGCCTCAGCGCCGAGTGCCACCAATTCCCGCGCCACAGCCATAATCCGCGCGCGTGGCGCCACCGGGTCCGTCAGCACTTCCATATCCAGATTAAGCGCAATGGAAGCGACCATGCGTTGCTCCACCCCCATGCTTTGCAGCACGCGGCGCTGGCGCGGCTTGGATTTGTCGGTGAAGGCGATCATGCCGAAATTCTCGGCACGGTTCAGTGCGGCGGCGATGGAACAACGCAAGGGGCCGAAAACGGGCTTGTCGGTTACCATCCGCACAGCCTCAATCGCCGGGTCGGAAACGCAGCCGATGATATAGGCATCGGCAGGCTCGGCAGCGACGCGGCGGCACAAAGGTTCGGCCACCGCATACCAATCACGCCACGTGATGATGGCTGGCGGGCCTTCTTCCAGCCGCGTCACATCAATGCGCGGCAAGCCAGGGGCGGCAAAGGGGGCAACGGCGGCGGCAATGCCCTCGGTGCAACTTACGCTGCAATTCGGGTTGATCAGCAGGATGCGTTCATTCATGGCTGCTATGCTGCATGCATGGGCAGGCTGGGTGCAAGCCACGCTTGATCGGGCGGCGCTTCGGGCTTATCGCTGCGCTGCACAACGCCAGAGCCACCTGGTGAGGATTGGAAAATTCATGCGCTGGGAACCGGATCGCACGCCGCCCACCTTGCCCTATCAACCGCCCGGCGCCCGGGATGGGATCATGCGCGGCTTGAAAGGGCTTTGCCCGGTTTGCGGCCAGGGGCAGCTTTTCGCAGGGTTTCTGCGCGTGGCGGATACGTGCGAAAGCTGTGGCGCGCCCACGGGGCGGCTGCGCGCTGATGATGCGCCGCCCTATTTCACCATTCTGATTACCGGGCATGTGCTGGTGCCGCCCGTGTTATGGATTGAAAAGGCCTATATGCCGCCAATCTGGCTGCATATGGTGATTTGGCTGCCATTATTCGCCATTGTCTGCACGCTACTGCTGCGCCCCATCAAGGGGGCTGTGATTGGCTGGATGATGCGCCTTGGCATGACAGGCGATGAAGGCGGCGTGGCGCTGCGGGGTAGCAAGCCGGATGCCTGAACAGCGCCTGATCCGCGTTGAATTGCCCGAAGAAGCCCCGGCCCCTTCCGCCTATGCGGAAGCGGATCGGCGCCAGGCGATTACGGATTTGCTGCATCATAACCGCTTTGATCCTGAAGGCCTGCCACGCGGGCCTTATGTGCTGGGCTTGGCGGTGCGCGAAGGGCGGCTGGTGTTTGATATCCGCAATGAAGCGAATGAGTCGCTGCTTGTGCTGGCCCTGGCACTCGGCCCTTTCCGACGCCTGATCAAGGACTACCACATGGTTGTGGAGGCGCATGAACAGGCGGTCGCGGAAAGCGGGCCGGAGTCGCGTGTGCAGGCCATAGATATGGGCCGGCGCGGGCTGCATAATGAAGGCGCTGAATTGTTGCGTGCGCGGCTGGCAGGGCGTGTGGCGCTTGATTTTGACACGGCGCGGCAATTATTCACGCTGGTCTGTGCGCTCCATCAACGGATTTGAAGGTTTCGTATTTCGGCGGCGAGTGAAACCGGCGCGATAAAGCCAACTTCGCGTCTAAGCCGCCCGGTATGCGCCACCATATAAGGCGCTTCATTTGGCCGATCAGGTAAAGTGCCAATCTTCAGCAAATCAGACCGCCCCGCGATGTTGGCGATCAGCCGTGCCATGGCGGCAATGCTGATCGGCGCGCCTGAGGCGATATTGACCGGCCCGGTAACATCGCTGGTCGCGAATGCAGTGATGGCGGCGGCTGCGTTTTGTGTGCTGATGAAATCCCGTATCGGGCGGCCTGACGCACATGGCGCTTCGCGCCCTTCACGCAGCGCGATCATGATGGAAGGGACAAGTCGCGCGGGGTTTTCGCCCGGACCGAACAAATGAAATAGCCGCGCCCAGGCGAAGCTGAAATGCGCGCGGGCTTCAGCCATTTCGGCCAGGCGCCGCGCGAGGGTGGCCTTGGCTTCGCCGTAAGGTGTGGCAGGGGCGATGCGCCGCGCCTCCGGCCAGGGAAAGGCGTCATCACCCGCTTCGGTCGCGTATTCGGCGCAGGTGCCAAGCCCAATAAAGCGCCGCGCACCGGCTTCCGCGCCATAGGCGGCGAGTGCGGTGGAAGCTTCCAGCCAATCTGTATTCTCAGGCGCCGTCCAGAAGCGCCCATGGGCGACATACCAGGCGGTATGGATGACGATGTCGGGCCGGATATCCCTGATCAGGCGCTGCGCGTTATCTTGGTGGAGCAGATCAACCCCATGTGCGGTGATGCCGGGGGGCGTGGGCAAAACATTGCGCGCCGTTATGTGGGTTTCGTAGCCGCGCGCCTGCAGCAGCGCCGGGATATGCCGCCCGATGAAGCCCGTTGCCCCCGTAACCAGAATGCGTTCAGGCATGGATCAAGGGCCAGGCATTATCGCGTGCGGAAATCACCTTGGGCTCGGCCGGCCAGGAAATGCCAAAGGCGGGATCATTCCAGCGCACCCCGCGCGCCAAAGCGGGCGCATAGGGTGTGTCAATCAGATACTCCACTACCGCATCATCCGTCAGGCTGAGGAAACCATGCGCAATGCCGCGCGGCACAAACACGGCATTATTCGCGCGGCTATCAAGCGTGATGGCGATGTGGCGCAAATAACTCGGCTGATCGGCGCGCAAATCCACCAGCACATCAAATACCGCGCCGCGCACGCAGCGGATCAGCTTCTGCTCTTCGCTGGGTGCCAGCTGAAAATGCATCCCGTGCAAGGTGTGCTTTAGCGCATTTTCCGAAAGGCTGGCTTGGATTGGCGAGAAATCAATCCCGGCAGCAATAAAACTTTCCCGGCACCAGCTGCGCAGAAAGGCGCCGCGATCATCGCGTGCGGGGCTAGCTTCGATGCTGATGATGCCGGGGATGGCGGTTGCGTTGAAAATCACAAGGCGCAGACCTCGGCCACCTTGTCATAGAACGCCTTGCCAAAGCGCGCGGGCTGGCCAAGCGGCATGGCGCGGATCATGTCGCGCAGCCCATGGCGGAGTACGCGCCGGCGCGGCGCATCGGCGGCCAACTCAGCGGCTTTTTCAATGTAGGCTTCAACGCTGAAGGTCGCCATATCGCCAATGCCGGCGTTGGAAAGGTTGGAATAGGAAAGCCGCTCGGCAAAGCCAGGCCCTACAAGCGATACGCAGGGCACGCCCATCCAGATGCTTTCGCAGGTGGTTGTGCCGCCGACATGCGGCAGCGTATCAAGCGAGATATCCATCTTGTTGTAATGCGGCAGATGCTTGCCGCGCACGCCGACAAATTCGATCCGGTCCGGGTCCACATTGCGCGCAGCAAAAGCAGCGCGCGTGTTTTCCAGAAAGGATGGCCCACCCGCTTCCGGGTGGATGAAAATGAAGCGCGAATTGGGCACGCGGCGCAGCACCGCCGCCCAGGTATCAATGCAAAGCTTGGTGTATTTATAGGGGTTGTTCGCAGTGCCGAAGGTGACATAGCCGCAGCGGTCTTCCGGAATTTCCAGATCAATCGGCACTTCATAAAAGCCAAGACGGCCGCCTACCGTCACCCAGGTTTCCGGCAATTCAAACGGCTTTTCAATCAGCAGGCGAGGGTCTTCCGGTTTGATGTAGGGGTCAACCAGGATGTAATCTATTGTCTCAAGCCCAGCAGAATGTGGATAGCCAAGCCAACTGCCACCCAGCCGTGCGGGGCGATAGGCCATGACTTCCAACTTGTTCATCGCCGTGCTGCCGCCCAATTCGAACAGCAGGTCAAGATTATCCTTGGCGATATCGGCCGCAACCTGATCATCGAGCCGATACGGCCACCAGCGGAAATTGGTGGATTTTTCAAGCTCCGCCTGAATGACATCGCGTTCGCCTTCATACAAGGAATAGCAAAACACTTCGAACCGATCACGGTCATAGGCTTCAAGCAAAGGCATGCAGAAATAGGTGACGGGGTGGTTGCGCAAATCGCTCGAAAGGAAACCGATGCGCCATTTGCGCGGCATATGCAGCGCCGGGGCGGGCGGCAGGGGCTTGATGCGTTTCTGCACGCCGCGGCCCCAATTGCGGTGCCATTCCACCATCCCGATGCGTTCTTCCAGGCTATGAACCTGGCCCAATTCATAATGCACAGAAGAATGCCGGCCTTCCGCCTGCCAATACGGCAAAAGGCTTGGGATGGAACCGGTGGCTTCCAGATTCTCGATATCCATCACGCGTTGGAACACGGTGCGCAAGGAACGCGAATTGCGCGCAACCTTATCCGGATGGCGCTTCATGAAATCAAGCGATAGCCGATAGGATTCCTCCAGATGCGCCGCTTCACTGTCATAACGGCTGCGCGACAGGCTTTCGATGTAGGAGGATTGCACATCAGCCGCGTCCGGATTGGCTGCATGCGCGCGCTGCAGCGCCTCATTCGCCAAGCGCCAATCGCCATCGCCCGCCATACGGGCCAGGAAAAGATTGGCCTGCCTGTCGCCAGGGTCCTGCGCCAGGATGCCGTCAATCACCACGCGGGATTCTTCGCGCCGGCCAAGCCTGAGCAGCATGCGCGCATGCATCACATCCAGCCCGCGATCACCCTGGCGGAATTGCCGCGCGCGCGCCACAACGGGGATGGCGGCTTCGATATCGCCGGCATCAATCAAAAGCCCCATCAGATCATTCAACGTATTCTGATCTTTGGGCTGAAATTCGAAGGCTTTCAGGAAACTCGCCCGCGCGGCTTCGGCATTGTTCAAGACCCGCTGCATACGCCCAAGCAGGCGCCATAATTCGCCATTGCGTGGGTCGCGCCGCACGGCGCCCTCAAAGGCTTCAGCGGCGGCGGCGTAATTGCCGCGCGCTTCTTCTGCATTGCCCAGATTCTGCCAGGGCGAAGCGTTTTTCGGTTCAAGCTTCTGCGCTGCCTTCAGCGTGGCCACCGCTTCATCATGGCGCCCGGCGCGCTTCAGCATGACGCCAAGCAAATTGGTCAGCGCGAAATCCTTGGGTTTGCGCGCCTGCACCGGCGCCACCAGCTCCACCGCTTCCGCATGGCGCCCAGCCGAGGACAAGGCCAAGGCATAAGGCGTGCAAATCGCCGCCACCGGCACGCCATGGGCCAGCGCCTTGGCAAAGGCATCAGCCGCTTCCGCGTTGCGATTTTTGCCAGCCATAAGACCCGCCAATTGCTGCCAGGCCGCGCCATTGGTTGGCTGTTCCACAAGACGCGCGCGCAGGCTTTCTTCCATGCGCACCTGATCGGCGGGCTGGAGCGCTGAGGGGGCCGCTTTGGCCGGGCGAGGCTTTTGCCGCATGCGGCGCGTTAAATCCCTGATTGGCATGAAGCTATGCGTCCATTCGTTTATCATCCGTTTCGCGCTTTGGCCACGCTATTAGGGTTCGACTCGGCAACCGCGTTGTTTCCCGCCGCGCGCCCCGGTATGTTCGGCGCGAATCAGGGAACAAGGCATGAACGATCTTTTCGGTCGCGGCGGTCCTCGGAAGGGGGGAGCCGGGCAGCAGGATGGCTATTCCGCCAAGGATATCGAAGTGCTGGAGGGGCTGGAGCCCGTCCGCCGTCGCCCCGGCATGTACATCGGCGGCACGGATGAAAACGCCCTGCATCATTTGGCGTCGGAGATCATTGATAACGCCATGGATGAAGCCGTGGCCGGCCATGCCGACCGGATTGAGGTAACGCTGGAAGCCGATAATTGGCTGACGGTGCGCGATAATGGCCGCGGCATTCCTGTGGACCCGCATCCGAAATTCCCGAAACTGAGTGCCCTGGAAGTGATCCTGACCACGCTGCATTCGGGGGGCAAATTCTCCGGCAAGGCTTATGACACTTCGGGCGGCTTGCATGGTGTTGGCTCATCGGTCGTGAACGCGCTGTCTGAGCGGATGGAGGTTGAGGTCGCGCGTGACCGAACGCTGTTCACCCAGGCCTATTCGCGCGGCAAGGCGATCACGAAGCTGAAGGATGCCGGCGCGGTGCAGAACCGCCGCGGCACCACCATCCGCTTCAAGCCGGACACAGAGATTTTTGCCAAGCATATGTTTCGTCCGGAACGGCTGTATCGCTTCTGCCGATCCAAGGCGTATTTGTATCGCGGTGTTGAAATCCGCTGGGCTTGCGACCCCGCACTGATGAAGGATGAAACGCCCGCGCAAGCCGTGCTGCATTTTCCAGGTGGCTTGGCGGATTTTCTGACAGCCGCTTTGGAAGGCAGGCCGACTGTGGTGCCCGCCGCCTGGTCAGGCGATGCGGAATTTCCCGAAGGTGCGGGGCGCGTGGAATGGGCGGCAAGCTGGGTGGAGCGCGGCGATGGTTTCTTGAATACCTACGCCAATACCATCCCAACCCCGCAGGGCGGCACGCATGAAGCGGGGTTCCGTACGGCGCTGGTCAAGAGCCTTCGCGCCTATGGCGAACTGAAGAAGGAAAAGCGCGCGGCCAATGTGACCGCCGAAGATTTGCTCGGCCCCATTGCCGGCATGCTTTCGGTCTTCATCCGGGAACCGCAATTCCAAGGCCAGACGAAGGACAAGCTGACCAGTCCGGAAGCGGCGCGGCTGGTCGAATCAGCCTTGCGCGATCATTTCGATCATTGGCTGGCGGGGGATCCGGCCAACGCCGATAACCTGTTGGCCTTCGCGATAGAGCGCGCTGAGGATAGGATGCGCCGCCGCGCGGAAAAGGACACGCCGCGCAAGACCGCAACGCGCAAGCTGCGGCTGCCCGGCAAGCTTTCCGATTGCGCGCGTGAAAGCGCCGATGGCACAGAGCTTTTCCTGGTGGAGGGCGATTCCGCCGGCGGTTCTGCCAAGCAGGCGCGGGATCGTGAAACCCAGGCGGTGTTGCCGCTGCGCGGAAAAATCCTGAATGTCGCCAGCGCCAGCGTGGAAAAGCTCAGGCAAAATCAGGAATTGAAGGATCTGATCGAAGCGCTTGGTTGCGGTGTTGGTGATCGGTTTGACATCGCCAAGCTTCGCTATGGGCGCGTTGTGATCATGACGGATGCGGATGTGGATGGCGCGCATATCGCTGCCCTTTTGCTGACTTTCTTTTATCGCGAATTGCCGGAATTGGTGCGGCAGGGCCGCGTGTTTTTGGCGCAGCCGCCGCTTTATCGCCTGCAAGCGGGCGGAGTTTCGGTTTATGCCATGGATGATGCGGATCGCGAACGCGTGCTCAAGGCGCGGTTCAAATCCAACCAGAAGGTGGAAGTCAGCCGCTTCAAGGGGCTTGGCGAAATGCCCCCCGCAGCGCTCAAGGAAACCACCATGGACCCGAAGAAGCGCACGCTGCTCCGCGTGATGCTGGCGCCGGAAGATCGGTCCTTCACCAGTGAAAGGGTGGAAGAATTGATGGGAAGGCGCCCGGAATTGCGCTTCCGCTTCATTCAGGAAAATGCCGGGCGCATCGCCGCCGAAGCCCTGGATGCCTAAGCGGCTTTATCCCGCAAAAGCCTGGGTACGCACCAAGCGCGCATAAAGCCCATCGGCAGCCATCAATTCCTGATGATTGCCTTGTTCCACCGCGCGGCCGGCTTCCATCACCACAATGCGGTCCGCATCGCGCACCGTCGCCAGGCGATGCGCGATTACCAGCGTGGTGCGGCCCTGACGCAGCCGCGCCAGCGCTTCCTGTACCAAGGCTTCGTTTTCAGCGTCCAAAGCGCTGGTGGCCTCATCCAGCAGCAGCACGCGCGGGTCTCGCAGCAAGGCGCGCGCAAGCGCCAGGCGTTGGCGTTGCCCGCCTGAAAGGCGATTGCCGCCGGGGCCGAGTTCGGTTTGATAGCCCGCCGGCAAGGCGCTGATGAAATCATGCGCGGCGGCGGCGCGCGCCGCTGCTTCAACTTCTTCCGCCGTTGCCCCCGGTCGGCCGTAGGCGATATTGGCGAAGGCCGTGTCTTCGAAAATCACCGCATCCTGCCCGACATAGGCAAGCGAATCACGCAAGGCTTCAAGCGTGATGGCGCGAATATCCACGCCATCCAGAAGCACACGCCCTTCAGTTACATCATAAAGGCGCGGCACCAGGGCAAGCGCCGTGGATTTTCCCGCACCCGATGGCCCGACAAGCGCTAACGTCTGGCCGGGTTCAGCCGCAAAACTCAGGCCCGAAAGTGCTGCATCGGGCACAGCTTCATAGCGGAAGCCAACAGCATCAAAGACAATGCGCCCGCCGCCTGCCGGCAGCGCCGCCGGGCTGGCGGGGTTCGTGATCTGGCGCGGCGTGTCAATCACGCCAAAGACGCGCGCAAGGCCAGCAAGCCCTTCCTGCAAGGCAGAGTTCAAGGACCCCAAGGCGCGCACCGGGCGTGCGGCGATCAGCACGGCGGCGACAAAGCCCGTGAATTCCCCAATCGTGCCCTGCCCGCTGGCGACGCGATATCCAACCACAGCCAAGACTGCCGCGACCGCCAAGCCGCCCAGCACTTCCAGCATGGGATCAAGCGAAGCGCGCGTGCGCTGGATGCCGAAAATCGCCTCTCGCAAACGGGCGAATAACGCATTGGCGCGCGCTTCCTCAGCGGCTTCCAGCCGATAGCCGCGCACCACCCGCGCTGCGCCAAAGCTTTCCGTGAGCCGCGTTGCCGCATCGCCCACACGATCCTGCATGCCGCCTGATGCGCGGCGGATACGCTTGCCCAGCCTCAGGATAGGCACCACGGCAATCGGGTAAAGCAGCGCGGCGATCAAGGACATTTTCCAGTCAAGCCAGAGCATGGACCCAATCAGGCCAATCAGCGTCAGCACATCGGCGATGGCACTGATGGATTTCTGCAATGCTTCGCGGATCAGACCGGCATCGGTGGTGAAGCGCGCGGCATGGCGCGCCGGCGCATCCCGCGCCACGGTCGCCAGGTCAGCGCGCGTCAGCGCCTTGAACAAATCGCGCTGCAGGTTTTCCACCACGCGCAGTACGACGGATTGAATGGAAACGGCCTGACCGAATTGCGCCAAAGCCTTGGATGAGGTGACAGCCACAATCACGATCGGGATCAGCCAGATCACGCGCTGATCGCCGGCCGTGAACAGGTCGAATGCCTGCTGGATGACAATGGGATAAAGCGCGGTGCAGCCCGAGACGCCAAGCGTGCAGAGCAGCGCCAGCAGGATGCCCCTGCCATGCTGACGGACATAATCGCGCCAAAGCCGAAGCGTCAGCCCGCGGGTGGAGGTATCGTTCATGCTGCGCCGCTTATAACCCCGGATGGCCCGGTGGCGATAAGGGGGGTTGTCAGGCTCCATGAAGCTCTGCTGGTTCTCTTTTTGTTCTTGTTAGGCGCGGCTGGATCCCCATTTTGCCGCGCTAGCCCAGTGAGTTCGGGGGGAGGTTACCCCTCCCCCCGCCCTCTCTTGCGCGCCGCCTCCCAGTCTTGCAGTTTGCGCGCGTGTTGAATGCGCTCCGCCGCCACGCTTCCCTCGTGGTCATTTTCCTGATTGCCATCATCGCCGGGCTTGCCACCTTGCAATTGCGGGGCGCCGAGGCGTTCTTGGCCGCGCTGTGGCATGCCTGGGATTTGTTCCTGTTCATCGTCCCTTCCTTAGTGGCCGGGCTGCTCTTGGCCTCGGCGCTTCGGCAATTGCTCTCCCCGGATGCGCTGGCGCGTTTGATGGGCGCGGAAAGTGGGATTTTTGGCCTGTTTATCGCAACGCTGGTCGGCACGCTCTCCCCCGGAGGCCCCATGGCCGCCTTTCCGCTGGTGCTGGTGCTGGCCGGCGCGGGGGCGGATAAGGGCGCGCTGGTTGCCTTCATCCTGGCCTGGTCGCTGAACGGCTTTCAGAAACTGCTGGTCTATGAGGCGCCGCTGCTCGGCCTTGATTTCGCGCTGTTGCGCACGCTGATCACCTTCCCCATGCCGATGATCGCGGGCTGGCTGGCGCGGCGCATCCCGATTGCGTGGGAACCACCGAAATGAGCGGGCCGCAAATCATCCTTTGGGTGATTGCGCTAGCGGTATGGGCGCTGTGCATCCGCCGCGGCATGCCCCAGGCACGGCGCGCGGTGACTGAGACCAATCGCGGCTTTTGGCGCATCCTGCCCATGTTCTGCGTGGCACTGCCGATGGCAGCGTTTCTGTCAGAGCTTGTGCCGGCGGATATCGCCACCGCCTGGCTTGGCGATGATTCCGGGATTTCGGGCATCATGATCGCATCCCTGGCGGGCGGCATCATGCCGGGTGGGCCTTTCGTGACTTTTCCGCTGGTGATCACCTTCAGCAAGGCAGGCGCGGGGGTCGCGCAAATGACCGCGCTGCTCACGGCCTGGTCGGTCTATGCGCTGCACCGGATCCTGACTTGGGAATACCCGGTGCTAGGTTGGCGCTTTGTGGCGATGCGCCTGGCGTCGTCCTTTTTCCTGCCAGTATTGGCAGGCTTGATCATGCAGGCGCTGCTGCCGTTTTTCGCGATCAATCTGGCGGCGCCTTGAGCCTATTCTTCGCGCCGAGCTGCGGCGGCGACGTGGAAGCTAGTCCTGGTCTTTAAGTTTCCTGAAGGTCTTTATGGCGACCTTCAAAAACAGGAGTGTCGCAAGCCCGATGACTACACTGATCACACCTTTGATGAGGATGTTTTGCTCGTCAAAAAAAATGCGCTCCAATATCATCCCAGCAGAAGCGGAAACGCCAGCGATTATGCCATCACCGACATTAAACTGAGTTTTTTCTTCAGTCATGGCTATTGGCCTCCATCGAAAAGCCTCCGTAATATATATCTCCTCTCCTGGCGTCGGCGCTAAGGTCGGCAACCGTGAGGAGGTTTTTTCTCTTTGAACAAGCGGATTAAGATGGGGCCGGCTCATTGCGTCCGAGCGCACTCATACCCTTGACGATGGCCATGATGGTCCACACCAGCCACCAGATAAGGATGCCGATAGGAACAAGGATAAGGGCGAAACCGAGGCTCTTGGTAAACGCATTGGAAATCAAGACCAGGATGTAAATGGCTGTAGTTATCGCCGCAATTATGACGCCACGCCAAAATATTTTAATTTGGAAATTCATGTGCGACTTGAACACGCCGATTGGACTTGCCCCTATCAAACCGGACACTCGGCTTGGTTGGATAACTTGCTTGCTATGAACTCACGTGGCGAGCGCATGCGCAAGCCCGAATGCGGGTGGATGTTATTGTAATCCTCGAACC
>Ga0194123_10000852_pt1 | contig 52409 bp, 83 predicted proteins | sample TA2MahsurfametaG_5_FD_155479 | JGI IMG/M metagenome (GOLD analysis project Ga0194123, IMG submission 155479) | Freshwater microbial communities from Lake Tanganyika, Tanzania - TA2015023 Mahale A surface | ecosystem: Environmental > Aquatic > Freshwater > Lake | place: Tanzania: Lake Tanganyika... | reverse complement strand
TGTTAGTTTATTAGGATCTTCTTTAATATAGATCTCACCATTAGGTACAGTGATAGGTTGTTTATATTCTGCCATGATAATTATCCTTTTTTCTGTGCTGCAATTTTAGCTAAACCTCTGCCCATACTTTTCATATCAACATTGGTTTTGCCACCTTTTGAACCTGCATGTATAGGACCTTTTTTAATTTCTACGCTTGATCCTGTATCACCTAAATTATGGCCTTCGGTTTTACCTTTTTTAGCAACGCCGTCAGCACCTGATTTATAAGCCATTTTATTTCTCCTATGTTATTGTTACTGTTACTGAACCTAGTTCACTTTTTCCTACTAAATCATTCGGTGTTAATGTTGCATCAAATGATGAAGCTCCGCCTACAGGATTATACCCCCACTGAAACACTCGACTACCTCCTAAGGGTACGCCTGTATCGTTTGTAGATGTGCCTGTTTGTTTTGTAAGTTGTAAACCATTCAAACCTGACTGTAAATAACTAGGGCTATCAGATCTTGGGTCTCGTACAGCTTGTGGATCTGACACAGGATACATCCCAAGTTGCAACTGAGGCTGATCTGGATCCCAACAATTTGGGCACACCAGTATATTAACATTTTTGGTCTTAATAACCAATCGTTTTAACTGAGATAGCTTATACCTAAAATTACATCGATCGCACTGGGCAATCGCATTTTTACCACTTGAATATTTACTAGGCATTTTTAGTTCCTATAATAGAACATATCTCTAGGCACTAATCTTAAAGGTGCTTTTTCACGATCTTCGTCAGCTGCTAATTGAAACGCTGTTTCATAATCTGCTCGTAACATTTGAATTCTATCAGGTGTAACATTAGGTAACTTCATACTTAAATACGCAGCTAATCCTGCAACCATGCAAGGAATAAATCTAAACGGAATATCTTGCACAGCTACACCGTTACCACCATCTTGAATACGTCTTAGTCTGTAATATACAAAAGTATAAAAATTACTTTGATCAGGGGCTGGCCACACGTTTACTGTGGGTAAGTTTTGTACATAAACGCTAGTAGCCGTAGTATGTGTAGCTGCAGTTGTATAGTTAACGCCTCGTACACAATTTATTAAATCATTACCACTTATATCACCATACTGAATAGTTTCATTATCTACTTTAATAAAACCAAATTGTGCTAAACCTACAGTAGAAGATAAAGTAATGGTTGTTTCTGTAGCATCTAACGCTTCAGCAGTGGTTATCGTAGTAGAATTCTCTTGACCACTTTGTCTATTAATCCACACTTGGATAGGACGACCTGTAGCATTTTTATTAGGTATAGTAATATAAGTTGATTCAGATATACGGTTAATATTAATGTCTTGTTGATTTTGTCCTGTGCCGGTGCGTGTTACCATGTCTAACAAATCAATTGTGTCTACTGGCAATGGATACATAAAACGATCTTGTTCTAAACTAATTTGACCTGGTTCTACAGTCCACAAGTTAATACCACGATTAGCCCATTCAATTGTCATTAAATTTAGTGAGCGTCGTGCAGTGCGAAGATCATACCCAGTACGTAACTCTTGTCCACAACGCTCAAACGCATCTTCAACAAGGTTATTTAAATCTAAGTTAAAACTAGTGGTTCCTGAGGTTCTATTTACCATAATTAAATTTTTCTAAAAGGTTTTACTTTTTGTTTAATAGATTTAGGTTGAGCTACAAACTGTTGCCCTTTAGCTTTACCTGCTCTTTTAGCTTTTGTGGTAGCCGCATACTCTTGTGGGCTTAATGCTTTAATAGCATTTTCTGGTAAGTATCGCTCTCCTGTTTCGCTAGACTTTTTACCAGACTTAGTTCTCCACTTTTGTTCACCCCATGATTTTAGGGATTGTTGAGACTTAGCTAAGCCACCACTTGCCATTTTCTTTTTACGTCCAGCACAATGAGCCTTTTGAGAAAACCCTTTAGGATTCTTACAGTCAATAGACTTCTTATACTTATCTGACCAACTCACTTGTATCCGCCACCTGCAGCTTTATATTTTTTAGCAACAAGTTGTGCTTTTCTTGCAGACCATTGACCCGCGGCTGTACCGTGTGTTGCTGCAGCTTTTACACTGTTAAAAATACGTTTGCGTAGTCCAGGCTTTGTATAGTTACCTGCTGCATTCACCTTACCGCCTTCTTTTTTACCAAGCGTTTTAGAAATAGGAGCGCGTTGTAATTTATCTAACATAACATCCTTTTTCTTTTTTATAATGCCACCTTCTTTATATTCGGTAAAGTCTGTGTTATCACGACGTTTTTTAACGGTGCCTTTGGGCATCTTAGCAGGGTTTATAGCACCCATACCACGGGAGGCTCTCATTAAATCATCTTTCCTTTTGTTTTACCTTTTTTAGCAACGCCATCTGCGCGTTTAGATACACCGCCACCAGATTTCATTTTAGCCATCATGCCCCCACCCATCATTTTTTTAGGTGCAGCTTTTTTAACTTTACCGCCGTGTTTCATTTTACCTTTACCATCGGCCGCAAAAGCAGGTACTTCTTTACCGTCTTTCATAACCATTGGCATCCCACCTGCTGCATAACCTTTTTTCATCATGTTACCACCTGCTGCATATCCTTTTTTCATCATGTTACTACTCCTTGTATAAATTATTAAAAGTAACCTCTGGGTCCATATACGAATCGTCTTGCTCCGCACAATGAATCCATTGGCTTGGTTTAAAATCAGGTGCTCCTTGTCCAGTAACCCAATATGCCGGACTGGTAACTCGCACTCGATTATTTGGTAATGCCACTATGTTGCCTGTCCATTTACCCGCATCAGTTAGTATAAGTATATGACTTTGTTTATGCTGTGCTGGATCTTCTGAAACTTCGCTTTCAGCATAATCAACCGTAAACAAATACCTTCCGGTGTAAAACTCATTATTAATCTTACATAACCATGGAGATGGTTGTGCTCGGTCAATTCTAATAATACTATGATTGTACGAACTACAATCCCAAGGTTGCGCTAAATGTGTTTGCATTCTGTCAGGCCACTCTTCAAGTGGTATATCCCCGACCAACGCAGTAATAGGCATTCTAGCCCACATTGCTCCACCATGTACATTTGGTTGACTGCCGTCATCTGCTTCACAACCAGTAAATATTACTTGAAAACTAAGACATCGATCAGGAATAGTTGTAACCGCAACTGCCAATGCGTGTACGTATTCTCCATGATAATTTTGATGCCCATTTGTAAATTCTTTTCTAATCCAACATTTAAAATAAGGAATATTACTTGTTAAATACATTAAACAATTTTGCCTCTTGTTTTACCTTTAATAGCACAGCCATCTGCACGTTTAGATGCTAATCCACCTTTAGCCATTTTTTTAGCTGAAAACATTTTTTCAACCATTCCTATCCGTTGGGGTTTTGTTGTTACTTTACTAACAATCTTTTCTCGTTCCGACTTAGTTTTACCTTTGTTATAAAACCCAGCATTTTTTAATGTTTTAACAACTTGGCCACCTTTTTTATATGCTTTTTTTAATTCTTTTTTAGGTTCAGGTTTAGGTGATGCAGGTTTATCTTCTTTTTCTTTAATTAAATCTTTAACTGTCTGTAAAGGATCGTAAGGTTCTTCTCTAGCTCTTATTGCTGAATCATACTTTTCTTTAGGTGATAATTCTCTATATCTTTTTTCAGCGTCTTTATCCATGATTAGCAAATCCTTCCTTTTGTTTTACTTTTAGTCATACCACCTTTTTTAAGAGCAGCTAAGTTTGATTTTTTACCACCATGAAGTTGTTTCTCATGCATGCCTACAGCTTTTTTAACCATAGTTTTATCTTGTTTAAGATCCGTTTTACCCCCATTTTTATAGGACGCTGTTTTTGCAGCATTAGCAAAATCACTTTTTTTAGGAGCTCCTTTAGATCCTACACTACGCATCTTTTCACCAGACCCCGCAGCGATACGTCGTTTTTTTGCAGCAATATTGGCATACAAACCACCCCCTGCAAACTTCTTGCCTTTATCCGCTTTCATAAATTCTTCTCCTACTGATTGTGGTATCCCAGTTTTTCTAGCAAACTTAGGATTATTAGCTACCGCTGCCATTAAGTTATGTTGTTTCTTTGATTTACTAGGCATTTTGATTTCTCCATCTTACACATTTAAAACAATTACAGTCGGGAAAATAATGTCCAGGTTTTTTAAAATTTTCTTTTACTTTTTCTACGTGTTGTTTAATACTTGTTTCAATTTGTTTGCTAAGTATTTCTTTGTTTTTTTGTATAACTTCTGTATGAATAATTTCATCTAATATTTCCTTTTGTTTTTGCTTCTTAAATTTAAATATTTTTTCTATGAAAGCTTTCATACTACTTACCTTTTTTTAACCATCCTTGTACAGTTTTAGTTTCGTAAATACGAATAGCTGTCCATACAATAGTGAATAGTGCTGCGATTGCTGGTAACCAGCTCATTAATGTTCCCATAACCGTTGCCACCGAAGCCCCATCTATTAAATGTTTAGTATGTTCATCTAAATTTGAAAAATATTTTATCATTAGCATTTCCACCTTTTTAAAGAAGCAGCCTTACGAGTAGGTCTACCTTTTTCATCTTTCATAGGACCGGGCATACCAGACATCCTAGCACAAAACGATCTTTTACGAGCGCCGCCTTGTGGTTGAGGAGCTTTGAGGTTTGACCCAGTAGCTGCATTATATTTAGCACGACCTTTAGCAGTGAGACCTGCGCCTTTAGACACAGGGAGCTTCTCACCACGTCCGACTGCTAAGGATACACCTTTTTTCTTACTAGCCATAGAATACTGTTATACCAGCAGCGGTAGGTAAATCAACATAAACACCATTGTTAAAACGAATACCTTCACCTGGAAGAATTGTAGAAATAACTGCAGTGTTAGTTGTAATGTCTAGTGATAATCTAATAGTGCCAGAAGCAGCGGAAGCATTATCATAAAAATCAATTTGTCCTGCAGTACCGCCAGGTTTAATTTGATATCCTTTGACGCGTACAGGGTACGCAGCTACTACTCCATCAGCATTTAAATGTGTGGATAATATATCAGTTTGCATCATAATTAATCTCCTTAGATTAAGAAAGGGTTAATTAACTTGCTTTAATTACAACTACTTTATAGGTTGCTGATGCTGGGTCTACTGAAGATCCTGTAATATTAGTAGCGCGAACAGTGACTGTGTCAGCTGCTGAAACAAACGCATTAAATACAATTCCTGCTGTGGGTGCAACGGGTAAGCCTAATATAACAGCGTCGTTAGCTGCGGCGCCAGTTACGGTAATAGTTAAGTCTTCTTGAGCTGCTGCTGCAATAGAAGCAAAATTAAGAGCGGCTGAAGCGCCTAAAACGTTTTCGAGAGTAAGTCCAGTTGATCCAACAAAACCGTTATCAGATTTGACTGGGCCTGAGAATGTTGTTTGTGCCATGATATTTTTCCTTCATACAAAGTTAAGCTTATCCGTCTTGTATGCGTCTGCCGGGACAGTCTGATAAGCCGGGTAACCCGGATTCCCAAATAATACCTGAATTGGCACTATTTGCAAGTATTATAGCATTATTTTTGTTGGTAATCTATGAGATATTGTGCGGCTTTTGATAAAACTTTTGGATTATCTTTGGCGTGTCCTAGAAAAGAATTACAGTGAAAACATAATAAATCTCTTAATTTTTTAGTAGTGTGGCAATGATCTACACATAAGGGTTCTACTTTGCCTCGTCTTATATTGTCGTTTGCGTCTTTACCACATAATGCACATTTATAATCTTGGCTAGCTAATTTAGTTTCGTATTCTTGGGGAGTTAAATTATATCTGAGTTTTAAATTACATTTTCTACTTATGGCTTTTCGCCACTCTTTAGGCTGCGTTTTATCATAGTCTGATATTTGTTTAAGGCGTTTTTCTTTATTTTCTTCGTACCACTTTGCATGGTATTTTTTATGGTAGGTTTTGCGTGCTGCTTTGTCTTTGAGTGGCATAACACCTCCTAAGTTCAAAGCAGTATAACATAAAAAAGGAGGCTGTAAACCCCCTAATCTATCGCTAAATTAATAACAGTCTGTTACCCAGTCCATTACTTATTCATTACGTACATCGTTATTTCAAAGCCAAATCTCATTTCTGTTGCAGCTGGTTTAGTCCACATAGTATTTTCCTTTTCAAAAAGTTATATAGAGTTTCTACTCTACAACTGCATTATTTCAAATTGCATGAAAACAAACATCAAGAAAACCATGAAAAAAGGGCTTGCGTTTTAAACAAGCCCCTTAGTAGTACGTAGCAAAATGCTAATTAAGCGCCTGGTGAACCAAACATACCAAGTGGATCTGAGAATCCAAATGAATAACGTTCACGGGCTTTGTAACGAACGTTGCCTGTATCAAAGTCACCATCCATAGAGGTTGATAACGGTGTACGGACAAAGTGTTTCATGCCGTTAGGTACATCAGTTGTTAAGAAATATGCATCAGAATCTGTCAAGTAATGGTTAATTGTATAACCCTCTGGGATTGATCCATTGTTCTTAATTGCGTTGATATCGTTGTCAGCTGTTGATACACGTAATTCAGTTTCGAGCAAACGAGTTGCAACGAATTGATTACTTGGAGCAACAACTAATTTACGAGGTTGAGCAGCAATTAATAGCCCACGCTCATCTGTCCAAGCTGCAATTTGAATAACCGCATTTTCAAGTGCAGTTTCATTTAAGTCAGTTGGAGTTGATTGAGTGTTGCTGTTTGTGCCACCACTAACAAGTGGGTGAGCTGTACTAAATAATGCTACACCATCACCACCAGCATTTACGCCGGCAGTAAAGCCATTATTAAGAACTGCGGCAGCCTTAACTTGTTTTGTGTAAGCCATAGCGCGAGCTAAAGCTTTTGTGTAACGTGCTGATAATGTGTCATACAAGTTATCTTCTACAGCTTCTTCTGTGAGGGAGAAACCAAGAGCAATAGTTTGATGATTATATCGAGCAGTAAAAGCTTCTTGCGCATTGTCATAAGCGATGGCTGAGCCTTCGTTTTTAACAGGTGCTGCTGAAAAGCCTGATAGTTTTGTTTCTTCTTCGAAAGAACGTTCTGAAGTCTCTGTTTCGTAGATTTCTTTGTGTTCTTCGCCGTAACGTTTATACTCTAGACCAAACAAAGCGTTAAGTCCTGGGAGTAGCTCTTTAAGGAGCTGTGCGCGTGAAATAGCCATGTGTTATTCTCCTTATACGCCGGTTGAGTTGTTATACTGATGCATAGTTGCATTAATCTTAACGATAAACTCAACAAATGAATCAGTGCCAGTTGCAGTATCTCTAACCACATCAATAATACGAATAGGTAGAGTGTTAGTAGTAGCTTGTGTTCCTTCGTCAATTGCTACTTTTGAATCACCAGTAACAGTTGATCCAGCATTTTGAATTAAAGCGATGTTATTACCAATCGCAGATTTACCCATAGCAGCAACAGTTGTTGTAGAAGAACAAGAAACTACTTGGAATAATGTATCAGGATCATCTGCAACGACTGCAAAAATTTGAGTGCCTGATTTAATTGATTGTGAAGCTGGGTAAAACTGTTGTTGTTGTACTTGACCGGTAGAACCATTTGTGAACTGCACGCCTAAAAACACACCGCAAGGTGTAGCTGTAGTTGTACCTGTGTCTTTTTCAATTGTTCCATCGGAAACACGTTTTACTAAATCGCCATAGAAAATGTTTGTAGCATAGCCGTCTGCAATTTCCATTAAGCGAGTTGACCCCGCAAAAACTTGACCGCCAATTAAATTAACTGGTTTTAAGCCATACGGAGCGTCTACGGTTGGATAAGCCATAATTGTCTCCTTTAAATATTTATATTAATTACCTTTACCAAACGACGTTGTAGCTTTCTTTTCTGAAAAAAGAGGCATACGCGGATCGTTTTGTTTCATAAAGCTGTTGTCCACTGCATCGGCTTGTTGTTTTGCTATGTTTTCATAGTGAGCCTTACGTTGAGCAACAAACTCTTCTGGTATCTTGCATAATAATAGTCCACCAATTTCAACTCCGTCTTTAAACCGAGCATTTTGGTCAACCATTATTTTCATTTCAGGGTGGTCCGCTAATTTAACGGGTTCCCATCCTTCACGCATTTTGGAAGAAACATTTAGATTATCAGCATCGTTTAAAACACTAGTACGAATCCAGCGATATGCCCAACCAGGTACCTTTTTAAACTCAGGTAATAGTGAGGCGGGTTTCCAGCTATCTGCGCGTTGAAATTCTTCTCGTACTTCTAAATCACGATCTAATCTTTTATTATCCATTTGCATTCTCCAATTTTAAAGTTTCTCTTGCATATTGTTCCGGTGTTATACCAAATTTCTTGGCTAACGCTACTTGTGTTTTTGTTAATCGTACTTTTTTAGGCGCGGTACTACGCGTTGCCGGAGCAACTACAGTCGAAGGTTTAGTGCGCTCGGCGGGTTTTTCCTCGTCTAGCGTTGCATCCCCAAAGTATTCTGGGAATCGTTTTTGCATCGTACTATCTATACGACGATAATATTCATCAGATGTAGGACTGATTCCACTTCTAACTAATTTCTCATGTAGACCTAGCGCTAAGCTGGTCATTTCTTCATCTTTACCAAACCATTCGTTTTTCTCTTGCCATTTTAGGGCTTTGTCGTCTGGTTTGTATGAAGGTTGTTCATTTTGTGGTATATATACAGGATTTTCTGCTTCCTGTAAAGTTTTTTCGTATTGAGGCTTATAGCTTTGAGCTTGAGACAATCGCATTTGAGCATCATTCATTTTTTGTTGAGCTTCAATAATTTGTTCAGTATTACCTGAATCATATGCCTCACGATAATCGCGTTTAGCTAAATTAAGCTGATTCTCTAATCCTGCTTTAAGTGTCTCAATGTAAGTTGCTTCGCCAGAACTTAAAGTTGTTTTTAACTTCTTATTTTCCTCGGCAATTTGCTGAGCAAATCTAATTGCTTCTTGTCTTTCTCTGTCAGCTGCTTCTTTAGCGCGTCTTTCGTCATGCCAAACTTTTTTAAGCTGCGCCATACGTTGTTTAACTCGTTCAGAGTAATCATCAAGCGTATCTTTTTCTAATTCTTCTACCACATCTTTTGGTAAAGGCTCGCGACCTTTATCTTGTGGTGGTGTATCGTCTTCTATTTCAAGGTCAATATCATCATCTTTAACCTTGGCTTCTACCTTAACTTCATTTTTAGGTTCAGCTTTTGCCTCTACTTCTTTTTCTTCAGCAGGTTTAGCCGCTGGTATTTCGTCATCATCTGGATATTCAAAAACAATATCTCCATCTTTTACGTCAGCCATAACTTTCTCCTATGCGCGAGTGTAGCCGCGTGGATCTTGCACCACACCTTCTACAGTATCGTCGTTAATAATGCGGAATTCTCTTCCGTGGATTTTAAATCTTGTACCTGCGTATGCACGTGTCAAAACAAAATCACCCTCTTTACACCATGGACCAGTCGGAAATCTTGACTCGTCTTTGTAAGCTAAATCGCCTACTTTTACCACAAATAAAACTACTGTTGAATGTTCTTCAATGTGTTTTGTTTGTCCCGCTTTAACTAAACCACTTTCATATGTTTCCGATGCTTCAGGAATTGCACATAAAATCTTATATCCTTTTGGTTCTGGAAGCTGTAATCCTCTTTCTTCAATAGGAATTTCTTCCGTTTCTACTTCATCTATTGTTGGAATAATAATTGGTCGACCTTGTGCATCTACCAAAGTATTATCCCGTGTGAGTATGTCACTCATCTTCAAATGTCTCCATTCTTTGTGCAAGGTCTTTAATGATACTTTCTGCGACGGATAGACCTCGTATATATCCGACCATGTTAGTGTACGAAGCATAATCTTTTGCTGCTCCGTCTCCTAAATTAAAAATTACTTGTTTGCGCTGATCGTCTATTCGAGACAATAATAGCTCTAGCGTTTGGTCCATTTAATTACTCCTGTAGTTTTTGATTCCTTTGATTTTCAATTTCATGTTTTTTAACTGTTGCATCTAAACCAATTTTTACACTGTCAATAGCTTTTTGTACATCTAATTTATTTTTATCTAGTGTTGCTTTAGCAGCAAACTCCATCCCAGATAATTTTGTTTCTACTTCCATTTTAGCTTTCTCTAATTCTAATTTGCCTTTATCAATTGCAATATCAGCCATAGTTTTTTGTTGTTTGATTTGTAGGTCTTGTGCTTTTAATGCTAACTCTTGTTGTTGCATTTGAATGATTGGGTCTTGAGCTTGTTGTTGAGCTTGCTCTTGTTGTACTTCAACTGCTGATTTAGTAGCAAGTTTTTTAGCCGCTTCAGCCATAACCTTAGATAATTCAAACTCTACATCTTCGGGCAATGTTTCATTAAATTTAGGAAGTGGAACACCTAATTGTTCTTCAAGTTGACGTCTATATTCAAACGCTACGTGCTCATTAATATGCGCCATGGCTGCAGCTTGAATTAAGCCTGCTTGTGGATTTTGTCCTACAAGTTGTAAAATTTTTGGATCTTGCATCGCTGTCATATGTACTTGAATATGGGCTTGATGATCTTGATAAATAAATGCTTTAACAGGTTTACCGTTGATAATATTCATATTTTCTGTCACAGGATCTTTTGGCTTTTGATCATCGGCATTAGGAATTAACTTACCTATATTTTTAACACCTAACACTTCAAGCATTTGTTTATTAAGTTCTACTTGATCATAGATTTGTGGGTTTGCTTGAGCCATTTGCATTACAGCTTGATATTGCACAACTTTTTGTGACATCGTTGCAGCATTAGGATCACTTACCGGTATAACATCTACATTATCATAGTCAGATTGTTTAGCACGTCGATCACCTACTTCAGGTTCGTATGAATACTCTGTTGGAGTGTAATCACGAATAATGCCTTTAAGTAATTTAAACTCTTGTTTCATTGCATAATAAATACGCGCTTGTACAGCACTCATTACTTTGAGGGTTCTTTCTAATATTGCTAATGTAGTACCTACTGGAGACTGAGCAGACATATCTGATACTTTCATATCAGCAGCTGATGCAAAACGTCTACCTTCTTCAATAATTTGATTCATCAAACCCTGTAATACTTGACTTGGTTCTTTATATGGTAGAGGTAAAATGTTGTCTCGGATAGCGCCTGATGGTACATCAACGTCTCTCCATTCACCTGGTGCGATTGGAGTGTCATCACCTTTAATTCGTAAACCTCGTGACTTCATACCACCTGGTAAGTTAGAAAGAGTGCCTGCATCTACTAACTGACGAAGAATCATTGTGCCTGATTTAGCGAAAGCACCTATTAAGTGAATTAATCCAAAACAATAAAACCCAAATCCAGGAATATATCCATAGTGAACAAAGTGCTGACGTTTTTGTTTTAGTTTGTCGTCTGGGTTCCAATTACGACGAATTGCTAATATAGTACCTGTGCCTTTTTCAATTGTTATTACATAAGGTAAAGCTATGTCATCTTCACTATCACCATTGTCTAAATTAATATTAACATGCATTTCTAAGATTTTATATCTGTCATCCTCTGTAGGATTAAATCCTAACTTCTCTGCAATTTGTTTTTCAGCTTCATCAATATCTGAATATGGTTCCCCTAAATCTACATCACGATAAAAACCTGCTACTTGTAATTTATGTAATTCATTTTTAGTCTTTCTCATCACGTGAGTAACACGCTCTGCTGTTTCTAAATTAGATGCACCATAAGGCACTACAATATCTTCTGAAGGAACATACATTGATACTTGGCGTTCCATGTTAGGGTCGTAGTAAACTTTTTTAAATGAGTTACCAGATAAACCTAAACCCCACAACATGCGTTCATGTTCGGGTCTATATTCAGGCATCATGTCCGTGAGCTGATAATTCATGTCATCTTTTACACGTTCGGCAGCGTCTTCTTTTTCTTTTGTTTGCTTACCAATAATGACTGTTTTAACTGGACCCGCCGCTGGAAATGTTTCCATCATAGTTTCAGCTTGAAACTTAACTAACGCTTCTGTCATAAGAGGGTGATACACATTACATGAACCGGGCCATGGTTCTGTTCTATCTTCTACTTTTAAACCTAATAACTCTAAACCATCTACATATGTATTTAACCAATCTTTTCTTGAATTAATATCAGCATCATATTCACCTACTAAATCACCTGATAATTCAGTAAGCTGACCTTCATCCATATCTTCTGCAAGGTTGGCATTAAACTCATCATTAGTTTCTTTACCTGGTACAATTGTAATTTCCATGCTTCCATCATCAAGTGTCACACTTTCAGGATTTTCAATTTCAATACTTAAATCCGGTTGTGCACTTGCTAACTCTTCAATACCTTTAGGTGCTTGGTTTAAACTTTTATCTATATTGTTTGCCATATGTTATCCTTTATGACTTTTTATTTATATTAATAAATTTTCTATATGCTTTTGCTGCTTCTGGTTTACCCATGACTCTTGCTCTTTGTTCCATGGCAATTGCTGCTTGTATTTTATGTGCGTGAGATCGACCACTATTTTTAATTTTAGATACACTTGCTTTAGCATCTTTAGCTGTAGCAAATTTTAAACCATGAATAGTTCCTTTAGGGTTTTCATCTGTGTATAAATCAGAATGTTTTTTTGAATTTGCAGGTTGTCCCTTTTTTCTTGGTATCCTCTTATTCATTTATTATTTCCTTATATTGCGTATAATCTGTTTCGAGAACTTCTATACCCTGGTATATCTTCAGCTTCGTCACTTGGTAACTTAATGAAGCCACCTTGTCTAAACCGCATCAATGCTAGTGTCGTGCTATCAACCAAGTCATCATTCGCACCACTAGGAAAATCATTACACTCTTCAATTACTTCATGAGCCCATCTATGATCAGGTGCCCAGACAATACCACTTCTAAATAAATCTGAAACTGCATTTACACGACTGATCTTGTCTTGGCCTTTACCTGGTGTAAATTCTCCGACAGGAATACCCATACGTCTAAACTCTTGATAGAGTGCAGCACCGTTAGATTTCTTTTCTACTAAAAACGCATCGGGTTCCCATTCTTTGTATTCTTGTATACAAAGTTCTTTGAGCTCTGGAAACTCTAGTCGTTTCTTGATACTATTTAATAGTATTATATTATAATTATTGGTTTCTTCGTTAAAAAAGACACCCCAAGTTGTTAATGCATTATAGTCAGCTCGATTATTAGATTCTTGTGCTGCGTCTAAGCTCATTATCTTAAAGTCACAATCAGGTGGACACTCATTCTCCCATATGTTCCACCACTCTCTTTTTATCAATGCCCCTTCTTCTGATACAGGGTTTTGCATATACTGCGAGTTCCAATACCGAATATCAAGTGCAGCTTTTTTAGATAAGAGTTCTTCAAGTGACCAGAACTGAGGCCAAAGTGACTCCATCTCACCTTGCTTATTCTCTATAATAGCAGGAAACTCCACAACCTCCCACTGATCTACCTCGTCATTCTTAATCATCTGGTCCACAATTTGTCCTGTCAGATCAAGCTTAGACCACCGAGTCATCACTACAATGATGGAACCCCCAGGCATAAGACGCTGTAGAGGACCAGACTGAAACCACTCCCAAGCAGGGAGAAATACATCAGGCCTTCCAAGTTTTGCATCTTGTTCAGAGTGAGGGTCATCAATGATAAAAAGATCAGCCCCGCGACCAGCGAGGGCACCACCAACACCAATAGCAAAGTATTCTCCATTAAAATTAGTTCCCCATCGTGACGCTGACTTACTATCAGCTTGTAGTTCTACCTGTGGAAATATATCTTTATACGCATCAGACCCCACAAGGTTACGGACACGACGACCAAAAGTAACTGCCAAGTCAGCTGTATGAGATGCCATAATAACCTTTTTGTGTGGATACTTGCCAAGAAACCATGCCGGTGCCAAGTAAGAAATAAGCTCTGATTTCCCATGACGTGGCGCAATGTTAACGATAACGCGTTTCTTTTTACCGTTCGTAACGTCTTCAAAGATTTGAGCCAGCTTCCTATGATGCTCTCCTACTATATATCCTGGGTACACATGTTGTATAAAATCTAAAAAGTTCTCTTTACCAGACTTCTCAACCATCTTACTCTTATATGCTTTTAAAAGCCGTTGTAGTTTCACTTTATCCTGAGAATCAGCTACGCTATATAACGCTTCTAACTCAGCGAGTTCTCTACTCGTTATCTTGGGTGCTGTCGTTTCTGTCATCGTCGATAAGTTCTGCGTCTATAGTGTCAGTTTCTCTTTTATTAAGTACTTTTTGTTTTAACTCCGTCAACATCGTGATAAGTTCTTTCTCAACTTCTTCCATGGTTTCATGTTTGTGTATCACTTCAGACTTTTTCTTGAAGGCATCAACACCGTCTACCTCGCCTATACTGCGTAGAGCCGCGATTTGTTCTTTCACGTTCTGGGTATGTTCTACCGCGTAAACTAATTTAGCTACCACGTACTGCTTCAATTCTGCTAGGTCATCTACAATCGCATGGTTATATACATCAACTAAGCCTCCTAGGTATGCCACTTGATCGTTCGCATACTTCTTTAAATCTTGTTTTTTATCTGGGTTCTTAATCATTTCTTTCATAGTCTTTTCCGCAGCTTCTCTTTGTTCAGGCGTCGGGTCTATGTCATGCCCAGTTAAATCAGCAAGCTCTTTATACGTTTTTGATCTTAGTCTTACTTGGTCTTCATTGTTTAACGGGGGTAGTGCTTCTTTAGAATTGCTAGGTATGGGTACGCCTTCCTCTATGTGAGGCATCAACACAACCGGGTTTACGGTATCTTCTTGATTTTGTTGTACTTCTTGGTTCATTATGTGTCGCTGTTACACCTTTGATTAGAATTTGCAGCTTATTCGACTATTTTATACTAGTTTGGGGTTTGGTCGCAACTTTTTTAGTATAATACTACTATGATAACCCTCCTTTTTACACAGCCTGACTTTGCGCTCCTTGTTTTAACCTGGTCTTTCTAGGTTTTTATGAAGCTTACCACGTTAACCTCGGAAAACTTATCTCACCTCTACGACATGGCATGCAAACTGCCACCTTTTAACAAATTTAAAATGCCTAAGTCCTACCGATTAAAGTTTAAGGTTATTAATAACCCAGGTATTTATGGTTGTTTTGACGAAGTTGAGATGCAAATTGAAATAAGTTCTGCCGCTTGTGGTCATTTTACAACAATACTCTCAACTCTTCTTCACGAAATGGCTCACGTTGCTCTCTATGTTAAGAAAGATCCTAAGTTTCACCTTCATGAAAAATCTTTTCTTAAGCTCAAAGCTATTTATTCTAAAGTTTATTCTCTAGATCCTAAAGCAATTTAGCCTGTAAAACCTTGTTCCACCCAAAAACCCGACAAAATCCTTACGAATCAATAACTTAGTCTTACAAATTAGTCTTTCATTTTTTACTTTTTTGCATTTAATTCTGGCCTTGTAAAGTATAAAGTTGTGGTTAGTCCGAATTTTTCACGTTATAAGGTTGTCTACCAAGCATATGAAGACGCATGGGCTTATGCTTTGTATCTTCCGCCACTTGCTCGTTGATTAATGTTGCACCCTCAAAATTATCTTTCTTAGATTCAGTAGGTGCTTGACTATATGGTCGCTTTGAAAGATTTTGATGATTGATATTGTATTTAGTATCTTTATTTTCATCTGCATAAACGTTAACTGCTGCTAATAATATTCCGGCTGATAATACTGTGATTAGATTTTTGGTTTTCATAATGATCTCCTAGTTAATTTTAATTTTTAGTTCGTTTCAATGCTTTTGTTCATGGAGTGCATTATGTGCGATCTTAGGCAAGAAAAAATCTACCTAAATAGGTAGAACGGTGTATACTGATTGGCATATGTCCAATGAAATCATATACTTAATCTTACAAATTAGTCTTTTTTTGTGTAGTATATTACACATTTTTCCGCGATGTAAACTATGCTTTACACCCTGTTTACCTTAAGTCCTTGATATTTCAGATTTTTTTGTAGAAATTTTTTTGCAAAGCCCTTTATTTTTGATAGGGGTGGGTTCCGATATTGCGTATTACAAGGAAGGTGAGAGTTTAACTAGCGGGGTGGGGTAAAACTTTGTAATTTTTATGGGGTATTCACGCGCGATTCAGTGTAATACCAAGTTGGGACTCCGTCTGCTAGGTTTGGGGGGTAGGGTATGGGTGGGGCGCTAGGTTTTACTAGGTTATTTGCGGGGGTTTTACTAGGTGTTACTAGGTAACCAAATAAAACCTAGTAAAATCAAGCGTGTTACCAATGTTGCCACTAAGTTACTTTAAGTTTTACTATGTAACGCTTCGTTTTTACTAGGCTTTTTAAAATGTTACCATGTTACCACGAAAAAAGAGGGGGGCGCGGGGTAAAAACTCGGGCGACTTGGTAACAAAGACACCTTTTTGCGCAACGTAAATCCCCTAAAAATAAAATCGATCTATCTATTCGAAATAGTGGTAACACGGCAACATGATTAAAAATTAATCAATAATAATAATAATTATAATTATAATAATATATATAAAACAGAGACTTATAAAAACTCAATCTCTCAATTTTCAGCCTTTTTCTGTTTTATTAGTAAAGCGGATTAGTGGCAACATTGGAAACATCAATAAAATCAAGAACTTAGCACGCCTAGCAATAACCAAGTAAAAACCACGTTATCTAAAAAACCAAGTAAAACAAAGACTTAAAAATGTTACCACTTTAAAAACCTAATAACCTAGTAAAATGCTCAAGTATAACCCCGCCCGCAAGTAACACCCATTAAAAACGCAATAACAAAAAGATCACCAAGCGCGCTATAAAACCCCCGTAAAATTAATTAGTAAATAAAAGTTGACATATAATAAAAAACATGTATCCTTATTAAACACTCAATAACAAAGGGGGGTAAAAAATGATTAATAACGACATAGCGCAAAGCATAACAAATAAAATCCTATCAGAACTTGAAAAGGGCGTCGCGCCATGGGTGAAACCATGGAACGCGAACGAGGGGTTACCATTTAATCCAATAACAAAAAACATATACAACGGCGTGAATTTTTTCTATTTATCGCTAATTCAAAGCACGGGTGAATTCGGCTCATCAAGCGAATGGGTAACATATAAGCAAGCGCAAGGCGCGGGCGCGCAAGTCCGCAAGGGTTCGAAAGGTGTAAATATTATCTTTTATAAGCCACTTGAGATCAAAGACAAAGAATCAGGCGAGGCCAAAAAGATTCCAATGTTAAAAAGTTATATTGTATTTAATAGAGACATGGTCGACGGGTTACCCGCGCAAGTTAAAAAAGAGATAACCGAATTTGAGGTTATGGAATCATGCGAAAAGTTTATAAAAGATACCCGCGCCAAAATTATTCACGGGGGCGCTAGGGCCTGTTATATACACTCGCTCGATCAAATAAATTTACCCGAAAAGACATCATTTAATACTAGTGCGGATTATTACGCGACCGCCTATCATGAATTAATTCACTATACAGGCTCAGAAAAACGCCTAGCACGCTTAAAAAATGATTCATTCGGCTCAGAGGGTTATGCTTTTGAAGAACTCGTAGCGGAACTAGGCGCGAGCATGTTATGCGCTTATAACGGAATTAATGCTCAATTACAGCACGCAAGCTATATTGATTCATGGATTAAAGCGCTAAGAGGTGACAAAAAATTCATAATTAGCGCAAGCGCCAAGGCTCAAAAAGCCGTCAATTATTTAATTAATAAAGAGGGGGTTTAATTATGGATAACATTTTTTACACTCATTACATGAAACGGGACGGCGCAATTTATAAGGATTTAGCATTCATGCAAAGTAATAACGAGCGCGTAACCTATTTATATAGTTTATTTTTTGAATCACGGCACGCGAGGGCTAAAAAGTTTTATCTAAAATTAATTAAGTTTATTAATAAAAGGGGGCATTTTTAACATGGGGCAATATCACAAAGTTTATAACATAGATAAGCGCGAATATATCAACGCGCACGGAATTAATAACGGCCTTAAGTTAGTGGAACAGATAGGGCATGACATGTCGACATCAACGGCGCTTTTTCTTTTACTTGCTAACAGTAACGGGCGAGGGGGTGGCGACGTCGATGACCATGAATTAATAGGCGCGTGGTCGGGCGATCGGATTGTAATACAGGGCGACTATGCCGAAGAGGGCGACCGAGGTTTTATATCGGATCGGGAAATTGAGGGATATTTAGATATAAGTAATCAAGTGCTAGGCATGCTTAGATCAACGATAGAGGGGCGATAAAATGACATATAAATTATTAAGCGTAAACACGGACACCAAAACAATTAAAAGCAATAGGGCGGGATTTTTAACGGGTATCCTATACCTAGCGCCATATAATTTAAGCGGGGTGAATCTTTGCCCCTTTGCTAAGGTTGCGGGTTGCGTCGATGCATGTTTAAACACGGCGGGGCGGGGCGCATTTAGTAACGTGCAAAAAGCAAGGTTAAGAAAAGCTAAATTATTTAACGAGGATAAGGCGCAATTCTTTACCGAGTTAATCCAAGACATTGAGAAGTTAAAAGCGCAAGCTAAGCGAAAAGGTTTACAGGCGGTTATAAGATTGAATGGAACGAGTGACATCGACTGGGAAAATATAAAAGCAAGCGAGGACAAAACTATATTTGAGTTATACCCCGATCTACAATTTTATGACTATACCAAAAATCCGAACCGCAAAAACTTGCCTAGCAATTACGACTTAACTTTTAGCTATAGCGGAGTTGAATCATTTATTAAGTTTAATAGGCAAGCGCTTGAAAATAACATGAGGGTGGCGACAGTATTTAAAATCATACCGAGTAAATTTTTAGGGCGCAAAGTTATATCAGGTGAAGACACGGACGCAAGGTTCATAGAGAATAAAAACGTGATCGTTGGCCTAGTCGCAAAGGGTAGGGCTAGAAAAGACGCTAGTGGATTCGTGGTATAGGATCAATAAGGGAGGGCGAGGACATGATAAAAAACCTTGCGCGTGATCATACCCCTATAAAACAAAACAAAGAACCAAGTAAAATAAATAAAACAATTAGTAAAATAATAGTTGACATAGTAAAAACGCGGGGGTATATTGGATAACACAGTAAACAAAGAGGGAGGGTGAGCATGAGAGAAAAACTAATAGAGAGATTAGTATGGGACGACATTGACGCCATGATTAAAGACGCAGAACGTGGGGACTTTTTTTATTTTAGTTAGGTGTTAAAGAATAGGTCGCCATATAAAGAGTGGTCAGATGAGGAGTTATTAAACGAGTTTAATGAGAGAGATATGGAGGTAATAGCATGAACTTATTTAGAGAGATAGAACGCGTGACACGAGAGATATACAACGAACATAAAGACGACCAAAAGATATTGCCACTAGGTAATTACTCGGTATGGGTAGGAGGCATTGAAAAACATTCACACCTAACTTATCCACACGCAGTCGCTATCAAGAACGAGTATCTTGAGGACGGATATAACGATGTTGAAATTGAATCTTACGAGGAGGGGGGAAGATGAGTAACGAAATGAAAGATGTTTGTTATGCGTGTGGCAAGGTCGAAGACTATGGCTCAATGCACGAGGTTAACGAGGCAGACTTTGATATTCTTTGTGATAAATGTTTTAGAGAGCAGTTAGATGGATACATAGAAAACTTAGACGCTAGGAAGAATGCGTTTTGGAGGGCGAGGAATGAGTTTCATGCAGTAAAAGAATGTGGTCAATGCGATACCGAAATGGAAGAAGAACACTATGTATGTATTTATCATGAACGCGAACAATTAGCACAGAAAGGATTTTAAGATGACTAGAGAAGAAATGATTGATAAATTAGTAGAGCATGATACAGACAATTTTGATATGCGTGACCTTGCTAATCTATTTAGGTATGGCATGGTGGCATATGAAGATATGTCAGACGAAGAATTAAAAGAGCAATACGCATTTGCTTTTGAGGAGGAAACAAAATGAGTAATGAAAATATAGTAGGAATTATTATAAATGTATTTAAAAACGGCAAAAAAATAAAAAGATATACCGGAAGTATATTAGAGGACGACACGCTTGAGATGATAATGGAAGATGTAGGGAAAAAATTAAATGACGAGGAGGAAAGTAATCATGAATAGATTTGACAATCACATCGAATTAACCAAAGAGCTCACTCCATGCTTTCTTTGCACATGGAATGATAACCAAATTGTTGAAATTCACACTCTAGGCACACTTGAAAGAAAATATGAGGACACTAACCTATTCGATGGGGACTTGCCTATTTATGATTGTTTTCATGGGCAAGAGTTAGCTATAAGTCTCAAAGAATGGATGACCATAGATTCCAATGAAAATTGGAGGGATCAAGTCCTTGTGTGTGGTAACTTTAGAATACAAAGGATTAAATGACCATGAAAAAATTCTTTTTAATACATATCAATGATGGTTCTAAGTATGATGAAAAGCCACATGAAAAAGACATAGAGCATATTCTAGCTAGTGTTAAACAACATGATGGTGAATATGTTAGTGCAAGTGACAAGGGTGTATTTTTTAAGTTTAAATCACAAGAAGATGCTAATGCCTTTAAAGCTTATGTTGATAAATGTCCTAATAAATCATGTAGTGCTGAACATGTTGTGGAGGAAATTAGTCATGGCTAAAAATCAAGAAACCTACACTTTGGAGGACTTACACGCCTCTATAAGTGACATTTATTATCAATTTGATGAGGGGAAAATGGATCAAAAAGAGGCATACACACTAACCAAATTGTGTTGCCTTGAGTTTTTAAAGAACCAATCTGACGATGTTGAAATTGAATCTTACAAGGAGAACGAGCGATGAGTAAATTTTATGGTGAGGGATATGCAGAGGTGAAATGGAGGGCAGAAGATGTAAAAACAATTAAACCTAATTGGTCTATATCCAAATGTGAAGAGTGGTTGAGTGACTATGAGAATAAGATACAAGATCGAATCACTGAACAAGGTTGGGAAGTATTGGAAGAATTTTTAATGAGGAAGAGTAGAAAATGAGGTATCTATCAGTATGTAGTGGCATTGAAGCAGCCACGGTTGCATGGCATGATTTAGGTTGGCAACCAATAGGCTTCTCCGAAATAGAAAAATTTCCGTCTGCGGTATTGAGTCACCACTATCCAGATGTTACTAACTATGGTGACATGACTAAATATAAGGAGTGGAATCTTGAATCAGTTGAACTTATTGTTGGAGGAACACCATGTCAATCATTCTCAGTTGCGGGTCTCAGAAAGGGTCTCGAAGACCCACGCGGTAACCTTGCCCTCATCTATTGCGGAATACTTGAAAAGTTTAGACCCCAATGGTTTATATGGGAAAACGTCCCAGGTGTCCTCAGTTCCAACGGTGGACGGGACTTTGGTTCCTTCCTTGGGGCGGTGGCAGAACTCGGGTATGGGTTCAGCTACAGAGTGCTTGACGCTCAGTACTTCGGAGTGGCACAACGGCGCAGACGTGTGTTTGTTGTCGGACATCTTGGAGACTGGAGACCTACCGCAGAAGTATTATTTGAGTCCAACAGCATGTGCTGGGATAATCCGCCGAGCAGAGAAACGAGGGAAAATTCTTCCGCCTTTACTGCTTCAAGCTTTGGAGGCTACCGTGAAGGAACAGGAACCCTTAGAGCAACGGGAGGAGATTTAGGTGGTGGCAGTGAGACATTAGTCAGCACCAATCGCCTTGTTGCATTCGGTGAATACAGCACAGACGGAACCGCAAGCACAATAAAAGCACGAGACTATAAAGATGCAACAGATTTAATCACTGTGTATCAAACACATCCCGCTGATAGCCGAGTCAAAGAGATGGGCGAAGTGTGTCAAACTGTCACGAGTAGATGGGGGACAGGTGGTGGCAACGTGCCGATTGCAGTAAAAAGTTATTCAATCCAAGGTAGTATGATTGGACGGGCTGACCATAATGGCCCGCAAGGTAACGGAGTTAACGAAGAGACAAGCTTCACACTTAATACGATTGATCGTCACGCAGTTAACGAAGCTCTTCGGGTTCGTAGGTTAACACCGACTGAGTGCGAACGACTGCAAGGATTCCCCGATGGCTTCACAGATATTAAAGAAAAAACACCTGATAGTCACCGATACAAAGCATTAGGTAACTCGATGGCAGTCCCTGTAATGAAGTGGATAGGGAAAAGAATACAAGACATAAACTTTATGGGGGTGGTGAAATGAGTGATGACTTTGAAGATGATGTGACCTATTGTGTGTATTGCTATAACGAAGTAGCAGAATGGCAACAAGTAAGAGGGTGTTGTGGCGAGATACATTTTGCAACAGGAAAAGAATTAAACGACCGAGAAAAAGAACTAGATGAAATAGATAGACAAATGGTAAGGGGTTTGGGTATAGTATATGACCCACCTATGAGTGAGACCGATCAATATTTATTACGAAAAGAAAGAGAAGAGGAACACAAGAGCTATGACTACTAAAATAAAACAACAAACCACAGGTGATAACGACTCAATAGAAGATGTCATCATAGCAATGGGCAGAGTAAAGACAGAAGATGGATTGTTGTTAGGATATAAAGAGGCATGGAAAGAAGTTAAATTAGCAATGAAAATACACGAGGAGAATATATAAATGAGTATAGACATGAGAGTGCCGAGTATTAACGAGATGAGAGAGTTTGTTGGTGAGTATTTGAAAGCAAGAGCATCGTTAATAAACCAAGAAGACTTTGATGACGAAGATATTAAAGAGATGTATGACGAAGTGAATAGTAAGTATAGGGAGTAATCATGACACAACATCAGAAGAACGAAGAAAAGAAACGCAAGTTTGAAGAAGACATTATAGAAGTAGCAGTAGCAGAGTATTATCATTATGTCGATGAGCATAAGAGAACGAGGTCAGAGAAAGATGCAAAGATGTTCTATGACGCTATGCGACTAGGTATTGTAAAGGGCATTAACTATGCCACCAATCAGTATGTGCAATCACTAAAAAACTTTGAAGAACAAAAATAACAGGAGAAACAAGATGAAAATAAAACCAATATATAAGAACTACGAAAGAGAAATATACATGAGCGAATACATTACGATACCAAGAGATCGATATAGAAGATTAATTGTAAGTGAAGTTATAAGTTGGGGCATATCGACTTTCTTACTACTCGTCATGGTGTTGAGATGATTACAACCAAAGAAGATGTGTTAGTAGAAGCTATGGTCAGAGCGGTTGTGTCACCAAGTGATGAAGAAGCAGAAGAGGCACACAAGTTAGTGTTAGAGATTGCTAGGAACATGAAGTTAGATAAAGTGAAAGAGTGTCAGCTGACCGCGTTAAGACTCATTAAACAAAAGCAACAATTAGATCAGATCATAGACAGAGTGATGAACAAAGACAAAATACACTAGGGGGACATATGAAAAAGTTTAGCGTAGTAATGGAAGTAGCCATAGAAGATAAAGAATATGATGACGCGGTTAAAGATGGTCGTGAGCCATCGGACTTTGTGAACGCAGTCTTAACAGATAGACCTCGCGATTTAGGGTTTGTAATTAAGTCATCAGTGTTAGAAATTGAACATAGTCTATTTGATCGACAAAAAAAATACGCAGATCACTTGGTTCAAGCTGACGCATACAACGATTTAGAACAAGAGATTATTAGCCGTGCGTGTATCGGCGGTGTGTGTGAAGACTGATGGTAGATATAATTAGGTTTATAGGTGTAGTGTGGATTGTATATATTTTATTTAAAACATGGTTAAGAAAAGGAGACTAGATTGTGGAGAGAGACTACGAGCAGTATGTAGATGACGAGGTATCAAGCATTCAGTGGGAAGAAACAATCAAACTACAAGAGATGTTTGAGGATAGTGCATTACAGGACGCCGTGGCTTACGCACGGACGGTAAACAACGGATCAAAACGTTTTAAAAAAGAGAACAATCATTCTACAAAGGAGAACAATGATGGAGCAGAAAGAACTATATCAACAAAATAACGCAGACTTACGCGAGCATTGGGGTAATCTTGCAAGTAATTTCTTGGTAGGTAAAACAATCCGTCGTGTGCGATATTTAAATGATCAAGAGCGTGATGATATTGGTTGGGACAAGTCAGCATTAGTTATTGAGTTTACTGATGGTCATTGGATTATTCCGATGCGTGATAATGAGGGCAACGATGCGGGTAGTTTATGGACATCAAGCCAATCTAAACTCAAGGTGATACCCACCATATGACACCCGAAGCCAAAGTAAAGAAGCAAGTTAAAAAGATATTAGATGATCTTGGTGCATATCACTTTTCACCATTAACTGCGGGATTTGGTAGGAGTGGTGTGCCGGACATCATCGCTTGTTACAAAGGGAGGTTCATTGGTATTGAATGTAAGGCCGGAAAGAACGAACCTACGTTGTTGCAAAAACACAACATACGCGAGATACAACGCAATCAGGGCTTGGCAATCGTGATAAATGAAGGTAATATGGAGTCACTATTGGCTCTAGTAAAGGAGATTCAATGACGAAAAAGCAAATCGATATGGTGAACAAACCACCACATTACACTCAAGAACCCATCGAGTGCATAGACGTAATTAAAATCATGACCAAACATCTAACGGGAATTGAAGCTTTCACGTTAGGCAATCACATCAAATATCTTTGGCGAGAACACCTCAAGAATGGCGATGAGGACATCAATAAAGCCGATTGGTATTGGATCAAATATAAACAAGAGCGTACGCTCAGGAAATCCAAACAAAAATAATTTAATCCCTTAAACAAGGAGGTCATATGCTAGAACAAGCATTGTTATGCCTAGCCACAACCATTTACATGGAGTCGGCGCATGAACCAAAAGAAGCACAGATTGCAGTAGGATATGTATTGATGCGACGTGCCGAGTTTGAACATAAAAATGTATGCTACCAAATGAAACGTCCCGCACAATTTAGTTGGTATGGTATAGTTAAACCTCCGTCGGTAATTCGACAGGAATATAAAGACATAGCATACAAAGTATTACATAGATTAGAAGTAGATTATAGTTATGGGGCAACACATTTCCATGACACAACAATTAAAAAGCCTAGATCATGGGCAGGACTACAACCCGTAGTCAAATGGTCGAACTTAATATTTTATAAACGAGGCAATGAAAAATATGCAACTAACCCTTAAAGAACCGTACGCATGGGTGACGGAAGAATTTGATATAAATGGTAAGCTTGTATGGTCATCGATCACGCAGTTTAAACCAAAAGAATTATCGTGGATAAGAGATTTACCCACCAAAAAACATTACCTAACGATCACACCATTATATAAGTGTGAAGAAAAAGCAGAAAAAATTACAGGAGTGAAAAGCTATCGTGAATCTACGCAACGTCTTATTGATGCTTACAACGGTCTTTAATTTAGGGTGTGCATCTGTGGCTACAAGTGTGGCTACGCAAACTGGGGTGCAGTATGCAGGGGAACAGTATTTAATATCACAAAGTAAACCTGTGATTAAATGCAACGTGATTAATGTAATCAAAGGTAATAAAGTGTGTCGAGTAAGTAAAACATATTTAATAAGGAGAGGGTAATGGATAAATTAATTATGGGTATTATTATTGTAGTATCAATAATGACAGGGTATGGGTTAGGTGCATATAACCACATGCAAAAGAAATACAAGATGAATTTAAAATGTATACAAGGTGAACTCTATGAAGAAGTAAGAACCAATATGTTTGTGAAGTCACACCTTGAATGCTTTGAACAAAGGAGTTTTTAATATGGACGGCGTAACAATCGGGCTTGCAATATATTTGGCATTGTGGATTGGGTTATATAAAGATGATATAAAAAAAGACTTAGGTATAGATAAACCTAAAGTAGAACAAACGGAGACCAAAGATGGTAACGCAAAAAATAATTAAAAGTTTATTGGTAGGGTTAGTAATTTCAATCTGCACAACGCATGTGCAAGCAGAACCAAGAATGTTTAGAGATGATAAAGGTAGGTGGCTTAACTCTGAAGGGGGAAACATATATGGGGATTCTCGATTTAATATAGATGCAGACCCAAGATTTAATTTAAATGCAGACCCACGATTCAATCCTTACGCAGACCCAAGATTTAACATAGATGCAGACCCAAGATTTAATATAGAAGCTAACCCTAATTTTAGTATAGATGGTGATAAAAGATACCAATAAGGAGAATAACATGGCAAAGCCATACATTAAAGTAGTAAGCATTAAAGATACCAAAGATGGTGATTGCAAATTAACACTAGATATGAACCAAGCAAGCAGAGAAATTATATTGCGAGCAGGGATTCATAAGGTACTATCAGATTACACAGTAGCAAACTCAAAGAAACTATCATTTTGGAATAAGCTACAAATCTGTTGGAGTATATTGATATGATTGTGTTAAGACCTTCTAGAATTAATGGGAATCTATTGTTAAAACGTTTTCATAAAATGCGTGGGTTAGATAAACGTAAACGAATTGACCAAGAGATAAGGAGGTTAAGAAAAATGTGGTGGCATTTTAAAACGAGGTGGACAGATGATACCGTTTAGCTATGCAGTAGTAGATGACGAAGGCGAGGTTATACGCAAACATCGTTGGTCTGTCAAGGAAGCAAAGTGGTTTACAGATAACAACCCACATGTTAAGGTAGTGAAACTAGATAAACCAATGGAAGTTAAAGAAGACTTATTTAAATTAGTAGGGGAGTGTGTGTTTTAATGAGTAGACATAAAGCAAATACAGATGAAGAACTTATTGTAATCGTAAATAAGTATATGGAAGACTGCCCCAATGCAGGGAGAAATCAAGTTATATTAAATAGTCATGGTAACCACCAACGTATAAGAGAACTAGATAAGCAAGGTTTAATTAGTTTACCAAAAGCACAACCTAGAGGTGGGGTGTGGCGTAAGTATTTTTATATACAATCAAGAGATAAAGAATTTGTTAGATGAATGATGATGCTGACGTAGCTAATGATTTAATGCAACACGCTATCGATGTCGGGATAAGGAATGCGCATGATAAAATCAAAAAATCTTCTAATCAAACAGGGAAATGTATATGGTGTGAGAATCCAATCAAAGATGACAGACGTTGGTGTTCAATTGAGTGCCGAAATGAATTTGAGAAATACGCAAAATAACAAAAACCAAAGGAGAAAGATTGTGCGAAACGCAAATTTAAATAACTTTGATCCAACCGCAAGACAAGCTATAAGAGAATTTGAAGCATGGCAAATGAAAATATTTGCAAAGAACGCAAAGAAAGGGTGGCGATTCTTTCAACCCGACGCGTTCGACAAACCTACACCACGTTCATCTTATGAAGCGTTTGGTGAACAATATGAAAGCGATGACACAGACAAGAAAGAAAAACGTAACGAAAAAATAATGGTTGCAGTTGTAGTAGTTATCCTGCTATTATTATCAACCTTATAAAGAATATGGGCGAAAGCACTTTTTATATGTTTAAATTCGTGATGGTATTTTTGCATTTATATTAACCGCGAGTAGCCCACCAATTAAAACAAACATAGGAACCCTATGCAATTAGTCACACTAGATTTTGAGACCTACTACGACGTAGGTTTTTCATTATCAAACCTAACCACAGAGGAATATATACGAGATGAAAGATTCCAAGTTATTGGCGTTGGTATTAAAATTGAGGAAGGCGAGACGAAGTGGTACTCAGGCAACGAAGTCAACGAAGCTCTCCACAATATCGATTGGAAAAACTCCGCTCTCCTCTGTCATAACACTCAGTTTGACGGTGCTATATTGTCTTTCCGTTATGGTATTATTCCTAGTTTATATCTTGACACTCTTGGTATGGCTCGTGCTATACATGGCGTCGATGCGGGTGGAAGCCTTGCATTCTTGGTTGAGAAGTATTCTCTTGGCGTTAAAGGCACCGAAGTAGTCCAAGCCAAAGGCAAAAGACTAGAACATTTTACCGAGTCAGACCTATTACAATATGGTGAGTATTGCAAGAACGACGTTGAACTCACGTATAAACTTTTTGAAGTCCTAGCACCAAACTTTCCCGAAGAAGAAATAAAACTGATTGACATGACCTTGCGTATGTACACCGAGCCTACACTTGAATTAGATGATGCCCTCCTACAAGCTAGGTTAGAAGAAGTCCAACAAGAGAAGTCTCAGTTATTACAAGGCCTTATGGTAAAACTTGAGTGTGATACAGAAGAGTGCGTGCGAGGAAAGCTAGCCTCTAATAAACAGTTTGCTGAGATACTACAAGAGTTTGGAGTTAAAGTCCCTACAAAGATAAGCCCAGCGACGGGCAAAGAAACATTTGCATTAGCGAAGGGTGACCAAGGCTTTTTAGATTTATGTGATCACGAAGATCCATTCATTCAAGAACTTTGTCGCGTGAGGTTGGGTACTAAAAGTACCATAGAAGAATCTCGTATTGAAAGATTTCTAAGTATTGGAGGTCGTAACAAAGGTAAGCTTCCTATTCCGTTAAAGTATTATGGCGCACACACAGGACGATGGGCGGGGTCAGATAAGGTTAACTTCCAAAATTTACCGGCTAGGGATAAGAAAAAGAAAGCATTAAAGAACGCAGTCATAGCACCACAAGGTCATAAAGTCATTAACTGTGACTCATCTCAGATTGAAGCCCGCGTATTAGTATGGGTAGCAGGACAGAACGATGTCTTAGATTGGTATAAGGAAGGCCGTGATGTTTATTGTGAGTTTGCTACTAAAGTTTATGGTAAGACAATCACTAAAGAAGATAAGACAGAACGTGCAGTAGGCAAGACATGCATCCTCGGATTGGGGTACGGCACAGGTTGGGCTAAATTACAAAGCACATTAAAGCTTGCGGCCGGTGTAGAGTTTGATGATCAAGAATGTAAAAGACTTGTAGGTGTGTATCGAGAAGTTAATGATAAGGTGATTCAGTTATGGGGTGCATGTGATAACGCACTACAAGATATAGCTAACTGGTCAAAAGGAAAAGAACCCTATCACTTAGGCCCGACTAAAGCTTTACTTGTAACACCAAAAGGCATACAATTACCGAACGGTTTGTATCTACAATATCCAGGTCTTACATGGGATACTTCAGAATCCAAGTCTAAATTTGTTTACAAGTCTAGACAAGGTTTTAATAGCATTTGGGGTGGATCTGTCGTAGAGAATGTAATCCAAGCACTAGCCCGCATTATTGTGGGACAACAGATGCTAGAGATTAATAAAAAATATAGACCTGTTTTAACCGTTCATGACGCAGTAGTCTGTGTTGTCCCGGAAAATGATGTAGAGACCTCTCTCCTCTATATCACGGACACTATGTCCACTCCTCCCACCTGGGCAACCGGGCTACCTGTGGCATGTGAAGCTAACTATGGTGATAGCTATGGCGATTGTTGATGAAGAGCATATATTAACTGGATATAATCCTATTTCATTGATGGGTATGATGGATGTTTACCCTAGTACTAAAGATGCCGTGCAAGAAGCTAAAGTCAAAGATGCCGTATTAAAATCTTTTAGCGATTTTGTTAGATTAGGTAGCGCGAATAAATGTATATCATCTAAAAAGAACGCTGGACCTGAATTAGCGGAATGTATATTAGAATATCCTAAAATAATTCTTGAGCCTCATTACACTCAAGATGTAAAAACTATGGCAGAAGCATTTAAAGAAGTAGCTGCTATTAGATTACCTTTTCCCAAGATGACTGTTATTTCAGGGGAAATGGTAAATATAGATTTTAATAATGACTCCGGAATAACACAAGCTGCACCTCATGAGAACCAAAACGGGTCTGTTAACATGTTATATTGTTATTTTTTATCTGAAGTTATAGACGGCATAGAGATAAAAGTATTATTAGGAAAGCCCAATCAAAAAGATAATATTTATATTGATACTGCAAAAATTATTCACGATGGAAATGAATTAAGATTTAAATTATCTGATAAAGTTTATGACCCAAATAGTAGATTAATAATTGAAAAAGAAAAATACATGCCTAGTTATGTTCATTCAGCAATTACTGCTATTTATATGATGACACTAAGTAAAAATAGTTTTTATATGTCAGTACCAACATCTGAAGAAATTAGGGCCAATAGAAAGCGAATTAGCAAAGGCAAAAAACCTTTGATCGAATTTAAAATGGCGGTCATTGAAGGCAAGAAAGCAATCATCTCATCAACGCCCCATGGTACTCATGCTTCACCTCGTTTACATTGGAGACGTGGCCATTGGAGAAGAACTCCTAAATCTGGCAAACAAATTTGGATTGCCCCAATGGAAGTAGGCGACGAAGATAATGGTAAAATAATAAAAACCTACGCAATAGGTAAATATAGTTTATTGGAGGCAAGATGAAAAACACCGCGCAGAATAATATAACAGAAGCATGGATAATATCTAAACCTAATAACGAAATGTTTGAAAATAACTTTGATTTAATTTTTGGTAAGAAAAAGAAAAGTGATGATGTATCTCCACACTTACATGAATATCAACTTAATAAATCAACAGGCGAAGTAGAAAAGGTAGAAGATGGCACAATCACAAATACACAAGAGTAAGCGTCATAATAATCCTATGAAAACTAGGAATGATAGACCCAAGTATAAAGCATTTACTATTAAACAATTAGAAGAAGCGTTAGTTAAAGCTGAAAAAGGTAAAAAGCGTACAAAGATTGAGACTGAACTCGTCAGAAAAATAAATAATGTCTGAGTTTAGCTGGTCATACTCCTCTCTCAAGCAATATCAAAACTGCCCCAGGCAATACTACGAAATTAAGGTTGCACAAAATTATACAATCATTCCATCGGAGCAAATGAAATATGGAACAGAAGTACATAAAGCTTTGGAAGACTATGTTAAAAATGGTACGGAACTTACAGTTAATTATCTTAGGTTTAAACCTGCAGTGGATTCTCTTAAGCAAATACCCGGCGATAAATATCCCGAATATGAAATGGCTTTATATGAAGACCGTACGCCGTGCGATTTCACTGATGATAACCGTTGGGTGCGCGGCATTGTTGATTTACTTATTGTTGATAATGATTACGCTTTCATCGTGGATTATAAGACTGGCTCTCATAAGTATCCCGACCCTAACCAGTTAAGACTGATGGCACTTATGACGTTTGCACATTTTCCAAATGTCAATAAAATTAAAGCGGGTTTATTATTTGTAATGCACAATGTATTTATCACAGAAGAGTACGAACGTAAAGACATAGATAAATCATGGGAGAAGTTTACAGGCCCATTGACAAGACTAACTAATTCCTATACTGACGATTCATGGCCACCAAACCCTACGCCTTTATGTAGATTTTGTCCAGTAAAAACCTGTGAATTTAATTGGGCATGAAACGCGAAACAAAAAAAATAGTAAAATATTAGTTGACACATAGTTAAGCTCGTAGTATTATAACTAGATGGAAATTATTGAGAACACAGCTGTAAAGCTGACCGTGCCGGAACATATTGCTCCGCATATAACAAGCAATATAGAAAAGTCTGAAGTCATATCACGCAACGGTAATCTTACCGAGATGGTGGTTTATTGGGATGTGCCAGAGATGACCAAGCTTAACCAGATTGTTTCTTTCCGAAACAATTTACCCTCACCTATTCAAAAAGAATATACCTATCCGGGCTTATATAAACCTTTTAATCATCAAAAAGTTACTGCTGAGTTTTTAAGCATTAATCATCGTGCCTTTTGTTTTAACGAAGCTGGTACGGGTAAAACTTCTTCTGTGATATGGGCCACCGATTATTTAATGACGAAGGGCTTAGTAAACCGAGCATTAGTGATATGTCCTTTGTCGATTATGTATTCTGCATGGCAGGCTGATATTTTAAATACGGCGATGCATCGTTCAGTGGCGGTCGCACATGGTAGTGCTGATAAAAGACGTAAGATTATTGAAGGCGATTACAAGTTTGTCATTATTAATTATGATGGTGTGGCTATTGTTAAAGACGCTATTATGAACGGTGGTTTTGATTTGATTATTGTAGATGAAGCAAATGCTTACAAGAGTCCACAAACCGCGCGCTGGAAGACGCTGGCTAAACTTCTCAAACCTGAAACAAAACTATGGATGATGACAGGTACACCTGCTTCGCAGTCCCCCGTTGATGCATATGGCCTAGCTAAACTTGTCTGTCCGCAGAACGTGCCTAAATTTAGTATGGCTTGGCGTGACAAGGTTATGTATCAAGTGACAAGATTTAAATGGTTACCTAAAAATAATGCAAGGCATGAAGTCTTTAAAGTATTACAACCCGCTATCCGCTTTTCTAAAGATGAATGTCTAGACTTACCTGATGTCATGTATCAAACAAGAGAGATACCACTATCACCACAAGTTCAGAAGTATTATAAACAACTCAAAGAACAGATGATGATTGAAGCTGCCGGTGTTCAGATTAGTGCTGTGAATGCAGCCGCAGGTTTAAGTAAGCTTCTACAGATTTCAGGCGGTGCTGTATATACAGACAAGAAAGAGGTATTAGAGTTTGATATCCAACCTCGCTTAAATGCATTGATGGAAACTATAGATGAAACAGAACATAAGGTTATTATCTTTGTACCATTCAGACATACGATAGAAATTGTATCTAAGTATTTAACAAAGCAAGGTATTCATAACCAAGTCATACAAGGTGATGTATCAGCAACACAACGTGCTAATATTATTAATCAGTTTCAGACGATGGAAAATCCAAGAGTCTTAGTAATACAACCACAATCTGCATCTCATGGTGTGACATTGACGGCCGCGAATACCGTAGTCTTTTGGAGTCCTGTGATGAGTGTTGAAACATACTTACAATGTATCGCTCGTATGGATCGTGTAGGACAAAAGAATAAGATGACGGTAGTACACTTACAAGGTTCGGAAGTAGAAAAGAAGATGTATAACATGTTACAAGGCAAGGTAGATTTACATACAAAATTAGTTGATCTTTATAGAGAGGAGTTAGAGAAATGAGTGAAATCATAGAAGTAGAATCAGAAGTTGCAGTAGAAGCTGATCATGAATCAGCACCGAAGTTAGAAGAATTAGTCAAAACCTATTTGACAATTAGGGATGCTAAGAGTAACCTGTATAGAGAATATCAAAACAAGAACGGCCAATTAGAAGAAGAGCTAAAACAGATTGAAGTTGTTTTACTTGACGAGTGCAGTAAGATCGGTGCTGATAGTATTCGTACTAATGTAGGTACTGTAACTCGCACTGTTAAAGAAGATTATACATGTGGTAATTGGGATGAGTTTAAAGAGTTTGTAATACAAGAGAACGCATTAGAATTACTACAACAAAAGTTACATCAAGGTAATTTTAAAGAGTATATGGCTAATCACGGCGGAGAAGGTATGCCACCTGGTATTAGTTCAGTAAGAGAATTTAGAGCAACAGTAAGAAAACCAACAGCAAAATAAGGAGCAGTATATGAGTATCGATTTAATAACGCAGTTACAACAGAATTCTTTGATGGCATCAGGCGGTCTTAATGCAGACACTTTAGCCGTCGCCGGTCGTGCTAATAATAGAAGACTTTCAGTTGAAGGTGGTAAATTTAATTTAGTAGTGAATGGTAATGAGATTGCGTCGACTGATAAAGAGATAGAAGTTATCTTTGTTAAGATGGCTCATACTCCTTCTCGTACATTCTATGGCAGTGCTTATACACCAGGTGCTAAATCTAAACCACTATGCTGGTCTAATAATGCACAAACACCTGATGCAGATGTAAAGACACCACAAGCACCTGCATGTAATCAATGTGCACACAGTATTCGTGGTGCAACACCAGCATGTAAATTATCATGGAGAACAGCAGTTGTTCAACCAGGTAAACCGAATGATATCATGCAACTAATCTTATCTCCTAAGTCTTGCTTTGGTGAAGAGGTTAACGGCAAACGCCCATTCCAAACATACATCAGATTCCTAGCAGCAAATGGTATTAATAACAATAACGTGATTACAAAAATATCGTTTGACAAATCTGTAACCTATCAGAAGCTTTTATTTGAACCAAGTGGTGCTGTGCCTATGGATATGTTAGAAGTGCTTAACAATATTTCTCAATCAGACGAAGCTAAAAACTATGTGACACTACGTGTTTACCAAGAAACAGAAGAGGAAACACCAGTCGCTCAGCCGACGCTTACTACACCGAGTGCACCACCTGTAGTACCACCTGCAGTAGTACCCGTAGCAGACGTCGTTGAACCTACATTAAGAGTGTCAGAACCAACATCAGCACCTGTTGCACCAAAAGCAGATGTAAGTTCAATTATTAATAAATGGTCTGCGAAGTCATAAGGAGAAATCATGGCTAGACCATATAGTGAAAGGTTTTTACTGGATCTTCATAAAGCAGATCCCACGCGTATTGGTATACAACTGGGTAAGGTTTGTGTAAAAGCAAATTTACCTACGTCGTATGTTGCTGAAGTTTTTGATGTGTCAAGGATGTCGATACACAATTGGTTCAGAGGCCAGTATGTTAGAGAGAAGAATTATGAGCGTATTGCTAAATTTATAGGCAAAGTTGATAAGGCGTTAGAACGAGGTATATTACCTGCGCCGACAATGAAGGTAGCTAAAAATTATTTAGATGCAATAGGCAAAGATATATAAACGTAGTAGAATAGGATTTCTCCAGTAGTAATTTTAAAAACACACTTTTGTGTGGTGGGGAACTGTTGACTAAAAATTTAGGAAACTGCAATGATTAAAGAATTTTATAAGAAAGCTTTGCCCTCAACAGGCGTGTATTGTGTAGCTACGATTGACCCTGTTGCAAAGATTACAAAGCATAAGTTTGTTGAATCAATTGATGACTTAGAAAGCTTTGTAGAATCTAAGAAAAATACGAAGACTAATATATTTGTAGCACTTAGTTCATTCAAAGGTTATAGCCGTAAAGCTGATGAAGCCCAAGCTGTGAAGTCTTTCTTTGTTGACCTTGATGTCGGAGAAGGAAAAGGCTATAACTCCAAAGACGAAGCACTCGATGCTATAGATAAGTTTATTGAAGCTAATGAATTACCTCCGCCCGTACGCATTGATTCAGGTGGTGGCGTACATGCATACTGGATATTTGATAAGGATGTCCCTGCAGATGAATGGAAGCCTTACGCAGAAAAGTTTAAAGACTTTTGTTTGAATCATGGCCTAAACATAGACCCAGTAGTGACAGCAGACTTGGCTCGGATTTTACGATGCCCTGACACATTCAATCAAAAGACTGACCCTCCGATCCCTACTAAAGTTTTAGATAAAGAAATTCAAGTATATTCGTTTGATGAATTTAAAAACTTTTTAGGGCAACATGTACAAACACAGGAAGAAATTCTTGCATCAATTCCTAAAGGCCAACTATCCGAAGATCAGATTAAAGCTGCTAAGTTAGATAACTATCAAACTAATTTTGAAGAACTTGCTGATATGTCAGTTGCCGGCAACGGATGTAATCAGATTAAATTTATAGTACAGAACGCAGCTATATTGACTGAACCTGTTTGGCGGGCAGGGCTATCTATCGCTGTAAATTGTAATGATCATGAGCAAGCTATTCATTGGATTTCAAGCGAGCACGCTGGGTACTCTCCAGAAGCTACTATTAAAAAAGCACATCCTGGCGGCAAGAAGTTAAGCCCTTATTTCTGTAAGACATTTGATGAAGTTAATCCTGGTGGTTGCGAAGAATGCCCACTCAAAGGCACGATTACAACACCTATTAATATAGCTAAAAAGTTTCAAAACGTTGAGCCTTCAGATAATCCAGTAGTAGAAGTAATTCACCCAGTCACAGGAACTGTTTCAACGCAATTAAGAACATTGCCCCCAGAATTAAAAGGCTATGAATATGGGATAAACGGCGGTATTTATTATGTTGAAACTAAATATGATAAAGATAATAAGCCGATAGATACAATAAGAACAACGGTATCTTTATATGATATTTATCCTATTAAGCGAATCCGTAGTGTGGCCGATGGTGAATGTCTACTTATGAAAACGGTACCACCTAATGATCCGGAAATAGAATTCTTACTGCCGTTAAAGCATGTGTATGCAGTGGAAAAGTTTAAAGAAGTTATTTCGAGTAATGGTGTTTTATTTAGTCCAGGAACTAAGGAAGTGGGGTTATTAATGCAATATATAATTAAATGGGGTCAATACCTCATGAACAAACAATCAGCAGAAGTCATGCGTATGCAAATGGGGTGGACCCTCGGTCGCCAATCGTTTGTTATTGGAGGTACCGAGTATCTACGGGATGGTAGTGAAGTAGCTTCACCTACATCTCCCCTTTGCCGAGGCATCGCTAAACACTTACAACCTATGGGAACATTAGAAGGTTGGCAAGAATCTGCAAACAAACTTAATATGCCAAGTCTAGAACTACATGCATTCACAATGTTAGCAGGTATGGGTTCGGCATTGATGGATTACACATCTACATCGGGAGTGACACTATGTTTAACAGGTGAATCCGGTGCGGCTAAGACAGGTGCTTTATATTCTGCACTCTCTGTATGGGGTAATCCAAAAGATTTATCTGTATTAGAAGCTACAGAAAACGGTATGACAGGTAGATACTTAGGCCTACACAATATCCCATTTGGTTTAGATGAGGTGGGTAATATATTACCTAAGTCTTTATCACAATTAATCCATAAGATTTCACAAGGTAAGTCTAAGATTCGAATGCAAGCATCTGTGAATGCAGAACGTGAACATGAAATGTCGGCGTCTTTAATTGCAATCTTTACATCTAATCAATCTTTATATGACAAGCTAACCACTTTAAAGAAAGATCCTAATGGTGAAGTAGCTAGACTTATTGAGATGATGGTAAGAAAGCCTGCAGTATTTAAAGATGAAGCAACCCTTGGTCGAGAAATCTTTGACCAGTTTAGATTTAATTGTGGCTGGGCTGGACCTTTATTTATTAAAGCTGTATACAAAGTAGGTGAACAAGGCGTTAATAAGATGATTGATGCTTGGTGCTTACGTTTCAAAAAAGACTTCGGTGAAGATACTGCATATCGCTTCTATGAAAACGTAGTAGCTGCCGCCATGACTGCAGGAGAAATTTCTAATGAAGCTGGTATTACTAAGTTAGATCTAGGTAGAATTTATGCACGTATTGTAGGTGAAATGATTGCAATCAGAGATAACGTAGTCAAGGTTAATAGTGTTAACTATGAGTCTATTCTATCTGATTACATCAATAAAAACCAATCAGGCATCTTAGCATTTAAAGATAATAAGATTACTATGGAACCTAGAATGGCTTTAGTTATCCGAGTCGAGAACGATAGTAATATTATGTATATATCTAAGACAGAATTTGATAAGTACTTAACAGAAAGTGGCATCAGTACTAAAGAGTTCTTATTCCAAATTAATGCACTCGGTATTAAGGTTGATGCAGGTAGAAGTTCTGTTAAACGTATGAGTGCTGGGTGGAAAGATATTGGTAAGTCTGCAACACGTGTGTATAAGATTGATTTATTAACTATGCCCAATCTACATGTAGGTGAAGATGACAGAGTTTAAAGAACCTGAATGGGTATTTCCATTTGAAGGCATGTTGATAGGAGATAGTTTCTTTATACTTACACTTGAACCATCTATTATGCTCTATGCAATCGAAAAAGGAGCGAAGCGGTCTCAAATAGTTGTACGATGTTTTGTGACACAGAAAGACGGGTGTCTAGGGGTTAGGGCTTGGCGTATTGCTTAAAGTCCTGCTTTGACTCTTAGTGCACCTATGTTTTGTACCATGTTATTAATACGTGCGTCAATAATATTTAGTTGACTTCTTTTCTCGTCAGAACTTAAGTTACCTGCTATGATGCGTTTACGTTGTTCACGTAGTATCTTCATTTGATTTGATATAGCATTCACTTGTCCACGGATAGCTAAGATTTCTTTTTTGTCTGTCGCATACTCTTGAGCTTCTTCTGGAGTACCAAACTTTCTTAAGTGATTTAATGTTGCAGTCACTTCATCAGATCTATCTTTTAAATCATAATAGTCATTAAGTTGGCCTTTACCTTCTGGGCTATACATAAATGAACCAATCATAGGCACTCTGTATAAAGGGGTAGTAGGTAGCTTATCATTAAAGAACATATTAGCTGTAGCATCAATTCCGTAAAGCACGCCCGCAGCCATCGTACCGCCATAACCTTTAATGAGATGATCTAAATTAACTGGAGAAATGATACCTGTTCCCCCTACAAGCTTAGCTAATTCCGAAGTGTTTTCCGTAAACTGCTCAGACGTTGCAAGATTTTCTAAACCGCGTCCAACAATTGGGTTGCCAGTCAAAAAGTCATGATTAGTTACAACCTCAACACCTGCACGTAAAGCTTGTGGCATTAAGTTAGGACCAAGTAAACCGTCAGCAAACGAACCGCCGATAGCTTGCATAAGCTTAGTTGAGTCCATCGGATTAGCGGTGCCTTCTCGATTGATATATTGCCATGTCATTTCAGGAATAGCTTTAGTCAACATAGCTATTTCAGATGCTACTGGAATTTTAACGCCTGTGCCCGGAATAATGAATGATCTAATCTTTTGTCTATCATCTAACTTCTGATACTCTTCATCCCCGCCTACAGTCATAGCGTAGATAGTAGATAACGCAGCTATCTTCAATGCCGTTTGTGCGAATAATATCTGGGCTTCTTTTTTCTCGCGACCACTAATACCTTCACCACGCATAGCACGGATCAATGTGTCCATACCTTGAATATATGCATTTAAGAACGGCACAACTTGAGATAAGACTTTAACCTTATTACTTGTACCACGTTTCTGCCAGTGAATAATATTCATAGCACGGTCCATCGCTAATACTTTATTACCGCCTGTAATAGATCCGTCAGCATTCTCAACACCACCTGTTTCAAGTAGTGTACGTTTAAATACAGCACGACGTTGCGCCATATCAGATGCCGCTGCAAATTGTTCTGTTTTGTCTAGAGCTCGTTTACCAAGCGTATTAGCTTCAAGACCTAAATCACGACGCATTTTATTTGCAATATCTTTTGCATTATGTCCAAAGCCACCACTGATACCAAGACGATTCATTTCTTTAATGATAGGATCATTAGGGTCTTTTAATGTTGTATAGAAACTCTTGAACACTTCACCCATAAGTTTGAATGGTCTATTCACACCGGATAACATGGCTGCACGGGGCGCGTCGTTAAATAACTGATAGACTTGGAATGTAGGCGCTGCAGTCACACCAATACGGAGTGCATTACTTGCTTTACTCATCAAGCCTAGAATAGGACCTAAGGATGGTTCTAAACCATATACTGATGTAGCAAATAAAGGATCTGTATATTCAACATACTTACGTTTACCATCAACAAAAATAGGTGTCATCACATCTTCTTTACCTGCGGGAATTTGATAGTGATAGATGGGTTGACCTGCTTCATCATGGATAGCAAGTTGTTTTACAAGGCGTTTATTTGCATTATTACGAACCGCTGCGTTAACTGCCCACATATGACGTGTCAACATATTATCTAATACATCTAAGGTTTGTCTATCAGAACCCTCAAACGCATGTTGTTTGCCGATATCAGCTAGACCCTTAAAGTATTGTTTAGCACCCGGTGTTACATTATCTAAGTCTTCCATAACTCGGAACAACGGCACATAGCCTTTAGTACCACGTAGTTTATCCGCGTACTCTTTAGAGTAGATCTCAGCTTTCTCAAGCATATCAATTTCATCTAACCTAACCTTATCATAAATTTCCGCCATTCTTTTAACTTCAGGAAACTCATCTACATATTTTAATGCCGGTTCTATCGCGGCACGTTGTTCATCCGAGATATATTTAATTTCTTTTTTGTATTGATCTTTAAGCTTTTGATTTTCTGTGCGTTGGATGAGCGCTTCGTATTTATCATTGTTTTCTAATATTTCTTTATTTCTTACGGCTTGTAGATATGCATTTGCTACATGTTTTGCATCAACCGGGCCTAAAGTTTTTGCTAATTTACCTTGTTCATCAAAGATAGCACTGATGTGATATGGTGAAGGTTCTACTTTTGCTACACCACTTTCATCAAATATAACACGGCCTTCTTTAGCTGACACAGAACCGAGTATGTTACCGTTTAAAGCTTGGTCGTACAGAATATCAGCACGGACATTACCTAGTGCATCATTGACACTACCATTAAAATCTTTGATTAACCTAGACTGAACACCTGCACCTGCATAAGCTACCTTTGTTCTACCTTCAAGGAACGCTCGGTCTATAGAATTAGTAATGGCTTTTCTACCTTCTTCTGATTTAAACTGATCATAGGTACCGGTCGCAAACTCTTTAAATGCGCGCTCTTGGTTTTCACCTGGTGGACTAAATACTTTAGTGTCTTTAAATCGGTCAGATATAGGTAGTTCAGCTTTTGCATACTGGATTTCTTTTGTAGCTGGTTTAATTTTTCCTGCGAGTGACTTAGCTGTTGACCTATTAATTAAGTCTTGGATGTCACGAACATCCATTCGGTTAGGATTCCATAAACCTTTTTTCAATAAGAAGTTTTTGATAGCCGAGACAATACGACGCCATAACGTATGATTAGGTGCTGATTCACCAAGTCTAGCTAAGACTTCTTCGCTATGCTCACGACTACCTGGTGTTAATTCTTTATACCTATTATTAACGTGTTCAGTGGCTTCGCGAACTGCTTTGTCTGTATCCTTTAGTCGGCTGACGGTGCGTAAAATATCCCTATATAAGTCTTTACCTGCCATACCTTCAAGACCATAGTGAACACCTACTTCATGCAATAATTTACGAGGCGCTTCTTCCCTAGATAGACGATCAGTAATAAGATGTGCTGCACCCTTATCAAAGTATGCTACTGCATCAGGTGCTATGTTAGCAGGTAAGTCTTTACTTTCAATTAACTTAACATCGCCCCGCTCCATAGCTTTATTGATATTATTACCAAATCTATCTCTAAGTGCCGCTACAATTGTTTCTGGTGTTTCTCTTGTAAGAGCCATTTCACCACGGGCTTCTTTAGCTTTAGACGCTAATGATTTTTCATAAATGACAGACCCATATGTAATATTATCTAAATCTGGAATTCCTCTGACATCAACACCTTCATAACCAAGTTTTTTCATTACTTCAGTAGCAGCGGTAGGAACATACTCATTTGTATGTATTACTTTTTCTACGTTGGGCGCAGTTTTTTTAACTTCTTCTTCAATAAGACCTTTAATTTTTCCGTATTGACCTAAACCAAGACTTTCACTAAGTCTTGAAGCAGCTTTGTCATATAAACTATTTATATTTTCTTTAGCTCCAAAATATCCTTCCCATTCAGTTTTACCTTGGGCTAACTGAGTAACAGCGTCATTTATAGCTTTTAAACCGTCATGTAATTTAAACGCATCTTCTCTTGTTTTGGGTTTAGCTAAGTTATATTTAGAAAAATCTATTTTTTGCATAGGTCTATTTATACGAGTTCCTTCAGTTATAGGTTGTCCTGTAAAATAAACTCCTGTGCCAAAATGACCTGTACTTCTGCCTGAAGACATTCTACCTAAAGTAGTATCAAACCCATATCCTAAATTTCCTGCATGATACCCAATATCTTCCTCGCCTTTAGCATACTTCGGACCTTCTTCACCTTTTAATACTTCAGTAGATTCAGGTGCTAGTGGAGCACTGCGTCTCGCCTCTCCCATTTCAGTTGGTCTAATATTAGCTGTAGGCTCAACACCTCTAACTCCGACAGGCTCTGAAATTCCTTCGGCTCGTCCTGCCATGGGTTCTCCAGATACTTGAATATTTTCTCTATCTGTTGTGGACTTAAGTCTTTCATCTTGAGCCTCTTTCTGTTTAGTTTCTAGAGCTTTTAAATTATCTTCAACTTCTTTAATCTTTGCTTCAATCTTATTTTTTACTTCGGGTTCAACGCCTTTTTGCTCTTTAAATAAAGTTAGCCCGTCAATAAATTGCTTTGCTTCTTCGGGTTTATTTAAATCTAAATCACGGAGTCCACCTTTTTTAACAAGAGGAGTACTTGCTTTAATACCTAAATCCGTGAGTGTTTTATCTGTAACAAATTCTTCAGGAAATAATTCTGAGCGTTCTCTTTTTTGTAGCTCACCTATAGTTAATTCTTTTTCTTGTTGTGTGATAGGGTCGATAACAAATTGACCAGAAGGTTCATTGAGTGCAGCTTTAATATCTGCTTGTTTTGTTTTAATACCTTCACGTTGTTGACGTTGTTCTAGACCTTTGATGATGTCACGTTGTTCACCGCGTTCGTATACACGGCCAACACCACCAAGAGGACCCATGAGAGATGTTTGATATGCTATATCGCCGTATTCTTTTAATGCATCTTCACCTGTAAGAGGTAACCCTGCATAAAATCTTTCAATAGCTTGTTGTGCAATTTCAGTAGGTATCTCAGCTAGTTCTGTTTTTAATGTGCCTTTAGCTATTGCTTTACCCAATGATTCTTTTGCTAATTTTGCACCTGCTTCTGTGGCTAATTCTTTAGATGAAATACCAAATACTCGTGCTAGTCCACTGAAGCCTAGTGCTAATCTATCTAATGCTGCTTGACCCGCACCTGAAGCAAAAGCACCTGTCGCATTTATATCAACAGGTTCACCTCTAGCAATTTGTTCTTCAGCTTTACGTTCAGCACTTGATCCTGCATAGGATAATAATGGTAGTAAGACTGACCCTGCAAGCGCAGTAAATGGTTTAAATTGTGGAGGAACTGGAAGCATAGCACCTGCTTTAGCACCAGCATACATAGAACCTACAAGAGGCACTTGTTCAGTAATAACTCCTGGGATTTGAGTAACAACTTCTTTGGCGGCTGGAAAGAAACCTTTTTGTTCATACGCTTGTTTTACAGCTTCTAAACTACCTGCTGGTCTTTCGGTAATATCTTTTTGTCTTGATATGCCTTCTAGTGCCGCTTCTTTCGTGCCAAATGGTAATTGAGCACCTGTAATAATATTAGCACCCATACGCTTAGTACTACCTACTAAAGCTTCAATAGGACCAGCGGTCTCGATAGGTTTATTTTTTAAGGCTAGCTGATTTTCGATAGCAGCAATAACTTGCTCACGAGATGCTCCCTCGGGCCCATCAATAGAATACTCTTTACCGTCAGGTCCTGTAATTGAATACGTGGGCATTATTTAACTTTTAAAGGGCCCCACTGTGAGGAAGAAGCGGAAGCAGACGGAGCTGCACTACCAGAAAGTTTAGCTCTTTGGTCTAATATATAATCTGCGGGAGTAGGATATTTTTTAATAAAATCTTTATCATATTTACTATTATCCCAAATAATTGCTAATTTATCATCATCTAGTCCACTTGAACCACTAAATGATTTATACGCTTGTGTAACTTTACTTACATCAAATACTTTACGTACGGTGCCGTCTTTATCTTTGACAGTTTTGTAATTATCCTCATCTTTTTCAGCAAGACTTAAAAAGGTTTCAAAGTCAGATTTCCTAGCCGCTGCAATCATAGCATTCTTAGTTGATACGTCAGCTGAATACTTCGTACGAGCGAATGCATTCTTCTCTTCCATATCTTTAAGTTTAACTTGAGCATTACGTGCTTCAACCGCAGCTTCACTATTAAGCCCGTATGTAGCCGCTGCAATATCTTCAGCGCGTTTAGCTTGTTGCATTTTAGTTTTAATATCAATTTGTCTTTCAGTAAGTTTGTCAAGTCTATCTTTAGCTATTACGTAGTCAGTAAGTCCTGCAACAGCCCCTTCAGATAAGTTCTGAATTGCAAATGGTGATTTACCACCAGCCATAGTAAAGCCAGCTCTAGCTAATGCCATCCATGGTGCCATACGTTCTTGTTCACCAGCACCTGTCTCATATTTCTTAACAAGTTTTTCTAGGTTAGCACGTTCAGGATCTTCGCCTACCATCTTTCTATATCGTTCCGCTCTCTTCTCAGCTAAGCCTTCTGTGTCTTCTAATAAGCTACTGATGCCCGCATCTTTAGGAGTTACTGCAGGTCCTGGCATAGGTTTAGTTATATCTTCAGTAGGTTTAGTAGGCATGGTATCCATGCGAGGCATTGCGGCCTTTCTATAAGGCTCCATATTAGCAATATCTTCATTAGTAAACCTAGCACTTGATCCAGTATCTAATGAAGCAAGACCTGGAGGAGCTAGTCTTGGTTTTTCTACCGTCGGCGAACTACCTATAGTTTTTTTCTGTGCCTCTAAGTCTGCAATCATTTTATCAATTTGAGGTATAGTTTGTTCTTGTGCAGTTTTTTGTTCTGGTGTGAGAGGTGTTAGATAGTCATATTTTAATCTAGCCTTTTCAGAAATCAACGCATTAATCTGTCTATTAATAGCTTGTTTAGCTAAATTAGTAGATCTAAGTCCTGAGAAAAAATCACTAAATCGTGATGTAGCTACTGGGCCACCATCTTCAAACGCAACAATACCACCACCTGCAAAGTTTTGATCTTGGTACATATCATCAGGTACAGGTAAGTCGGCGACACCTTGCGACATAGGAGCACCTGGAGAGAGGACAGGGTTTTTAGCTAACATCGCAAGGCCGCCTGGTTGAGCTTCTTGTATTACGTCTTCTGCAACACTTGTTTCTGGAGCTTTTTCAGCTTGGTATTTAGCACGTGTATCTTTACGTCTTTGTAATTCACTTAATACTAAATAACTAGGTACTTGACCTTGTGGATTTTGAACATAATTAATAAGTGCTTCATCAGGCGCACCGCGTAACATATTTTGAAGTTTAACGATATTCATAATTAACCTTTACCTAATACATTATATAAACCTAGTCCTGCTAAGCCAAGACCTCCAATTTGAGAAGCTAGACTTGGTGCTGGAGCGTATGCAACTTGAGTTGAACCTAGTGCACCCACGTTACCACGTAAAATATTACTGAGATAATCAAGTTGTGCTTTTTGGAAGTTTTGTCGTTCTTGGAACTGTTGATATGCTTGGTTAAGTCTTTCTTGTTGTAATGCTTGTGACTCGCCTGCTGACGCTGCCTGCGCTTTAAGTCTTTCAATATCACTTGCTTGTTGTTGAGCACCAAGAGCCCCTAATGCTTGTGAACCTTGTAAGCCTGCAGTCAATCCTGCAAGACCGATGTCTTTACCAATACCTGCTTGATATTGTTGTGCTTGTTGACCTAATTGAGCCGCTTGCATACGACGTGCTTGATCACGTTCAAACTGTTGTTGCGCATTCATAAATGCTTCTTGTTGGCCACGTGCTCTAATGTCTGCTATGTTTTGAGCTGCTAATCTTTCTGCTTCTATATCAGCTAATGTTTGACGAGCACCACCAAATGTACCACGACCGATAGCCCCAGTCATTCTTCCTGCTCTTGCTAAATCTCTTTGTTTTTCGGCTTCACGTACTGCAATATCTGTAACACCTGTTTGATAAGGTGACATGTAATAAGATGCGGCTGGAGCATCAAACGTACCACCGGATATAGCCATAGGCGTATATCCAAAAGCTTGACCAAGTCCTGCTACACCTGCACCAAGACCCATAGTTGTACCGGTACCTAAGCCTGTTGTTGCGCCCGCAAATTGACCTGGTTGTGTAAGTCCTGCGGTTTGTGCTTGGACTGCTCTTTGTTCTGGAGTAAATTCTGCTATACGTTCACCTGTATAGGGTACAAACTCTTTAACGCCTGTAACTGCGCCTGATGCATCAGTCTTATATACTTGTTGACCAGTTTGTTTTAAAAGTTCTTCATAGTATGGCTTAGCATATTCAGGTAAATTTGTAGAGTAAGAAGTTTGTGTAGTATTGCTTGGTCCCCCGCCTCCACCACCTCTAGAGCCACCATAAAATGTAAATGCTTCTACTAGGTCAGTTACCCAAGTAAACAAATTAAATAATTTCATAAATCTTTCTCCACAACCATTCTTACAGTATTAAAGTTTGTTTTTATTTTATAGAGTCTAGCCTGCGTCTCTTGCGCCCAAGCACTAGCTTTTGTTGCACCTTGCATTTTAGCCCATGTTTCTACTTGGCTAAACGTTTCTTCATTTACTATGCCTAATCCACCTAATGCTGTAATAAACATAGTTCTTGCATTAGGATTATTTATAAACTCAACTGTCATAGCTCCGTTTATTTTTTTGTTATCATTAACAGACACTAATAAAGTTTGTTCACCTCTTACTAGTAATAACTTTAATTGCTCTAAAGTAAAATCACCACCACTTACATTTATAGATGCTTCTAGATAACTACTTATATCATCCCAAACGTGATATACATTGTTGGGTGCTACGATTTGTACGGTGTTCATGCTACTTTTGGTAAGTACTTCTCTGCTTTAATTTGTTTACCTTGTTTTTTAGTACCAGTACGTGCACGTCTTACTTTATCTAGCATCGCATATAATCTTTTTGATCCAGCTTTAGAAGAGCCATTACCTAAATGACTAACAACATCAGCTGGTATTACGAATTCACCGTCTGCCAAACGTGCTGGTTGCTTACCTTCTATTGTAGCAGGAATTGAGTCTGACATACCATCACCGGCACCATTTAAGTAACCACCTGATTGTCCACCGCTTTTTAATGCAGTTAAACCACCCATAGCATAACCTAATGTTTGTGCTTGAGTCATAGCTTGTTCACCTGCAAGATTATTAAGACGACCCAAACCAAATCCTCCTAATCCTGGAGATATGGTAGGTTGATTATCTGGTGTACCATATAAGTCTCTAATACCACCTGATTGAATTGTACCACCAGTAGCATAAGAATTAATAATGCCACCTGCTTTAGCGGTTTTAGGTAAATTTAAATTAGGTAATAGTCTTAAACCTGTATCGTTGCTTAATTGTAAGCTTCTTCCAGGAACATATTTCTCATCATCACTTCTACCCATTGAAAATTCTGGTGGTTGTAACATACCTTCTATAAGTGGAGAAGCTGCATACATACCAATCTTAGCACCTCCCATTAAAGCATCACCTTCACCTACATGTCTTGCAAAACCTACAGGGTCTTCTAACGCTTTTGATAAACTGCCTGTAAGTGTGACAGGTTCTGTTGCATCAGGAATAGATATTTGTTGTGGTTTTTTAAACTCTGATGCTCCAATATTTCGAACGCTTACAGGAAGAGCCTCATCTACCTTAATACCGCCTTGTATACCTGCTGAAGTTGATGGAACTTTATAGTTAGGTGCTGTTGGACCTGTGTATCCTATGGAAGCTATCTTATCTATCTTATTGTATGGAGTTGTATCTGCTACTTTAGGGCCTACATTCATAAGGTTTGATGGATCAATATTACCTACACCTTCAGTCGTACCTGCAAATGTATTCGCTTCAGCAGTAGGCACTTTTAAAGGTGTAGAAAAATCTAGTAGTCCCCTACCTAATTTAGCACCGCTATAACCACCAAATGCTGACATAGCCGTTTCGATAGGATCGTCGCCTTCAATAAGAGATTTACCTCCCATAATACCCGCCACAAGCCAAGGATCAAACTTAAAATATCCAGCTATTATTGGGGCAGCAAAATTAAATAAACCACCTAAGAATGCCTCAGGCATACCAGTATCAGGGTTAATAGTTAATGAGCTACCTTGAGCCATAGCTAAACTTTGAAGTCCTGCTACTTCTTTAGGGTTCATATGGACTAGCATTGTATCGCCGTAGCGACCTAAAGATGCTAAACCTTGTGCGGATTCTTTTGCTGGGTAGTTCATAGAGATGAGTCCTTAATTTTGTCTAATAATATCATGTTTCTAAGCCTTTATGCTACTGTAATTGTGGGGGCTATACCCACTAAGTTAACTGCACCTGCTACACCACTAATGGTATTCTCTAAAACAATCTTTAAAACGCCACTATCGTTATATACGGTACCTACTCTTTGACTTAATGCACTGGTAGGTAGTGCTAACAATGTTATACTATCTATTACAATAGGCGTTGTAGAATTTTGTTGCCCAAAATATACGTTAAGAGCTCGTATTACTTGATTAAAATACTCAGGATCATAAGCATTCGGCGCTAACGGTAGTGATGGCGTTGAAAATAATTTTAAAGCCATGTTAGTTTCTTAATCCATCAGGCCTTGCATCCACACGAGGCATACCTAGTTGCCATTGAACCCCTATACCAGTAGAACTAATTTTAAAATTCATTTGCCTACCACGTGCTCTTACAAATACTTGATTAGTATATTGATTAATTGTAGCCGTGGTGGTGCCTGTTACAGTCACAGTCTCTGCTGTTGATTCACCTGCCACATTAGTAGTTGACGATGTAGCACCTGGAAAATTACGTACCCCTACGGTTATCGTTGCTTCTGGTGTGAGTGATGCACCCGTTACATAGTTATTTAAATCAGAAGTTGTAAAATTAACATCTGGAATGACACGACGCATAAGCATGTATTTATCACCATCTTCAATGTCAATGTCAGCAGACTGTATGTAAGAATTAATAGCTACAGGCGGTGCACCTAACGGTTGACCATCATCATGTCCTAATTCGTGATAATAAATATATCCATTATTTAAACCTAGCGGATACTTAATAAGCCCTGCATCAATCCATGCTGTTCTTTGTATGGTACCAAAATACCAAATATTTTCTGAGTAATTATAAATAACATAACGATCAATCTCACTAGAGCTAGATGAGCAATAAAACCAAATAACTTCATTAAATTCTGCGTTAGACCCCGCAAAGAATAAATCTGCTTGATCTCTATTAATATCATCAAACACGTACTGACGTAGGGTACAAGGTAAGGTGTCTACACGACCTGAGTATATATAGAACTTATCATTACCCATCCAGTAAATTACGTTATTAGCGGGAACAACCACATTAGGCGCCATAATAGTAATAGCGTTAGCTATGAGTTGTTGACCAAACACTTCTGATGTACCTAAAAATTGTAGTGATGTAAGTGTTGTTTCTGTCCACACTAGTACTTCTTGTTTTGTAGATATACCTGTAACAATAGCCGACCCTGCTTGTAGCCGTAAAAATCCTGCGGTATTAGTTAAAGTAGGTTGCCAGTTTTCTGGCTCAGGGCCTATATCAGCATCAACATTAGACCATCGCACAAGCATAGGATCAAACGTGCCTAAGTAATTAGGTGATGCTCCTGCAGCATTATAGCTTGTACAACCTAAAGCTAATAAAAATCCTTGTGGTGAAAATAATATTTTAGTAACTTGTTGAGGAACTGCAACTGCACCTGATAGAGCACTTAATAATACTGCTCGTGTGTTAAATGCAGTCACATACTCCCAATAATAAATAAAAGATTCTCTAATATTAAACACTAAATCATTATTAAATTTATCTTGAAATATAAGTCTTGGAGGCAGTAATATAGGTACTGTTGAGCTAGAACCCCATGTACCACGCGCCCAAGTGCCTGTGCCCCAGCCATAACCCGCGGTTACTATTGCGTTCCCCGTTGTAATTTGACATGCAATACTAATGGCAGTGCCGCCTTGATTTGTTGTAGTGCTTGTAGCAGCGGTTGTGGCTGTAATGGTAAATTGACTAGCAGTTGTTACAGTAACTTCATGTTCTGCATTAATTTCTGTAATTGGGACACCGCCTATATTTGATACACCTGTTGTATAAACAGTATTACCCATTCCTGCACCATGAACTGTACATATATAATACAAAGTCGGTGCACCTGACGCGACTACAATTTGTGTATATGCCCCTGCATTCCCTGGTGTTCCGTTATAAGTAACTCCTACTTCATAAAGTGTAATTGACGGTGTAGTAGAACTAAATTTTAACGGATGACCTAGGTTAGATCCATCAGATTGATCAAATATATAGGTACTACCTTCATCTAAATATAAAACTGGTTGAGGTGCACCATTAATATAAAATACACCATAACTTACAGTAACTGTATATGTTGTGGTAGGTGCTACAACACCACTTATGGTAACATAGTCACCTGTTGTTAAACCGTGTCCTGATACATTAATAGTAACAGTAGTAGAAGTATTGGTTGTGTTGATGCAGTTATCTGTAGCAGGGGTAGTAAGAGTAGTTCTTAAAGGAGTAATGTCATATATATTAGTGCCTGCAGATACATAAATTTTTTCATTAGTACCTACACCTACAAGTTCGCTACCATCAGTAGTACCCCATGTAAAAACACTGCGTGCAGAGCCAATGTAAGCTGTAAAGTTTTGAGGTCTCCATCCACCTATTTTTTCAGGAAAGCCTGAACGAAAGCGAACCTTATCCATGTCAAACCAACTACCTTCAGAGGCATAATTACTTTGATCTCGATTTGCTCCTGGTTTAAATATTAATTTACTTAATGGCATGATTACCCTAAAAACATTTGATATTCAGCTTCGCGTCGCCTTTGAAGCCCTTTAATAATTTTACCGCCAGCTCTACAGTATCTTAGTATTTCTTTAGCAGCGTCTTTTTTATCACCTCGATTAATTTTTTGACGGAGGGTTGATCGCTGTAATGTCCCCAAACCAAGGTTAAAGCTAAAAGAACACAAAGCGTCAAACTCAGATTGTCTAAGAGGCACCTTAATATACACTCCCACTCCTCGTTCAAATCGAAAGATATCCCGTATAAAGAACGCATTTATTTCTTGCTCCGTAAAAACTCTATTCCAAGCCTTAGGCAAAGATTTACCATCCCCAATAAGATGACCCACGCCAACAGTCCAAAGCCCAGCACTACAACGATAGGGCCTATAACGAACGCCTTCAAAATGCTTAATAAGGTTAAGTCCTTTAACACTTAGTTTCATTTCTTAAAAGCTTGTGTACCAAACCAAAACGAAACGATGGAAGCCCAAATAATTTGTGTGTCTCTGTTCCACAATGTTTCTAACGCTACCATAAAATCAACATTAGAATGCGTTGCATAATAAAAACCAAATATCTCTACGAAGGCAAACAATATAAACATGCCATAAGTAATCACCGGTCTAACACTTGCTCTTAAGTTTATTACCCAACGTGATGCGCCACGTCCTATTTCAATATCGTGGTTATATAATGCAGATCGTTCTTGTACTGCAGCTTCTGTCTCTATGCCGCGTAGTTCAATTTCTTCAATACGTTCTTGTACTTCTAACCCTGCTTTTTTAAGTTGTAACTCACGTTCTATTTGCAATTGTGCTAAAGCAAGTTCTTGTTTTTTATCTGATCTATCTTGAAAGAAATCAAGTACACGTGGCAACCCACCTGAGAGAAAAGATATAAGTGTAGAAAATAAAGTTAACATATTAAACTCCTAAATAATGTACCCACCATAAAAGGCAAAGTACAATTAAAACGCCAATAAAAACTTTCATACTAACTTTTCATAATAAATGCTAGTGCATAGTAAGGTGGTAAGTTTTGGTCAGTACCACTAGAACCTGCGGTAGAGATAGATGTAGCTACTGTGATACCTGTTGAGCTGCTACTTGTTACAGATGATGTTCTACCTGTGCCATAACCTGTACTTGCATCGACAGGAGCTCCACCATTATCAGAACCAGCTTGAGCTGAACCTAAAGTTTGTGGTGTATGGTTGTGTTGTGGGTCTGTAACAGTAGATGTTGCAGTATGAGTATGCGATACGACTATAGCGTCTTTAGTACCGCCTGTTTGTGTAGGTGTTCCTGTAATATTTGTTTTAGCAGCACCACCACTATCAGCATTTGCACCAATAATAAATTTATCTCGTAAGTCAGGCGTTCCGTTAGAACCGTTACATAAATACCAACCACTAGGAATAGTAGCAATAGTACCTGACCACATTATAATCATACCTGCTACAAACGATGTTGGCGCTGCCGCAGATGTCCAAGTTGTACCGTTAGATGTTAATAAATTACCTGTTGTACTTGGGGCTACAAATGATACCGCAGAGGTTCCATTTCCTAAAATAACATTATTAGCTGTTAGTGTAGCAGCGCCTGTACCACCTTGTGGTACTGAAAGAGGAGTAGTTAAACCTGATAACGATGTAATATCTGAATTAGCGCCTGAAGTAGCTGTACCGGTAACAAAACTAACAGCATCAACTACGTTAGTACCGTTATTAAACACAAACATGGTTTTACCTGCTGGAACTGCAATGCCTGTACCTGATGTATTTTTAACTGTAACTGCGTCTGCTAAGC
>Ga0194123_10000851_pt1 | contig 52420 bp, 54 predicted proteins | sample TA2MahsurfametaG_5_FD_155479 | JGI IMG/M metagenome (GOLD analysis project Ga0194123, IMG submission 155479) | Freshwater microbial communities from Lake Tanganyika, Tanzania - TA2015023 Mahale A surface | ecosystem: Environmental > Aquatic > Freshwater > Lake | place: Tanzania: Lake Tanganyika... | reverse complement strand
AGGAGTTGAATTTGAATTTATAGGAACAAGTGGAGAAATTATTGCAAATACAGATTCAAATTATCCTCTAGAAAAATCTAAACTTAACAATGAATATTTAAGAGATTCTCCTCATCTTAGAAATAGAACAAAAGTTCAACAAACAATAAATTTAATTAGAAATACAGTTATTTTTGAAATACATCAATTTTTTAATAAATTAAATTTTGTGTATGTTCAAACACCAATTTTAACGAATGTTGATTATGGTGATAAAACATATAAAATAAAAAGTATATTGAATTGTGGAAATAGTTTATGCGCATCAAATACATTTCATTTGGAGTCTTTTATTACATCTAATGAGAAAGTTTATACTTTGGGTCCAGTTTTTAGGGGAAATAAGGAACATAATGAAAGAAGTTTAAATGAATTTTGGATGATTAGTTCTGAGATGGCATTTATTGATTTTGATGAATTACTTAAAAGCATGGAATTATTTGTAAAATATATTTTTTCAAAAGTATTAAATAAAAATAAAGAATCACTTGATTTTTTCAAATTAATTAACACATTATCATCATACTCAAAAATTAATGATAGTTTTCTAAGAAAAAGATATGATGAATGTCATAAATTTATTAAAAAAGAAATTGATTGTGGAAATATAATGATTAACAAAAAATCACCTACAAAAAGATTAGAAAATGGTATTTTAATATTATCCAAAAATCCAGAATTTGGTAAAGAATTTGATATTGATGTTTTAAACTATTTGGCTGAAGAATTTGGAAATAAACCGTTTTTTATTACAAACTATCCAAAATTAAATAAAAGTTTTAACATTAAAGAAGATAAAATAGAAATATATAATTCTTTAAATGCAAAATTAATTGTTCCAGAATTTGGAGATATCATGTCTGGTGCATTGAAAGAAGAAAAAGTTGAAAAATTAAAAAAATCAATGTTTGAAAAAAATATCCAGGAAAAGTATTTTAATTGGTATCTCGAATCACAAAAATATGGCACAGTAAGTCATGGCGGTTTTAGTGCAGGACTTGAAAGGTTACTTATGGTTCTCACTGGAATTAAAAATATTAGAGAAATAGTCCCTTATCCCAACACTGATAATAACTGTTTTGCCTAACTATCACCATCATATCCACCATCATCATAATAATCAGCATCATCATAATAATCTCCAGCTACACCTCCATACCCATTTGCCCATAATGCTGCCGCACCTGGTCCTAAATAATACCCTCTTCTCCATCCAGGTCTTCTAGCAGGTCCATTTATTCTTTCTGGTCCAAACTTTGGGTCTGGACCAGGATGTGGTCCTAATCTACCACCATCAGCTGGTCCTCCAAAACCTCCATGAAGACTGCCAGCTCCTACACTTCCACCATGAAAACCACCACCACCTCCTCTAAAACCATCTTTCTTTTTTGAGAAAACAACTATCAAAATAATTGCAACAATTATTACAACAACAAAACAACCTGCCAACGCAAAGGATTGGTTATTTTTAACCATATATATATATTATGTGAAAAAAATGATTTAAAAAAATTTTGAATTATAAGAAATAAAATGTACTTAGGGATTGATGAAATTGTAATAGGAATGCGCGATACATTAAAGATGAATTTAATGTCTCAATTACAAACTGGTAATGAAATTGTTGATACATTTATAAGAATTATATTGATAACTTTTATAACTTCACTTGGTGCAAATTTTTTTCACAGGATAATAGAATTTAAATTTAAATTTGATTTTTGGAATATTTTCAAAAAAAAGTATTCATTAAAAATAAAAGGAAGTAAATTAATTGAATTGAATTATATGCATTCCAGGTTTGAATTTTCAATGCGTTTTAAAGCAATCATGGATAAAATTATAAAATCATTAATTGAAATTCCAGAAAATAGTAATTTAATAAAAAATATTGATGAACTTCAATTGAGAGAAACTACTAGATACGATAAGTTTGATAATAAAAATGTGGAAACTGAATTTGGATTTATTGTTAATCAAAAATCAGATTTTAAATTGGAAAAAAATATTTATTGTAATATATTTTCTTTCAAGGATAGTATTGATGGAGAAAAAAATAAATCTCCAATTACAAAACAAGAATATGAAATTACAATATGGTCTTATTTGTTACCTTGTTATGAATTACATAAATATGTTGAAGAAGTTACAAATTTGTATGAAAAAAATAAAAAATTAGAATCAGATAAAAAAAGATACATATTTAAATTTGACGGTTCTCATGAAAATCATATCAAATGGCAAGTAAGTGAATTTCAATCAAGTATGACCCTTGAAAGTCTCTTTTTTGAAGAAAAAGATGCAGTTATGGATATACTAAAAAGATTTATTAAAGAACAAGTTTTATATAATAAAATTGGTAAACCATGGCAACTTGGAATTCTTCTTGAAGGTGAGCCTGGATGTGGTAAAACTAGTTTTATTAAAGCGATTGCAAATTATTTTAATAGAAGTATCAAGGACTTACAATTTAATCGTATGAAAACAATTGATGACTTAGAAGGTTGTATCAATTGTATTGAACATGATAATAAGAATATGAGTATTGATAATGTTATCATGATAGCAGAAGATTTTGATTGTATGACTGATATTGCAAAATCTCGAAAGTTTGAACAAAAAGAAAAAGAAGAGTATATTAAAAGAATGGATAAAAAGAGGCAAGAAATGCGTGAACAAATTAATTCTATGAAATCAGATGAAGCAAAGGCAATTATGCATGCAATAAATAAAGAAGAAGAAAACTATGTAATGATTGCACCAGATTTTAAAAAAACAGAAAGAGAAATTACTTTAAGTTCTTTGTTAAATATTTTGGATGGAATTTATTCATACAATGGAAGAATTATTATTTTTAGTACAAATCATCCAGAAATGATTGATGATGCGTGTTTACGTTCTGGAAGGATTGATATTAGAATAAATTTTAAACGTTCAAGTAAAAAAATTTTGTATGAAATGGTTGAACATTGGTATAAATCTTATGATGAATTTTATGGAACAAATTTGTTAGATGAATTAAAAAATTTATTTCCAAAATTTAATTTTGAAGATGGAAGATTAAAGCCATGTGATGTGTTAAATATTTTGCAAAAATATGGAAAAAATGTTGAGTACGTTTTACAAAAATTAGTTGATGCGTAAAATATTTTATAAAAATTTCTTTAGAAAAGTAACACTACTCGTTTATAATAAACGTAAAGTAGTACTAATTCACCGGTAATTAGTATGAAAATTGGGGAAACATAATAGGTAAACTAATTATTTTTATAATTTTTTGGTAGTGTATTTTTGAAAATAATTAGAATGATTCCGTTATAATGGATTTTTTATATAATGTATAAAAAATTTAATTTCGTTTTACACCTAAAACTCTGAATATTTTTGAACAAATTGCTCCATCAACAATTCCTGTACCATTTTCCACTTTCTGGATAATATCTTTCTTGACATTCATTTGTTGAGCAAGTTGTTCCTGAGTTAATTTTTTTTCACATCTGGCAGCTTGTACCTTTTGGCCGTATTCATGGCCATATGTTTTTGGGAGTTTTCCTTCATCAATATCAGATTCAATTTTTGCTTGTGCACTAATTGTACCACATTTTTGTTTAGGTTGAACTTCTGGTTGAATTTTTTTTTTGTTGAAGGTAATTGTATTCCAATCTTGGTGATTCATAAATTATGATATAAAGATTTTTTTATATCGTATCGAAATATTTATTTTTTATCTAATAAATTCTAATGCTTGGAAAATTACAAAAAACAAAAATTATTTATCATTTATCAAAAATAATATTTCATGTAACTACTTATTTATATTTTTTAAAAGTACATAAAATAGAATCCCATTATTTAGCTGATAAAATAATTGATGAAGTAAAAAACGGAGGAAATATATTTTGGAAATTGAGTCAATGGATAACAGCTAGAGCAGAATTCCAGAATAACTTAGATAATAATTATTTAATAAATCAATTAAAAGTATTTTATGACAAATGTCCTCCACATGATTTTATAGTGACAAAAAATGCTTTGGAAAGATATTGTAAAAAACCAATAAATGATATTTTTGAATACATTAATGAAACTCCAGAAGCAGTTGGTTCAATTGGACAAGTGCATAAGGCAAAATATAAAGGAAAAGAAGTTGCAATAAAAGTAAGACATAATGATATAAGAGAAAACATTGAGTTTTTGGTAGATTCATTAAAATATTTAAAATCATTATCTCACAATTGGTTAAAAAATAAAATAAGTTTTGATTTAAGCGAAATTGATTCTTACTTATTGAATCAAACTGATTTAAATAATGAGGCAGAAAATTTAATAAAATTAAAATTATATTTCAAAAACATTGATTATGTTTATATTCCAGAAGTTTTTGAATACAATGATGAAATTTTAATAATGGAATATGTTGAAGGTGAAAATGTTGACAAATTTTATGAAAATAAAAGTAAAAAAGAACATTGGGAAATGATGATTAAATTTTGGTTATTTATAAGAGAGAGTGTATTAATGCATAACTATTTTCATGCTGATTTACATAAAGGTAATTGGAAGATAAAAGATGAAAAAATAGTTATTTATGACTTAGGCATTATATTATGTAATCCAGAATCTTTTGATACAAATTTAAAAATTTGGAGAGGTTTTGAATGTAGATGTCCAAAAATACTAGCAAATGTTATAAAAGATAATATTATTAATAATTCAACAGATAATTTTGAAAAAGATATGATTGAATATATGGAAAAAAGAATGGATAGAAAAGCTGTAGATTTTGTTGGAGATATAAGAAATATGTTAGATTTTTTAAATAAAAATAATGCTGTTTTGAATTGTAGAGCATTGACATATTTATTGGCATTTAATTTGGCAACCGCTAATTTTAAAAATTTTGCATTTGTTGATGATAATGATAAAACTTATTTTGAAAGTCATCTGGATAGGTTTGCATTGTTAAAGGATAAAAGTAGAAAATATAATAATTTGATGTTATATAATAAATTACAAGAAGATGAAGAAATATTTATTGATGTTAATAAAGAAGAGCTTGGAAATATAAATAAGTTAAAAGATGAGAAGTTAAAATTAATAGAAAATATTTTAGATGATTTAAGCTCGGAAAGCGAACAAGAGTAAAAATAATTTATAATTATATGAAACTTGGTTTTATTTTTAACAAATGGATTATTATGCAAGAAGAAAATGATGAATATAAATTATTAAAAAATTGGGAAAATGTTTTAGACACAAAAACAGTTTCAAAAACATGTATCATAACAAGCAGAAAATTTTTTATAAAAAAAATAGAAGAACTTAATCCAGATAAAGATTTCAGAAAAAAATATTTCTGGGAAAAAGAACTTGGAAAAGTAATTGACTGGGAACCATTAGATGGTGTTCCATATTACCCAAAAGTTAGTGTTATTTTAGCAAATTATAATGGTGAACAAACAATTGAAAATGCAATAAAATCTATTATTAAACAAACATATAGAAATATTGAATTAATTGTTATAGATGATTGTAGTAAAGATAAAAGTTATAAAAAAATTATGGAATTAAAAGAAAAATATATAGATAGAATTAGTGGTTTTCAAATATTGTTAAATGCAACAAATATGGGTGTATATCATTCCAGAAATAGAGGAATTAAACAAGCAACTGGTGATATAATAGCTATTCAAGATTCAGATGACATTAGTGAAAAAAATCGTTTAATGATTTCAGTTGACAATTTGATAAAACATGATGTAGAATTTGTTTTAGCAAATGGAAAAAAACTTGACGATCATTTTGAAGATGATAGAATTTCAACAATATGTGTTACAATGGCGACATTAGTTGTTGATAGAAATTTTTTTGATAAATATGGGTTTTATGATGAAGAAATTAGACATTCTGGAGATTTAGAAATATTGGATAGGGCATATTTTTTAAAATATGGTAATTATGAGTTTAAGAATTTTTGGTTTTGGTTAAATTATACGGCAAAGAAAGATAATTTTTACAAACATATTTATGAAGATTTATATTATGTTGGTGTAAATGAGAAAGGGATTACAAAAACAAATAATGCGCAAAAAAGAACGAATTATTTGAATAATCGGAGAAAATATTTTGAAAGTAAAAAATAGATGACTATTATTGTTCAGAAATATTCAAAAAGAAATTATAAAATAGTTCCACAAAATAAACTCAAAGGGAAAGTTTTAAAACCAATAACGCAGAGAGAAGAACAATTATTAAAGAAAAGATGGGAACTTTTATCATTATTTGATGTCTATAAATACATGATTTTGAGAATGATGAATGGTTCAATATTAGTAGGAGATAGTTTATCAGAATTATGTAAGTTTTTTGGTTATGAAGAATATGAAGGAATTTTTAGAAACATATTAAATTATTTATCTGCATTTATAGGTTTAACTAATTCTCAAATAAATATTGAAGAACTAATTAGTAATTATAAATCAAAAAAAGAAAATTTACAAGCTGGAAAATATTTATTGAGAGATGAAGATTATATTAATAAAAGTTATTATTTTTTATTTATTGAACAACTTGGAGCAATTATTAACATGAGTAAAGCAACAAATAAATATGAATTTATTAGAAATAAAATAAAAAAAATGAGTGAAAAATATGGATTAAGTGTATGGATAATTGGTAATGCAATGATAGGATTGACAATTATTTTTCATAGTGTAGAATCTTCTAATCAGGAAATAAAAAATATGTTTATAGAAAATACAAATATAATTGATGAACCTTATTTGGTAATTAAAGAAAAAAAATAAAATAACATGAGGTATGGAATATACAACAAAGGATATTTTAAAAAGGAATGCATTTAATAAAGTAGAAAAATTGATAAATTATTTTAAATCAAAAGGAAATATAAATGAAGAAGAAAAACAAAAAATTATAAAAGCAATTGTAATTGTTATTTTAATATGTTTAATGGATAATTTATATAATAATGTTACTGAAACTAGTGGTATTGAATCTTTGATAAAATTGTTTGGAATTAGTGATGAAAAAGCAAAAAAAATAAGGAATATTGGAATTAATAGTGCAAATATTACAACTTTATCTATAATTATTTACAAGTATTTAGTCTCGGAAAAATAATTACGGATTTTTATTTTAAATTAATTGTAATTTAGAATATGAGAATACACCGTCTAAGCGATAAGGAAATAAACTCCTTAAATATACCAATTCAAAAATATGAAGAAGATATTAATTATAAAGATTTTAGAGAAAAAGCAAAATCATTACTTGGTGAAAAATCTTTAAAATATATTAAATATTTACTTGTTTTATACATTGTAATTGATTTATATAGTTTGACTACTAGTGATAAGAAAAATGCTTTAATAAAAATCATGGAAAAATTAAAATTAAATCCTAAAACAATTGAAAAAATTGATACTAGTCTGAAATATGGATTAAGCGCTGGATATATTCTTTTGTTCATGTTACAAAAGAAAAAGGAAAAAAATGATTTAAAGTGATATTTCCACAGAATTTAAATATATATTGTTATCCTTCTTAATTATTGAATATTTAAGAGGTATTAATTCTTCATACATATCTGTATTGTATTGAATTTCATTTTCTTCTAATTTTATTTTCAAATCTGTAAATAGATTGATATAGAATGTTCTTAATATACTATTATTATTAATAATTGTGATAGTATTTTCTTTATCCAAAAATAATAAATTTCTATTTTCTGTAAAATATTTTTTTAATGAATCACTTATAATTTCATCATTTAATTTTACAATAACCATATTTTTTTAAAAATTATTTTTACATTTTTATTACGAATTTGTTTATTTCTTTAAAAATTATTACTTTAAATAGTAATGTCTAAAAGTTTAGTTGAAATAAACCCTCAAGAATATAAAATTATTCAAACTAATACAGAAATTAATATTAATGATTTAATCTTAAAAATAAAAGAATTTATTGACATATTTTATGTTAAAATAAATAATGATTATATTAGATTTAATACAAGTGATAGTAATTTAAAAAATAAATTATTGCCAGTAAAAACATTGATATTAATAAAAAATAGAAATCTTTATCAAAAATTTAATATTGATTTGGATTTTACAGTTATAGAATTATCACAAGATGAAATTGAAAAAATTAAAACAAATTCTATGCCAAAAATAAATGATGATGATAAAAAAAATACATTAAACAATTGGTACGCTGAATCAGTAAAAGCAATTAATATCCCACTTGAAAAACAATCTTCTATTTTCCCACAATTTAGAGAAGGATGGATGGGTACAATGGATATAAATCATGATAATTACTTATCATTAATTGAAGAATGTTCATCAAATTCTAGAACTGGAAATATTTCATTCCGATTTTATTTTACTGAAGGAAAAGATTATCTTAAACCATTCCATTATCAATTGGTCCTTATTTTAAAAAGATTTTTAGAAAAAATAATTTATGGCCATAAACACTTCAAAGAAAGCCATTACAATCTTGATATTTTTGTTTTTGTTTCCAAAATGAAAGATAAACACCTCGGCTCCGCATTAATTCATAAATACGTTAAAAATGAAGATAACAATCTTATTTTGCCAACAAAAGCTGTTTTAAAAGTTAATCAAAAATATTTATCAAAAAATATAGATGACCCTGTTAATGTAAGATTAATTCAAACATTGTTTCATGAACTTTTACATTGTCTAGGTTTTGGTTATTGGTCTTTATTTGCTAAAAATATTGTACAAAAAAAATATTTAAGTGAATTTATTGCTTCAGAAAATATATTGATTTCAAATAAAGCATTAAATTATTATAGGGCATTTTTAGGGGATAATAACCTTATTGGGATACCATTAACAGAAGATTTAACTCATTTTAATATTTATAATTATCCTGTTCTTAAAAATAATAAACTTTTTGGAGTTCTTCCTGGATTAAAATATGAATTGATGAGTACAAATGAAACAAAAATAAACTTATTTTCTAAAATTTCTGCAGGTGTTATTGAAGAATTAGGATATTGTGTTAATTATGAATTTTGTGATGATTATTTTTTTAGTGAATTACCAGATTATTTGACTGTTGAATATACTAATACATCCAAGAATCATTTTGCTTATGGCTTAGAAAAATATATGCTTTTATTGAAAACTAAGAATGACACATTAATATCTGGAATTGAAACTTTTACCATGTACGAAAAGGGAATTTATAGAATTCATAATAAACATTCATATTCTGTTTATGTCGTAAAATCATTAGAAGAAAGTGAAGATAATTTATTAACACAAAAAGATGGAGTTACTTATGAAGATAATGTTATAATTATAAATCCTACAATGACAACTCCAGGTATTTTCTATATAGTTAGTAGTATTACTTTTGGAGGAATTCCAATTGTTAAAGCAAATTCATTAGAAAAAATAAGTCATAAAAATTGTTATAACCAATTTTCATTAAAAAAAATTGTAACCGAATTCATTGAAGGAAAAAATTCTAAATTTATTTAGATTTACATCTTTTTACTTGCAAATTTTCAACAATACGAGTCCCACCTTTTGGTCTCCATCTTCTTGCACTTCTTAAAGGAGCATCGAATCCATAAAAAGTATTCCCAATATACGGTGGACTTGGATTAACATATCCAGCACTTGAATTTCCAGTCCATGGAGTTATTAATGTTGCATAACTTCCACTACTTTTTCCTGGCTGATTTCCTATTAATGAAATTCCTCCAGTGAACATATATTGCGCACAATCTGCAAAATACGGACCTGTATAATCACCTAAAACACAACTACCATACCCATTTGCATCAACACACCATCCACAATTATTACATGCCAAACATTTACCAGCACCTTGCTTTCCTCTTTCATTACAATCTTTACATGTTACAGGTCCTCCAGTAAAACTTTCTTTTTGAATATTTTGTGAATAAATCAATAAATATATAAATGTTAATATCAATAATATTAATGAAGATACAATATATAATTTCATATTATATATTGCGAAATTATTTCATATAATTATCATAAAATTTACTTCCCCATTCATAACTCAAAAACATCATTCCCTGTCCAGGTCCTACTCGAAGAACTCTCGCTAAACTTCCCCTCCAATAACCTAATATACCATGTTCCTTATAAATTTCTTTCCCCAATTCTATCATTCCCTTTCTACTTCCCTCCTGAGCCTGCGTTTTAATAACATCAAATGGTGTTGAAACTAATACAGAAAATAATCCAGCACCAACTCCCCCTATAAATGAATGTATATTTGTAAATTTTTCCTTTTTAGATATATGTTCCTTATAATGTTGAAAAAATAAAAATCTACTTGCCTGATTTAAAGACTGTCTATACAAAGTAGGAAAATATCCCTGATATAAACCTCTTGCTCCCTCCAACTTTATAATATCAAAAACACCCAATTTTGGATTCTTTATAAATTTTGTTTTTATAGTTTCAGAAGGAACTGTTACCAATGTAGATTCTACAAATCCAGCGAATAATCCTGATAATATTGTATTTAAATTTTTATTATAATTGGAGAGATGTTTATTCATTACTTCAAAAGAATAAAATCTTAATGCAACTTTTGGTATATTAAAAATTAATACTGGAGAAATACCGCGATAAAAAGATGCTAATCCCTCATTTCTATATACATTTTTTACAGTTTGACTGAAAGTTAAATTCTGACCATGAAATTGCATTCTTGTTTTAACATTCTCAGTTGGCCAAGTAATTAACGCTTCAGCAGTTCCAGACAAACTACAAGCAAATAAATTTTTTTTGAATGTATCCGACATATATAAGAAAACAAAATAAATACTTAAAATAAATTTATTATTATAAAATATGTTTTCAAATCTTCACACAATTTACAATGGAACATACTCAACCACAGCTGATATGTTTGCCCTATTGGTTTTAACCTTTTTATGAAAAAATTGAATATTTATTTTGTATAAACTCTACTATTCAAAGATGGAAGAAGTTCAGTTGCTAAACTATCATTTAAATGACTTAAATGATAATCACCCTAAAAGTGATAACATTCCTGGACTAAATTTAAATTTAATGAGTCATCAAAAAACTGCAATACATCATTGTGAAATACTTGAAAGAAATGAAGGATTCAAAATAAAATGGGACGAAGAAAATTTATATGTTTACAGTAGATACAAAAATGATGATGATATAAAACCATTCAGAGATGTTTATACAAATATCGGTATTATTGGCTGCAAAGTCGGTTCTGGTAAATCATTTGTAGCACTAGGCTTAATTTTAAAAAATTACCTTCTTAATTTTAATAGAAGTATTTGCAGTGAAAAATCAAATCTTCTTTCTTCATTTAAAAGAATAGAGACCAATGATTTTACTGTTTCAACTAATATAATATTAGTACCTCACAATCTTGTTTCCCAATGGAATTCTTATATTCAAAATCATACAAATGCAATTCATTATGTCATATCATGTAAAAAAGATTATGATAAAATTTCTGCAAAAATGCGTGAATATAAAACTCTTATCGATAATAAAGATGAACCTATCAAAATTGAAAAATCATTAAAAGAATTGACTGAACGAAAAATTTATCTAATTTCCTCAAAAATGTGGAATGAATTCTGTTTTTTGTGGAACTCTAATATTAATAAAAAAGTAAGCAGACTATTCGTCGACGAAGTTCATGCTATTAATATACCTAACTCAAAAAGTATAAAAAATAACTTCATCTGGCTAATTACAAGCTCTCTTCACGATATAGGAAGCCATAGAAATATCGGATTCATCAAAGATACAATTGATACATATTTTTGTATTTACCATCAATATAGAAACTTTATTACAATAAAAAATAATGATAATTATGTTGATTCAAGCTTAAAATTACCTATACCAATTGAAACAATTATTAAGTCAAAATCGAATGTTTTACTTGATATATTTAAAAATGTAATCAATGATGATGTTAAAAATATGCTTCTTGCAGAAGATATACAAGGTGTAATTAATTATCTTGGTATTACTGCTGTTAATGAAGGAGATATTATTAAAGTAATTTGTTCAAACCTTGACAATGAATTAAATAATGCGAGATTTTTATTGGAAGCAAAAGAAAAAATGACTTATCCAACAGAACAAACAAAAAATGAAGCTTTGTCTAAAACAAAAGACAAAATAAAATCAATAGAAACAAAAATTGATAATGTTAGACAAAGAATCAGTGAAAGTAATATTGACCCAATAATGCATATTGATATTGTAAATCCTGTTATCACTGCATGTTGCAATAACAAATTTGATTTAGAATGCATTACATCTTATTTTGAATATGAACAGAAAAAAGGACGTAACCCAGTGTTATGTCCTATGTGCAGAGGTGTTTTGAATATTAATAAATTAGTATTTATGGGTGCTTTTCAACAAATTAAAATAAAAGAAGTATTTTCTGATATTGAGTATAAATATGAAGAACATACAAAAATGGAAAATCTTGAATATCTTTTAAGAAATAAAATTTCATTAGATAAAAAAATTCTTATTTTTTCTGAACATGAAGGTAATCATCACCAAATCTCAGAAATATTTGAAAAAGTTGGGAGAAAAAACCTTTCCGCCCTTAAAGGTGGAATTTCTCATATCGATAATCTTATTCAAAAATTTAACTCAGGTGAAACACCTCACCTATTTCTTAACGCAAAATACTGCGGAAGTGGTCTTAATCTTGAAAAAACCGACAATGTTATTATCATGCACCGTATGAGTCCAGATAATATAAAACAAGTAATTGGAAGAGCAAATCGTCTTAACAGAGTTGGCGCTCTTCAAGTGTTCTTCATGTACACTGATTCAGAGTATTAAGCCTGTGGAATAAAATTTATAACTAAAACTAAACAAACAAAACTTGATATAATTATTGCCAATGTAGCCCATACAAAATCATCCATATATTTCAAAGTATAATAATAACATGCCATAATCACTACGAAAAGAATACTTCCAATAACAGTATAATAAGAAAAATGCAATAAATGGTCAACCTTCTCCTCCCTTGGAATCTTCTTTATATAATAAAAAATCATAACATAAAAAAAACCTATTGGAATAGCTCCATATATTAATCCAGCTGACTTAAAATAATCAAATTCTAACAATAACATTACTAATCCTATAAAAATTCCACTAAAAAATGCATGTTTTAAAAAACTAGATAAATATTTGTTCATATAATTATATTATAATACAAAATAAGTTATGAATATTTTTATTATTGATGACTTTTACAAAACTAAAATATATCCAGAAGACTCAATTATAATTATTCTACAAAAATATGATATCCAAAAAACAATCAAAACAATCCATGAAATAAACAAACAAATTAATATAAACAAAATAATTTGTGAAAATAAAAAAGTATTCAACATTATCTCAAAAGAATTTAAAAACACACATAACATTGAAGATAATTATCCTCCTGGATTAAATTATAATATCTACGTGAACAATAAAATTGAATACCGATTTTACCACCTAATAATAGCAATTTTTATTGTTTTTATCATATATTCAATATTCTTACAAAAAGATTACATTCTAATTATAATTATTTTAACATCTGTCTTCATTTTTTACACTATAATTGTGTATAGCTTTTCAGACAAAGAAGAAAGAAATATTAATGATTTTAAACGCCTAAGTCTCTTATTATAGGAATTGATATCAAATATGGCTCAATCTTATTCATCTCAAATATCTCTAAAACCTTCTGGAAATTTAATACACTTGCACCTTGCAAATTACTCATTTTTATTATTCCCATATCAGACTGCTCAACCTCAATCTTCAAAAAATACTGCTTTATCACCTTATTATCATGCACAGGAACATTTAATTCTAAAATAACACAATTATACTGATTTTTTAACTTGTTATTAAAATACTTTAAACTACTATTCTGTGTTATTATACTCACAAATTGCCCTGGAAAATGACAACCATAAATTAAATATGAATCATATTGCTTCATATTTACTCAAACTATTATTTTTAAAATTACAATACGTATGGAGTCTCCCCATTATACTGCTTCCATAAATTATCCTTCTTTAATATCTTCTTTGTATTTGAATTTAATAATAACGGCGCAGGTCTATCTGGAGAAGAATACTCAAGTGTTCTTAAATTATCTGTTACATAACCAATTTTCTCAAATATATCCTCTGGATAAATCTTCCAAAATCTTTTTATAATATTTTGATTTCTAAAATAATCCTTCCACTTATCCAAATCTATATTTTTATTAGTTACATGCTTATTATTCTGCAAATCCTCCTCCTTCTTATTTCTCAAATTAAACTTCTTCGCAATTGTTAATGATGTCTCTATCATATCCTTCGAAAATCCATAATGCTTAAACATATTTGCCAATGTCCCATTATAATCTGTCATTAAATCCTCAAATTTTAACTCCAAAAAATTTGGCCTCTTATAATCCCAATTATATATATCCATTATAGTATTCTTACTCGACTCCACATAAAAATCATTCTTCATCTCAAATATCACACCATTCTCCAAATCTAAAGAATTCAATATTGACTTATAAGTCACTCCATTCAATATCTTTATCTTCCTATTCGCCCATCCCTCAATAGTTGTCTTATGATACTCATATGCACTAACTATAATAGCACATGGATTTCTAATCATATGCGTACCTATCACTGGTCTATCTAACTTATCAAAATCCACATGACTATGATGCTGTAACCAAATATCTGTATCTGCCTCCAAATCATTTTGACTACAATACTGATACTTCATTCCAAAATGCGCTGCTACAGCTCTTAAAATTTTCTCTATAACTACAGTTCCAGTCTTATGATGACAACAATGTATTATTAAAGGTTTCTTATTCATGTAATTATAAACATCACTTTGAGATAACTTATTACGTGCAATTATTGCATCTATATCTGATTTAATTGTTGAAGGAATTGGCTGAGATACTACTGGCTGAGGTGTTGGTTCTGCTCTAAAAAATGTATTTCCTCTTTCTCCTAAAAATGATATTACCATAAAAGTAAATTATAAATTTTAAAATTATTCAATCCGAATCATCATCTTCCTCCTTCATCTTGACACCAATAAAGCCCTCACCAATTCGAATACCAGAATTTCTAATATTCTTACTAAAGGTTACCTGAACAACATAAGTGTCAAAAGTCCGTGTGATTCTTTCCTTGAATTCAGTCAAACTCTCATTCGGATATCTACCAGTCCCACCGTACTCCTTAAAATAATTCTTGTAACAAGCATGCAACTCTTTCGTAGTAATTACATCAGTCTGATTTCCAGTCAATTCCAATTCTTCTTCAACAAACTCCTTGTAAGTATCATAAGCCTTCAAAATTTCCTTCGACCTAGCATCAACAGCAGCTGGAGTCTCAATTTTTTCTCCATTATCTATATAATGACGTAAATATTCCAACAACATTAAAATATATTGCTGCTTGTAATTTACTTCATCCAATTTTTTCTTCAAAAGAGGGTCAGCTGCAAACTCATTCGGCTTTACTGGCGCTCTATTCACAAATTTACTCGGAAAATTAACACCCTTAAATCTTCTTGCCAAACCATCAGTTTGAGCATCATCCACCTTTGGCATCTTATTACACAATAACACCAACTTAAACATCGGTATAATCGAAATTTCTGGGTCTGGAGCATGCGCCTTTCTTACCTGCACCTTATCAGTACCTGTAAGTTGCTTCACAAATGCTACATTCAAATCTTTTCCCTTCTCAGGTTCATCAATCTGAACATACCTCTTCTTAATAACACTGATTAATCTAGAATTATGCTCCTCCTTTGAAGTTGAAACATTCGTAATATATGAACTGGATAAAACATCTGCATAATCGCCTAAACAATCACCATGAAATCCAGCAATCAAACTTTTACCATTACCACCTGTTCCTTCTAAATTCACGAAAAACTGGTTTTTATTAATACCCATTAGCGTTGAAGCTAAAAACATCAATAAAAATTCACGAACAGATTCATCTGGCAAACATTTTTTAAATAATTCCAAAATTTCATTTCGAATATTCATATTTATCTCACCTGAATAATCAAATCCAACTGAATAACTTATTTTATCATCTGGCAAAGACTTTCGAAACTCTCCAGTCTTTAAATCCATCACTCCATTATCAAATCCTAAAAGATATTCATTTAAATCCAAATCCTTGTAAAAGTTTTCGTCCAAAAATAACTCCTTTGACTCATTAATAACAGAATTCTTATTGTTGTGATTTTTTAAATAATCTATAACATTATCACATGCCTTCTTCGTAACCTCCAAAGAATCTCCCTTCATAGGAGCCTTTCCAGTCTTAAATTGAGCATCAGCAATCTTCGTACTTATCACAGCACTATATCGCAATAATGTTCCTCTTACATTTTGACTTATGTCTTTTGCCAACAAAAGCGGAGATTTCTGTGACCTCCACCTTCCATTCTCAAAAACATACCACATCTCATTCGAATATCGATACTTATCCTTCAAAAGATAATAAACTAAGCCTGCAATATCAGCATGCGTCTTATGCAACGCATTGTTTATCGCATTAGTCAAATCATCTTCCTCAGAAAAACGCTCAGTCTCCAAAAAATACCTAGCAGGATTATCCTCCATAGCCATCTTCACAAGAGTACCAATTCTAACTCGCTTTTCCTCCGGATAATTCGAAAATGTCTTATTCCACAACTTATCACAATGCTTCTCATTATACTTCGGAGACTGCGAAGACCACTCTTTCCATAAGTCAAAATAATCCTCACTCTCATTGTGAATAATCGCTCCAATCAAAAGCCAAAAATTGTAATCATTAACCCTACCAGAATTCAATAACCCTAATAAAGTCTCAATATACTCTCGACTCTTTACTGGCCTTTCTTCCTCAGTATGCTCCAATAATTCTTTCTCCAAATTTTGATGCTTTACCTTCACCTCCTCAATTTTCTGCTCCTCCTCCAACAACTGCTTTACCAATGTCGGTTTTTCATAAGAACGCTGTTGAAGAGATAATATTTTCAATAAATTAGCAGAATCATCCGGTATCTCTGCCTCATCACCCTCCAAATCAAAAATATAAGTCAAATAATAACGCTGCGCTCCTACCTTCTTTTTACTTCCATACATCAAAACCGCATTGCGTTCAACAACGGATTCATCAATTATTTCTTCAATAGGATTGCAACATTCAATAAAATTTGGATGATTTCTTATTTTTTCAATAACATATCTTCTTAACCAATGCTGAGCATCATATGAAATACACAAAAATGGAAACATAATATGTATGCCATCTTTCAATATGTTCTTTTCATCATCGTACTCAGCAGATTCTTTTTCAATTACATAAGCCAATGCCTCCTCCTGCGTCAAAGTTTCACTCATCAACATTTGAAGTCCATCTTGATACGTTTTTACCAAATCTTTAATTAATTCAAAAGAATATTTTCTTTCAGTTCCTTCACTATAACGTAAATCAATATCAATAAAAATTTTCGAATATTTTTCAGGATGCTTTTCAGCAAGAAATGTGTCCTTATTTTTCTCAAATACATGCTCAGCAAATATTTTCCATAAATTTTCCATCTGATTCTTAGGTATCTCATACCGTCCAGCATCAGTGTCATGAAATAATGAAACATGAGTTAATTGTGCATCTTTTGATGCCTCATATTTCTTTAAAAAATTCTTCAACTTATTACTCATGCAAGATATATCTATCTATCCCAAAACTTTAAAATTTCAATTTTTTCCAAAACTGAAATTCCTAAAAAAATGAAATTTTACCATAAACACCTGTTCCATCTAAAAAAAAATATATTTATTTATTATTGTTTTTGGGTTAATGTTTTTTTGCGTATCCGATAACGCCGCAAACTAATCTTTCCCCAGCGTGTCCAGTTGTCTTACTATCAGGAAATCCACCTTTACCTAAATCATCTTCATCCTTATGCACAATTATACTTCTTCCAATTACAGAATATTTACCAGATAATTTTACTAAGGAATCAACCAAATCAAATACACCTACTCCATTCTTATCAGCAACAATATTCCCCAAATCTCCAACATGTCTATCCGAATTATTTGGTCCACCATGACTCTTTCCAAATGGATTATAATGCGCACAAGCACTTGTACATCCATCTGTTAAATCACCTGCTTCATGAATGTGAATACCATGAGAACCTGGCTTTAATCCGGTAACTTTTCCATAAATATGAGTTTTATTATTAGGTAATTCCTCTAAATAAATTACCCCATCTATTTTCTTAGCCTTTAACACACAAACAGCATTAACTTTCTCCCTCATTGGAATAATGAGGAAAATAAATACTAATAATAAGACTAAAATAATTTTATATTCCATAATTTATGATACATTATTTCAGAAATTATTTCAAAAGAATTATACCTTACATTATACCTGATAACAATTCCATAAAAAAATTAACATACTTCGGATATGAAGAAGAAAAAACTTTTGAATTTAAAAAAATCTGAATAAATACTATATGGACAAAAAATATCTTGAATTCTCTAAAAATAAATGTCTTAAACCATGCTTACCTTATTTTGAAAACCTTTTTGCTATCAAAAAAACTGTTTTAGAATATGTTAAATATAAACAAGCCATTCCAATTGAAATAAATAAACAATTAACGGAATCTTACAAGGAATTTTCAACTAGATTTTTTAATGAAAATACTGTAAAATGTTTACAGAAACAAAAAATACCAAATTTTATTAAAGATATTAAAGATACAAAAGAAATTGCTCTGGAAAATAAGAAAAAAATTGATGAATTATCAATTGTTATTAAAGCATTAATATTCACTACAATTAATAGTTATATTACTATTTTAGATATGATAATTTCAATTTGTAATGATTTTGAACTAAAATATAAAAAATATTATTCAAAAAAAAATGTAAGTAAATAATAATGATTAATAATTATAAAGATTTTGTTAAATGTGGTTTGGAAAAACATTGCCTTATCGACTCGATTGAAGGCGCTCTAAAGCTTAATTATTTAAAAAATAAAATTGTCATGTACATGACAAATTTTAAAATGGTTCCAACTGAATTACTTAAACTATTTTTAAAAACGTACAAAGAATTCTCAAAAAACTTTTTCAGTAAAAAAACGGTTGATTGTTTAAAAACAAATTGTAAATTCAAAAAATCAAGTTTAAAAAAACAATTTGAACAAACAAAAAAAACAATATTAAAAATACAAAAAAATATTCCAACAAAAAAGAATAATGTTGTCAAAAACTATGTAAAAGTTTTAGACACTATGCAAAAAATTATAATCCACCTCTCAGACAAATTTGAAAAAAAATATTAAGAATAAAATATTATCTTCCCAAATTTAATTCCTAATGTTAATCCGATACCACCAATAACAGAAGTTATAAACACAATCTTCGTCAATTCAAAATATGATATATTTTCAAAATTTATTCCTTTTTTCTTCCTCACATAGATTTCCTCATCATCATCATCAAATTCTGGAGGAGGAGGTGGTGGAAGTAAAGGAGATGGTGAACGATGTCTTCGCGGTTCATGGATAACCATTTTTGGAGCTGGTCCAACCGCAAGTTCGTTTGAAATATCTAAGTCTTTCGATTTTATGGATAAAACCGAATCTAATTTATTTTTTAAATCATCTGAAATTTTTAACTTTCCCATTTATTTTTTTTACAATAAATTATCCCATTTCTAAAAAAATAATTCCTATATATATTATGCAAACACCCCAAGAAGTTAAAAATTGGTATCTTAATGATGCCTACAACTCAACTCTTGAATATAATGATGGTACCAAACTTGGTTTTTATTACCGTTTTGCCTGCACAATCCCTCAAAATATAATTGATTTATTATTATCAAAACAGGCCACCGGCCAAATTTATCTCGGTTCAAATTTAGGTGTTCTTGAAGATGAAAATACAACTTATATATTATTCTTTTATACCTACTTCTATGACTCTTATTATAAAAGTTATCTAGTTGGAAGAACTCAATATGACTTAATCAATTATTCAGTTGATTACAAAAAATACCTTAAATCATGTGATTACATTCCAGTTATTATTAAATCTAAAAATATTGACCTTTCTATAACTTCTTTTACACAAGCATATAAACAAGGAACAAACATTGGCGCGTTAAGAATAGATTTAAGTACAAATAATAATTTTGCAACTCTAGATATTTACACAAAAAATAAACGTTCTAGGTATTTTTCTCAAAACTTTAAAGGAATAAACTATTACAACCTAACCCCAACTTTTATTTATAACTTTATTTCTACAACTCCTTCAGTATGTAAATTTGCAAATGAACTTCTCAAACAACTTAAACCATCGGTTTCATCTTCTTCAATTCAAAAAGTAGATATTAAATTAGCAAAATAATACAACTTAAACATTTTTTAATAAATTATAAAAAATGAATAATTCTGAAATAGAAATCTTAAAAAAGTGGAAAGAAGATAACACCTTCCAAAAACAACTTAAACAAAACACCAAAAAATTCATATTCTATGACGGACCTCCATTTGCAACAGGTCTCCCTCACTATGGCCATATTGTTGCCAGCACAATAAAAGATATAGTGCCCAGATACTGGTCCATGAACGGTTTTTTTGTTCCCAGAAAATGGGGATGGGATTGTATTGCAGAAGGCAGTCTTATCAATTTAGCAGATGGTACCAGTATTCCAATTGAAAAATTTGACTTTTTAACAAATGTTGAAACCTATGATTTTAATGAAAATAAATTTTCAACACAAAATAAAAAATTATTGTTCCCAAAAGGTGAAAAAGATTGCATTGAACTAACATTTCAAAATGGTCTTAAATTAACTTGCACTCCAGACCACCAAATTTACACTACCTCTGGATGGAAAAAAGCTGATGAAATTGAACATGAAGAAATCTATACCAAAAGAATAAATCCCACATTTTTATTCAAAGAAAAATACTGGGAACATCATATCGACCATACTTCTCTTTCTACTTCAACAAATATTGCAGCAAGAAAATCAGCAGCATATTGTAGAATTATTGGTTATTTAACATCCGCTGGAAATTATTTTATTGATTTAAAAGATGTATTGGAATTTATTGCAGATATTAATTTGGTTTTTAAGGAAAAATTAGAATTTGTTTACAATGGATATTATTATGTTATTTTTTCATCAAATCTTAAGTATCTGGATAATTCCAGGAAAATATCACCATTATTTTTAAACACAACCATGCCAGGAATTTTCAAACAGGAATTTCTAGCTGGATATTTTGGAGGTCTGGAAAAAACATTAACAGAAGAAGATTTTTACATTTTATTACAAATATTTTATCAACTCAATATTGAAATATATTTTGAAAAAAATAAATTTGAATTAAGTCATCCAGATTTCATTAATAGGATTGGATATAGATACGCCCAGAGAAAACAATTACCATTTAATAATCAAACAAAACTTATTTCAAAAATTAATGTTGGTAAAAGAAAAGTATTTGATATATCTGTTAATGAAACTCATAATTTTATAGCAAATGGAATAGTCGTTCATAATTGTCATGGATTACCAATTGAATTTGAAATTGAAAAAAGTCTAGGAATCAAAACAAAAGAAGAAGTTTTAAAATTAGGAATATATAAATACAACAATGCATGTCGAAGTATTGTTATGAATTATTCAAAAGAATGGAAAAAAACCATTGAAAGAATTGGAAGATGGGTTGATATGGAAAATGATTATAAAACTATGGATTTATCTTTTATGAATTCAGTCTGGAAAACATTTTATAAACTCTGGCAGAAAAATCTAGTCTATGAAGGAGTTAAAGTAATGCCATATAGTACTGGTTGTAGTACTCCTTTATCCAACTTTGAAGCAAAATCAAATTATATTCGAGTCCAGGACCCTTCGATTGTAATTAAATTTGAAAAATTAGATGCTGAGATTCCTACTTACTTTTTAGTCTGGACAACCACCCCATGGACTCTTATTTCAAACCAAGCTCTTTGTGTTAATCCAGACCTGGAGTATGGAGTTTATGAAAAAGATAATTCTTTTTATGTATTACTAGATTCTCTTGCTGAAAAATACGGATTTTCAAACCTTATTTCAAAATTATCTGGATTAGAATTATCTGGATTAAAATATAAACCATTATTTGATTATTTTCCAAATGAAAATGGGTTCCAAATTGTCTGTGATAAATATGTTACAAATTCATCTGGAACTGGTATAGTTCACCTTGCCCCAGCATTCGGTGAAGATGATTACCGAGTTTGTCTGGAACAAAAAGTAATTGAAAAAACATCAAAAATTCCATGTCCATTTAATGCAAATGGTTATTTTACAAATGAAATTCCATTCTTAGCTGGTTTATTTTTTAAAGATGCAGACAAAATTGTTATGAAATCTCTTAAAAATAATTTATTTTCCCAGACAACTGAATGGCATGATTATCCTTATTGCTGGAGAAGTAACACACCTTTAATGTATAGAATAGTTCCTAGCATTTTTATTAATGTCGAAAAAATAAAAGATGATATTGTTCGAGTTAACCTTGAAGAAACAAACTGGGTTCCAGAACACATAAAAGAAGGACGTTTTGGTTCATGGCTGAAAGATGCCAGAGATTGGTGTGTCTCCAGAAACAGATACTGGGGTACCCCAATTCCTATCTGGAAATGTGATAATGAAATTATATGCATATCATCAGTTGAAGAATTAGAAGAATTATCTGGATTAAAAATTACTGATATTCATCGTGATAAAATAGATAATATTAAAATTAAGAAAGATGGAAAGGAATATAAAAGGGTGGAGGAGGTATTTGATTGTTGGTTTGAAAGTGGTAGTATGCCTTTTGCAATGGAATCTTTTCCAGCTGATTTTATTGCTGAGGGATTAGACCAAACAAGAGGCTGGTTTTATACATTGATGGTATTAGGAGTTGCTATTACTGGACATTCTCCGTATAAAAATGTTATTGTGAATGGGTTAGTTTTGGCTGAAGATGGCGAAAAAATGAGTAAGTCTAAGAGGAATTATCCAGATGTTAATTTGATAATAGAAAAATATGGGGCAGATGCTTTAAGATTATATTTAATAAGCCAGGGGGTAGTAAAAGGAGATGCATTGAAATTCAAGGAATCTGGAGTTAGAAATATTGTTCAAAATATCCACATGTTTATTTATAATGCATTAAATTTCATTAAACAAATGATACCATTTTATGAACAAAAATATCAGGTAAAATTTGAATTCCAGGAGAAGCCAGAATCAGATAATATAATGGATGAAATGTTATTAAATTATTTGCAGGAATTTGTTAATGCTATTCATCTGGAAATGAAATCTTATAATTTGGGAAATATAGTTCAGAGAATTGACAATTTTATTAATCAATTGAGTAGAACTTATTTGAATATGAATAAATCCAGATTGAAATCTACTGGGACAAAAGAAGAGGCATTGAATTCATTAAATACTTTATTTTATACTTTGAAAAACTTTTCAATTATGATAGCACCATTTGCACCATTTATTGCAGAAAAAGTATTCCAGGATTTAAGACAATTACAAGAATTAGATTTTTCTTCTGTTCATTTGGAAAGAATGCCAGAAGTTGTTTGGAATATATCTGAATCTGGAGGCCAAGAAGGTATATCTTTAATTGAGGCTATCATTGAGGCGAGAGGAGAATTAAGGAGTAAGGTGTTAAAGTCTGCGAAAAAGCCTGTGAAAAAGCAGATAATTTATGTGCAAAATTGGAGAATGATACCTTTTCTGGAATCAATCCAGGAAAGTTTGAAAAAAGAGTGTAATACTTTGGAAATAGAATTTTCATCAAGATGTTCTGAAGTTTTAATAACTACTTATGAAATATCTATGGAAAAGTTAGGAAAAAGGTTTAAAAATGATGCGAAAAAAATTAAAGATAAGATTACCTATGAAATGCGTAATCCAGAAAATATTGAAAAATTAAAAAAAGGATATTTCACTTTGGATAACAATAAATTCCATGATGAAATTAAAATTGTTTATAAAATGAATGACAAGATTGATTTATACAAACAATATTATCCTGAAAAAGGTATTATTATATTAACTGATTTATCCTGGGATAATAATATGGAAGAAATTTATCATATAAGAATGTTGACTCGGAAAATTATGCAATTGAGAAAAGACGCAGGATTAATACCAACTGATAGAGCTGAAATTGTTTATAAAAATAACGGGAAAATAAATCTGATTGAAAATAATTTAATCACATTGGTTGATAATACAAATATGAAATTTGTTGAAAAAGGAAACTTTGAAAAATGCTGTAAAATAGATTACCAAGAAGAGGATATTAAATACGAATTATCTTTATTATATTAGGATGTAAAATCATTCTTTCTTTCCTCAAAAAATTTTAATAAACCAATATTTTCCATTTCTCTTTCACAATCAACTTTTATATTTTTATTATAATAATCATAAGCATTCTTCATTGAATAAATATTCACTTTTCTTAATTTCTTCAATGACTTATCCAACCATTCTGGCTTTTCATTATTTATATATGCTCTTGAAATTGAATCAATATTATTTAACAAAGCATACTTAAATTCTTGATGTGATATTAAATCTTGTAACTTGTATTTTACATAAAATGGGTCAAAATACTCATAAGGATTTATATTCAAAGTTAACATTAAATCCAAAAGATTTACTGGCTTATTTAAACATCCAAAACCCAAACATAGAGAATTGTTAATATTATAAAAATATTTGTTACGAATTTTCAATTTTCTTGCAATTTGCCAGGAAGGATTATTGTATTCAATTCCAATAAATGATAAAATTAAATAATATGTGTCATCATTTGGTTTTAAATTAGCAAAAAAGTTTTCAGATAACATTTCAAATACATTCAAACAATTTGAATATAAATTGTTCGGATTATCATTTCTTTTTACTGGAATATTAGACTGAAGAAAAAGTAATTCGTCTGGCTCCTTATTATGTGCTGGGTCTAGTGTAACTAATTTTATATTTAAATTTAACAAATCTTTCATGTCACTGATTTGCCCACTTGCAGAAGACCAAGATGCAGCTCCAATTAATATGACGCAAATATTTTTCTTCATATTTTACTTTCTTATTTCAAATCTTCTTTAAGCCAAAATTTGTGAAATCATTCTGGAAGTCCAGAGTTTATTTCTTCTTAAAATTTTTACATAATTCAGAAATTCCGCAATATCCTTCTTCCTCAAATTCCCTCTTTCAACCCTATCAAAATATTTATCTGGATTATTCCAATAATACAACTTATGGTTTGGATTCCCAGTAATATCAATCAACATATTTTCTATTTCATGAGTTGTCCCTCCATTAAACAATTTTTTTATTAAATTTATAACCTTTAATTCATCTGGATTTTCATACATCTTTTTATTACAACACATTTTTCCATATCTTGGAACAGATGGCAAATATAAATTATTTATCTTTTTATAACGAATTGTTCTTTTTACTCTTATACTTAAATTCTTTATTTCAGTTTCACTATCAATAATATCACTTATTATTAGTTTAAGGTCATTTGCACTACTACTTATCAATTTTTTTTCAACAAAATGAATTGTTATATTTTTTTCTTTACATAATTCCAGGAAATTAATGCAATCAGTTAAATTTCTGCTAAGCCTGGATGCTTCAAAAATTATTATATTAATATTTTCATTATTTTTTGAAATATCAAATAAAAGTCTTTGATTTTTTATAATTTTTGCTGATTTTGTTTCAGAGACAACATTAATTAATTCAAAATTTCTATCAATGCAATATTCTTTACATGCTTGAATTTGAGATTCAATGCTAAAACCAGATTCTTGGTTTTTTGAACTTATCCTGGCATAAATAATTGCTTTACCATTTGTATTTATAGATAAATTCTGACAAAATTTATCTATTTCTCTGGAAAATATAGGCGGGCGTTTTTTAACCATTATTATATAAATAAATAAAAATCACTTTAAGCTATTTCTCTCACCCACAAATTTATTTCATTTTCTTTTAATCCTAACATTTTTAATTCATATTGTAATTCATTTCTCATTCTAGTTATAAATTGCTGACTAGTTGTATCTGGTATTTCTTTCATTAAATTATTTTTAATCATATCATATTTTATCATTATTTCTTGATTTCTGGATATTGTTATTTTATTATTTATTAAATCAAAACCCATGATTGCAGTTAAAATTCTTCCAATTTTTCCAGAAACACAATACTTTTTCCCATCTTCTAACTCAAAATTTAATATTTCAATTAATTCTTCTAACACATTTTTTTCTTTTGCCAAATAAAATATTGTTGACATCATTTCCTTTAAAGTAAATTTTTTATTAATATAATTCATTAAATCTAAATCATTTATTTTTTTCAATAATTTTAAATCAACATAATATTTATTCATATCGCTCTCATAAATATCATATAATTCTTTTATACATTTTTTAATATTATTATTAACATATGAGTTATGAACTAACTCTTTATCATAATAAATATTAGTTATTTCAAAATCCAAATTATTTTCAAAAAAATATGGATTATTTTGTTCAAAATAAACATTCCATTCATAAGTATTCAAATTTGGAATAATTGGATTACCATATAAATATATATTTTTTATATTTATTAAAAAATCTGGTAAAACAACAAACTGATTCCTTTCCAGATTGATATCATTTAATTTTTTACTATCAACATTTATATTTTCCAAATAATTTGAATTAACATCCAGAAAACTCAAATTTGGTGTATTTATATCTATTTCTACTAATGCATTATTATCTAATGCTAAAATTTTTAAATTTTTACAATTTATATTAACATTAACAATCCGATTATAACTTAAATATAACTCCTTTAAATAATCATTCTTCATACTAAAAGAAGTAATATTTGAATTCTGTATTGATAAATATTGTAAATGCATTGGAAAATATTTGTAATCAACATTATTCAAATAATAATTATTATCACAAATTATATTATCAATAAAACTTCCAGATAAATCTGGAAAATCATTTTTAACATAAGATATTGTTAAATTTTTACATTTTAATTTTGATATTTGTTTTTTTTTATAAAAAAATATTTCTAAATTTAATAGTAATTTATTTTCAATTTTATTAACAATATTTGAGTTAAAATCTGATAAAATAAGTTTTACATTTTTTTGATTTGTAATTTCAAATGAAGGAAAAAAATTATTGGGGAATTTTATGTAAGAATAATTGAGTGTATAATGTAATAAGAGGAATATTTGAATAAAATGGAAAAATATAAAAATATTAGTTTCCTGATATAAAGATAAGTAATTTAAAAGTAATATAAAAATTTTTAGAAACATTTTTATATTATATGTGAAAATTATTTTAACCTCAAACGAATGTGGGTCCATGAAACCATGATACCAGAGAATTTCTTACTCCTTTTGTAATATTTGTAATTCTATGTGTTAAATACGATGGAAAAAATAAAACAGTCCCTTTATCTCTTGGTGCAGTAATAATACTTCTGTTTATCATAAATTGTAAATCACCTCCTTCATATTCAGAAGAATCAGTTAATTGAACAACCATACTTAATTTTCTTGTACTACTCCTACTACCTCCAAAATCCATGTGCCAGTCATAATGTCCTTCATTTTCTGCAGTATATTCAGTATACTGGAAATCATCAAGTAAACTTGTTATATGAAATTTCCACATTTCTTTATTGGCCTTTTTTGCTAAATATACCATTGTATTATAAATAGTTTTAGTATCCTCATTTAATGGTAACCAACGTATTTCACTTGAACGATAATCCTTGTCAATAGTTCCACTTACATTTCCATCAGTTACTGGATATTTTTTTGCAACTTCATGTATATAATTCATTTCATCATCTGTTAAAATACTTCTAAAAAAATAAAAATTGGTCATATTATCATTTTTTTCAAGAAAATCAATTTTTATTTGTTCATCAGGAGGTATTCCCAATTTTTTTTGAAGACTGTTAATATGTTCTTGAGGAATGCTATCAGCAAATTCAAATACTCTGCCACCAATATTAATTCTATTATTCATTTTAATAGAATTAATTGTTTTTGTTTTAAGTTCTAAAAAAATTTAGCAAATATTCATAATCTGGCTCATCTTCAAAATCTAATTTATAACAATATTCCAAATATTCTTTTAATCCAGAAACACAACCATCACATAAATATTCTATATTAATATTTTCTTTCATCTCAGCAACTTTCTCATATTTATTTTTACCATCAATGTTTTGCCAAGGTAAATATAATTTTTGCAAATAGACCATTAAATAACCAAAACTTATCAAATCATCTCTTCTGGACATTTGAAAGTATTTATTAACGTGAAAACTCATGTATCTTAAAGTTCCAGAAGGACTTACTTTTTTTCGAAAAGAAACATGTTCACCTTTTTTTATATAATATTTTGATAAACCGAAATCAATTAAATATAATTTTTTATAATCACGTGAAATTAAAATATTATCTGGCTTTATATCACCATGACATATACCATGTTTATGAATAAATTCTAAAATAGATATTACCTTTCTTGCAATATTTCTAACACTATAATCATCAAATTTTAAACCTATTTTTTTTATTATTTCTCCAAATGACATAAACATTTTATCAATTACTAAATATCCATTGTTTTCATCTTCATAATATTGATGAACAGGTAAAATAAATTCATTGTTAATATCTTTTTTATATAAATAAAAATGTATTTTTGCTTCCTTCTGTAATAAATATCCCTCTTTTTTCTCTTCTACTTTTATAGCAAATTTTTCCCCTTTATTATTTACACATTCATATACTGATGAAAAACTCCCTGTTCCTAATAATTTGCCAATTTCCATTAATGTTTTATACATTTTTGAACAAAATTTCGATTTTTATAACTATTTTTTATCATAAAAATTTCATATTCATTTATATATAATGTTTTAAATACAAACTATATGCTTTTTCCAAAGATTCATCTTTATTTGTATTATAAATTTTATGTGTTCTGTATCTTCTCAACAAAATTTCGATAACCTCCTCTCGAAAAACATCTAATTTATCGAACCAATCATTTTTATCAACTATTTTATCAAAAAATCCATTATCAATCTCAACTAAAATATTTGTTAAATCATGACTACTTAAATCAGACGCTCTTCTAAAAAAGTATCCTCTTGACATACTATTTTAATTAATTATTTTTTAAATCTAATTTCTTTAAAGAAATTAGATTTAAAAAATAATTAATTAAAACTCAGGCCCATAAAGGGCCCTCGGCTCACTACGTTCGCAAGTTAAATTTTTAAAGTTCGCAAGTTAAATTTTTAAAGTTCGCAAATTAAATTTTTATAGTTCGCAAGTTAAATAATAATTATATATATAATGCATAAAGAATATGATTTAATTATACAAGTTTGTGCTTGTTATACAATTGAAAAATATATAAATCAAATTTAACATGGGGTAAAAAATGTGAGATGTATGAAAATATAAAATTAGTATATTGTTTAGGAGAAGAAAAAAATGGAAATTTTAATAATACAGAATTTATTGAATATGTAAATTTAGAAGGTGTGAAAAATGATTATCATTCTGTAGGGTATAAGCAATTCTTAGGACTTAAATATATATATGAAAACTACAAAACAAAATTTATAATTTGTTTTGGTTCAGATACATATTTAAATATCCCAAAATTACTCTCATACATTAGTAATTTTGATTATTCGGAATGTTTATATATTGGAGGACATGGTGGTCTAATACAAATAGGTTATTTTTCATGTTATTTCCATTCTGGAGGTCCTGGTTTTATTATTACATATAATGTTTTACACCTTTGCGCAATGGCCCAAAGGGCCATTGCGCAAAGGCAACGTTACCTTGCACCTTATGGGTTGGCTCGGCAGAGCCGGCACATACAGAAAACGCTGATTTTATCAGCGTTTTACAAGCATTTGCATCGCAAATGCGGGTCTGACCGAAGGTCATGAAATGTGCAAAGGTGTAAAAAAAATATATGATTCTTTACAAAATTTAATGGAATATTGGAGTAAAATATGCTATGAAAATAACATTCAATCCTTAATTTCAGCATGTGATGTTGCAATTAGTTATTATTTACAGCAACCAGATATGAATGTTGAAATAATAAAAGCAGAACATGGTTCTTTTATGCACTGTAATTACAAAGGAATGCCATGTCATCGGAATTTAGATATATCGAAAATAATTTCATGTCATTTAATGGATACTGATGATTTTATTAATTTTACAAACATTTTAAATAATAATAATTATTTCATTTAACAAAAAATTAGTTTTGAAAATTACTTCAGTATAATGAAATCGAGATTATTTAGAGAATTGCGTATTTTAAATCTTAGACTGTTTATGTTTTGATGACTTTTTACTATTTCTTTTATATATTTCTTTATTATATGCATAAATAAAGTAATTTTTATAAATATCTATTTTTAGTATTGAATTAGATAAGCTTTCTTTTAATTTTATAAATGTTGTTGGTTTATCAAATTTTATATAATTTTTTACTTGATTACTTTCTTTTCATATTTATTTAAAATGTATTTATCTATAAAATTTATTAGTTATTCCTTTAATAAATAATATTTAGCGAAAAATACTTAAAATAAAAATATTAAAAGAAAGACCAAATTATTTATCCAGAAGCAATAATTTGTCAACTGGTTTAGACGAACCAGTAAATTTTACACGTTCTGTGAAGAGTAAACCTTTATGATTTTTTATTTCACAAAAAAGTGCGGTTTTAAATCTTCAAGGGTGTAAATTTATATTATTTGTATATTTGGGAAAGGTATAATTACCCTTAATCCGTTTTTTCTATATTTATCTATTTTCAATAAAATATCATCTAAAAAATTCCAAGATAAAATAATTAAATAATCACATTTTTCTTTATTCAAAATGTCTATTGAAAGTATAGGAATATTGTATCCAGGTGTATATAAATTTTGTTTCATAAAACTATCATCAATTATATATCTAATTATATTTCTTGATAATTTAAACTGATGCATAAAAGTTGTTGATTTTGCTGACGCACCATAACCAATAATTATTTTATTGTTATTAATTAAACTATCCATAAAATATTTTAAGTCTATACTATTCGATAATATATTTTTTTTCCATCCATATAAATTATTTATGTCAAATAAATTAATCTCATTTTCTTTCTCTATAGTTTTATTTATACTTTCATTAATTTTTACATTTTTATCTTTTGAAATATAAAATTGAATTGACCCTCCTTGAGCATTATTTGTATGTACGTCAAAAAGTACTAGATTGTTTATGGTACAAAAATATTTCATTGCTTTACATGTATGATAATCAATATGTTCATGGTATATAGTATCAAATAAATTTTTTTTATAAACTTCAAAAAAATATCCAACTTCTATAATGAGTATACCATCGTTTTTTAAAAGTTGATAAATAGTTGTAAAGACATCTTTTATATTTTCAATATGTGCACAACAATGAAAAGCATAAATGAGCTTATAAGTTTCTTTTTTAATATTTTCATATTTAAATATATCTGAACCAAAAAAATCACAAACAATTGGTAAAGAATGTATATTTTTTATATTTTTTGCTGGATCTATCCCTATACAGTTAGAATAACCTTTATCAATTAAATATTTTATTCCCGTACCGTCATTTGCTCCTATTTCTAAAATGTAATCTGATTTAATTATGTTAAATTTATCTAAAAAAATTTGAATATTATTACATATATGATTAACAGTCGTTTTACTAGCAGAAGATATATATAAATAATTTGAATATTGAAATGATGGATTTAATATTTGTTTTAACTGAATATGATTACATCTATCACATATACATACATCTAACGGTATTTTATCTTGAATTATTGGTTTTTTTACATAATGATTTGCTTGAGGTGTAGGTTCAAGATTTAAAAATTCCTTTATATTTAAACAATCACATAATCTACATTTTTCGCGATTTTTCCAAATTTCATTTTTTGTATTTTCTTCGTAAATTATATTGTTAGTAAAATCATTTTTTTCTAAATATTTGATTAAATACTCTTTTAATGCATCCTTCCAATTCCTCATTTTATTGTTTTCATATTTAGTTTCTAAAATTTCACTAACGCTTCTTTTTGGACCAGGATTTGGTATCATATGACAATTGACTGGAATTATTATTTCTGTTCTTTTTTTTAATAAATTACATATTTCTAATGCAACATCATATCCTGTAGCAATGTCTGAATTTACTATGTGATGTATTCCATAGATATTATTTATAATCAAGATTTTCATTTTATTTACTAAGTCCAAAACATATGTTGGTGACCCATAAAAGTCATTATTGGCATATATAGATGTATTTGTTATTAAATTATTTATAAAAAACTCTACATATTTATAGTGATTTTTTTGTGATCCTCCAAAAACCCACCCTGTTCTAATAATTATGGACTTTTCATATAAGGATGCGATTCTTTCGGAACTTAACTTTGTATAACCATATACACAATTTGGATTTGGAAAAGAATCTTCAGTAAAAACTTGTGTATTATTATTTTTTGATGAAAATACAGCACCCGTAGATAATAATATAAAAGGAATATCTAATTTTTTTGCTATTTTGACTAAATTAGTTGTTCCGTTTATATTAACATCAATTGAATTTTTAATATTATTTTCTGAATCACGTAAATTAATTGCTGCTAAATTTATTATACATGAAATTTTATTATTTAAAGAATTTATGTATTGTTCAATTGAATAATAATTTATTATATTTAATTCATTTGAACTCGGTTTAATTCCAAAATCTAAATTTTTTCCTATCATACCATTGGAACCAATTATTAATGCATTTTCTAACATTATAATATTTTATAATATTATATTATATTACTAAAATTTTATAATATTAATTTATACATTGATTTACACCTTTTTACGTTTCAAACGACGATTTTTATATAACGAAAATTATATAAAAATAATTTATTATATTACCTTAATGAATACCAAAGAACTTATTAAGGAAATAAATATACTAAAAAGAAGAATTGGAAAAAACTAAAAATTAATTAGTTGAAACCAAAGAACATTTGAAAAAATACTACCAAAATAATAAAGAAATTATAAAAAAGGTAAAAGAATACAAAAAAAAATAATTATAAACATCCATTGTATGATTTGTTGTAAGAACTGATGCGCTTATTGGAATAGAGATGTAAATGGTGCTACAAATATTTATAAAATTGCTTATAATGCGATAAATAACAAAGCAAAACAAAATTATTTATCAAGAAGCAATAACTTATCAGGGTTTTTAGAATAATTCCCAAAATCAAAATTTATATGGATTTAAATAGGCAAACCTTTAAGTCCCTTTCATTTTATACAAAAGGGTGATGTTTTAAATCTTCAAGAGTGTAAATAGAATGCGAATGAATTATAAAATTAATAAATAAAAATTAACTTAGGAAAGTAGAAAATTTAACTTGCGAACGTAGTGAGCCGAGGGTCCTTTACGGACCCGAGTCATTTTGCAGAGCAAAATGATAATGTGAGCGGTAGCGAACTGAGGGGCTTTTAAGCCCCGAAGTAATTTTGTCAAGTTTACGAGGCAAAATTACAGGTCATAACGGACATCAATCCCAACTGGAAACCTAGGACACCCTTCTGGTCCCAATTCTTGATATCTTACAGTAAGTTGCTTTCCTTTAAATAATGAATCAAAATTTTCTTGTGCTTGTTCAAACCACTCTCTTCTCATATCTCTTGAGCCTCTTGGTCTTACTGCGAAAATCTCCTTGGAACCATCCGGTTTTGTATAAAAACATTCCCAGATAATTGTTCCTCTATCTTCTCCATTTGCCTCTTTATATCCACATATTTCAAATTCCGCATCTTCAAACTCCTTATACTTTTGCAAATCATTTGAACGATTTTTAAGTAAATAAGGTCCTTTTTTATTTCTTAACATTATACCTTCAAAACCTCTTGTAACAAATTCAGCATGCATATTTTTTACTTCTCCAATATTTGGACATATCTGAGTTAAAACATTTTTTAAATAAGTAAATTTATTTTTTGAAAAAATATTATCAAGAATTTCTTTTCTTCTTTCATAATCCATTTCTCCATCAACATATAAATCATACAAATGATATTGTATCTTCCTCTCATTTTCTGGAGAACTTACCTTTTCAACTCTAATAATCCCAGATATTTCTTCAAATGGTATTTCATCAGAATATAATTCTCCATCTGCATATAAATTTGGATATCCCAACTTAATTGCAGTATCAAAAAACTTATTTAACTCAGTAGTCAAATGAACCATTTTTTTGAATTCTTTTCCAACTCGACTTTTCATAACAATATTTCCATCTATTTGTTTGTTTGCCATACATCTTAATCCATCCAATTTTGGTTGAACAAAACACGGAAAAATAATATCATTCTTTTTCTTCTTTGCATGGTCAAACTTATTTGCCAACATCGGAAAAACTGGAGTCTCTATTGATTCAACAGTTGTTGAATAACCTTCTTTATCGATTTTATCTTGATATTTTTTTTCAGCTTCATTACATGCCTGTTGAAAAGCAGTTGTCTCATTAGATTTTCCTATATTTTTCCCAGATTCAATAACTCTTGTACTTGTGGCCATTTTTCCGTCTATATATCCATTTTGAGTAATAATTTCAGCTGAACCATTTGAATTCTGGATAACAGAAATTATCCATTTCTTAGTTTTACCTGTTTTAGCGTTGCCAAACAATACTGGAAATTCACGTTGCATTGTATAATATTTAAATGAAATAACCTTTAAATATTTCACTTTTTTTAATTTGTTGAGGATGTTTCAGATAAACTTATTTTTTCCCTAAGTTTCTGCTTCAAATCTCTATAATATTTTACCCAGATTTTCTTAGCCATAGTTTCATCATCAGTTTTATCTGACTTCTTGATTTCTTCAACTGTGTGCCAGGGTTTATGTTGTCCAATATAATGAATAATCTTTATTCTTTTTTCATCATATTTATCATTATTAGTCTGGATTTTTTCATCAACATAATATTTATGATTTTTTCTATATCCTTCAATATGGCAATCAAAAACATTGTAGATATGAGGAAGATGAAGTTCTGTTTTATCTGGCCAGTCAGAATAGTATTGATGAATGAATGCTTGGTCACCTTTACCTTTTTCTTTTTCTATATGTCCCACTTGAGATTTCATATCTTCAAAAATTGCTTTGCTAGGTTCTAAAACAATTAATCCAGAATTAAGTTGTTTCCAATCCTTTTTACCTGGAAGCCACCCGCCTGAATTAGTTGATGATAGATTTGGTTTAAGAAATAATTCATCAATATTGTGCAAAACTACCATATCAGCATCAAGATAAACAATTTTGTCAAACTGAGTTAAACTCCACATGTTTAGTTTACTATAATTATAATATCTTCTATCTTTTGGGTCGTCAAGAATTGGGTTTTTGATTGGATTTATTTTGATTGTTGGAATACCACTTTTTTCAATTAATGCCATAGTTTCTTCAGATAAGTTTGGAGTAATTAAAAGATGAAAAGGGTATTTTGGTTTAGTGTCGAGAAGAGATTTCCAGAGGACAAGGGCACCAAAAATATAGCTATCGGTTGTTAAAATACTAACATAGGAATATTTCATATGATTTTCTAGATTATAAAAATAATTAAAGAACTAAATAAGTAAAAAAAATTATTTTTTTATCAAAAATAATTTATGGGTAAAAAAGACATGCAGAGTGTAAGAGCGATGCTTACAATGGATAATGCTGATGATTATGAATTAGATAATCCCAAAGAAAAAGTTGATTTTTCATATTTTGGTGATTCTCCAAGCTATTTAGAAACAAAAAAATTACCTCCTATTAAAATTTATATCTATGGTAACTATCCTCATTTTGAAAAAGCTACAGCATATTTTATGTTAAAAAAGGCAGGAGTGCAGTTTAGTAACCAGTTTCAAAGCAATTATTTTGATATTGGCTGGTTCTGGGATGCAAGAATTTCAGTTGATAAAAATACCAAAAATTGTAGAGAAAGAAGTAAAGAACTTCGATTTATCAACTTATTCTTAATTGAAACCAGCAAAGAATACGTAGCAAAATCAATGGAAGCACATTTTGGATACACATTCAAAATTAATCCAAGAACATTTAATGGATATTGCATTGCCAAACACAATGGTAATGGAACCAAGTCTTGCTTCTTCCTAAAATGCCCGATTGATGCTGATGAAGTATTTGCAGACCATTGTTACCAAAAAATTATTAATTTTTCCAGTAAAACAGATAAATCAACTTTATATGAAATTCGTGTTCCTGTATTTAGAAATATAATTCCTTTCACATTTTTTAAAACTAGAAATCGAGGTTTAAGATTTACTTCCAAAAATCGTTCAATGGAAATTACTCCAGCTTTAACTCATTTAAGTGCTGATGAACTTCAAGATATTATAACATATTGTCGTAAAATTGGTCTTGAATACGGTGAACTTGATATTTTACGTGATGATGAAGATGGAAAAATCTATATAATTGATGTAAATAATACTGCTTGGTGGCCTCCTAATAAATTAGGTGACATTGATAGAAATATCGCTCTTAATATGATGTGGAATGGTTTTCTAGAAGCATTTTTACCAAATAAATTTGACCAATATCATATTCCAGATGAATATATTGATGATTTTTACAATAGTAAGAATCCGAATAGAAATTATCGGGAGAAGAAAAATATAAGTTATAATGGATTTAAATTTGTTGGAAAACCATTTGATTTACCTTATATGGAATTATGGCAGGAATTGAACAAAGAAGCAATTAGAAAAGGTGAAATATTCAAAATGAAACAAGCCAGAAAACAAGAAGAAGAACGTAGAAAATTAGAAGGAAAACAAAAAAAGAAAGAGGAACAAAAGGTTGTTCAAAGACCACAATCTGCAACATTTAAACCTATGCAGAAAAAGAAGTAAATAACTTATTCGCCTCTTCAAGCTGTTCTCTTGAATTAATATTAAAAATCTCATTTTCATCATTTATTTCTACAACTCCTACTGTATGATTATTTTCAACCAAAATACCCATCATATCTGTTAAATAAAATTCTTTTTGTGCATTATTATCCTTCAAAGTCATTATATACTTATCAAGAGCTTCATATGTAAAGCAATATGCTCCTGCATTAATATTTTTTATTAATCTTTGATTATCATTGCAATCTTTTTCTTCAACAATTCTCCAAAACTGATTGTCTTTCATTTCTATTCTACCGTATCCATGAGGATTCTGAACAACACAAGTTAAAAGTGTTCCATAATTTTGCTTGTTAGAAAACAATTCCTGGAATGTCTTCTCCCTAATAAAAGGAGCATCTCCATTACAAACCAAAATCTGCACATCTGATGTATAATGCTTCTTAACTTCCTGGAACGCAACTTGAACTGCATGACCTGTACCTAGTTGAGGGTCTTGATGAACCCAGATGATATTATCTTGATGTTTAATTGATGCTTTAAGTGGGTCACCTTTTTGGCCAAAAACAATGAAGATTTTATCAACATTTAGTTTATCAACTACATGTTGAAGCATAGATTTACCCCCAACATGATGAGCAGGTTTTGGTAAATCAGATTTCATGCGTTTTCCTAAACCGCCAGCTAGAACTATGGCACACGAAGTGTTCATTTATAATCTAGTCAATATTATTATGAAATATTTTTTCCAAATAAATAATTTAGAAACAAAAGAATCAAAATTTTTCGATTCTGATAGAAAACCCATTAAAGAAACAGATTTACCTTCAAATATTACAAAAGTAGCAATGGGATTTCCTTTGGCAATACTATTTTATCCACCTCTTAAGAAAAGAATTTATGCGTGTGTTATTGATAACGCTGGGAGAAAACAATATTTTTATACAAAAGAATACAAAGATAAAATGGATGTTGAAAAATTTGATGGATTTATTAAAATGATTGAAAGAGTTGATAATTTGTTAAAAGAATGTAATAAACAACAAGATGAAATTTCTACTGCAATTATGTTAATGAATCAATGTAATTTTAGAATAGGGCATGAAAAATATAAAAAATTATATAATACAAATGGTACTCTAACTTTATCAAAAGGACATATTCATAAGGGTAATAATAATTCAATTGAAATAGAATTTCTGGGAAAAAAGAAAGAGGAAAATTATTGTAAGTTATCAAATAAGAACACTTCTTTATATAGAGTATTAAATGAATTTTTAAATAAAAGTAATAACAAATTATTCAAGACAATAAAATATATTGATGTTTATGATTTTATTAAAAAATATAATTTGAAGCCAAAGGATATAAGACAAGTAAGTGCCAATAGAGAATTTTATGATATTTTAAGAGACAAAAAATATACTGGGACAACTAAAAAAGAAGCTAAAAGTTTTTTGAAAGAAGTTTTGCAAAAAACAAGTGAAAATATGAATCATACTCCAGCGGTTTGTAAGAAGAAATATTTAATGACACAATGGTTTGAATATGAAGATATAAATGAGTTAATAGATATAGTAAAAAATAATGAATTCAAAAAAAGTATTGAAATTTTATTGAAAAAAAAAATAACATAATAATTTAATGATAACTAATATACAATTTATAGAAGATAGGAAAAAAATATTAAAAAGCATTTTTGAAGGAAAATCTACCAATTGGGTAAATGAAAATATAACTTATGATTATTTTAGCAAAAAAAATATTTTAACAGAAAAAGATTTTAATTTTATTTTTAAAGGCTTAAATAATGTAAAAAAACTAGACCAAAATCAAGTAAAATTATTATTATATTTTATTGAATACGCTTATACTCCTGTATCAATTATGAAAAATTATTTTCCACAAATAATTACACCAACTCCAGAATTAGAACAGAGAGGATTGGTTAAATATTATTTACGATATGACCAAAAAAGTAATAGTGTTTTTGCAACATTTAGAGGTACAAAAACATTTTGGGAATTATTGAGTGGATTAAAATTTTATAGAATACCATTTGATATGCTTAAAAATAAAGACCATTTTTTTGAATGGAGGGACAAATTTATTAAACTTAAAGAATTTAACCCTTTAACAGTGCCTTTATTAAATGATAAAGAAATAGAAATTCATAAAGGTTTTCTTGATGAAGCAAATTTAATTTACATAGATTTTATTGAAAAATTATTAAGAGTTATAAATCCTTTAAGTAAAACTGTAAAAATAGTATTATGTGGTCATTCTCTAGGAGGAGTATTAGCAACTATATTGGGAATCTATTTATCTTATAAATTTCAAAACATCGTTGAAAAAGGACGAATGGAGATAAGTTTAATTACAGCAAATACTCCTCCAATGGGAAATAAAAATTTTAATCTTTTAATTCCTTATTTGAAAATTAAAAATTACATTAGACTTTACAATTATCAAGACTTTGTTCCATTTTATGGATATTTTGGAACCTGGATTGAAAATAAAAAATTCAGACATCTTGATTATATGCTAAAAAAAGGAAGTAGTGGTGACAAAAATACAGATGGAAGATTTATATCAGAATTGATTGGTAAAACTAATATCTGGGTTAAAGATTACGGAAAAGATTTAGACACATTCTTAAATAAAGAATCAAATAATAAAGATTTCAATATGAAATACATTTATCATGATATTTTTAAAATTAAAAACAATGTATTATTTATTTAATTTTCTAACATTAATTTATGAAGCTTTATCAAAATAGTTCAGTTAGAGAGTTATCACCAAAAGATTTTAAAGTTAAAAGTTTATCTTCTGGAATGACTCCAAAAGAAATGCCTTGTGTTATTAATTTTTATGCTCATTGGTGTCCTCATTGTAATAGTCCAGAAATGTTAGAATTCTGGAAAGCATTAGGTGAAAAATTACCTAAAAAAACTGGAATAAAAGTTTTTGCGTTAAATTGTGCTCATCATGAAGACGTTGCTTCAAGTGCTGGAATTATGGGATTTCCAACTTTAAAATTCTATAATAAAAAAGGAGAAATTAGTGAATACTCTGGACCTAGAGAAGTTAAACCATTTTTACAATTTTTATTGAAAAATAGCTAATAGTTTCTAATTAAAGAATAAAAATTAATTCCTTTTTGTTGTAAAGCAAATGAAAATATATTCGGCAAATTTATTGATTCAATAAAAAATTCTTTCCTTATTTCTTTAAAATAATTTTGAAACTCATCAAAATTAACAACACAATTTAACCCCTTTCTTATCAACTCCTTAAATCTTTCAGATATATACTTCAACTCAAATAATGACTCAATTATTGCCCTTTTATCAGTTTCAATATCATACGCTTTATGACCAAATATTAACTCAATAAAATATACTGATATCATATAACTAAGAACATGTGAATAAGATATGTTAATGTTTGTAGGCCAAATGTAATATTTTTCATCTTCTTCATATTTTTTTTCAATTAATTTGTATTTTTTAACAATTCCGAAATCAATTATTTTCATATTATTATTAGAATCAATCATTGTGTTTCCCATTTTTAAATCAAGATTTATTAATCCTATTTCTTTCATTTCCAATACAGATTTTATTATACAATCCATTATCTTACAAACAACTGCCTCATTTTTAAATTGTGTCTTACCAATAACTTTTATATAATCATGGAAAGGTATGTACAATGGCATCAAAATTACATCATTATTTTCATACAACGCAAAACGTTTTACCTTATTTTTCTTAGTTATTTCACTAAATATTGGTGATGTTTCTTTCTCTGGATTCTGATAAATCATTATCGAATTATTCATAATAATCGGAATTTTACATTGTTTTGTTGTATAACTTTCTTCAAGTATTATTTTACCGTATGCATAATCAGAGCAATTTATCGAAAATATTTCTTTTTTTTCTAATATTTTTTCAACAACCTGAATTTCTGTATAATCACTTAAATCATCAATTATTTTACTTTTCGGGTCTTCAGCTAAAATTTTTACAATATATCCATATTTATTTGATAAAAATATAAATCCATATGTTCCATATCCCATGCATCGATTTAGTTCAATTTCATATGATTCATTTTTATTGATATTTTTTAAATTAGAATTTTTAATTGATACATAAATTTTATTCATTGTTAACTTTAATTTAATAATAAATTTTTAAATTAAAAAAAATGTCCCAACAATTTATTTACAATTGGCAAAAAATTATTAGAAATAATATAATATTAAAAAAAATTAATTTTAGTCCAGATGATTTTGATAATGTTATTGATACTGGTTATAAATATAAAGAAAATGCGAAAAAAAATTTTACATGGGATGGCATATTGATGATGTATCAATATTTGAACATTCTAAATCTTTTAGAGAAAATCGATATGAATTATTTAGTAAGAATGATACTCCAATTTATACGATGATATTATATTTTAGTTCATGTATTGGAGGAGAATTTGAGTTTGTAGATAAAGTAGTTAAGCCAGAGAGAGAGGTTTTGGTATATTTTTTGATGGTAGGGAGGTTAGGTCTGGGATTCGGGAATCGATGGTTATTAAGTATTATCGTAATAAAGAGGAAAATTAAATATGCGTTGAAAAAAATGGATTTTAGACTTGATTCTAAAAGAGCGTTAATTAAGGCATTAAGAAAGACTTTAAAGAACAAAAAATTTCGTGAAAATAAAGACGTTAATACAAAACCATTCGTTTCAACAGCTGATAATGATTGTAAATATTGTCTGGAATTTAAGAACTTTAAAGGTGTTGAATTTTTTAATAAAGTTTCTACTACTAATAAATTAGGGGATTGTAATTATTATCCAGATACACATCTTGTTAAAAGTGAAGGTGGATGGAAAAAATTAAAGTTAGATTATAAAAATTATTTTTTAAAACCAAAATATGGATCTCAATGCAAGAACATTGTAATGTCATTTAGAAAAGACATGAAATTTGATGCAGAAGTTCATTCCAGTTATCCTTATATTGTCCAGGAAGAAATTATTCCAAAATTAGAAAGTGGATATAAAGTTGATTATAGAGTTTATGTTTTATATATTAAAAATAACAACACAATTCGTTCATATTATTATCCAGGTTATGTAAAAAGAATTGCAAGAGTAGAGTATGAAAAAAAGGAGTTAGATTCATTTTTAACTCATAGTGATAAATTAGAGACAGTTGAAGGTAAAAATACTAATTTAGAGGAATGCTTAAAAGATGCACAGAAATTTATTATTCCAGAGTTTAATAAAGATAAATCAGATTCAGAAGTTGAATTCTTTTTAAGCGCTTATGACGTTGTTGAGGATAAAAATGGAAGATTCTGGATAATAGAAGTTAATTGGGATCCAGACTTTTTTAACAATAAAGAAGTATTAGATTTGCATCAAGACATTGCAAATCACTGGGCAAATATAATTTCAAATTATGAAAAACTAGGAGATATTTGTTCTGGAAATTTTATTGAGTTATCTTCTTGAAAATACATTGTTCATATTCTCTTTTTGGAGCTTCACATCTTCTTTTTATTTTTTCATCAAAGTCACTCATTACTACTACATCAATTTCTTCTAAATTATTATGTAAACATTGAGAAATCTTTTTCTTCTCAATTAAACAATCATTTTTAAGAGTTTCTTCAAGTCTTAATTTTAGGTCTTTTCCTGGCAAATCTCTTCCAACATTATCTAAAAATTTTTCCATTATTACCAACTGGAAATAAAAGTAAAACATTTTATCTTCATTATATTTTCTATTTATGTTTTTAAAATAATAAGAAATATGGTCTTTAAGATATTGTTCTTGATTAGGTACTAAATTAAAAATTTTGAGATGTTGAATCAAATTATCATTTTCTTTTAAAAACGTGAAAAATGTTTCTTCAATTTGGGATTGGTCTGGTGAAAATTTTACTTTAATAAATGAATCATTTAGAGATATAGGTAATTGTTTCTGGATATATTGTAAAGTTGTCTTATTAAGGTCAATATTTTCGGTAATATTATTCATTGCTTTTATTCCAGTTAAAATAAAGTTTGCAAGTTGTGTATTTTTATTCATTATTAATTAATTTTAGGAAAAAAAATCTATTGGAATTTATATTAAATGGTAAAATCAGGAGATGCTTCACCAGCTTTTGACCCAATGAATATTCTCTGGATTGTTTTAGCGTTAGTTTTATTAGGTGTAATTCTTTTTGCAATTTTCTACCCACGACGTGGTATGTTTAAAAAACAAGACCAACAAATTCCAGATAGTTTCGATGACTATTCTGCTTTAATGGAAAATATGGAATCTAGCTCAGACCCTGCTTCAGTTATGAAATCAACCAAGCCAACCATCGTTTTCTTTTACGCCCCATGGTGTGGACATTGCAAAAATGCTAAGCCTGAGTTTGAAAAATTAATGGAAATGGTTAAAGGTCGCAAAGATGTCGATGCTGCCATGATTAATGCAGATGAAAATCAAGAAATCGCTCAAGCTGAAGGAGTCCAAGGATTCCCAACCATTAAATACTATCAGAAAGGACCTGCTAATAAAGCAAATCGTGAATATATGGGTGATAGAAGTGCGGAAGATATGATGAAATTTATTTCGACATAGATTCCAACCATTTTTCTGCTTCATTTGAACCAAATTCTTCTAATTTGATTTTTTCTTCTTTGCTAATATGAAAACTCATAGCTGGCAAAGGATATGATAAAATCAAAACATGCTTTAAATTTTTTATATTCTTATCCATCAAACTGTCTAAAATACAGGAAACTACACTAAAAATATATGTATTTAAATTTCCAGTATCTAGTCTTGGAAAACTTCTGTGAATAGCTATTCCCAGAGTTTTTCTTCTTTCTTTTTTTGGAATTATATCTGATGCAAGTGGACAAATAAGAGCACCATCTGCATATAAGTCACCATCTAATTCAATAGGAGTAAAAGCAAAAGGATATCCTCCAGAAATACGTAATGCTTTTATTACTTCCATATCTGGAGTATGTTCTGCGGAAAAATATCTGGCTTCTGATTTATTTATATTTGTTCCAACAATTATAATATTATATTTTGCAATTTTAGCAAATTCAGCAAATGTTATATTTGAATTAACATTTTGAGTTTGCATTGTGGCTTTAACTAATGATAAAAATTTATTACCTTCATCAAATCCATATTTTTCGAAAAATAATTTAATATCAAATTCTTGTAATTCCTTAAAATCTACATTCCCAAAAACTAAATTCATTTTATGTGGTGTCAAACCTAATGCAAGAAAAAATGCTATATATGAACCAATTGATGAACCAACTATTGTTTTAATTGTTGATAGAAGTTGTATTTTTTCATTAAGTTTATTTAAAGCACCACAAATCGCTATACCTTTTATGCCTCCTCCAGAAATTACTAAATTTTTAAATTTTTTTTGCATTTTAATAAATAATGAAATTTTATTCGATTTTTTGTCGCAAAAAAAATTTATTTTATATATAAAAATAAATATGTACAATGTTAATGAAATAAAAAAATTTATACATGAAAGAGAAAAAGGTCGTTTAAAAATTTATGAAGAAATTCTAGGCAAATGTTTTCATAGAATACAATCATCAGTTGTTCGTGACGAACCATTTTCTTTATTCGTTGTTCCAGATTATGTTGTTGGAAAACCAAAATATAATTTTGGGCATTGTATTCAGTATATTATTTTCAGATTAAGACAGAATGGTTTCGAGCTAAAATACTATTACCCAAATGCATTACAAATATTTTGGGGTAAAACAGATTTTGAATCCTTATTAACAATTGAAAATGATAGAGGAACTTTAAATATGTTAGCCATAGAAAATAAGCCAATTAGTTCTCCATCTTTATTTGATTTAAAAACTCCGCATACTGGTGAAAATTTGGGATTATTTTCAAAAAAGAATCCGAAGCAAAGAGGAGCATTAAATTTTGTTAGCAATCCAAATCCAGCGATGAATGATATAACATTTAAATTTAAGGACCAGCAGAAGGAGGATAAGAAGAAGATGTTACAGGAGGAAAAATTTAAGGCAATAAATACATTTTTACCAAAAACCTCAATTTTTGGTCCAAAAGAATAATTAGATATCAAACCAGTTTTTTAAAAGATTGTATAATTCCTGATTTTTTACTGGATTTTTTGACCAGGATTCTTCCAATTTAGAAAGTTCTATTTCTAATCGTAATTTTTTTTGATTCATTCTAAAACCATCATAATTTTCAAATGATTCCAATTCACCAAGATTATTTTCAATTTGTAACAATAATTCTTTCAAAGAAGTAAATCTTAATAATATTGATTGTAATTTGGTTTTATTAGTATTATCAATTTTTACTATTTGTAAATTACTTATGGATGATTTACTTTTTGTTGATTTATCATCAATTGATGATTTAATAAATTTTAATATTTCAGTTATTAATTCTGTTTTATCAAATTCTTTTCTAAATTCAATAATTTTTTTGATTATTAATGAATAATCTAATTCATGAGTTAAACAATATTTAATGGAAATTGTTAATGATTTCTCATAATCTGGAATAACCAATTTAATAGTATTAGCAACAAATTGACATCTTTGAAGAAAAAATAAGAAAAAAAGATAACAATTTGTTAAATTAGAATCAATTTTGTTTTCTTCTAAAATTGGAGAAAGTAGAGATACATCAAATAATGAAGTATTCATATTTAATGTCTAAATTATAAATCATTTTTTAGAGAATAATAAAATCTATAAACAATCTCATCATATTTTTCCTTTAATAATAACTCCGCAATTCCAGTTTTTTCATAAAAATCCTCAATTGATTTTTTATTACCTACACTATATTTATCAAGTTCATTGTTTATTTTTTCTTTAAATGTATCTGATTCATATAATTTTCCAATTGTGCATAATCTTAAGAAACTTAAAAATCCGTAAATTCTGAATTTTTTACCTAAAATGTCTTTGAGTTCCCAGAATGTATGTCTATAAGTTCTAGACCATAAAGTATAAACAGTATTTTTATGTGGAGTATAAACTTTAATTTTATTTGTAAAAAAACGGAGGGACATGAGGAATTCTTCTCCCCAGAAAAGATTTTTAAGATGTGGGTCAAAAGGAACAATTTTAAAAATAACTCCATAACAAAAACTAAATCCAGCTGCCCAAAAATAATTTAATTTCGGCTGCAATAATTTTTCCTGAGAAGAGGTTAAAATTGGAACACCATCCTTTATTTTTTTCAACTTTAAAACATTAACATCTTCATACTTTTTTAATTCAGTTGAATTCATATTATATCCCTTTGGATACGTACTTAATACACTATTTTCCTTTAATAAAGATAACATTTCAACCAACTCCTCATCCCAATTTTTTACAAAACGTGAATGACTGTCTATTTGTAAATAATAAAGCTCATTTCTATATAATTTATTGTAAATTATATATCTGGCATAAGATGGACCCCTGGCGCATATATTCGGTTTTACTAAAAGTCTTACTTGCTCTGGATTTATAAAACTTAAATCAAATTGTTCATCCTCCTCATTCATTTGTGCATATAAACCAAATACTATTTGATTCTTAAATTTCGCTTTCTCATATGCATCTTTTATAGTTGGAACTGCCTCTGGGTCTCTATAACAAGCAATTGAAACAAATATATCTCCTGGAAGTTTATCCAGCATTGATATATACAGTAAATTTATTATAAGTCTAATACGAGCTTACCATTTGGATTTTTCTGGGATTTCATCTTAATTTTAACCTTATTTGCTGATGGTACAGACTCCTGGGAAGAAACACTACTTATTGTATCTTCAGATTTATTCTTTTTATTAATCATTCCTAAAATATCATCCACTCCAGATGGTCCCTTCATTTCTCTAACTCCTGGACCCATTCTAGATTTATTATTCATCATGTTTTGTGCTTGGTTCATCATCATACCAAAAAGAGGGTCTGCATTTCCACTTTTAGATTCATTTTGTCTCATTGTGTTCATAGCAGCTTGTTGAACATTTTTAGCTAATTCTGGATTTTGTTGAAGAATATCTCCCAATCCAGGCATCTTGCTCTTAAACAATGTATTAGTAAGATGAAACATAAAAGCACTTCCTCCAACCATCATAACCAACTTTAATTCTGGAGCCATCTTAACTTTTTCCTTATACTTCTCATGAAGCTCTTCAAACACATCATCATACTCATCTAAATTTTCATAAATAGATTCTGACCATCCATCTAATTTAACATCAAAGGGGTCAAACTTTCCATTTAAAAATTCTATTCCACTGCAAACAGCCATTAGAATTTTTCTCTGGAATTTAATACTTTTATCAACATCACGTTGTTTTTTAATTCTTTCATATTCAAATTTAATATCTTCAATATTTGATGCCATAGTGAATTTTCTTGCTGCCTTAAATCCACTTTTTTCCATTCGTTCAAGACGATAAAGTAACTCTTGCTTCTCCTGTGCAATTTCTTCAGCAGATTTTTGTCTTTGAGGTGGCATTCTTCTTCCACTCGTTGAACTGACTGTAGAAGCATCTTCAGAAGCGGTTCCAGTTTCTGTATCTTCATTCTCATTTTGTGAAAATGGATTAAATCCCTGGCCAGATTGTGTATCAGTCTCTGTTTCATCATCATCGTCATCATCTTGAGAACCGATTGAACCGAGAAGATTTGTAGAGTCTTGTGCAGTTCCCATTCCAGAACTTGAAGATTCAGAGGATTCGGTGTCAGAGTCTTCTGAACCACTACTGAATTTGCCGATTTTGTGGGGGTTGGCGAGTAAATTAATATCATTTTCCATCATTTTGGCTGCATTTAAATTTGGTGCAAAATTATTTACTGGACTTCTTCTTTGAAAATCTTCATTCAATTGAGGTTTCGGAGACTTCATGAATGTATTTCTATCACCAAATTCTTTTAAATTATTATCTGTCACAACTCTCATTCTTTCTGGACTCATTCGCATATCGTCCTTTATTTTAGCAACATTAGTATCTGTATCATGCAATATTCTAATTTTGTCATCGTTCATTTATTCTTATAAGAATTAAGTTATTCAATTATACCGCATGCACTAAATATTTTTATGAAAATATTTACTGCGTTTAAGTAGCCTACATTATTCTATCCATATGGATTTTTTGACTTTCTAAGCTTTGATTATATTTCATAATTATTTTTTTAGCATTTTCAACTTCATCTTGAGTTATTATTTTTGGTTCATCTTTCTTTTCATTTGCTCCAAAAAATTTGCCAATATATACCTTACTTTTTGATGATAATAAATAATTAAAAATTATAATAAATAAAAGAGTAACAAACATTGCAATCCGAATATCTCTAAAAGCCAAAAAAACTATAAAAAATATAAATAATCTTCTAAAAAATGTAGTATTAAATATCTTTTCAACTTCTGCTGGAATCTCAGCTGACATATACCGACCTCCTATTTGCATTGCCATTGTCGATAAACCTATAAATAATGGATTTGTATTTATACTATGAATTAATAAATCTAACATCTGTTATTATTATTAAGATAAATTATTTCACCTTTTTATCACTCATATAAACATGTTCTTCCTCCTGAATTTCTTCAATTTCTGGAGAATTTTGTTCTAATTCCTCAATAATATCAACCATTTGTTGCTCTTCATATTCTTCTGGCTCTTGAATTGTAATATCATCAATATCAGTATCTAATGTTATTTCTGTTTCTGTATGGGAATCTTCATTTTGATGTTGTTGGCTTTTTTTGAGAGCTGGTTTCAAAGGTTTATTGTCTTGAGGTCTAATAAAAGACATAAATTTATTTATATATTTAGGTGGAGCAAAATAGACTAAAACAAAAATTCCTAAAATTATCATAAAAAGAACATTATAACCATTTATATAAGCTAATAATGCCAATATAATTAAAACTAGTGATGCATCTTTTGCTTGTAATTTTATGTTACTTATTTCACATTGTGTAACTAAAATAAATAAAATTATTCCTATACAAATTAAAGAAATTACTATTGGAGACATTCTTGATTCTTTTATTATAGCTTTTGGAACTTCTAAATTTGGTACTTCAACTGTCGCCATTAATAAAAATTATAAAAATAATTACAATTTAGTACGACCTAAATTGTAAAATTATGCCATGTTAAATTGATATCCAATTCCACTATCAGTATATGGTCCATTTGCCACTGAATCATCCGGTAATTGGTCAGGTGCTCCAGAATCTAAAACTGAATCATCCGGTCTATATCCTTGAGGATTAAATGGGAGTCTCTGGATTGGAGCATAACGACCACAATTTGCTGCCGATTGAACATCATTTGACATTTCACTAGAAAAACTTTCAGAAACATCTTTCTTGTACATGAGCATATTAGTGTTGAGGAATGCAATTGTAAGAAGGACTGCAAAAACAAATCCTCCATATGGGAATAAATCCAAAGAAAAGAATCCAACAACAAGCAAGAAAACTAATCTAAATATCCAATTCTGGAATAAATTAACGAGCCAGTTAAGTGCTCCTGGAGTTTTATTATAATACGCTGCAAAATTAATGTAAAGTATATAAGCTATAATAGCGGCATAAACGATTGCATTGAAAATAATGTGACCTTCAACCATTTTATATTTAATCATTATATTTTTTTTTTACATATTTTTTGGATTTAAGCTTTACATAATCCCATATTTTTTCCCAAAGCTGAACATCCCCAAACCCCCTCAACATCCTCTTCTTTATCTTGCAATTTATTTAGAAGTGAATCTTTATCATATTGAACAATCCTTGCTGTATCATCCTCTACAACACTAAACCTTTCTATTTGTGACATTAAACGATAATATGTTGCTAAATAAGCAATGAAATATACAATACCTAAAGACTTATTTAAATTGATTAATAAAATTAATAATAGTATTAGGATAAATTGAATTATTCCATTGTAAAAGAAATTGGCGAAAGCTTTAGGAGTATAGAGCATAATGAAAATGATATATCCTAATAAGAGAACAAAAAGTATTCCTGATGAAAAATTTAATTTCATTTATATTAACGTATAAAATTTCTTTTATTTTTTTCTAAATAATATTAGTGGGACCTATGCCCTATTGTTCATTAGAAGAAGCTTGGGGAACTAATTTTAAAGATGAAAAATATTTTGCCAAATTGAATGGAGCTCCAACTTCATCATCAGAAGATTTAACAAAGACTCAAAATGGAACAATTCATTCCAGAATACCTACAGAAATGTCTCAAAAAGGGCTTGATTTTGGAAATCAACTTCCAGAGCCAAAAAAAGCTCTTATGGGTGAACCCTCTCCAAAACCAGCAGGAGAATTACCCCAGGATGGTTTAGATAATTATTTCCCTTCTTACACTGGAGGTGCTCCAAGTGTTAATCATGTCCAAAAAATGAAAAGCAAAATGGTACCTTACGAAGTATCATTTCCAAATAACGCCAGGAGAAATTATATCTATCCAGTTGACCAAGTTAAACAAAATGATGATGATAGTGATAATGACAGTGCTCTTGATTTATTAGAAGATAATGACCATGATATTCGCCATATTGATAGACAAAGAAGATTAAGACCAGAATATGAACCAGACTATTTAACCAGTCAAGATTATTTCTTATACAAAAAATACATGAAATTAGCTCAAAAATATAAACAAAAACTTAAAAAAAGATACAAAAACTTTGTTGATGAAGAAGGTGTCAATCCTTTAGTTGTTGAAAGTTTTGGAAATATGCAAAAAATGCAAATGCCTTCAAATTATTCCATGAAAGATATGATTGTATTAATTATTGTAGGAATTTTTATTATTTTTGCTCTGGACATTTTTGTTAAAATGGGCTCCAGAATGAAAGAATAATTTTTTATCAAAATAAAACTTTATTTTGATAATTTTATAATTTAGATTTCAATTCATCTATTTGTTTCTGCTGTTCTTTTATTGCTTCAACTAAAACTGGAATTACGCTGACGTAATCAACTGACTTGAAACCATTTTCATTTGTTTTTACGAGTTCAGGAATTATTGCTTCAACTTCCTGGGCAATAAAACCAAGCTTTCTTTCTGATGGGTCATTCTTCCAAGTGAAATAAGTACCATGAAGTGATTTAATAAGATTTAATCCCTCTGAGATATCCTGGAAATTATCTTTAAGATTTCTATCTGAAGTAAAACTTGTACCATTCTTAAAATTAACATCCTTTGCATTAATATTAAGAATAGTTCCAGCTACATCCTGGCTCATGTTAATTGTTCTAGTTCCACCAGTTCCTATATTAATATCCTTATTCACATTTGTAGTACCAACATTAATTACATCACTAGAGTTGAGTAATAATGGCTTAAATGAATTTACATCAACACCACCGGCTGTTGAAGTTATTTGAAAAGCAGATGTTCCAGTTCCAGCTGAAGTTAATATAAGCGAAGAATCAAAAGCTCCAGTCTGAGAAATTGTAAAATTTTGTGCTGCTGCTGTAGCAGCATGTGTCAGAATTGATGAACTGGGTTTCATAGTAACCGTATCTACTGCAGTCACATTTAAAACACTTGTAGTACCATATTGTAAATCTACACCTGCTGCTCCTTTAAAAGTTAAAGCTCCTGCAGAAGTTGTTATTGATGAAGCTGCTGCTGCTGTTGCTGTAATTCCTCCAGCGGTAGCTTGAAGTGATAATGCATTTGCATTTGTTCCAGCTGAAGATAAAATAAGGGATGAATTAAATGCCCCAGTTTGAGAAATAGTAAAATTTTGCGTATCAGCTGTAGCAGCATGTGTAAGAACTGCTGAACTTGGTTTCATAGTAACTGTATCTGCTGCAGTAACATTTAAAACACTTGTAGTACCATATTGTAAATCTACACCTGCTGCTCCTTTAAAAGTTAAAGCTCCTGCAGAAGTTGTTATTGATGAAGCTGCTGCTGCTGTTGCTGTAATTCCTCCGACTGATGTAGCAGTTATTCCTCCAGC
>Ga0194123_10000843_pt1 | contig 52999 bp, 79 predicted proteins | sample TA2MahsurfametaG_5_FD_155479 | JGI IMG/M metagenome (GOLD analysis project Ga0194123, IMG submission 155479) | Freshwater microbial communities from Lake Tanganyika, Tanzania - TA2015023 Mahale A surface | ecosystem: Environmental > Aquatic > Freshwater > Lake | place: Tanzania: Lake Tanganyika... | reverse complement strand
TCTGAAAGCCTTGCAAAATAAGTGTTTTCTCGCAACATATCACCCCCTGAACCTTGAAAAAATTCAGCGACAAGTCCAATTCCTGTTTTATTGGTGGCGGGATTTATTATTGGGTTTGAACTTAAATATTTAATACCCGTAATTTGTCCGTTTTTTATTATTTTTTCAACAATTATTGCTTGATGTGTAGTTCCTGTTGTTCTCCATATTTGACAGAAGTCCCCCGCTTTTGCTTGGTCTATTCCTACTTCCGTGCCTAGACGTTTTATTCCTGACCTAATCGGTTCTGTAATTGCTTTTACACACATTTTTGGGTATCTTGTCCCATCTGCTTCAATCCAAATACCCCACATTTTTTTTATGTCTTCTTCCGTAAAGTCATTTAATAAGCCCCTATTTAAAGCTGTTACATAGCATACAGCAAACGTAAATCCTGCACAATGCGTTGTTCCGTCTTCGGGTTTTACAAGAATTGGGGCTTGATTTTCAAAAAAAATATCAATAGGTAGCCCCGTTGTGTTTTCGTGGTATCGGTATTCTCCTGCATAATAAGTGTCTGCTTTTGTTCGTTTTCTTATCGCATCTTCTCGCTCGTCAATTAAGGTATAGTTAAATAGGTTTCCGTACAAGTCTTTGTGCTTTTTTGTTTGCTCAATAAAATTCGCAAAATCATTAGCATCGGAAAATACTTGGCATCCCGCAGAATATTTATCTACCACTTTTGTAGTTCCTACTCTTCCTGCTCTATGTATGTTGATTCCATACAAGCCTGTTGTTGCCTTTAAACTTTCGTAACTTAATTTATTATCCCTGTCGTAATCTCTTATTGTTGTTACGGGAGCAACTTGTACAAGTGCTGTATATTGCCCTCTGTGGCTTCCTATTGCATAAGAGTTTTTGTATTGCCCCTTTTTCAAAATTGCCGTACCTTGTGGCGACATTGGGTTTTTTAACCAATATGTGCCAGGGTCAGTAGTGACGGTATTTTTACTTCCCTGCCAATTTCCCTTATCATCTTTGTAGAAAACAAAAATAAAATCGTCAAATGAATTAGGTGTCCAATTATCGGTTCTTACTCCTACTATATTCAATTCATACGGGCGTTCTTTAATCTCGTATTTGTTATTTCTCATTATTGTAATGAGCGTATTTAATTCGTTGGGTTTAATCGCTTCCATAATTATTTTTTAAACATATTGTAAAATTCTAGTCCAACCAACAATGGGTCGCTAGGGTATTTTGTGTATTTATTTTTGTTTTCAGCAAAATAGCTTCCCGAAGCCGAAGAAAAACTAGACATTACCGATATAGTTGGTTTTTTAGGCTTAAATACTGACTTGGTAACTATTTTCGAATCGCTGTAAACAGGTGCTTGACCCGTAGCCATTTTTTCTAGGTCTTTTTTAGCCTTTTTTTCTTTTTCTTTTTTGGATATGTACCTATATCCAAAATACAGACCTACCGCTAGTCCTACTACTGCAATTCCAATTAAAACTTGTTTGGTTGTTTTATTCATTTTTTATCTATTTTGTTATGTATAAATTTATTCATTTTTTATCTATTTTGTTATGTATAAATAGGTCATAAATAGCGTTGTTAAACTTCCTGCGCCTATTGAAAACCATTTGTACTTTATTTGGTCATTTCGCTGTGTTTTAATAATGCCCTTTTCACTTTCACATAAAGCCTTATTATCATTGATTGCTTTCACAACATCATCGTAATCTTTTTTTACTTTTTCTAAATTTGCTATCTGACCTTTTTGCTCTGTGTTTACACGATTAAACTCTTTTATTTGTCCTTCTAAATCCTGTTTTACGTCTAAGCACTCTTTTCTTTCTTCGTTAAATACTGATAGTTGCCTTGCTTGTTTTAATGTAAAACCGAGAACCGTATCTTCTTCGTGAATAATAACTCTTGGATAGGGTTCTTTTTGAGCCATAGAAATAAAGCCAAATACTAAAAAAACTATTATATTATTTAACTTCATTTCTCCAATAGTTTACTAATTCTTTGTCGGTAAATTCTCCCGCTTTTTTCTTTTTACGCCTGTAAGTAATCTCCTTAACGTTTATTTTGTTTTGTAGGCTATCTATTATTGATTCCGATGCTAAAACTCTTTTTTTGCTTTCTTCGTTCTGCTTCAATAAATGTTTTATTTCTTTATTCTTGGCTGAAATAATGCTGTCGTTCCTGTCTGTAACTTGCTTTAAAAGTTTTAGTGTTAGGCTTTTATCTGCGGTGTTTTCATTTATTTTAAGTAATAATAGAAAAAGCAAGTAAACAACACACAGAAAAGAAATAACTGTAATAAAGCGGTAAATAATAATATTTTTAATTTCAAATTTCATCATTTTCCCCCCGCTATTTGTGATAATTTGTTTAAGACCAAATAAGCCCCTAATCCAATTCCTGCAATTAAAAGAAATGGTGTCCATTCGCTTTTTCTCCATTTCATGCTTCGAATATAAGATTTGTAAGTTCCATAGGGCAATAGCTTCCATTGGTAGCCATCGTCTTTCGTACTCATTAACTGAAACAGCATCCAATCAGGTTTGCTTTCAGCATCCCTCAAAACCCTTTCTAACTCATCTGAATCGTACATTTGGCTTTCCAATATGGTAAAGTCATTCGGGTTTATCCAAGTTAGTTTTAGTGTTCCTAGTTTATACATAAATCCTTGTTTTATAAGCCTGTGGCTTCTTTAACCTTTTGTAAAATAATATCGTGTCCTTTTGGGTTTGGGTGAATCCCGTCTGAAGTTTCTTCCTGTAAATCAAAAAGCGGAATTATTGTCGCTCCTTTAATCTTTTTAGGTATGTCCTCCTCCCATTGCTTGTGTGCTTTAATCAAAGGAATAAAACCCTCTTTTGTAGGAACATATTTTGTAGGGGTCATTAGGTTCACGGTCATAAATTTATCATCGTGCTTATACCCCTGAACCACATATACTTTTGTTCCTTTTGAAGTTAGCGTATTAACAATGTTTTGTAGTGAAACCATGCTTTTTTCTGTCTTATTGTTCAAGGCATCGTTTACTCCTGTAAATATGATAGCAACATCGTAGTTCTTGGGAGAATCCATAGAAAAATCTTCCTTGAACGTTATTTTAGTCATTTTACCTGTTTCGCCATTGGTTGCACTTCCCTCATAAAATTTGTTTAGGGTTTTCTCCATCCATTGCGTGTCCATAGCACCCCACGCCATAATGTCGGTTTCAATTCCTTTGGCTTCTAGTTCTTTTTTGAGTTTCGTTGACCATTGCGTAGGTAATAATTGTCTAGCGGGGTTACTTTTTTCTGCTGAAATGGAATCCCCGATGATTAAAACGCTTTTTGGTGCTGATTTAAGCCTTGTACTTGCTTTTTTTGAAAGTTTTGAGTTTGAGTACAAGAAATAAGTTAACAGAGCGACTGCGCCACCTATTAAAAATTCTTCCCTTGAAATATTTTTTAAAAATTTCATTTATTCAAAATTTTTAGTTAAGTTTGTTATGAATTTTCTAAAATAGTAAGGGGTGGATGCGAAGCAACTGCCTCTTTTTTTATTTTAATTTAGAAAGAATGTTTTTTCCTTGTTTGGTTTGGGTCAAAAGAACATATCCTGCTACCGTTAACAAAGCTACGAAAAAAATCGTTTTACCTAATTTATTTTTTGTGGTATTCCCGCTTAATGAAGCCGATTTTGTTTTTGCTTCGTTTAAATCAAACGGAATATCGGGAAAAGGTGGGTTTTTTTTTGGTGTTAAAACCGCTCTTGTATAATCTTTTGGTGTTTTTATTCCTCCATTTGCTTTTTGAACATTTTTAGGGAATACAAAATCAGGTCTTCCAATACTAACGGGATAAAATATAGTCATAAACAAATCGGGCTGTGTAAAACTCGGTTTTATTTTACCGTTTTCGTCCAAATATTTTTTTAAATTTCCTGCTAAATACTTATCCACATATTCTAATTGCTCTGAAAAAGTCATTTTACTTAAAGCATCAGTAGTAGTGCCTAGCCCTATTGCTGTTTTTGGCATAAATTGTATTAAGCCCGTTGCACCGCTTGACGGGTTTTTTACGGCAGGATTAAAAGTATGACCCGATTCAAGGTTAATCAGGTTTGACATCCACTCTAGGGGGATTCCATATTTATCACAAACAGCTTGAAGTTTAGCAATATCCGATTTAGTAACTTGATAAACGGGCGTTTTTCCTAAAAATTTATAGCCCGAATCCTTTAATTCTTTTATGTGGTTGTAAAGCGTATTTTGAGCATAAGTTGACATTTTTTAGTAATTAGCATTTGTACTTTCATTATAGTCCGCACTCCAAACAAAAACTAATACAACACCGATTACGCCTAATAAAACAAGACCTCTATTTTTAGTAATGAATTTAATCGTATCGTAAGCGGATTTCATGCTTTTAGTTTTTATAAATCACTCCAAAATTCGGTTTTGGTGTTCCCGTTGGCGTTAATTCAACAACCGTTGTTGGTGCTGTATCGGTATTAGTGGCGTTCGAAGCGGGGTTGGTGCTTTCTTGCTCAATTATAGTTCTTTTTTCTCGAATAGCGTTTTTCCGTTTAGTTGTTCTTTTTTGTGTCAAACCCCAATAACCTAATCCAAATAGCAACGAGCCACCCACAACAAATTTAAGTGTGTTGACTTTTTTTGACTTCATTTGACGTGAAGCGACATATCCTGCTATTGCACCAACAACAAAAGAACTTGCTGTGGCAATATTTCTTTTTCTGTTTTGAACTTCTAGTTCTTCTATTTCTAACTCTTTTATTTGGTCACTCATAGTTTGTTTTTTTAAGCGGTTTTAGGCTGATTTGTTGTGCTTGTGCTATCGGTAGTAGTTCCTGATGGAATTACGTTTTCTACTGTCTTAATTGCGTTGTTTACAACAGATGTTGCTGTCGGAATCGTGAATAGGGCGTAGCCCAATCTTGTTGCCGTATTTAGCTTTTCAATTTCTGTTCTTCTAGCTACTGCTTTTTTTCTCGTTGCTAAAATGATTGGAACTCCTACTACAACCGAACCTCCTACTGTGCTTAATACTAATCCTAGTGTTTTTGCTTTAAAGTATCGTGCGATAAAAAAACCACCTACTGCTCCAACTACCATACCTCCTGCAATCCATAGATTTCTGTTGCGGTTTTTCTTTTTTAGTTTTGCTACTCGTTTTGTGTTTTGCTCTTGGTTTTTTTTCAAGAGTTCGTTTGTGCTATCGGACATAATTTTTATTTTATATTTTTATTTTTCATTCGTTTTGTTCGTCTCTCGTAAAGCAATTTCAGTTAGGTATCTTGCTTGTTCTAAAACTTGTCGTTTTTCATAAATAGCTTGTTTTCGGTTATTATATCTTTTTTGGGTAAGCATGGCTACCGATGTTCCAAAAAACGCTCCTCCTAGTGCTATTGTACTTAATTTTGCCCATAATTTTATATTTAGTCTTTTTCCTAACATATAACCCGCTACACCGCCAAAAACAACGAATCCAACAATCATTAAATTTCTTTTTCGTTGTTGAATAGACAGTTCTCTAAGTTCTTTTTCGCTTTTAAACTCGTTCCCGTAGCGATTAAAAAGTTTTCCTACTGTTATGTTTTCAGGTAGTGGCATAAATATTATTTTGGAGAGTTCTCGATTTCTTGTTTTATTTTTTCAATTTCCAAGTTTCGATTTACTATTCCTTGTCTTGTTATAATACCTATTGGAGTACCCACTAAAATCATCCCACCAAAAAAAGCACCTACTTTTCCAAGTAGCGTCCAATTCTTTTTAGAAGCCCAAAACACGGCTAAAACACCCCCTACGAGTTGTAGGCTACCCACAGTTAAATAAACAGTTGTGTTTTTTGCTTGAAGTTGAAGAATTTTAATATATCTTTCGTCTCCTTTAGCCTTTAATTCATTTATGTTCATATCTTTAAATAGAAAAAACGGTTTAAATAATAAATTTTTCTAAATACTGATATGTTAAAGAGTAAAGTTATAAATTTTTTTTGTAATAAAACATTTTTAATTACTATTTATAGTGTTCAAAAAGCTAATTCAAAATTGCAAATAACAAGTGTGTTTTATGTTTTATTTCGGTTTCAGTTTTTACCATTTTATTTTAAAAACTTCTCAAAAAAATATTTCGGTATATTTTCATGCGTTATGCTTACTTTTTCAGCATATCCACCCTCATCCTTTATTTTTGGGTCTATCTTAGTTTGAGCAGTTCCTATACCCGCTAAATTACCTCTCCAATTAGCATTATTGTAAATCATTTTTACGTTACTCCCAAAAGGAAGTTCTAAATACTTTGATTTTGTGCTTGGGTCAATTAGCCCTGCTGTTTTCCAAGTGGGGGAATAATTCGCTTGAACTTGAAGCCCTCCTGCACTAAAACCCATCACGCTTGTTGATTTTATCTTGTAATCTTTTATGGCGGGTTCAAAAATTGATTTCGCTTTTTCAAGGCTTATCGTGTAAGGTGCTATTACTACTATGTTTTTATACAGACCCTCTTTCGGTATCTGCTTGTACATCCATTCGGGGTCTGCATAATACATTCCTCCAAAAATAATTATTAAGTCATATTTGGGGTATTTTGTTTCAGGAATAGAAACTATGACATCCTCTGCTAAAACTTTTTTATTGCTTGACTTAATAACCTTTAGTTCGGGCTTCACCATAAACCTGCGAAAAATCAAAAAACTAACCGCAACAATAACCCCTGTAATTATAAGCCTTTCCTTATTTTTTGTTATTTTAGCAAAAAGGCTCATTTGCCATTCATTTGAAGCAATTTATCTAGCTTCTCGTCCATTTTAGTTATCTTTTCGTCCATTTCTTTAAATCTTTCTTCGGAAACGCCTTTAAAAACATCTGTATCATTGATTTTTTGGTTTACATCTCGGACTTCTTTTTTAACTTCTTGAATCTCTTGACCGTGCTGTGAAAGTGTGGATTTTGTATTATAGTAAAAACCATACCCAACAGTTAATGCTGTTGTTAATGCTATAATTAAAGAAATCGTGTTTGATATTAAACTGCTTTTTTTTAGATGTCTTTCTAATAGTTGGTGTTCTGTTGTCATTTTAAATTTATTTACTTATTCCTTATCCAATTTTCTAATCAAGTAAAGTGTAAGAACTAACATTCCTACCGCACCCAATAAAAACGTTCCCGACAATTCAGATAAATTCATTCTTTTTTTGGTTTCGTCTTCCATAATAATTTTATTTCCAAGTACCTAAGTATTTCCAAACTCTAGGGTTTATATTATTCGGTGTTTTTGATATTATATTTCCGTTTTCAAGATACATTTTTAAGTCTTCTTTTTCGTCTTTCCAAGAGAGTTGGTTTTTAATGGAGAACCAAACAAGAAAGTCTCCATTTGGAACGTAATCAAGTATTTCTCTCATTGTTGCTTCCATTTTGGGTTGAGATTCCAATTTATCCAAGAAATCCCTCTTATAATTTCTAACAACAACCTCACCCTCTGCATAATTTGGAATTTTTGTAAACGGTTCAATTCTTATTTTGTATGCTTTATCTTTTGATATTGACTTTGCTTGTTGTTCTAACCATTCTTTTTGTTGGTCTGTTGTTGGCGTTTGTACCGTTGGCTTTGTAATAAAAAACTCTACCCTGCGGTTTTTAGAACGACCTTCAGGCGTATCGTTGGTGTCAATTGGTTTTGTCATTCCAAATCCTGATGCTGTAATTCGGGCTGAACTAACCCCTTTATTTACAAGGTAGTTTTTAACCGCATTTGCTCGGTCTTCTGAAAGTTTTTGGTTATAGTTCGCTCCGCCTACATTATCTGTATGTCCTTGAATTGCAAGTTTCCATGTAAGCGCATCGGGGTCTTGGACTACTGAAACCAATTCATCCAAGTATGGGAAAGACGTGCTTTTTATAAGTGCTTTTCCGCTTTCAAATGTCAGGTTGTCATACACATCTTTAAGAATACGCTGTTCTCTGTTTTCGGGTAAAATGCACGAATTGGTTTTTTCGTCCCAAGTACCACCCTTATCTTCACACTCTTTTTTCTTTTTAATGCGCTTTCTTTTATTCAGATACCAATAAGTACCAAATCCTAGAAGTAAAATCCCTACTCCAATTAAAACTGCTCCTTTTGTGCCTATTCCTTTTCCTGCTTTTGCTTTAGCCATTACTTAATATTTCTTTAAGGGTTATCTCCCTTACAAATTTGAATCTTGGTATTGTTTCCAAACTTGTATAGGGTTCGGTTCTAAATACATGGAAGATTGGGCTAAATTCTTCGTCCGAAGCTGATATTTTTATAAACAACTCCTTGTGAGAACAATTTAGTTCTTCCGCAACGTCTTCTAATGCTCCTTGAATAGTGTCAAACGTAATTTTTTCCGTGTCAACCATTCCTCCTAATAAACTTCCTAACATATTCATACTTATTTATTTTAAATTTTTACATACTGATTTTAGCTTTTTTCTTGTCTATGCTTGGCGTTGGTAATTAAATTATAAACTCCATAAGTACCTGCCATAAACAAGACAAGATTGAAAGCAATTTTTTTGGGTTTCATTAGTAAAATTAAAAAAATTATTTTATATCTAATGAAGTTAGTAGTGTGTAAGTAAAGGAATTTCCATAAATATCCCTTGCTTTTCTACAAAGTCCCATAAATTCATTAAAGTCTTTAACCCTTTTAAAAACTTGACACCCCTCGCTCCAATTTTCTACATACTCGGATTGTGTTTTAGGATTTGACCTGTGTATATTGATTCCAAACACTCCCGTATCAACAATCACCTCATCGAAAGTCATATCTTTGTTTTTATCTCTCCATACAGAACAATTCTTTTCTTGTCCTAGTGCTTCGTATTGACCTCTATGAAGTCTTATTTTGTGCATCCCTTTATATTGATTAGGAATAAGCCTTGCCACGCCTTTAGGGTTACTAAAATTCTGAACGCCTTTTCTTCCTGCATCTGTGGTAATAACCCACTCATAATATTTCCAAACACCGTTTTCTTTAAATGAAAGGGTTAGTGTATCATCGAATAAATTAGTAACAGACCGTCCTACTGCTAAATTTCTTACACCCACAATGTTCACATTATAATCTCCCGTTTCAAACCAAGCATATCCTTTGGATTTTACGGCTTTCTCTATTTGTTCTCTTGTGTACATATACTAAGTTTTAATTGTTTATGGGCGTTTCTTTAACTCGTGAGTTTCGGTAGGTAAACTTATCTAGTGATGTTAAACCAAATGAACCAAACGCAAATAAAGCAAGGGCATCAACTAAAGCCTCACTAGGTTCTTTTGTTTCCATGAATATTGTAGCCACTAGCGTTGTAACAAGTGCTAATACACACAAAATTCCGCAAATTCTTTTAGAGGAATAGTTGCCTAACTCATCGCTAAAAATATCTTTTATAAACTTTTTCATTTTTTCTTTTTTATAAAATAAACTCCCGCCACAACCATTGCCAATCCGAAACCAACAAAAAATGTTTTTCTTGGTAAACCAAAAATCAAAAGGCTTTTTGTGTTAGGCTTATATCTAGCCGTTGGTTGGTTGGTGATAGCTGAAGCCTTTACTAAATCTGAATACTTAAATTGCCCATAAACTCTCGCTCTTTTTCCTGCTGTTACCCCTTTAATTACAACCAAGTCCGAATTAACAAAAACTTCTTCTTCTTCAGCGTAAATTTTGTCGGGAATAGGACTTATTGAAAACGTACTGCCTGTTGGAACTTTGACAAATTTCCGTGTTTTTGTTGTTGGCGAAGTATAGTACGCAATTGTTGGTTTATTGGTCGTAATCAATAAAGGCAACGATTTTTCAATAAGCGAGTAATTTTCAGGCAGTAATCTCATCTTAATCTACAAACATAATGTTATACAACGTGTCTTCGTACACAATTTCAGGTATTCGCACACCAAAAGTCAAAACTCGAATTTTTAATTTCATTACGGTTTTAATATTTAGCTTTTTCGGGTTTGTAAATAATTCTATTGGGTTTAATATACCTTTAGCAATTATTTCGGCAGGATTAAAAGAAACTCTTGCGCCCAATGTACTTGTTGAGTTCGCTTGAATTGTGTTTGGTGCTTTATTTATTACGGTTGTTAAAAATACTCCATTAGCATAAATGTCGTACTCTTGTTCTGTTAGGGTAACTGTTAGGTTGCTACGGTTGGTAAACTTCATAAAAACATCCAATACTATTTCATTCCTATCAAACTTTTTGAACACCATTTTTTCAAAATCAAGTTCGTAGTCTTCCATTTTAATAAGTTGCTTGGAAATCCATTTGTAGGCAAAATAGCCCACAATACCTGCGGTAAGAATTGCCGTACTCCAAACGATTATTTTGGTATTCTTTTTTAAAATTTTTACTGCCATATTTTATTTTTTTCCTTTTGACATTTTATATATTAAAACTCCCCCTACTGCTAACCCTACAATAATTGCTGAAATACCTACCCAAGCCCAAACTCCTAAACCTTTTTTCTCTTCAAGTGATGATTTTTTATTCATTGCGTTAAACTCCTCATCGGAAATCGGTGGCTCTTGTTGGCTAGTAGTTTCATCAGCTATATAGGTTGCCCCGTCCTCTGCTGTTACCACTTCTTTATTGTCGTTCACGGGTGCGTAAATCGTTGTTAAGTTGTTTAAAACTTGTTCTACTGAAGCGTTAGGGTCTATGTTAGTTTCTTCCTGCTTTGCAACAAAAGGAGAAAGCGTTGTGTTTTCAGAAACAGTTGTGCTACCTTGTGGCGTTGAAACCAAAACTTGCTCCGCCATTTGTGCTGTTATTTGTGCTTCGGGAACACCTATTGCTGTTGCTATTTCCGTTTTATCAAACTGCACTCCGCTTTTAGTAGTTAGAATGTTTTTCGGGTCAACGTCAACGATTGTTCCGTCTTTCTGTTTTTTCTTTCCTTTAAATACACGAGAAATTGGATAAAACCATTTTTTACGACCTGTTTTGTCTTTTGCTCTAAGTAATTTTTTTGCTTGGCGTTTTGCTTTTCGTTCATTGCGTTTTTGTTGACGAATTACTTTTCGTTCCAACCTTTTTTCCGTTTTTTCAGCTTTTTTTTGCTGTCTTTTCTTTTTCCTCTCCAAAATTTTTTCCTGCCTCTCTTTAGCCTTTAAAGCCTTTTCTTCTTCTGTTAAATAACTAAAGTTGTCTTCGCCACTAGCATAATTATATATGGGGGCATTGGTATATATTTTCATCTTTTATTTTTTAGATAAATTTCTTACTACTACATATGTAAGTAATGTTACTGTTCCTATTGTCAAAAATGCTATCCCTAGTAATTGATTTACTGATAGCTTCATTCCTTGTTCTTTGTTATCGGGGTTCATTTTTCTATTTTTTAATTGCTTTCCCGTCTTTATAATTATACCCTAATTCATATAGCCCTTGCTTTAATGCGTTAATTTCTATATATACAGCGTTTTTTTCGGCTTCTGTTTGCAGAGTTTTTGCTTTTTCTTCTAAATTAAATATTTTAGTTGCCTGTGCATCCGCTTCACTTTGGATTATTGTTTTAGAATTTAGGGGGTCTGATTTTACTAAATTCTTGTCACTAATAGGCGGAATTGTTGCGTTTTGGCTTTTAGACCGTTTAGAATTTTTTACTAATGCTCTTATTCCAAAAAAAGCACCTGTGGCTACTGCTATTCCAACTATGCTCCAAATGATTATTTTAGTGTTCTTTTTCATCTTACTTTTTTCTTAAAATTAAAAATAATGCTGTTCCAACTACTGCCAAAGCACCTAGAGAAATACCGACAATTGCGCCCGTACTCAATCCTTTTTTCTGTACCTCTGTGTTTGTTGACTTTTTACTCATATCTGCTAAAAGTTCTGCTGTTGCAGGGTCTTCGGCAGGTTGTTGAGAAAGGGCAAGAGTTGCTTGGCTTCTAGCCTCTAATTCTCCAATTTTAGCTAATTTCTTTTTAGCACGAAGTTCTTGTCTTTCGTCTTTTCTTGCTCTTCTTCTCTCTTGACGTTCTTCTCTTTTTTCTTTACGCTCTGCCCTACGGTCTTCTCGTCTTTTTCTTCTATCCTCTCTACGTTCTTCTGCACGTTTCATTACTTTTTCAGCGGTTCTTACTGCCCTACCTCTTCTTCTTCGTCCTCGAACTTCTGAATAAGTATCGGCATCAAAACCATTGTAATCAACGTCTAATTCAGGGTCTCCGCCATCAAAAAAGTCAAAAGAACCTGAAGGTAGGTCGTTGTAATCGCCTGTACTTTCGTCCTCGTCTATGTCGTCCTCCCCATCAAATTCTCCCCATTCCGCTTCGGTATCTTCGGGGTCTATATTATCGTAGTTGTTGTATTCCTCGTCTTCATCGTCAAAATCCTCGTAATCATCCTCATCGTCAAAATCCTCGTAATCATCCTCATCGTCAAAATCCTCGTAATCCCCGTCAAAGTCGTCCTCATCGTCAAAATCCTCGTAATCCCCGTCAAAGTCGTCCTCATCGTTAAAGTCCTCGTAATCCCCGTCAAAGTCGTCCTCATCGTCAAAGTCCTCGTAATCATCATCATCTAAGTCGTCAAAGTCTTCTTCTCCGTCTGCATAAGAGTTTTGATAATCTCCGTCAAAAAAATCAGCCGAAGAAGATAAATCATTTTTACGGTGGTCATAAACCATATCAATTGTATCAATATCGCCTTCCGAGTTTTCGGTTATTCCCGAAGCAGGATAAAAGTCGTCTTGGTCAATATAGTTTGTTGCGCCTATATTCTGACCTGCATTTAAGGCTTCCATTCTGACAACATCGCCTTGCATATTTGATTTTCTCTCTCTCATTTTTTTTTTATTTAGTATGTTTTGTGGCTTTATTTTTAGGTTGCTACTCTACCACCTTTTGTATTATGTTTTTTTCCATCATGTTGAAAAGTAGTTTGACCATTTTTAGCTGATGATGACCACGCCCTTAAAAAAGGTGTGTCAAACTCCATAAGATTTTCTATACCACTCCCATAATTACCGCTTTTTATAATTGCTTTCGCATAAGACGACTTGCTGAAATATGCCTTATGAATGAAATACCCTGCTCCTATTAAAACGGTAGTCCAAATTGCGTAGTTAAGTAATTTTCCTTTTTCCATTTTTAATTTGTCGGCAAATCCGATACTTTTTGATTTAAAACTTGTTCAACGGTTTTTGATAGACTGTTTGAACTGAATAGGTTTCCTTTATTAAATCCGTCCGTTACTTCTAAACTTGTTGGCTTTGTAAAATTACCTCCGCTTACAAAAACTTCAGGGGTTGCTCTCGTGTAAATTTTCCAAGTGTTGTTATTGTAGAAAATAAACCACATTTCCTTGAATTTTGAACCATCTTGATTTAATGTCCAAAAACTTTTTGAATAGTATGGATTTCCTGTCCTTTTGCTTGTCTCTAGTTTCCAATTAGGATATTCTTTAGCAATTTCATCAATTGTCCACGATTTTCCTAGACCTAAAAACTTTGTAGTTCTTGTATTTCCTTTTCCAAATTTTTTATACAAAAGAAATAAACCACCACCTATTACAGTAGCCCAAATTGCGTAATTAAGTAGTTTATTTGGTTGCATATATTTAAGCTAATGATGTAGTCCTGTCGGTTAATAAATTTAAAGAAGCTGTTAAAACGGTTGAAATTGCGGTTCTTTTTCCTGCACCCGCTCCAATAGTTGCTCTAAAGCGATAAGTTTTTCCATTAAAAGAAAAGAAGCCTCGTTGGAAGGTTTTTCCATCACCATCTGTTATTGAATAGGTTGGCTCACTTTTCCCGTCTTTACTTTCAAAGAAAATAATACTCCATTTGTAAGGCATAAAATATTGTCCTGAAACTGTAAAACTCACCTGTAATTCTCTACCGCCTTTTGAACCCCCATATTTGGTTGCACTTGGGCTACCACCCCAAGTCATATAAAGCCTATCCATCGTATCTTTATTTAGCTTCGCTTGGGCTGTGGTGTTTGTGCCTGAACTACTTCCTTTTTGTTTCTTTTGAAACTCTTGATAGTCTTTTCCATATTTATCCCAAGCCGTTTTTGTAGCTTTTCCCCAATCACCGTCTATTCCATAAGGTTTTAAAATATCTGTGTCTCTTTTTACTTTTTCAACATAGGTTTGAAAAAGTTTAACTTCATCCTTGTTTTTGAAAGGATTGTCGGAAGAAATTGGCGGTGGTGTGTTGCCACTACTCAAATTAGAATTATTTGCTTGGCTACCACTTTCTGTTGTGGGTGTTGCATTACCAACATCGTCCGCTTCTTTTTTTCTACGCTGACGCTCCTCTTTCCCTTTGTTCCAATAATAATAGCCCACGCCAACTATTGTAGCGATTGCTCCCCAAACTAAATATTTCTTTTTCATGGTTCTTGTCTATTTTATAAACGGCTTCTTTTAAAAGCCGACATTGCGTATGCGCCACTCACTACTCCAACTAGAATAATTCCTGCATACGCCCATTTACTTTCAATACCTGTGTATTTTTTTGTTAAGTACCAAGCTAGAACACCCCCTCCGATTGCTCCGAGAGGGTTATTCATAATTTTTGCTTGTGATGTACCGTAAACTCCGTAAGCCTTTTCGCTATCGGACTTTTTTATGATAATTACGTCTTCATCTTCCATTTTCTTATTTTTTAGCTACTGACTTGTAAACAAGAAAACCTAGTAATCCGATTATAATTAGGTTGTGAACGTTTTGTCCTCCTAAAAATGTGTCTTGGTTTTTAATATCAAACATGGTATTTGGGTTTTAGTCTTCCGAAGAAGTGGTGAATAATTCAGGCTTGTTAATGTCTTGCATAGCATAGTTAAATGCTGAAAGACCTACTAAAATTCCTAGTGTTGGAAAAATAGCTTGTTTAATTGATTTCGCTCCCGAAATTTGGATAGCGGAATTAACTAATAGGATTCCTGCTCCTGCAATGGTAACAGCCCCTACAATTTTTTTTGTTGTTGTCATTTTTTTTTTTGGTTTTTAATTTATGCTCTATAAGTTATTTTCTTTTGTTCTAAAATTTTGTTAAGTTTTGCTTTTTCTGATGCACTCAACTCATTTGTTAATGCGCCCGATAACGTCCCTTTAAAGTTTGGTTCAGGATTCCATGCTCCTGAACTAAGTTCACGAACCCCATAGGCGTTTTGAATCATAGCAAAATCTGCATCATTTTTTATTCCTTTAAATACATTATATATTTGTTCTTCGTCTGTTCCATAACCATCCATACAAGCAAAAAGGGTAGCAGCATAAGACAACGCTTGTGCATTAGTAATAGTGCCTTTTGTTGCGGGGTTTTGGTTTAGCTTATCTGCTTCTGAAGCCCAATTTTTATCCTCTCTAGTAGATGCTTGTTGTGGCGTAACTTCTCCACTTAAAGTCCCCGAAATAGACTTGTAAATTTTATAAACTATATATAATCCCACGCCCACTCCTACTAGAGTTATTAAACCCCTTGTTGCAGGTGGTAAATTCATGTAGCTTTTCTTTAAAAAGTCCGTAGCCGAAGAACCCCCTCCTGTTGAAGCAGGTACACTATTGGTTTGTGGTGGGGTCGTTGTTGGTGTTGTCATTTTTTTTTTTTAATGTGTAATACAAATTTAATTTTTTTTTTTAAATGTCTATACTAAAATGTTCGCATTTCTAACTACACTAAGCCCTTCAACTGCTATTAAGAATAAAGAATCATAGCCCGAAGGGTACTTAGTTAAATTAAAAGGTATTGCTCCGTATTCCGAAACTATTTCTAAAGGATTTGCCCCCACAATTGCCACACCCTGAAAAATTGTAGTTCCTGAAGCGTTGTAAAATTCGGTAGTCCAATTCCCGTTTAACCCATCTATTTTACTTATGGTTAGACCGTTGGCATTACGCAATCTGTAAACCCCGCCAATTTCTTTGAGCGAAATGTCTATTGTTAGCGTTTGAGTAACTAAATTATAAATTAAGGGGTTTGAACAATCTAATTCAAAAAGTATGGTTGAATTTCCTGACATTGCCGTTTTTTTTATAACATCATTCGGTAATGGAGGAAGAGTAATAGAATTACCAAATTCAACGTCTTTAAGTAAATTTTTTATAAATTTTTTACCATTTAAGTCTGTTGTAATAAAACTAGTTGAATCAATGTTGTTCAATAAAAATTCACTTGTTCCTGTAAAACTTTCAATAAAAATATTACTCCCATTGGTTATAGTATTTCCAAAAAATCTTGGTGCTAAAGGAAAAAATTTATTTATTTGAACAGTTGAGCCATTGCTTATTATTACTCCTTTTGCTTCTACACCAAATCCAATTTGCGTTTGTACAAGTTCCAATGTGCAGTTACTATTGTTCAAAATATTAAAACCTTCAACACCCGCACCATTTTGGTTATCTATAATAATAAGTTTGCCGTTATTATCAACACCATTTGAATTTATTATAGCCTTATTCGTAGTTATGATAAATGATGAGTTATTTGTGGCTTGGTTGTGTTCAATTTTGCCATTGACATCATTAAAATCTACGTTTAAACTACTATCATTTACTATATTGTTATTTATTTCTCCACTATTCGCATTAGTAATTAAAAAACTTCCTAAAATAAATTTATTCAAGAAAATCTTTCCATTGTTTTGAATAATGATTAAATTTTTTAATTTCTCAAAGACATTGTTTGTAATTGTGCCGTTATTGATTACGCCCGACAATTGGCACGTTATAACGGTATTCCCATAAAAAATCCCTGCATTATCTCCTGATAAATCAAACCTATAAAATTTATTGTTTGATAGCGTACCACCGTTTTTTGGTATAGATATAAAACTGTTTTCAATTATGTTAAATGACCAATCAACGATTACTCCACCGTCCAAAATACCATCTCCTAAAATTACCTCTGAACCAATAAAAGTATTACCAAAAAAACTTAATAAACCTGCTGTTGTTGTATTACAGTTATAAACTACGGAGTTTTTTGCAACATTATTTTGTTTAACATCTACGCTTCCCCATTTAAAATAATTTAAGGAGTTTCTCCCTGTAAGAATTGTTCTTTCTACAAAATTATCGAATTTGTCGTTTCTACTATCAATTTCATTAAGTGTTGGGTTATATGAAATTAAAGAAATATCTACTATATATCCTTTAGTCGTACTATATGGCAATAATTGCCAATTTACTGCATCCGTTTTTGGATTTGATAAACCATTGACACCTGTTATATTTACATAGTGGTAATTATCCCAAATTACAACAGAGCCGTTTGGTGTTACTAAAAGCTGATTCCAAACACCCAATTGAGAAGTAAATCCCGTTACCGTAGAATAATTTCCAACGTTTTGATAATCGGCATCATAAAAATATCCTTGACCTGTTAAAGAAACTGTGTTCGTTGTAAGTGCTTGAATATAAATATTTGTTGAAATTATTGGGGTCGAGCCAAATTTAGCATCCGTAACGTGATAACCCGCCCCCGCAATTAAATCATCTCCCGCAATTAAAGCCGATAGTTGGGCATAGGTAACTGTTATAAAGTCCGCAGGTATTACTTGAGCAGGGGCATAGAACATAGAATATTCTGTATTCCCTGAAATTATTATGTAGCAACTTGCTCCGTTTGTGTTTAGCACAAGCGTTGGTTGGTTATTCAATGTTTGCCCCACCCCCGCAACTACGGTAATGTTGTTTGTCCCCGCATTGTTTGAAATATCATTTATGTACAACTTATACTGCGTACTCCAAAATCCTTTTCCCGAAGTTGTGTCGTATGGAATTTCCGCCAAGTTTATTGTAACCGCACCCGAAGAAGTATTGCAATTTAATACAACATCATCAGGAAATACATCAACTGTACCGCTCACGGTACGCTGTGTATTAGGATATTTCATTTGTGCTAACTTTAACATACTTATTTCTGTTGTTTATAATTTCGTGCAACTTTATAAAATGCTTTTTTCAAGGATTTTTGTTCAAAGAAAAAAGCCATAACTACCGACATATTTGGCAAAATGGTATATTCTATTGTGTCCATTCCATCAGGAATAAATGGTCGGTTTAACATTTCCATAATGTCAAAAAACACGATGTCTGATGAAACCTGCATATTGTCAATTATTAAATCCAAATTTAAAGGCTGAATAAATTCCTCTCCCGTAATTTCTCTGTCAATTATTTTCAAAGGAATGGATTTTTGCTGTGTAGCGTTAATACCACTAAAAGTAAATTTACAGTTAGGAATTATTGTTGGGTTAGCTAAAAGATTGAATAACACATCCGAATACGCCACTTGGTTTCCTGCCACCTCAATTTTATTATTAAGATTTTGAGAAGTATTGTATAAATAATCTAGCGGTGCGCTTGGATTAAATAACTCTATGGTGAATGGATTTGGTGTTATATTATTGAAAATTAACACTAACTCTTTTAGTTTACGCCCCTTATAATATCCTATATTTTTTACTGAATTATCGTTGGGTTTTTGACTTAAAATAAACTTATTTACGCCCGTAACGATAACTTTTTTATCACTTGGTACTACTATTTGAGAAATTTTCTTTTTGGCTTGTTTTATTTTAGCCCCTTTTCTCACTCCAAGTTCTTTTGATAGCTTTTGGTTACGCCTTTTCGAAGTTACGCCTTTTCGCATAATAGAGCGACCTGCTTTTGGTTTTATCGCTTTTTTTTCAGTCCGTATGCTTGTTGTTGGTTGTGCTTTTTTTAAGGAACGCTTCTCAAGAGTTTTTGAAGTAACCTTTTTGTTGGCTGTTTTTAAAGCCTTATTAAACGGTTTTCCCGCTAAACTACTAAAATCAATATCCGTAATTGAGTTATCAAAGTCCTCAAAAAAATCCATGCTTGGCTCATCGTATGGAAAGCCAATATTTTCTTCCTCATAATTTGGTAGCAATCCATTCCGATATTTAGAGTAATTATAAGGCATTTTCAGGAACGTTATTACGTTTAGCAAATTCCCCGTTTTCAAAACGTTGAATGTAATCCATTATTTTTCTCATGCGGTCTATATTGCCTTTTGTTTGGGCTTTTAAGAAAACGTTAGCGAAAACACAAATTGCATCAATTTTTGAAAATCCTAATCCTAAATAAACATAAAGTGCGTTTATGTCTGCCCCAACTTCATCCGATATTGGAAGACCAATTTGCGGGTTTTTATATTTATGTGAAAACTCATGCAACAAAATAATTAGTCGCATGGGAACGGTGTACTTATCAAACTTTAACTTAGCTACCTCAATTATTCCTGAATTATGTCCAATTCTAGCAGGTGTATTGTAAACCCTTCCTGTTTTAACATCTGAAATAACATTGAAGTATTTAATTCGAAATTTATTATCGTCTGTTTTCCAAAGAATACCTTCGTCCGAAGCCATTTCAAAACCTGCACGTTGAGCAAAATTGATAGCTAAATTCAAAAAGTCTTTGGTATCGGCATCAATCCAAACATTATATGATTTTACGGGTTTCGCTTTTGCTTGTACGCTAAAGGTATTGTCGTTCGGGTCGGCTAAGTTAAATATTTCTACGCTAATTTTTTTAGGGCTTACGGGAAACGATAAATAGATTGTTTTTTCCCCGTTTACTACAACGTCCCTATTGGCATATTGAGAGTTTGGCTTACCATAATCATCTGCAATTACCCTAAATTTCTTTTTGCCCTTACACTTAATTGTGAGGTAAAGAGAAAATTGACGGTTGTTTGAATCGTATATTTCAGTAAACATAATAAGCCTTTTATTCGTGCTTTCACGATTGTAAATAAATTATTCTCTTTTGTACAGGCTTTTGTACAAAAAGTAACTTGCTGTTACCAACAAAGCTGTTGCTATGATAGTTCCAATTAAGGGCTGTGGCTTACCGCTAGTTTTAACCTCTTTTTGAGTAATTGGCGTTACGGGGGGTGTATAAGTTTCCTCAACTACTGAAATACTCGGCTTCATTGTGCTTAACGAATCAGTAACCCCAATTATAGGTTCATTAGTAACGATAATAGGCGTATAGTCTGCGGGTGTTACCAATGGGTTTACGTCTTTGTTGACGTTTGATAATAAGGCGTTTTGCTGTTCTTGAGATTTTTGCTCCAATACTATTGCTCTTGTAAATGGATAAATATTCATGTTTGACATAATATTATTTTTTTGAGGGTTTACCTTTTTTTGATTTTAAAATGAAGTATGTTGCTACGCCTAAAACCGCTAAAATTCCAACTCCAATTCCAACTTTTGTCAAAACACCCATTCGTGTTTTGTTTTCACTACCTTTTCCATCGTTTACTAAGGCTGGATTTCCTTGTGATTGAACATTAAAAGCGTTAGGGTCAAATTGAACAGGAGATTGAGTTCCATAATATCCCGAACCTGCATAATCTTGGATTTTTTTTGCACCAACATTAGTTACTGCCCCAATAGTTGCTTTAACATAATCGTTTTGAAAAAAAGCGTCTCTTCTCTCTTTTCTTCTTTGTTTTCTCTCCTCTCTCTTTTTAGCTTTTATAGCCTTTTCTTCTTCTGTTAAATAACTAAAGTCGTCTTCGCCAATAGCATAATTGTATATAGGAGCGTCTGTAATAACTTTCATTTTTATTAGTTTAAATTATTCTTCTTCTGAATCTTTTTTCTTTTTTGATATTTTTGGGGTTGCTTTAGTCGGTGTAAATCGGTAAACTAAATATATACCTAAAACACCGCCAATTAAACCCCCGTAAAAATAGTGTTTTTTATCAACTTCTCCAATCCAACCTTGCTTTCCCATACCCCAAACGGCTACTAAACCTGCTAGACCCCCAATTATTAAAGCATCCATATATTTTACTTTTGGGTTGCTAGATTTTAGGCTCATTTTTGAAGTTGGTTTTTCGGTTTTTACAATTACCGCTTCGGATTTTGTTTCTTCTACCACTTCGGCAGGTACAATTTTGTCGTCTTCCACGATTGCTTTTGTTGTTAATTCTTTAATGTAATCCACAGGAATCGGTAATGTTCCTGCCACCAAAATAAATGCGGGTTGATTGTTGGCGTGTTTTAATTCACCACGAACAATTTCTCCTTCCTGAAACATTTTAGTTTTAATTTGTTGAGGATTTCTTGGATGCCCCGTTGCGACCACATAGGGCGCACGGTAATTTTGTGTTAGAACATAACTTTTTAAAGCCATTTTAGTATATTTTATTCTAAATTATCTTCTTCTTCTCTGTTGTTTCGGATAAATTTTGTTGATTTCTGCGATTTCTTAATTTTTTGGTATTCTTTATAGAAAACTACCGCTAAACCCGCTACCGCTAAAAACCCTAAAAACTTGCCCATCATTTCTTGAACTTGTAAATCAAAGCCCCTGCTATTGCTAGAACAACTACAACTCCCGTTACAACTAAAATTGTTCTGTTCGTTTTTTGGCGTTGCTCATCCTTTTTCTTTTGGGCTTCTGCTTCTATTTCCTTCTGTTTAATTACCGCTTGAATCAATGCTTGTTTTGTTTCAAGTCTTTTTTGTTGCATTGCCGTTGCTGAATCTAAAGCACCGTACTTTTTAGCATACCTTAATTTTTGACCGCCTTCTACTGCGGTTTTGCTTAATTTTGCTAGTTCACCCACGCCTTGCGCTACTGCTGTTACGGGGTCTATCGCTAAATAGGAATAGCTGTCAAACCCGATGTAGTCTCGTAAAACAAAATATCCTGTTTTCACCCCCTCATCGCTCAACTCTTGTTTTCCATCAGCACCCGACATTTGATTTTTCATCTGAACGAGTAAACTTGTTCCTAACATTAACTTCCTATTGGTTGCAATGTTATTAACATATTTATTTGCCAAAGTTTCAGCAGAATCCGACATACTTGCCTGAATCCCTGAATTATTCAATAAATCTACAAAAGCATTTTTATCAGACCCTAGCGTTTTTCCTAGTTCAACCACAATTAAAAGATATGCAGAGCGAGTATTACCTTGCTCTGCATAGCTTTGTAGTTTATCATCAAATGAACAATACATTAACGTTATTAAACTGTCGCAACACCGTACCAAACGTATGTACTTCCTACATTAACTTCTGCTACTTGGTTGTCCTGTTGTAATTTTAAATTGCTTAATGCACCAATTGTATTTGTTTCAATAAGCGGTGGTACTGCGCTATTGTAAGGCAAAATAATAACATCGTTAGTACCACCTGTCAAAGCAACAACCGTAATTTTTGTATTCCAAAAATTATTCAAAGTTGAAATTGCGGGTAATTCTAATGTTAAAGCACCCAACGTTGTGTCTGCTTCAATTACGATTTCGGAAACAACGTTTCCATTTTGGTCAGTTACGTCAACTGCCCAATTTTCTGCTCCTGCTGTTACAATTTTCTGATATGTAACTGCGTTTACTGTTCCTGTTAGTGGCATTTTGTTTTGTTTTTAAATTGTTGTTTACTATTTACTAATTTACTATTTATTTTCTTTTCCCTAGTCCCCTTACTTTTATTGCGAATAAAATTCCATAAGACACGCTTATTGCTAAATATCCGAAAACAAGTAATTTTTCTTGGGTCGAGATACTTCCAAAGTTCTTCATCCTGAATTATTTGATGAGTTTATATTTTCGGATAGCCCAAATCGCTAAAGCACCTGCGCCAATTCCTAAAACTACTCCTGTCCAATTGATGCTACGACTACTCGCTCCGTTTGCTCCATAGTAGTAGTCTCCGTATGGTATAGAAAACGGTTCACGCATTGGCAAGTCCCCGTCTGCACCCAACTTAATATCAAGTTCTCTTGAATCATAGTCTCCCGCATCGTCTAAACCAATTATTCCCGTTGCACTAGAAGATTCTTCGGCAGGTACTATAATACGGTTAGATTTTATTTCAGGTTTTAAATCAACGTCAACAGGCGTTACATCCCCACCGTGATTACGACCCATTTTCGATTTTAAGCTACGGTTAGTCATTTCTGCCAATTCACGTTCTTTTTTAGAACCTAATCGAATTGCCATTGCTCTTTTTCTTGCTTGGTTAACTTCCATTCTACGTCTAGCTACTTCGTTTTTCACTTGACGTTCTGACATTCCGTTTGCCATAGAATAGCTGTCAAAACCTAAATACATTTCAAGTTGGCTTTCTAATTCTGCTATTCTTTTTTTACGTTCAATGATTGATTTTGAAGTGTCGCTTGGGTTGGCTACTCCTTTTTTGCGCTTATGTTCTAAGCGAGAAACCAATTCCTTGTTCCATTCAATTTTATTTACCAAATCTTGTAGGTTGGGGTCAACTTGAACTTTTTTAGATGCTTTTCCTGAATCATCCATTTCAGAGAAAGAAGCATCCACAGGAATACCATCAAACGGCTCTGAATAATCATAACCTTCGTCTTCGTAACCATAATCTCCCATTTCTTGCTCCTCTGAATATTCCCCGCTTTCCTCGTCAGCATATCCGCCACCTTGCTCGTCAGCATATCCGCCACCTTGCTCGTCAGTATATCCGCCACCTTGCTCGTCAGCATATCCGCCACCTTGCTCGTCAGCGTAACCACCACCTTGCTCGTCAGCGTAACCACCGCCCTGCTCATCGGCATATCCACCGCCTTGTGAATCAGATGGTGCGCCTCCGCCTTGCTCTTCAGATTGTGAAGGTGCGCCCCCGCCTTGTGAATCAGATGGTGCGCCTACGCCTTGTGAACTAGAACCTCCGCTTGGTCTATCTTCTGCTGTTGGTGAAGAAGATGTTGTGTCCAATGTATCGTCTCTTTCATCTTCCTCTCTGCCTAACGCTCTACGTTCAAGACGTTTCTTTTTACGACCCGTTCTACGGTCTTGTACTCTTTCCATACGACCCGTTCTACGGTCTTGACGTGCCTCCATAACATCAGTACGTCTGCGTTGACGATTTAAACGTCTTGCGCTTTTTACTTCATCACGGGTTTGAACACGCCCTAGTTTTCTTTCTCTACGGGCTTCTTCTCTTGCTTTTCTACGCTGTCTTCTAGCTTCAATTCTGTCCATTCTTCGGTCTTGTCGCTTTAATCTGCGTTTTCCTCGAAGTTCAGAATATTCACCAAATGCTTCTTCAAAAGTAGCCGAGCGTACAGACGAAGCAGGAGAAACGCCACGACTACTCGCTACGGGAGTTGAAGGGGCTAATCTAATTATTGTTGCGTTGTTGTACATATTCAGTTTATTTTTATTCGCTTGGGTTTACATAAATCGCTCTCTGACGGTCAAGTAAGTATGCTCCACCAAATCCGACTAACGCCCCGACTGCTGTAAACATCATTACTTTTTTCCAATCTTTTTTCTTGTATTTTGCATAAGCAAATCCCGCTACACCACCACCAATTAGTCCATATACTTTGTTACGGTTAAAGGTTTCTGCTTCTCGTAAATTTACGATAGTTGGTGTTTGAGAATTGTCCGCACCCAACATTACTTCTGTTGTTTTCATAGGTTCAATACAGTTTTGGTAAATATACCTGTTATCACTTGTTATAAATAAACGGTAGGTAAAGGGCTTTCCTCTGCGTAAACCTTCAATGTTTACATACCTTCCTGTTAAAATTTCTCCCTTATTAAAACTTTCCTCTGTTTCAGTAAAGTTTTTGTGTTCCCCGTTGGGAATTAAGGCTTTACATTCCTTGCATACTACAACTTTTTCAATCATATACCTATTTATTTTTATTATAGTTAAACCAAAGAGTTGCTACTACAAATGTCGCCACTATTGCTAATCCAAAATTAACTTGCGTTTGAACCCTTTTTTGTTTTTCAAATTCTTCGCTAGTTATCGCCCCACTAAAATTGCTTGTTCCTTGCGGTTGCAAAGGCAAAGTCATTTGAACGGGTGGGTACATCGAATTTTGGTAGCCGTATGGTGGCACTTGATTGTAATGTGGGTTTCCCTGAAACTCACTTTTCTTTTCAGTTTTTTCAAGTTCTTCTTTTAGAACTGATTTTAATTCGTTTTTAAAATCCTCCATTTGCTTTTTTTGTTCTTCAAGCAAATCGGGTTTTTTTTCTTCTTTAATAGGTTCTGCAACAACCTCTACTTTTTTTGTTTCAACTTTAAGAACGGGTTCGGTACGTTCTATCAACCATTTTTTGTGTGGGTGAATACACGCCATTTCTTTTTCTAGCTTTAATTTGTCGTCTGCACTTAAATACAACTCTCCTAGTTTAACTTCTAAATCAGCAAAGTTTTTGGCTTTTGGTTTCTTATATTTTTGCAACAATTTTTGGGCATCCTCCGTAGCTTCGTAGGCGAGTAACGTCATTAACGTAATTTCGGGTTTTTGCTGATTTCTGCTTCGTTGCATAATTTAATTTTTAAGTAAAAAAGGCAGGACATTGTTGCGCCCTGCCCTTTTCGTATTTTTATCGAATCACTTGATTAGATTTTAGTAATACCTTTTACGTTTTGGGTAGTTTGGATAACCACAGGGGCTACGTTTTTACCTGATAAACGAGGTGCTCTTGCTCTATTCAAATTCGCTCCACCGTTAAGTTTAGCTTTACCTGACAATACTTCAATCGGGAACATTGAGATTACGAATACCATACCTGCTAATACAGGGAAAGTAATAAACGAGTTACCGTCAATAGTAACAGGCTTAGTAACATCAATGATGTCTGATTGTTGCTGATAAGCGTCACGCATGATAGACAAGTTCAATGGAACTGAATATTGTTTACCGTTAGCGTCAACGTGGTTGATTGATAATGTTTGAGATAATTGCGCTCCTGCCAAAAGACCTGATGCTTGGAATCTCCATTTACCAATTTTAAAGAATTTGTTGTTCGATTGTGCAATTAAACGCCCGTATGTACCACCTTGTAAGTTGGTGATAGTGATACCGACAGGATTACCAAAGTTGGTTGCGCCAAAAAAGTCGTTATAGCCGAATAAAATCGCTGTTAACGTACCTGCCGTAGTGTTTTCATATTGAATTACATAAGGGTCAGATACATGAGAAGGGGCAGAAGGTCGTCCTGAAGCGAAAGACATTGCATCAGGTAAATCTCCGTCCATAAATGAAGATGGGTCATTCAAATCATCATCATCATCAAAGTAACCGTAATCACCTTCATAAGAATCGTATGAATCAAATCCACTCATTCTTTCAGTACCGTTTATGTAACCAAAAAGTTCTCTTTCTACTGAAGTCATCTTTTTAAGTTTTTGTTGTGTTTTTCACACGGTTTTATAAGTTTCTTTTTGTTTCGACATTGTGTGTTTTGTAACACTTTTTAATCTTGGTTTTCTTCAATACAAGTTGTCCATTAGGACACAGCACTTACTTATTTCAAGTCTTAAACGGGTCAATATCTCATCTTTCTCCGTTAATCCAAATCAAGCTAAAATGCAATTAAGCCTTTTGGCTAATCATTGGAGCAACATATCGTTGGTGTACAGCTAACCCAACCATTACGGCTGAAAGCACTACTATAAAAGTTACACCGTTTTCTTTTGTAAATAATTTCCTCTTGTGAGTTTATTATTTAGTCGTAATTTAGATACCAAATTTATGATTATTGAGATTAGAATTTTTTTTGTAAATTTGAACACTTGTTGTTTTTATTTCCTAAAAAGCAATAAAATAAAGGGTTTTTGTTGTTCAAAAATGTTCAAATAAAAGAAAAATAAAAAATGAAAAAAAAACAAAATCTAGCAATTTCTTTTATGTGTAAGGCTTTACACCCCGAAACTTACAATTTCGGAAAACTAATTTGGAGTGAATTGGGTGTTCCCGTTTACTTTATTATTGATTGTTGCGTTATTCCTGACTTCGTTGTTAAAGAGGACGGCTTGAATTTTATTACCATTTCTGATAGTGAAAGCGTTGAACACGGTTTTCAGAACTGCATGATTACGGGGCAAAAGGTAAATACTTTGTTGGCTAAAAATCCGATTAGCTATGATAAACTGCTTTATTTCTTTTGTAGAATAGAAAAAGAGGTCGAGTTTATGTTTGTTTTTGAAGACGATGTGTTTATTCCTAGTATTGATGCTATATTTAATTTATTAGAAAGTTATGAGGGATATGACCTTGTTACTCCCAATCATTTTATAAAGGACGATGAAGTTTGGGATTGGCATTGGAAAAGTGTGATAGACAAAATAAACCCACCCTATTATTTTAGTATGGTCTCTGCTATGGGAATAAGCCGAAACCTATTAAATGTAATTGATGATTACGTTGCTAAAAACAATACGCTGTTTTTTACTGAAATTATGTTTAATACGTTGGCTAGTCAAAATAAACTGTTGGTAATTGATGCTTTTGAACTAAAGTCGATTGTTTGGAAAGGGGATTGGAGCGTTAATGAGTTTGCTGTGTTGCCTTTTAACGTATTCCATCCAAAAAAAGATTTAGAGAATTTTGAAGAATATCGAAATGATGTAAAAAAGCTAATTAAATCTCGTGTGCCTATTGAGGCAAATTTACCTAGCTTTATTCAAGACCAAATGTAGGCTTAATCTATTTTTATTTTCCCTACTGAACCTGTCTTATAAAAGTTTTCTTCTATTTCAGGAAGTAGGTAATGTTTTCTTAATGTGGGCGCACCGTGTCCAATTCTTTCGGCTATCTTGCGTAAGGCTTGATTGAATATTTTTGGGCGTTCTTTTTCTTCATTTATTTTCCCTAATCTATTTAGTTCCATAACCATCATTCTGTTGGCGTTAAAGCCCCTAATATCTTTTGATTTTACATCGAACCTTTTTAAATACCTGTTTACTCTGTCGGGTCTAATTCTGAACCCGTCCTCTGTGGTGAAAATAAATTCGTTATTGCGTATGCGTAGCTTTTTTAATAGCTGTGCTGTAATAGGGCAACTAAAACCTTTATCATGCTCCACCCCGCTTTTTCCAACGTAATTTAACTTAACCTTACTACCTAGAACCTTTACATGGTTTTTCTTAAATTGAGTAATTCCAAAATGACCATTACTTGCTGATTCTTCATTTCCAATACGCTCGGAAGTATTTAGCATAGTTCTTACAATAAGTGCTGTTATGCGCTCTTTTTCATCGGGAGAGTGCAAATCTATTTTTACCCGTCTTTTAAGTCTTTCTAAATTATCTCGAAGATTGTAAATAGCGTTACGCTTGGTAGCCCACCTTTGTTTTAGTTCTTGCTCCATCTAGTGTGTTTTACACAAATTTAAGAATTACTTTTTAAAACTTCTTTTTTCTAGTAATTCCTGAAAGCTAATTGGCTCGTAATTGAGATTTTCTGCACAGACATTAAAATAACGATAGTCGGATAAACTGTTAGTGTGAACGTGTCCATGTATGTTGCCCCTAAATCTATGTATTTCTGATTCGTGTATTGGACAATGGGTTAAAATAAAGCCCTTGTATTTGACCATTCCTGAAATACTCTGAACGTGTTTTAATAGTTCTTGCATATCTTGGGGTCTGTCGTGATTTCCTGCAACAACTCGTATTAAACCATTTAGTTTTTCTAGTAATGAATAAGGAGACCTCTTTTCCATAGTACAATCCCCTAGCAACCATACAACATCTCTTTTAGAAACCTTTTGATTCCATTTTTCGATAATATGGTTGTCGTGTTCTTCAATGCTATTAAACCCTCTTGCTCTTGCCATGTTCTCGTGGCTAAAGTGAGGGTCTGAATAAAAAAATACTCGGCTCATTTCTACATCCTGTTTTTGTTTGCGTTTTTTCGTTTTTCGCTACGTTCCTCAATTTTTTCTCTAAAATAAACATAAGCCACAAAGCCCATAACAAAAGCCCAAATACACAATAGGGCTGTTAGCATAAAATATAGATTAGCCACAAAGCAAATGATTAGAATAATGAATATTAGTATGGTAGCTAGACAACTCATGTCGCAAATTTAATCTTTTTTTGTGACAGATTTTCGGGTTTCTCTCATCTTTTTTCCTTTTAACACAAAGCGGTTTACTATGCTTTTGGTTCTTTCTTGTTCCAAGAACTCCTTCGGATAATCTACTACTTCAAAGGACTTTTCTCCCTCTTTAATTTGCACCTTTTTAAACTCCACATTTGGGTATATGGATTTAAACCTACGGGCTATGCTGATTCCTAGTTTTGCTTTTGTAATTGTTGGCAAAATAACATTTTGGTTTTTTAAATAAGTATTTAATATCATTGTTCTTGTATTTTTCTATATGGTTTTAACCTTTTTACATATTCCTTAAACTGCTTCCCGTCCATTTCAATTTCTTCTAGGTCGTCTCCATAACGTGTTAAGGTCAGTTTTATTTTTTTTGTTCCCTCAAAGTAAACACAATGTTTTATTACAAAACGCTCTCCGTCCTCTAAACACAAAGGGCGGTTTTTAAGCACCTTAAAGTTGCTGTCAAGTTCGGGAAGATAGTGCATTATTCTTCGGTTTTGGGTTTTCTTGGTTTTCTTTTTGGTTTTTCCTCTGTGGTTGGTATTTCCGCTTTTGCTGTGGCTTCTTTCTTTGCTAGGTACTTGCTTTTTAATTCCACTTTCTGCTTAAACCATAAGAGCGACTTTTCGAACTGCTTTAGGTTCTCCACAAGGCTTTTTATGTAGTTTGAAGCCACCTTCCTGTCTTTTGGTGCAAATATCATGTAGGTACAATATGCCTTATCTCGAAGCCACTCATTTTGTTCTTCTTCGGACATATCCTCGTTACGCAAATGGTACAAAACTCGTACTGTTTTTTTGGCAGGGGCATAGCTGTTTATTTGCTTATTTAACTCATCCAAGAAAGCACCTACCTTGTCTTTATCTTCGGCTTTTTCGCCTATTAAAAGTTCAATTGCTACTTTGGGTATTTTTTGCGTTATGAAGCCTCCTTCTTGGACTTCTTCTTTGTGGAGCATGGTTTCGTTTTGCATACGTTTTATTTATTATTGTTTATCAATTTTTTCAACTAAAAAAGTTATAGATACTTCTGTTTCGGGCATTAAAAAATCTATCTCTAGTTGTAGGTCAGAATCAAGGCTTATACCGTCTTCCAAATATATGTCCGCTATATTTTTATGAACCCTTGCATCCCTATCTTTTAAGTGTTCGGGTTTGAGCGAGAAGGAGGTTATTTGACCCCATAAATTAGAGTAAGTTGCTTGAAATCCTGAATCCGTTTGTATTTCAGCAAATTTATTAAATTCACTTTTCGCATGACACCTAATAGTAACTATTTTCCATTGACCTGCTTGAATAGACCCCATTTTTCGCAAAAATTCTTTAAACGGAAACTGCGTAAGTAATGCTGTGTGTTCTACTTGACCCGCCCAATGTTCTAAATGGTCAAAAACCGCTACACTTCTTAATTTTTCATCTGTTCTGTTTTTTAGTCGAATTACGATGGTTTTTTCGTTTTCTTCGGCTAATTGTTTGGCTTTTGATTTAAGTTTTTGCTGTTTTTCTTGTTCAGGCTTGTTCATTTTTAAAAATTGTTGAATATGCTCCTTTCTAATTGTTATGAACTCGTTTGTTTCTCTTAGTGGGTTTGCTTTCTCTTTTGATTGTATTGAAGACCTATAAAGTTCAATTTCTGATACAAGTTTTGGGTTGTATTTGTCTTTAAGTTGGTTTACTCTGTCTAGAACCTCTCCATTTTTATTTAAGTCGCTTACAGAGAATTTGGCATCTGAAATTGCGCTTAAAACGTCAATTGTAAAATTTGTATATTCTTTAATCATTTCTGCAATAAGAGTTTTTACATTTTCGCTTGATAAAATTTCTTTTGCTTTTGGATTTTGCATTAAATCGGAAAAATATTCTTTTCCTATTACCTGCTCTAAAATGGGGTATGACATCTCTATCTGCTTTCCTACAAATCTTTGAACATCCTCTACCGTTGCCCTTTTCATGGTTTTAGTTATCCTTTTAAGTTCTGCTAATTTTGGATTATAATTAAGGCTGTTCAAATCTTCTGAAACTTTTTTAGGACGACCTCGCTTTTTTTCTATTTTACTTCTCATGTAGTTTTCAGACACTTCATCAGTAATTATTACCTTTTTACTGTCAACTTTTGCTTTTTTTGCAAGTTTCGCTACTTTCTTGTCTTCCTTTTTCATACTGCTATGTTTATTTTGTTTTTAACGCTTTTTGCAGGATTTCTTTAAATTCTGCCATTTTTTTATCTTTTTGAGCCAACTGCTTTTTTAATTTAGTTACCTCATCTTTTCTCTGCATGGGGTAAATACTCATCAAGGTATTTTTAATTGCCTCTAGTGTTTCGTTCTTCACTTTCAGTTCCGCTCGTACTTTCTCTATTTCTATTGTTAATTCCTCTATGCGTTTTACATAAATTGGGGTCATGTTGCTAGTATGATGCCATTGCTTACACTCTAGGCACTTGTAGGAACGCAACTCTTGAAACTTATCTCCTATCTTTTCCCGCTTTATTTCAATGTACTTATCGGCTGTTGCCTTATCAGGAAAAGTAGATTTTTCACACTTGGATTTTTTTACCTCTTCCTTTGGTTTTTTCATTTTTTTAGTGGGTTTATTTTATAAATGTTCTTACTTTGTACATGATTTCTATTGCTTGTTTGAAATTGTCTATGTTTTCTTTAGTTATGGTCGGAAATAACAATTCATTCTGAACAGGAAGTGCATAACAACTTTGTTGACGAATATAATAATTATTGAATCCATTTAGCTTAGTTCTAAAACAAAATTCAGACATTTCAAAACTTGGGCTGTTTAGTTGCTCGTCAAACTTTCCTACGGTATCTAAAACGCTTCGTTTAAAAGCTACTACGGTGTTTATTTTATCTCGTGTTTCTATTACGTTTTTTAGGAAATCATCTTCTTCCTCAAAAGAGTTATGTAATAAAGGCGTAAATACAATTTTTGTGTCAATGGGTCTTATACACGCCACTCCACAATTCTGAATCGTTTCTAAACTTGTTAATAGGTCTTCTAACCAACTCTCGTCCACCAAGTATTTTGTCGGGAAAAAAACGCAATTTTCTTGATATACTGTTTGAATTAAGAAATTGTAACACTCCGCTAGTGAAACAGGATTTACATAGTGCTTAAAGTAACCCTTGTTTTTTTTTGTAACATAGTCTAAATAGGCAATCAATTCAGAATCGGTTGACCCGTTATCTAAAATTTGCAGACGGTATTTTACGGACGTTTTTGACATCAAATTCTCTATGCAATACCTTGTTTCTAAGTAATTGTTATTTGTAATTAAGCATACTGCCGTCTCCATCCTGATTTTCTTTAAGTTCTTTAAGTTCCTGAAAATAAATTTTCAAGTTGTCGTTTAATTCAATTTTCCATTCACCAATAAGTTTTCGTGTTGTGGCAATGTGATGTCTTGTTTTAAAAATAAGCAATTCCAACTCATTCTTTTCAAACTCCGATTTTTGAGCATAGTTTTCCTTGCATAACTTTATCCGAAGTTCGTAACACTCCAACAAGTATTCTAAATTAAATACTTGCTTTAGTTGCCTTTCTATGGTTTTATTTAAAATCACTTTTTAATAATGTGTACTATACTGTAAGGTATGGTTAATGGTAAAATTGCATAAAACATAAGTAAGGATATTACCTGTAAATACCAAGTTGGTTTTAATAAAATTTTATTTATGTCTTCATAAACAAAATCTTTATCTCTTCTTATGCTGATTAGAAAAAGTGCAAAAATGCCTAAAACTGCCCATACTGATAAGAACATAATGCACCCGTATAAAAAAGAGTTATTTATTTGCATTTCCATAGTATTGATTATAATATTGTTTAATTTGCCCATCTACTGCTTGTTCCATGCTTACGTTGTGCATTTCCTTGTATTCTCGGATATGTTTCTTATTAGCGTTCAAGTATTGGCGACAAGCATCTTTAAATTCTTTTTTGGAAAAAGCACCCTCAATTTTATTGGCAAAATTGTAAATGTACAAGTAAAAGCGTTGGTCTCCTGAAAAGTATCGGTTGTTCACGATAATTTGAGCAATTTTGTACATAGGCAGATTAGCTATTTTTCCTTTAATGTCGTTTACATTGTCTGCCTGATAGTGCATACGCATCCATCTAGCATTGGTATAAATTCTTGGTTCTACCGCCCTTAATGACTGATAGCTAATTAACATATCTACCGCACGGTGGCGTAAGTTTACTAGACCCCCTACAATTTCTTCCATGTGGGTTACATTAAGAATGTAGGTGTTAATATCCTCTATTACCAACATACCATTTCGGTAATAGCGAATAATGTACTGAATAACTTCTTTTTTTTCGGCTATTCCTAAATTTTTAGCATCTATTCTACGGCACTCTACCGCATCACTTAACGACCATTGTGCTATGTCCTTAACTGAAATTGTTTTTGGAGCGAAGTCAGGAATATTGTTTTTTGAAAATTGCTCTCGTGTGTACTCCCCATTTGTGTCCATGATTAAACACTTTCTTCCTCGTACCCGTGTTTTTATTTTGTCCTTGACGTACTCTTTAATAACGTGCATATTCAAGTAGGTTTTTCCTACCCCTTGAATACCCGTTGCTACCATCATACCCGCCTCACGTTGGATTTGTGGGGTTGTTGCTTTTTGTTTTTCTTTCATTACTCTAAAGTTTCAATTTCCGAACCGATTGGGTCATTGGATTCCAATAGCTTAATCATTTCGTCTGCATCCTCATCTTCTTCTTCTTGTTCGTATTTAGTTGTTGCCTCTGCTTGTGGTTGTGCTTGAGGTTCAGTACGTTGAAACTCGTAAGGTGTGTAACTTTCTCCTACTTCAGGTTCTTGCACTTCATTTTCCATTTCCTTTTTCTTCATTAGCTTTAATTGACTTAGAACAGCATTGGTTTGAGATTTTAGGGTCATTAAAGCAACGCCTTGACCTAAAACTATTTTACCCGCCACTAACATAAGGTTTTGAGTGGGTGTTGGTGCAATACCTTTTTCTAATAAAACTTCTGTTAGTGCATCCGTTAAATCTGCTTTCGATTCATCGTCTATTACCGCCAATTGTTCTGCGTTGGCGCATTGCATTTGAAAGAACTGTTTTACGGTAATTTGTTGTCCTTGCTCCATGCTTAAAAGCAGGTCTAAATCCATAATGTTGTTTAGTTCATATTCAACTAGCTTGGCATCGTTTATGTCCTTGTTTGCATACCAAACAAATCCTTTTTCTTCTAGCAAACAAACTGTTTCAACAATATATTTGGCGAACTTTTTGGTTTGACGTTTTTGTTTTGCTGAACCCATATCATCAAAGTCAGGATTTAAGCGAATCGGCTCTTTTTCCTCTTTTTCGGGTTTAGTCTGTCTTTCTCTCCTTCCTCCGCCCATATTTCCACCTGCGGTTGGCTGTCCAATTGGCTCATAGTCATCTGATAATTCAAATGCTTCTTCAAAACTTGTTGGTTCTTCAAACTCGGTTTGCCCTGTAAATTCTTGGGTGTTGGGGTCGGCTAAATCTCCCCCGTCTAAAACGTAATCACGAACAATTGGTTCTTCACGGTTAAACGGGTCTATAATGTCGGCAACCGTCTCTTCGTCTGTGCCACCTGTTGCATTGCTAGTTTTTTGAAAATCATTTTCCAATTCTTCTTCGTCTGCCATACTATTGTTTTTGTTTAATATTTCTGATTCAATAACAACTTCCTCCGAAGTGTAATCATTATACATTTTTTGAAGTTCATCAAAAGTTCTTGCGGGAATAAAATTTTCAGCTAATTCAGGGTTTTCAGCGATTTTTGCATCAATGATTGGTTTTAATCTCTCTACAAGTCTTTTTTCCTTGTAATTTAGTCTAACTCCTTTTAAACCGTTTTTTAAATAAATAGTCATAATTAGCTTTTGTTATTTAGTTCTATTAGTAAATTGTTTTTTGCGTTTTCAAAATAAGTAACAAAGTCCTTATCCTGTTTTAAGTTAATGTTTGCTTTTCGCAAACGGTCTATTCCATTAAATACTGAAGCAAAGCTATTTCCTATATTAAATATTCGGGCGATTTTTCGTACTGAATAATTTAGTTGGTGTTTTAGTAAGCAATAGCATACTTGTTTTGCATCTGTTAAATGACCCCTAGCGTGTTTTAGCATTAGGTCTTTTGGTTCTATTTTAAATTCTTTTGAAACTACTTTAAATACTGTTGCCACCTCATCCGAGTTATCGCTGTTTTGATTTATTAAAACTACTAAAGCATCATTTAACCCGTTAATACCGTGCTTTTTAATGACCCTGTTCATATTTTTCAGTAAAGTCTCTACCTGTCTTTCAGCCATAAGTTTTACGAATTTGGTCTTATTTTTATTTTTATACTAGACATTTACTAGACATTTAAGTTGAACAAAATTAACTAATTTTTGCGTTCAATAAACATTTTAGCTAAAAAAAATAAGATTTTTTACCTTTGTAAAAATGCGTAGTATGGAAAGCGATGTTGCTATAAGAAATGACAGACAGATTTATTACAACCAAGTTAAGGGTGTTGTAACAGAAATAAACGATGGCTCACAGTATTGCTCAATCACCCTAGATGTTGGACATGAAAACGTTAGGAGGGTAAACTTGTCTATGAAAAAAAGCCAATTTGATAGCCTGTGTAAAAGTTTAAGTGTGGGAGATAAAATCCTTGCTAAATTCTATGTTGTTTCAAGAAAAAAAGACGAGCGTTGGTACACAAGTGCCAATATTTTAGATATTGAACCTGCTGAATAATGATTTATCAAAACTACTATTTAACTGATTTTCCAAACTTGGTTTATCAAAAACACGGAAAAACTTGGTTTAAGCGTACCAAAGGCACGAAAGAGAAATGGGTTTCTGCGCCTTTTGACGAGCAAATGGCACTACAACATTTGTACGGGGATAGGTTTCTTGGCAAGTATGGTATTGTTGTTCGATTAGCTATGCTTGGGCTTGTTCTTTATGGGGGTTATAAAGGGTTTCAGTATGTAAAGAATCAATCGGCTTGAACTAATTCTAATTCTACTATATAAACATCTCCCAAATACGTCCTAAAGTTTACTTTGTTTTCCCGCAGGGTTTTTACTAGGTCTGCTGAACACAAACACTCGTCCAATTCACTTTCAGAAAACACCTCGTTTTCATTTAATGCGTACAATTCATTCTTCTTGGGCAAGAACCCAAAATGCTCTTTAAATTCTCTTGGGGTATTTATTTCTTTTTCTCCCCTGTTGATGACTACCATTCTACACATGGCGCAAAAATAGTAATTAAACCATTTGAAAATAAAAAAGGGATATACTTTTCAGAATACCCCTAAACTTTTTCGAAATTGTAATGAAAATAAAGTTAGCCAAAGGTATAGCTTATTTCTGAAATAAAAAAGGGGTGAACCTTGACGTAAACCCCTTACTACTAATAAAAAAATACAATGAATAACAATGATTGGAGATTTGTTATACTGCAAATATAAAACTTTTTTAAAATTCTGATGATAGTTGAGAAATAAAAAATAATGCCATCGCACCGAATAAAAACCTACTTCTTTTTATGGAAGTCTGAAAGTTTGACTGTTTCTAAAACAACCCAACCTTCTCCGTGAGTTTTTTAAAACTCATCAGGATTTGACTTAGACCACATATCACCCTTGAATGAGTGCTTGTATCTACGCCATCTTTTTAACCATTTAGCCATTTTGATTAGTATTAAATTATTTGCAATATTGCCTTACAAAGATACGAAATTTTCCAACGCACAAAAAGGGGTTTTACTTCTCATAGCCCATAACCGTTAAGTAATTGTTCTCTCTCCATTGGTCTATTTCTTAAAGTATTTACTTAATATCCTGTTAGGGTAGTTCCAATTGATTACGTTGAAAATGTTTTTTACATACTCTGCCCTTTCAGACTGATACTTTAAATAATAAGCGTGTTCCCAAACATCAATACCTAGAAGAATTTCACATGGGTAAAACATTTGCGGGTTATCTTGATTTGCCGTGTTTACTATTTCTGTTTTTCCCGAAGGTAAAAGAACCCACCAAACCCAACCCGAACCAAACCTCTTTTTTGCTTGGGCAATTATTTCTTTTTTGAAGGCGGTTAGACTACCAAAATCCCTTTTGATAATTCCCTCAACCAACATAGGGGGCTTGTTTGAAACCGCTAATCTAACAGGAGATAGCATTTTCCAAAACAAAAGGTGATTGTAATAACCACCCCCGTTATTTCTTACGTCCTCTGAATAAAAAGAAATATTTCTAATAAGGATTTCGATTGGTTGGGGCGGTATGCTTTCTTCTTTTACCCTTGTATTTAGATTGTCTAAATAAGTCTTGAAGTGCTTGTTATAATGAACAAACATTGTTTTAGAATCAATATACGGCTCTAGTGCTGAATATTGATAGGGAAGTGGTGGTAACTTGTACATATACTTGTTTAATATACGAAAATAGTATTTTTTTTTTATAAAATCAATGCGCCATTAAAACGGCTTTTTAACAGTTGCTAAAAGCTATTGAAACATCTTTTAGCTTTGTGTTATGTGCCATTTTGAATAACGACATTACTCTCAACCTCATTGCCCCAAACATCCCAACCTTCTGTTTTTTGTCGGGCAAATAATTCAACTCTTGGCAAATCACCCACTAATTCCACAATCCTTTGTCGTATTTCATCGGGCTTTTTGCTGTGTTCTAATCTTGGACTTTCAATATAAGCCCTTACATTATGCTTCTTCACAAGTTTGTGCGCATCTTTCCCCTTTGTAGCAAGTAGGCATAATTCAACTCCGCTTTTCATCGTGTAAGCCCCCATAAAACAAACTTGTTCGCCTTTCTTGTTCTTCTTCGCCCAAACAAAGCCAACAGTCTTATATTCAAATCCCCACGCTGTTATTACTTCAATACATCGTGCTAAATGGTAGTCAGTAGTCCATATAAATAGTATGGCATTATCATCGGAAATTTCTTTCACGGGCAACATTTTTATTTCATTTGAACTCATTACTTGATATGGTGGTCGCCTCATTCCTTTTACTGTTGTGCAATCCTGTTTTGCGGTGCTATCATTGTAATAACTCCAAGCAGGGTCAGCATAAATTATTTGATACTTTTTCATCTTCCCAATAAAAACGGCACATAACAAAGGTTTTGCGTAATAGCCCTATCAAGTGTCGTGGTTAATTTTAAGTTTCTACTAAGGGCTACTACGCAAAGCCCCGATACGTTAGGTGCAATATTTTTTAATTTTTCCCACCGCACCGCAGTTTTTTCAAAACTGTAAGGATTGCTGTACTGCATCATAGTTAGTTTTGTGGTTGCTCCAAATTGCTTCCGTTGTTTTTGTTGTTCTTGTTCCCTTATTGTTTACAACAGGAAGAAAATCTAACCAATCAGCTTTTGTGTTTTCGCAAACAATTACTTGCCCGTTTCTGCTTTTGCACCATTCAGCTAATTTAGCAAAGTCTATGTTTTTTGTGCTTTCCTTGTAATATTCTCCCCCAAATTGATATGGCGGGTCAATAAACCAAGTTGCTTCTACATTTTCAATTTCATCATAGCTGCCAAGTTTTATTTCCCAATGTTTTATTTTATGTAAGTTAGCAGAAATTCTTTCATAGGTTTTACTATTCCCATTATCAAAATCTGCAAATCTTGATACCTTGTATTGTGGAGAAGCAGCACCAAGTCCAGCACAAAACCCCAATAATGTTGTTTCTTCATCTGATAAATTGAAAGTCCTAATATCATCTCCTTGTTTTAATTTCGGTAACTTCAATATATCAGAAGGTTCACATTGTTGCAACCACTTCCACAATTTTACAATAGTTTCGTATTTATCCACCAACAAAACATCATTCTGCCAGTATTTCAAACTATACCTTGCTGAACCTGCGAATGGTTCAATAATCTTTTTATGCTTTGGTGGTGGATAGTAGTCCACTATCTTCGATTTACTACCATAATAACTAAACATAAAAAATCCCCCCTAAAAAAATTAAAAAATACAGACACCTAACAGCACCTAAAAAACAGGTGGGGTTCTGTGCTTTTTTGATAGCTTTGTATGTGTTCAAAAGTTCGTTCATTTTATAAAGTTTTGTGGGTAGTTTCCCACCCGATTTTTTAGCTGCGTTCCGTTAGCGGTAATATTTTTAATTTTTTGCCAACGCACATCAGTTTTTTCAAAACTGTAAGGTTTTTTGCTCATTGATTTTAATATTAGTCCATATCGCTTCTGTCGTATTGCTATTTGTCGCACCTTGTATTTTTACAAGTGGTTGTAATTCTATCCAATCGGCTTTGGTATTTTCACATACAATCACTTGTCCATTTCTATTTTTACAATAATCGTGTAACTCCTTATAGTCAATAGTTTTGTGTTTATACCATTGTCCTCCAAATTGATAAGGTGGGTCTATAAACCAAGTTGCTTCAATATTTTCAACATCTCTATAATCTCCTTCAATAATTTTCCAATGTCTTATTTTGTGTAAGTCATTTGCAATTCGTTTTTTTACATTCTCCCAACCATCAGAAAACTTCTTCACTTTGTTTTTTGGTTCAGCAGAACCTCTGTTTAATGAAAAACCCATCAACCATTTTTCTTCCTGACAAAGCCAATCAAATTTCTCAATCATATCGTTTTCAACAACAGATGGTAATGATAATATTTCTTTTTCGGTTGCTTCATTTATCAACCAATTCCAAAGTTTTACAAGCACATCGTATTTTTCAATGAGTAAAACTTCTTTATCAAAATAAACCATAGAGTAAGCACAACTTCCTGCAAATGGTTCAATAATTTTATCAAACATTGGTTTTGGATAGTGCTTTACTATTTTGCTTTTTCTTCCGTAATAACTAAACATATAAAAATTCCCTCCCTAAAAAATTAAAAATACATACTGCTAACAGCGTATAAAAAACATTAAAACGATTTTTTATACGCAAACCGTTATGGGCAAGTGGGCGAACCCACCCACCCGATAACATTAGTCCTTTAAGTGATGCTGTCTTTCTGCGTACTTAACTGCACTACTTTTTACCGCATAATCGGTAATTAGTTCTTTTCCTTTCAATACTTGCCAAGTCTTATTGGCTTTTGAGTATTTTACGGTGTAAGAACCAAATTTTACTGAACTCCAAGCGTTTGCCATTTTGATATGTATTTAAAATCCACTTGCCCATAACATCAAATATAAAACAGCAGGGCTTTGGTGCTGAATTATACTGTGTGCTACTATTTATCATTTGGGTAGGCTGATAGGGTTTCACACTTAATCCCTGCCGATTTATATTTGTAGCCGTTACCAACAATACTACATTCCATCTCCGAATAAAGATTGTTGAGGAAAAGAATTATTAAAAATTTCCTTCCTTTTTTTGGCTTCTACAAAGCCATTTAGATTTATTTCCGTTTCAACTTCATTGCCCCAAGCATCCCATCCGCTTCGCTTTCTTCTGCAATACATTTCAATCTTTTTTGCTTCGGGATATAGTCTTTCAATTATTTGATAACTAATTTCAGGTTTTTGGCTGTGTGCTTTTACTTGCTCTGTAAAAACAGTATGTATCTTACCTCTTTCTTCTGTTGCCACAGGTAACAATTTTCCATAGTAGCAATAAAGTAAATATTCATGTCCGTATCTAACAGTAAAGGCAGTAGGTATTCCAATAACTTTATTCCATATCATTCGTGCATGAAGTTTATATCCAAGTCGCTGTATCATTGCTTCGCTTTCGTGCAGGTATTTATCAATAGTCCACAAAAATAATATATGATTATCATTGCTTTTATCTCTCATTTGCTTTTGCAGTTCTTCAATTTCTTCAATAGTAATCGTAGTGTATGTAAGTTCTTCACCTGATGATTTTGGTCTTACATTCTTTTTGCCCCCTTTACTTTGTTTCCATGCAGGGTCGGATAATATTAAATCATATTTGCCCTCGCACATTTTTAATAATTCTTTTCTTTCGTGTTCCATATTAAGTTTCATCTATAATTTATCGTACTGTTGGTAACATTGTGTTAGTTGCATTAAAACGACAACCAACACAAGTACCGTTATGTGCCATTTTAAAAAAGCGACTGCTGAACGGCATCGTAATTCGTTTTGTGGTTTGGTGGTGGATAGTAGTCCACAATCTTTGATTTACTTCCGTAATAACTAAACATATTTCTAAATTAAATTCGTGAATAAAAACGGCACATAACAGCGGTTGAACAAAATTAACTAGTTTTTTTGTTCAAAAAAGGAGGGGTTTTTTGAAAACAGTCAAATGACCAAAAAACGAACTCCCCTCCTTTGTACGCAGGTCTTATATGAGTTAAAATGTATGTCGCTGTCGTAGGTATCAAAAATACAAGTGCTAGAATCAGTAGTTTCAACGTAAACTGTCGTTGGAAAATACTTATAATCTCTTATCATAATGATTCGTGTAAAAAAGGGGGTTGTCTTAACCGATGAAGGTTATAAATCTTTTAACTCCTTAAACCTCCCCCTTATCAATTATAGCATTAGGTTTCGGGAAGCTAGGTAAATGTAATCTTTACATTCAGTAATTGTTCCTGAATACAAGATAATTTCTTCTCCGCCCTTTAAGTCAACTACCCAAAAACTTGAGCCTTTTGACTTGTCGTTTTTCACACGAAAGGTTGTTTTAGTTTTTTTCTTTTTTTCCTTTTTTTCTTGAACATCGGATATTTTATATGCCCCCTGTTCAAAAGATTTTAAATTGTCTTTTTTTCCCATTTTATTAGTGTTGTTGGTAAATAACTTCTAGTTTCAATTCATTGGCTATTGCTAGTTCCAAAAGTGCGCCTTTGCTGTCAGAATAGTTCCTTAACAAGAAAATAGCCTCACAGTCGCAAAGTGCCTTAATATCCTTTTTCATGTATGCCTCCCACGATAGGTCGTGTTGGTGGTTTAACATCATTGGGTTGATTGGCTCAAATCCTAATTCAATTACTTCATTTTCAGCTTGGGCGAAGAGTTCTTTTGCTCGTTCTTCCATGCCTGTAATTTTGCCCGAAATATACGCCTTTTTTTTCATATTACACGTTTTATAATCATTTTCTGTAACTCTGATTCCTTATATTGTTTTAATTCAATGCGGGTATGGTCGTTTTTGAGTGTAACTCCTTTTGAGTTAATTTTAATGATTTTAAAATCAATTTCGTTATCAAAAAACTTAATCGTATAAACTTGACCCTCTTTAAAATCTGTCATAATGCTAGTTTTACATTTTTTAGAAAGAACTTCACTTCTTGAACCTCTCGGACAATTATTTCATGGGATTGGTCGCAAATAGCTACTGCCTTTTGTTCTGCTTCGGCTATTGTGGGCGCATCCACAAAATAAACCGCTCCTTTATTGAAAATCATAAACTGCTTCATTAAAAAAAGAATTTTGTTTGACCATGCTCATCGTACAATACTTCTTCTTCTTCAATTTCATACACATTTGGATAAAAATTAACCTCATTTTCCATAGGGGTAGAATAATCATCCCAATATGGAATATCCTCGCTAGTTAATACGTTACTTAAAAATGCTTTTTCTAGGCTTTTGCCTGAAATTTTATTATTCATGGTCTTAACTTTAATCGGCATATCTAATTTGCGATTCAAAAACTTATTTCCATTTCTAGTAAGTAACCAATAGCCTGATTCCATTTTTTTGGTTTCAGGATTAGTATAACGTGCAATCAAGCCAAAATACCGTAGCTTTTGCATATTATTATACTCGTAATTAGAAAGCAATAAATCTTTGATTGGGTGAACCTTGTTCTTTTGGGACTGAACCACAAAAGTTTTCACTTTGATAAGTGTATTTACAAGTCCTTTGGACAATGAGTGTGAGTGTTCAATTACTCTGCCACCACAACAAGAACAAACCTCAATTCGCCTTGTTTGTTTTTCTGTTTTCTCCATACTGTTTCGTTTTAAAAGTTTCTTGTACAAATGTATAAGGTTTATTTTAAATCAAGAACTATTTTGTTGAAAAATAAATAATTTTGTTGAAAAGATTTAGGCTTCCCCGTTTTGTTCTTTAATTTTATTCAGTTGGTGTTCTTTGATTTCTTTATCCATCTTGAAAATTTCCATTTCCATTTTGTGATGTCTGCGCTCATTAACAACCCACCAAACCGTTGCCACAGCACCAATAATAGATATTACGGTAAATAAAATATTTATCTTATGCTCTTGTGCTTTGTCAATCGTCATCGTATTCTCTATTAGCCTTCATTCGTGGCTCAATAACAAACTTATAAACCCCATAACCAATCGCTAGAAAAAGCACACCATATAAAATGTATTTTCCTGTATTTGAACTACCTGACGAAGAACCTCCCGTTGGAACTTCTACTGAAGGCATTGCTGTTTTAAAAGATACTACTGACATATTATATTTTTTTAATTACAAACGTTTCACTTTCGATTTCTGTTTCTAAAATAGAATAATTATTTGTTGTGATTCCATTTTCTTCCGCAGGGTCATAATTATCGAAAATAATATCATAAAGAAGTTGTGATTCCTCCTCTAAATCATCTACCGTCCACTCTTTTTTGATTTCAAGTAATCTTTGAATTTCAGCTTCAACTTGTAAAGCCTTTTCATCTGCTTCTGTAATCATTGGTTGTTTGATTGTTTCAGGGTCTTTTGGGTTTTCCATATTCTGATATTTTAAATTCTGATTGTTTAAGATAACAAATTTAATTATTTTTTATTCGCAAACAAATTTTATTTCTATTTTATTTACATTCCTTTAAAACCACCCGTACTAGAAAGCATTTTCACTATTTGTGGGTTGTCTGCTACCATTTTCGCTAGTTGAGGGTTTATTTCTCCTTCGGGCAATAAGTTCTTGCTGTCGCCTGATTCCGCTTTACTTGATTCCATTGCCTGTTGCATAGCCTGTCCTTTCAACCTGCCTATTTCAGAAGCCCCGCTTGTTGCATAAGCCATTGCTGCCCTAATTGCTGTTTCTTTAGCTTTCTTTTTTCCTTTTACTAAAGGGTCATTTTCGTAGTCCTGATTCCAATTTTCATCCGCAATTAAATTAGCCTCTGCTTGGGCTTTTTGGGCTTGGTCTTGACTTGCTACATAGCTTGACTTGTAACTAGGTCTTTCAAATTCCATTTTTCCGCCATCCGCCATCTTTTTAGAAACACCCGCCTCACTTAATGCAATTGCAATCGCTTGTTTTCTGTCTGTTACTAAATCCCCCGAAGAAGAGTGAAGTTCTCTGTCCTTGAACTCACCCATTACTTTAGCAATTTTATTTTGCTGTGCTTGGGTTTGTCCGCCCCTAGCCATTTTATCGCTTGTAATTGGTGTTAGCCTTACTGATACTGCGTTGGTTTCAACGTGATGCGCTAAACTTGTTTCTGATATTAAATCATCTATAAGTTCACGAGAAACTTTGCCTGTTTTATCATATTCTTTGTATTCTGAAAATGGAATTTCCATTTCCTTTTCTAGCTGAAAATATTGTTGTTCAAGATAATCTACTTTTACCTTAATCATTTTTTCAGATAGGTTTCCACCCGTAGCCATTTTCCCACCATTTTTAAAATTATTTGAGGTTATTTGTTTTTTAAAATCATCCATAGAAGTAAATATGTCAAAGTTTAGGTCATCACTATAACTCCCAACATAACCTACTTCTACATTACTCTTGTCAATTTTTAAAACATAATAACTTAGGGATTGCATTTTTAATTTACTGCCTCCCATATATCGGGAAATTGTTAAATACTTTTCTGAATAAAGAACCTTTACGTCTATTTCTATTTCATTTTCTATTTTATTTAAAACGAATCTTTTTTCTTGAATACCTTCCTCAAAACTTTTATAAGAGTAGTCATAGGGGTCGTCCTGATTTTCCGATTTTATTTTTATTATGCTATCACTACTATTTTTAATAACTTCTCCATTCTTGGCATATACATCTATTTCCATTGCAACTATTTCAGCCTCTTCATACCCACCCATTCTTGCAATTTTAATTTTTTGACCTACCTTATAATCTAATGTTGTTTTTATTTTACCACCTTTAGGCACTATAAAATTTAGCAAGTCTTTTTGAAAGTATGTATTGTTTGAAACTCTTGTTACATAATTATCCAAACTACTATAAGCATCTTTACTGTCTATAATATAATTTTTTCCATTTGTGTTTGCATAATAAGTAAACAATCTATTATTAAAATTTGTGTCTCCGTAGTAATGTATTTGAAAACCTTTTACTTTTCCGTTTAGCAATTTAAGATTACCGTCATAACGACTATTTTCAAAAAATATACCCCCATCCAATGAGTAAGGAACTTCAAGTGTTATTTTATTTTTTTCTTTTTTTAAATTCTTTAAAAATGAATAATGAGAACTTTCTTCTTTTCCATTTACAATATAGTGAATCCTGTATGAATTGCTATTAAGTGTTGCCTTGCCGTCCACTTTATCAACTGAAAAATCAAAACTTTTTATATATGCGTTGGTAGTTCCACCTAAAACATCAACTTGAAAATTCTGACCTATTTTGTAATCCAATTCAAGTTCATAATTTTTTGGTATTCGATTTACAAACTCCTCTTGTGTCGGTGTTTGACCACCCGTAGCCATTTTTTTGCCTGATAGTTGAGTTTTTCCGTCAAGGTAATGTGTTACGTCCGCTAAGTCATTTGATGCGCTCTCTAGCTTTGCTATGACCCATGCTTCGATAGTTGGGCTACTCTTTAAAATATTGGCTAATTCAGAAACATGGTGTTTTATTTTTATTGCTTGGCTATTTGCCATTTCTTTTGCCTCTCGAATAGCGATAGTTCCTCCGTTTTCGAATTTCTGTGGAACGTAATATAAGTCTCCCTCGTGTTCCAAGCCTATTGCTTCCTGACCCCATTTAGTTGCCCACTCCGAAGCCTTTTGAACCAATGCTTCCTTGTTCTTATCAAAGTCCTCTTTTGGAGCAAATGAAACCACTCTTTCCACGTTTTCTTTCACTACTTTTCCATCGGAAGCTAAAAACCCTCCTTCTACTGAAGAAGCACTAAAACCGCCAAATAGCGTAGCTAGGTATTTTTTAACTTCGTCAACCCGTAGCTTCATTTCGCTTTTAGAAATAACCTTGTCAACGTCCTGTGTGGAAGGAACATAAACCGATACTTCTATCGGTAAATGAAACATTTTTTCTGAATGTGGAATTTCACTCATATCTTAAACTATTGCTGATTTTTTAACTGTTGCAAAACCGTCTGCCGTTTTAATACGGAATCCCTCATCATATATTTTATAAAAGATTGTTCCTGTTTTTGTTCCGCCTAATACTGAATTGAAAGTTACTGTGTCTCCAATTTCGTAAGAAGAAGGTTTTGAGCCTCCGTGAGCCATTTTTCCAAGTGATTTTAAGTGTAGTATTTGGTTTTCAACTTTGCTCTTCAAGAACTTTCTAGCTTCATTTACTGATTCAGTTTCTAAAAATCTTGTGTCGCTCTTATATGAATCGTACATTAACATTTCTGAAGATAAATACCCGCTACCTACAACATAAATTGGTTTAGAAGAACTCGTTTTTTTAACACCTAAATAAAATTTTGGGTTACTTAAAGAGCCTTTAACAGCGTTTATTGAGTCTGAAAGAACAAAAAGAGACATTCCGCCATCATTTTCTATTTTATTTTCTGCTTGATTAAATAATGAGCCAACAAAATTTTGAATTTCTCTTTCTTCCATTGCGCTTAAAGTTCCACCACCCGCATACATTGAGCCACCGTGAGCGTATGAGCCTTCTCGTTCACCCGTATATTCCTTGATAGGTTTTACCGTTTCTAGCATAACGTGAGAATCAGGCACTCCTTTTAATTTCTCTTTTATTTCAGATAAGGGGGAGGCTGTTTCAAATGTAACAACTACATCAGGAAATCCTGTTATTTCAACAGTAAATGATTTTACTTTAAAATACATATCATTTTGAAGAAAAGCAATAAAATCATTAAGACCTTCTGCCCTTAATTTGTATGTTTTAGTACCCGATTCACCTAGATTACCACCATAAGACATTTTCTTATTCACTCGGTAAAACCCATCAATTACATCGTTTTTACCTAGTACCTCTCCGTTGACAAGGTTAATTGATTCTATTTGACTTCTGTGAACATAAGTTGTGTCTGATAGGTTGCCCTCAAACTTCTTAAACGGTTCTGAACTAGCGGGTGCGCTAACTGTTGGTTTTTTAGGGGCTTTTGCAGGTTTCTTTTGATTTGTTAATCCTAGTCGGTATTTTTCCTGAACTTCTTCGGTTGTCAATGGAATTGTACCCATTGAACCTCCACTTGCACCTGAACCATAACTATCAATTATTGGCATAACTAAAATTATGTTGTCGCCATCAAAATCAAAGACTACCGCTCTATTTGGTTCTGAATATCGCAAAGTGAAAAAATCCCAACCATTTAACATTGCGAAGTTTAACGAATCAAACAAAACGTGATAAGCGAAAGAAAACATAGTTGTTTCTCCCGAAGTACCTGTCATTAAGTTAAAGTTAACATTAAATATTTCTGCCTCTACAAGTCTTTTTACATTTAGTGATGACTTAACATAATTGTAAAATGCGTAGGTTGATAAGTGTCGGTCTTCGTATGGATTTTCTCTAGGAATTACCGCATCGTATTTTGGGTAAACCCCGTCAATAAAATCTATTAGTTTTCCTTTTGACTTTATGTATTTTGAGAGGTCAATAATTTTACCTGCGTAGTCGGTTTGAGATAACAAGCCGTTATTTTTTTGTTTAACTAGCTTGTGAGCATCCGTACCAACTATAAAGCCGTCATCTGAAACATAAACACCCATCATTATAGGGCGTAAGTCGTCTGTACCAACTATATCCTTAAAGTTTTCGAGCGTTCCTTTTGATTTTGGAATACTTGACATTTGATTTGGAACTTCAAATTTAATTCCTGTATTTGTATATACACTAGCTTTTACATTTTCAGGAAACTTTTCTCCTGCTTCAGCGAAACTCTCAACTAGGTCTTTTAAAAACTCATTGTTGACTTCAATGTTAAGGTTTTTGTCCTCAATATAAACTTCTAATAGCCTTTGTAATCCTAAACTTTTTGCTAATCCAAAGTTCTTTAGGTTAGCATCCTCCACTAACTTAATTGGGTTGATACCGTATTTCTCTGTAAATTTCTGTACTAAAGTCATCTTATTAAAAATTTAATTTTGGATAATTTTTTAATCCTGCTTGTCTTTCTTCAGGGGTGATTTCTCCACCTGTGGCGTATTCTTGTTTCCACTTATTCCATGCACCCATTTGAACATAATATTCAAATTCGTTTTTTGAAATTGTTTCTGCTTTTCCTAGAGGGCTTTTTGACCTGTCCATATACTGAATAGCCATTTTATCCCCGTCTTCCATAATCACTTGAAAATTTTTATCTTTTCGAGTATCGTAGAAATAATCTCCAACCACACCGCCTTTTGAGCATTCAGAATCAATTTCATTTTTTGTTGCTTCTCTTATTTCTAAAATTGCTGAAGCCCCAAAATCATTTAGCACTTCACTTTTAGCAAATTTTTCGCCCATCGCTGAATAGGTTGTTGTCCAATGAGTCGTTCCGTCAGGCATTTTATATTTTACACTAAACCAATTTTTTGTTTTATGAACTCCACCGCCTTTAGCGTATTCTTGGCTTGTTGCAGTTTTGTTTCTATAATGTCTTAAAACTTCTTCTTTGGTAGTGTCCTCATACCACGATTCCACTCCTGCGCCATCATCAAGGATTGATTTTTCGCCTCTCCAATTCTTTTTTTGTTCACTATTAAAATACCTTTTGATTGATTGAGCCGTGCCTTTTTTAACCATTTCTGCATCATTGCCTTTGATTATCCATAAAGTTCTTATTTCATCAACCCCACCGCCTTTGGCGTATTCTTCTCTAATAGACAGAATCTTACAAGTAGGATGCTTTGCATAAAACTTTTTTTCGGCTTCATTCATTGAATTAGCGTTGATTGTATGCGTGTATGCAATATCGCTATTTGGTTTTTCATAAACAATGTTGAAATTAAATCCTAAATAAACTCCACCACCTTTAGCGTATTGCTCTATTTCATAGTCATACAAACTAAATGGTACGCTTTCGCCCGTTTCTCTTACAAAAAAATCATAAAGCCCTTGCCCTTCCATACTTGAATCATAACCTCTATGTTCTTTTTCGCTTGTTGCTTTATGAGTGATTACTAATTCTTTGCCTCTATATTTGTCATAATTTTCATTATCATTATCGCTTCTAATAATTACACTTTGACCAACATTAAAATCACCAACTCCACCTCCTTTAGCGTATTTAGGAAATTGCATCAAATCTCTTATGACTTTACTGCTTTTTATTTTTTTATTGTTTTCAAATAAGTCATATAATTGGCTTTCATCATCTCTGTAAATAATTTCGTAGTTTTTGTTATCTATTACTGCTGAAAAATTACCTTTTTCATTTAAGTCAAATTTAGAATACACATCCCCAACTCCACCGCCTTTGGCGTAATTACCTTTTTCATAATCAGTTCTTAAAACTCGCCTTTGAATTACTCTATGTGGATAACTCTCATTATCATCATAAACTCGCATTTCTGCTCTCGCATCTTTTCTATTGTCGTGTGCCGTTAAATCTTCCCAACCTTGACCATAATTTCCTTGAACTACATAAACTGCAACATATTTAGTTATACGACCACCACCTGCGTATTGCCTATCGTCTAAATAAGATTCTGCATACAAATAATTTATAAATTGGTTATATGACATTCTTGTAGGACAATCTTTATTTACGCAAACATATTTTATTTGTTCATACGAACTAACATCTTTTTTTTCGGGTTTGTAAATGTAAAATTCGTAGTCCATACCTCTCTTTTCGTATTTAAGCAAGAAGTTGTTTTTGTTTTTCAATTCCCCTTTAGGTGGGAAGTTATCAACTCCACCACCTTTAGCGTATTTTCCCTCAACTTTTGCCCAAAAGTAATTAACTACTTCGGGAACGTGTTTTTTATAATACGGTTGATTATCCATACACCACTCCTTAACTTGCTGTTTTGTTGTAAATGGTTTTTGCCAAGACCCTCCACTCATAATTTGATTAAACATAGGCTCTAAATCTTGAATGAAATTCCCTACTGTCCAACCTTCCCAAATGTGTTTATTAAAGTTTATGTTTCCGCCTTCTCCAAAAGAATAGGTTTCGTCTTCAAACTGCGTTCTTGACATTTTAGGGGTTCTAACTTTGTCAGTAACATACGCCCCGTCTAAAATTACATTGCTTCCATACTCTTTTCCTGAATTAGTTATAATTCGGTCAATCTTGTCGTTTTCAATGTAAGAATAGTTAGTGTTACCACCACGCTTAAATTCTGTTGGAATAACAGGCATTACGTCTATCCAATAATGTACGTTATAAAGTGTTTTCTTTCCTTTTTTCCAAAGGGCTTTCTCTGATTCAGATGCAGGATAATAACCATTAAAATCATCGTAAGAACATAAAACATCCGTTTGAACGTTTCTTCCTTCTCCCGATTCCCAATCAAAATCCGTTTCTTCGTAGTCAGAATAAATAATGTTTTCGTTTATGTAGTCAATTAGTTCTTTCTTGCTAGTAAACGTTTTTCCCTCGTTAATATCCCAATCTCCTACTGTTTCCAATTCACCCTCTTCGTAGTCGTCTTTTGTTGCTGTTGCGTTATATCCTGTGTAAACATAAACCTTTTTGCTTTCCATAGAACCGCCTGTGGCATACATTGAACCACCGTCTCCAAATTCTTCTTTCATGCGGTCTAAAACTGCTGATTTAATTCCTGTTGGAACTTTTTTCAATAATCTTCCTAAATGTTTACCTTTTTCAATTTCTGATTCTTCTCCGACATATTGATTAAACCCATTGGATGCTCGTGTTGGGCTTTCGCTCATTCCATAAACAGAACCGTCAGGTGTAAATACAGTGTATCGGTCAAGGGTTTTTCCACCGTTGTCATAAACAACCGTATCTTTTAATATTTCTTCTTCCGACATATCGTTGTAGTAAGAAGAAACTGAACCGCCTGTGGCATATACGTTGTATTGATAAGGGTTTCTATATTTTCCGTTAACTATTTCAATTGATGAATCTTTCTTATAGTCTTTCCATGCTTTTTTGATATTTTCGTTAGAGGCGATTACTTCGTCTAATTCTTTTTTATCAAACTCTCCTCCTGTTTCAAGACCCAAATCTCTAAATGCTGTATCAATAGCCTCAATTAAACTGTAACCCTCTCTGCGGTATTTGTCTGTTGCTCCCGATAAAAACTTGTTGTAATTTATTTCAGATTTATTTTTAAACGGCTTTCCGTCTATTTTTCCTGATAACAAGTCTTTATAAGCATCTTCATAATATTTTTTTTGTTCGGCATCCTGCTTTCTTTTAGAGTACAATTCAATAATACGAATAGCACTTTCTTTATTATCTGTTAAATCACCGCCTCCTTTATCTTCTTCGCTTCCATAAGGAACTAGGTTATACCCATTATTGTTCCATTTTTTATCGTAAGTATGGATATTTTGGTTTCCATCTGAATCCAAGCGAATTTCATCGTGAGAACCGTAAACTTCATCTCCATAGTTATTTAAAACTACTCCATATCTTTTGTGAGTTTTATCCCAAACTACACTACCAATAGGGAACTTATACTTTTCCGTGAATTTTACTGCTTTTTTGCTGTTTTTCACATAAGCCCCGTCCAAAATTCGGTCTTTTCCAATAACTTGTTTTGACTTTAAAACAATTTTAGAAATATCTTGATTAGGGATGTATAGATACTTATTCTTTTTGGCTTTTCCTACGTTTCCACCATTTTTAAAGAACTTATCTGAAACCCCAATTAAATAATCTAAAAGCATTTCGTTGGTTTTACCCGCACGATTGTAATAAGAATAAATAACGTTGTCAGGATATTCACCGTTTCTGTTTATTTCCTTGTTTAAAGGAATAGACATTAGGTGTTTTAATGCTTTTTCGTGTGTTTTAAAGTGTACTTTTTCTGAAGGCTCGTAACGTAGCCCACCCATGTAATTTACTATGTTTATAACTGAATCACCGCTTACTGAAGAATTTTCGTCATTTGCTTGTTCTAGTAAATCCTCTGAAATATATTCCTCTTTTGGAACGATGTCAAAACTCAATTGGAAATTACCTTCTGCGGGTAACTCATCCTCTGATACATATTCCTCTAAATCAGTTATTTTCGCAACAACAACCAATTCTATTTCTCCTTTTTCTGTGGCAAATGTACCAAAATAGCGGGTGTAGTATTGTTCGATACCTAAATCTTCAACTTCCTTGAATTTTTTATCACTTGCTTTTATTGAACCTCCTTTGGCATATTGACCTTCTCTTTTGTGGTTAGTAAACCTATTTTTTATGTCTTTATCCAAAGTTGACCATTCAGAATTATATGCCTTTATTATTTCCGAACTTGGTAGTTCGCCTATGTTTTTATAAGCCTCAATTTCGCTCAAGTGGTCATATAAAAAATGTTGGCGTTGGCGTTTTGATAAACTATTCCAAATATCTTCAGGCGTTCTACCCTCGTAATTATCAGGAATTGAACCACCTTTGGCATAATGCCCGTCTTTTTTAGCGTATTCTCTGCCATTTTTAATAATAATAGAGGCTTGTTCATCTGAAATACCGTAATGGTCTGCAAAAGCACCAATTGTTAAGAAATTACTTACATAATCAAGATACATTTTTTTAACATCTGCTTTTGTTCCGTTAATGTAAATTGTATTGCCTTTTGTTTCAAATTCACTTGCTTTAACTCCACCACCCATAGCCATTTTATTGACACCCGCAATCTCCCATCCTTCATAACCGCTTTGTTCAACTGCTACATTCTCTGCATCTTCTTTAGAAGTTGCCATTACATTAACTTTTTCAATTTCTCCGCTATCGGGGTCTTGCAAAGAAACAATGTATTCTGATTCCAATTTACCACCCGTAGCCATTTTATTGACACCCGCAATCTCCCATCCTTCATAACCGCTTTGTTCAACTGCTACATTCTCTGCATCTTCTTTAGAAGTTGCCATTACATTA